>Ga0114129_10009461_pt1 | contig 13890 bp, 8 predicted proteins | sample RhiMetdeltSRZDD1_FD_80071 | JGI IMG/M metagenome (GOLD analysis project Ga0114129, IMG submission 80071) | Populus rhizosphere microbial communities from Tennessee, USA - Rhizosphere MetaG P. deltoides SRZDD1 (version 2) (version 2) | ecosystem: Host-associated > Plants > Roots > Rhizosphere >...
ACGTTCTCGGTAAGCTGTAATTCAAAATGCAAAATTCAAAATGCAAACACTGATCATGGGTTGCAATCTTTGTGCGGCCCAAACGCGCGCGTCTTCACAGTTCTTTGAATACGCTCCATTTATTGAGGGATCGCTTTGCGGCGTATTGCATGCAGCCGCCGCGGTCCATGACAGATTCAGGCCAGGACATTCGTAACAGGACATTCACGTTTGCGTGCGACGTTGCGCGGCTGGCTTTGCACCTAGCGCCCAGACCGGGAGTGCGCTGCATCGTTGATCAACTCTTGAAGTCGGCGACTGCGGTTGGAGCAAATCTCGAGGAGGCAAAGGCTGGTTCATCCACGCGCGAGTTCGTTAGATATGTGGAAATTGCGCTCCGAGAAGCACGCGAAGCAACATATTGGTTGCGCATTTGCGCTGTGCTTCAACTCGGGCCCCCTGACGAGCTGAAACAGCTGTCCGGTGAGGGAGATCAGATCGCCAGGATTCTGGGCTCGATCGTTGTCAAAACGAAACATCGAATTCGGGCGGGTTTAGCAGTGTTTGCATTTTGCATTTTGCATTTTGCATTACTGTTTTCTTAGGATTCCCCTTATGGCTCCGTCAGTCAGTTCCACAAGCAGCCCATCTTCAACCCTCGCGGCCGATCGCAAAAAAGGTGAGACGACAACGTCGTCCGGCATCGCCGGGATCGCCCGTGTACCGCCGCCGGTCAACGAGCCAAACCTTGGCTATCTTCCAGGATCACCCGAACGCGTCGAGCTGAAGGCCCGCCTGAAGTCCATGGCGGGCGAGCGGATCGACATTCCGATCGTGATTGGCGGACGCGAAATTCGCACGGGTCGCACGCAACACGCGGTCATGCCGCACAACCATCGGCACGTGCTGGCGGACTGGCACGCGGCCGACCCTGAGCACGTCCATCAGGCAATCGACGCAGCAAAGACCGCTGCGCGGGAGTGGGCCAGCTGGCGATGGGAAGACCGGGCGGCTGTCTTCCTCCGCGCGGCGGAGCTGCTGACAACGACATGGCGGCAGACGTTGAATTCGGCGACGATGCTCGGCCAGTCGAAGGTCGCGTTCCAGGCGGAAATCGATTCGGCGTCCGAAATGGCGGATTTCTGGCGGTTCAACCCGTACTACGCGCAGGAGCTGTACGGCGAGCAGCCAACAAGCTCTCACGCGACGTGGAACCGAATCGACTACCGGCCGCTCGAAGGCTTCGTGTACGCGGTCACGCCCTTCAATTTCACCGCTATCGCCGGCAATCTGCCGATGACGCCGGCGCTGATGGGCAACACGGTCATCTGGAAGCCGGCGTCGAGCGCGATGCTGAGCGGCCACTACATCCTTCGTCTCCTCGAGCGCGCCGGCCTGCCGCCAGGCGTCATCAATTTCGTACCGGGCGACGCGGCACAGATCACCAACATCGTGCTCGACTCTCCCGACCTTGCGGCTATTCATTTCACGGGCAGTACAGCAGTTTTCAACAGCATGTGGCGCAAGGTGGGCGAAAACGTCGGCCGCTACAGGTCTTATACGCGGGTGGTCGGCGAAACGGGAGGAAAGAACTTCATCGTCGCGCACTCCTCCGCCGATGCGCAGGAAGTCGCCGTCGCCATCGCACGGGGCGGATACGAGTACCAGGGACAGAAGTGCTCCGCGGCAAGTCGGGTCTACATTCCTGAGTCGCTGTGGCCGGGGGTACGCGACCGCGTCGTCGGCATGATGCGCGAGATGAAGATGGGCGACGTCGCCGACTTCCGCACGTTCATCGGCGCGGTCATCGATGAGAAAGCGTTCGACAGGATCAGTTCATACCTGGAGGATGCGAAGAAGAATGCAAAGGTGATCCAGGGCGGCAACGTCCACGGCGAGGAAGGCTATTTCGTGGAGCCAACCCTGATCGAGACCAAGGATCCCGCGTATCGCCTGCTATGCGAGGAGATCTTCGGGCCTGTGGTGACGGCATACGTCTATCCGGACGGGCAGTGGTCGGAGACGCTCACGGAGATCGATCGGACGTCACCCTACGCGCTGACCGGGTCGGTCTTCAGCACCGACCGTGCGGCGATCGTCGAAGCAACGAATGCGCTGAGAAACGCAGCGGGCAACTTCTACATCAACGACAAGCCGACCGGTGCCGTTGTTGGCCAGCAGCCGTTTGGCGGCGCAAGAGCATCGGGCACGAACGATAAGGCGGGCTCGAAGATCAACCTGCTGCGGTGGGTCAGCGCGCGGACGATCAAGGAAACGTTCTCGTCGCCGCGCGACTACAAATATCCCTACATGGCTGAGGAGTAAACAACTCCCAACCTCCAACTCCCAAGGGAATCCGGCGTCGCGACAACGAGCTTCTTGGGAGTTGGAAGTTGGAAGTTGGGAGTTGGGAGTTGTTTACGACTCGAGAAGCAGCTGCCCCGGGTCTTCGATGAATTCCTTGATTGTCACCAGAAACTGCACTGCCTCGCGGCCGTCGACGATCCGATGGTCGTAGCTCAGGGCGACGTACATCATCGGACGGACGACGACCTGGCCGTTCACCGCGATCGGGCGATCCTGAATCTTGTGGAGTCCGAGGATCCCGACCTGCGGCGGATTGAGGATCGGCGTGCTGAGGAGCGAACCGAACACGCCGCCGTTGGTGATGGTGAATGTGCCGCCAGCGAGATCCTGGAGGGTCAGCGTTCCGTCGCCGGCTCTCTTCGCGTAGTCACGGATTCTCTGCTCGATTTCCGCAAATGACATCTGGTCCGCGTCGTGCAGCACAGGCACGACCAGCCCGCCTTCCGCACCCACCGCCATGCCGATGTCGTAGTAGCGCTTGAGGACGATCTCGTCTCCCTGGATCTCGGCGTTGAGCGGCGGGAACGCGCGCAACGCGGCAAGGCTGGCCTTGACGAAGAACGAGGCGATGCCCAGACCGACGCCGTACTGCTGCTTGAACGCATCTTTACGCCGCTCACGGAGGTTCATAACGGCCGTCATGTCGACCTCGTTGAACGTCGTCAGCATTGCGGCGGTGTGCTGCGCTTCGACGAGTCGCCTTGCAATAGTCGCGCGGCGTTTGCTCATCCGCTGACGCTCCTCGCTTCGCTCGGAGCTTCGCCGCTGTGTCGGTCCGCCGGTTCTTGCGCCGGTCGGTGCGACAGGTGCGAGAGGTGCGACAGGTGCGATCACGTTCTGCACGTCCTGCTTCATCACGCGGCCAGCAGGTCCTGAGCCCCGCAGCGCGCCAAGGTTGACGTCGTGGTCCTTCGCCATGCGTCGCGCCGTGGGCGTCGCGCGCATGTCGTCCGCCTGGGCCGCCGCTACCTGCGTGTCCCCGGGCGGTGTGGACGCAGCCGCCGGCGTCGCTTTCGCCCCTGGAGCGGCAGACGCACCGTTGCCACCCGGTCTTGGCGCAGCGGCCGATTCGTCCACCACGCCCAGCACCTCGCCGATCTTCACGTCCTCGCCCTCCTTGCGCCTGATGCTGGCGATGACGCCGCCGCGCTCGGCATTGACCTCCAGGTCGATCTTCTCCGTTTCGAGCTCGACGATCGGCTCACCGACCTCAACGCGGTCGCCCTCCTTCTTCAGCCACCGCGCGACACGCGCTTCGACGACCGACTCACCAAGCTCCGGAACGACGATGTTGGTCATAATGCGCGCCTGAGAGCTGTCACTGCGAAGTACCACCGAGACACCGAGGAATTCATGCAGGTCTAGACCTGCTTCGACATTACCAGCGACGGTACCGACGCGTGACTATCGAGATCGAAGGCCTGTTCGATGAGCGCCTTCTGATTCAGCTGGTGCCACGCGGCGGATCCTTCCGACGGGCTGGCGCTGCGGACGCGGCCGATGTAGCGGAGCGGGCACCGATCGCCAATCAATTCTTCGAGCTGCGGGCGAATGAATCCCCACGCACCCATGTTTTCGGGCTCTTCCTGCAGCCAGACGATGTCGCGTATCGATGGATAGCGTCCGAGCACTTCCTTCAGAGCGATGTTCGGGAAGGGGTACAGCTGCTCGACGCGGCAGATCGCGATGTGGCTCGACGCAGCGCGCCGCTCGCTGCCAATCAAATCGACGTACACCTTGCCGCTGCACAGCACGACGCGCTTGATTGCGCCTCCGCGGCTGCGCGCCTCCTCATCGTCGATGACCGAGAGGAAGCGACCCTGTTCGAGCTCCTGCGGTGTCGACGCGACTGCTGGATGGCGCAAGAGGCTCTTGGGCGTGAGCACGAACAGCGGAAGCGGATCGCGCTCGAGGAGCGCGGCCTGCCTGCGGAGGAGATGAAAATACTGCGCGGCCGTCGTGCAGTTGACCAGGCGCAGGTTGATGTCGGCCGCCGCTTCGAGAAAACGCTCGGGGCGTGCGCTCGAATGCTCGGGACCCTGGCCTTCGTAGCCGTGAGGAAGGAGGAACACCAGCGACGGCGTGAGGCCCCACTTCGCGCGACCGGACGTGACGAACTGATCGAGCATCACCTGGGCGCCGTTGATGAAGTCGCCGTACTGCGCTTCCCAGATCACCAGGCGCCGAGGTTCCTGCACGTTGTAGCCGAATTCGAAGCCGATGGTCGCGTTCTCGCTGAGCGGACTGTTATGAATCTCGAACGCCGCGCGCGCCTGTGGAAACTCCTGCAGGGCGATCAACTGCTTGCCGGTGTCGGCGTCGTGGAACACCGCATGCCGGTGGCTGAAGGTGCCGCGCTCGACGTCCTCACCGGTCATGCGGATGGGGATGCCGTCGGCAAGGATCGTTGCCAATGCCAGCTCCTCGGCGGTTGCCCAGTCGACCGAGCGCTCACCCGGATTCGCCAGTGCGATCTTCCGCTTCTCGAGTCCCCGCTCCAGCTTGCGGTGAAACGTGAACCCGTGCGGTCGCGTCAGCAGTGCGTCGTTGATCTCCCGCAGACGATCGAGCGGGACTCCGGTCGAGACCAGGCCTGCCGTGCCGGCAGCCGCCCGCGGCGGAAGTGGCGGCACGTAATCCTGCTCGGGCTTCAGCGACGCATAGGTGGTCTCGAGCACTTCGAGGTGCTTCTTGACAAGCGCGTCCGGCAGCTCGGGGCGAATCGTCCCCTTGTCCACGAGGGTGTGCGCCCAAATCTCGCGAACCGTCGGATGCGATGCGATCGCCTTGTAGACAACCGGCTGGGTGAACGACGGCTCGTCGCCCTCGTTGTGGCCGTAACGCCGATAGCCGACGAGATCGATCAGGAAGTCGAGACCGAAGCGCACGCGATATTCCCACGCCAGCCGCGCCGCTTCGAGGCAGGCGACCGGATCGTCGGCGTTCACGTGTACGATCGGAATCTTGAAGCCCCGCGCGAGGCCGCTGGCGTAGCTGGTGCTGTACGAGTCGGCTGGGGTGGCCGTGAAACCAAGCTGGTTGTTGGCGATGATGTGAATCGTGCCGCCGGTGTCGTAACCGGGCAGTCGCGACAGGTTCAGCGTTTCGGCGACCACGCCTTGTCCGGGGAAGGCTGCGTCGCCGTGAATGAGAATCGGCAGCGTGATGCCGCCGTTGAAATGCGCCGCGCCGGGCCGATCCACGGAAGTGCCGGCGGCTCGCGTCATTCCCGCCACCACCGGATTAACAGCTTCGAGATGACTGGGATTCGGCGCCAGCGTCACGTACATCTGGCCCCGGGGCGCCGCCGTCCGTGCGCCGGCGTGGTATTTCACGTCGCCCATCCAGCCGAGATCGGTCCGGAGCGATTTGGCGGCGACCGGGTCCTTGAATTCGGCAAGGATCTGCGCGTACGGCTTGTCGAGGACGTGGGCGAGCACATTGAGCCGGCCGCGATGCGCCATGCCGAGCACCGCATGGCGGGCGCCATGATCCGCCCCGCCACAGATGATTTCGTCGAGGATCGGCACCAGCATGTCGAGTCCTTCGACGGAGAAGCGGGTCTTACCAGGAAACGTCCGATGAAGAAAGCGCTCGAAGACTTCGACCTGGGTAATACGGTCGAGGACTGCCTCGGCGCTGGTTGCGTCCATCGGCGGCAGGAATCGTCCAGACTCCGCCGCGTGGCGGCCCCATTCGCGTTCCTCCGGCACGAACACGTGCGCGTAATCGAAGCCGGTGGTGGAGCAGTAAATGCGGCGGAGTTTTTCGATTGCCTCGAACGCGCTGGCCGACGACTCGGCCACCGGACCGTCGACGAGCGATGCGGGCAGCGCCTTGAGATCCGCGTCAGTGATACCGTGAGCGCCGGGGTACAACGACGGATCGCCGATCGGTTCCGATCCCAACGGATCGATTCGCGCGGCGAGATGGCCGTAGCGACGGACGCATTCGGCGAGGCTTGCAGCGCCGACGATCTTCTGGATGTCGGTATTGCCCGACATCGGCTGCGTGCTTGCGGTGTCGTGTGACGGGGGCGTCCACGACTCGAATGCGTGCCGCGTTTCCGGATCGATCGACTCCGGATTCTGTCGATAGCGCTCGTACAACTCCAGGACGTAACCGGCATTCACTCCCTGGAACTCATCCAGACGCATAACATTCCTATCCTAACGCATCGACCGACGGGCCACGGAGACACGAAGGCACGGTGTCGGCGCAGAATACGAAACTGAATGATCCGCCTGATTGGAATCGACGTCGACGGCACGTTGCTCGACACGCAGGGGCAGATGCCGCAGCAGAACATCGACGCGATTCACGACGCGGTCGCAGCCGGCATTCATGTCGCGCTCGTCACCGGACGTAGCTATCCGTTCGCGCGCCCGATTGCGGATCCGCTTCCGTCGTCTCTGACGCTCATCGTGAGCAATGGCGCCGTCGAGCGAGGCATGGACGGGTCGACCTTCGCGAAACGGCTGCTGGATCGCGGAGTCGCGCGTTCCGTGCTGAATTCGACCAGACCGTTCCGCCACGCGGCGGCGCTCGTGTTCGATCGCGACGCCGATCGACAGGTGATTTTCGAAACGATGGACTGGGAACATCCCGGGCGCAAGGCGTACTGGACCAGGAATCAGTCACTGATCGCACAGTCGGTGCCCCTCGAGGATGCGCTCGTCGAGGATCCGATACAGGTAATGTTCAACGGCGGCGTCGAGACCATGCGATCGCTCGTCGCGTCGCTGCGCGCGAAGGCGCGTGATTGCGCCGTCTCGCTGACCGAGTACGCGCATCGCGACTTCTCGCTTATCGACGTGACCGCGCCGTCGGCAACGAAAGGCCAGGCGCTGGCGTGGCGTGCGACACAGCTTGGCATCGCGCGCGATGAGGTGATGGCGGTGGGCGACAACTTCAACGATCTCGAGATGCTCGAGTTTGCCGGGATGCCGGTCGTGATGGCGAACGCCGTGTCCGGCCTGAAGGAGCGCGGGTGGGCGGTCACGGGCGACAACGATCATGCCGGGCTCGCCGACGCGATCCGGAGACTGGCCCTCCACAAGTAATCGGGAAGACCCTCCACTGTGACGGGCCACGGAGACACGGAGGCACGGAGTCTCTGTGTCTCAAAGCATCACTCGACGAATACCCTGTCTGATAAACGCGCTATTGAAGTTAAGTAGCAGCCCAACCTTGAGGTTCGTAATTCGGAGATACGTTAACAACTGAGCGGTGTGAATTCGCTCGAATCGCTCGATGCTCTTTACCTCTACTACCACTCGCTCTCCAACGATCAAGTCCGGTCGATGCTCAGAAAGGAGCATGCCTTTGTAATACAGAGGAATTCCGACCTGCCGCTTCGTGGTGACGCGGGCAGCATGAAGCTCTATGCACAGCGCCGACTCGTACACCGATTCGAGCAATCCAGGGCCAAGTTCACGGTGGACCTCGATCGCACAGCGAATGATCTCCTCAGTGACAGCGTTGTCGGCCGGGTCACCGTAAAGCAAAAGTTACCTCCGTGTCTCCGTGCCTCCGTGGCCCGTCTCAGTGAATGTCGCTGAAGTGTGCGAGGCACTGAGCCTTGATGTCGTCGGGCATGAGAGGGAACGTCGATAGCACGTGGGCGAAGTGGGCCTCCGACAATCCGTAGAGTCGCGCGACGAGCGCCTGGAGCTCGAAGTATTCCGGTTGTCGTTCCGCGACCGTGGGCGAGTGCATGAGCGTTCTCGCGAGCGCGGCAAGTCGGGAGAAGTCACGGCCGTGCGGATCGAGCACGGGCACGCGCAACCTGGAGACGAGCGATACGGTGACGTGTGTGTTGACGCGAAACCGCACGAGATAATTCGCGACAAAGCTGTTGAGCAGCGCGCAGAGCACGTGCTGTGCGTCGAGTGCGAGCGGTGTTCTCAGACAGAACAGCGTATGCGTGGTCACGGCATCGGCGGGGACGACCGCGGCGATGAGCGTGAGCCGGTTGGTCGCGCTCGCGATATCGCGATAGGCCAGGCGTGGCCGCCGGGGCACCTTTACGCGCGCGCCGGACGCCAGCTGATAGCGGCATCCTTCGACGGTGGTCCTGAAGGGCTCTATCTGCTTGCCTTCGAGCACGCATCGCCCCGGCCCGTCTTTCGCGAACGGAACGAGGAGACCTCGATCGTCGCTGGCGTTGAGCTCACGTCCGAACGAGACGTTCCAGCCGTGCGGTGAACCCAGCGTCGGAACGTGTGCGCTGATCTGTTCAAGGATCCACAGATCGGCTGTGGACTGAATCTCCGGGATCGCGAGGTCGTCGTCGCCGGACAGACGCGAGAGAAACGCCCGTGTCAGTGTGAAGGTTGCCCTTCGATCGAACGCGGCGGGATCATCGAGATCCCCCGGGCGATTGACACCGAACCGGCACTGGACGACATCGGTCGTCTCGCCGGTCGTGCACGTCAGCAACACGAAGCGCACGCTCCGGTGTATCGGAAAGATCCCGTGGCGATTGTCCAGGCCGATGACGCGATCGATCCGCGAATGATCGAAGAGAAATCGACGAAGGGGTGCGGAACCGCTGTCGGTCACGGCGCCGCCTGGAAGTACGAACCCGATTCGGCCGCCCCGCCGCGCCAGCTGGAGTGCACGTTCGACAAACAACTGATATCGATTGATGTGCGCCCGCGTATCGATGCGGTAGACGCCGGATTCGCGAACGAAGTCCGTCAGGTACTGCGCTTCGTCGCGGCGCGTGACCCGAGTCGTCAGGTCGCCGCTGTCGCCGCGAACCATGTCCCACGGCGGGTTTCCGAGGATCGCATCGAACCCCGCGTCGCTCAGCGGCTCGCCGTCCTCATTGCTGAATACTTCTGGAAATGCGACGGGCCAGTGCAGGAAACGGTGCTGCGCGGCGACGGCGCTCGCCTCGTCGATGAGCTGCCCCGCTGTAGAGGCGGCCAGTGCCGAGCGCTGGTGAAGCACGTACTCAACGAGCTCACGGAACGTGCCGCGGTGCGGAGGAGAGCCGGTACCCCAGAACCAGCTGGCACACCACAAATCGAGGACTCGGGCCCACCGGCCGAGGGGCCCCTCCTGAGCCTGAAGGACGGCGAGCGTTTTTTCCTTTGCGCGAACGATCGCCGCGGATTCGTCTGCCTGACTCGCGATCTCTACGCGCGCCTGGACGACGTGCCGGAGCGCAGGGGCGAGGTCGGCAGCCTCGAAGAGCGGCAACGGCTGCACGCGCATCGTCCGCGCGCGTCCACGCCCAGGCTGTCGCCGGACGTCATCCAAGGAGGCGCCGACCAGGCTGTTCCCGGCAACCAGCCGGTGATCCAGGAACGTGAGCGGCTTGTCGGCAGCAAGCGTCGTCAGCCACAACGAGAGACGCGCGACCTGCACCGCGGTCGGATTGAGATCGACGCCAAATAGACATCGTTGAGCGACCTCGCGCCGGAGCATCACGCGGTCCGCCGAGGTCACGTCGGACCGGTGCCATCGTCCGTCACGAATCAGCGCCTCTTCGGCCGCCTCGGCAAGTTGTACACACGCGGCCACGAGGAACGCGCCACTGCCCATTGCCGGATCCAGAACCCGCAACCGCAGGATGTGCTCCGCCGTCCGATTCGCGACGAGCGGCGCCAGGGTCTCACGGACCAGATACGCCGTCATTGATCGCGGCGTGTAGAACGTGCCGGTCGCCTTCCGGCGGTCCCGCGTGTGATTCAGGGACGGAGATCCGTCGCGACACAGGGGCTCGTATTCGATCACGTGCTCGTAGACAGCGCCCAGCTCCTCCACATCGAGATCGCGATAGGCGATTCGGTTTCTGATGGCGCCTCGGACCGGCCGCGTTGTGCTGACCGCCAGTACCGCCTTGGCCATCGCCGCATCGTCGATGCGCTGCCGCCCGAACGCGCCCGTTCCGGCCGGTGAAAAGAGGCGCCCGTTGAACGCCGTGACTTTCAGTTCCCCCGCCGCACACCCGGCGTGGACAAGGCGGGAGATGGCATTGATCGCAGGCCAGACGCCTCGATAGGGCCGGCCCGTCAGGAGTGTCGTGACGATTGCATCAATCGTGTAGCGGTCCCGGTAGACCGGGTGCCACACGGGAACGAGTCCGCGCGCCTCGGCGAAGAGGAGAAACAGCAGGCGATACAGCACCGTGAGCGATTGCTCGAACAGCAGGTCCGGCCAGGAGGGTCGTCCAATCCTCGGCGCCAGTCCTTGCAGGATGAGCCCCAGTGCTTCGAGGACGCCGCCGGCGAGTGCCCGGCAGACTTCCGTTCCGTGTCTTGCCGAGAGAACGACCGCCTCGTCGAGCAGTGACGGCCTCGACGCGAACGACTCCGCCCTGGCGACACGCCACAACAGCGCCAACGCGTCCGGTTCGTGTGCCAGAAGGGCGAGGTCGAATTCAAGGTAGTGGCGCGACCACGTGCGGTGGGCGTCAACGATGCGCAGCTGGGTGCCGTTGCAGCAGAGACACCAGCGCGCATCGGAGCGGATGGCGTCGAGCACCGATGTCCGCCATGCCGCGTCCAGTGCATGATCCCATCCGACGACCACCACCGGCACCGATGCCACGCCACGCCAGCCGGTTTCGAGCCACGTGGATTCCTCACGGTCGGCGCGACGGCTTGTCGTGAATCCGAGGATGTTCAGCAGCGGAATGACCACCCCGTCGGTCACGGCGCGGATGCTCGACGCCGGACCAAACGACGCCTCACGCTTTGCGGACCACGCTTCGACGTCGCGGGTGACGCGGTCGGGCACGATGCCGGCGCCCGGGATTGCAGGCAGCTCGGTGAGTGCGAAAGACGATGTGATTAGACGGCCACGAATACCTGCGAGCATCAGCGGAAGGCGATGCCGAAGACGACCGACCTGCTGTCCTCGCGCAAATGCCGGAGGCGGTCGAGGAGCGCGAGGCGCACGATCGATTTCTGCACTGTCGTCCCGACGACGAATGCCTGCGCCGCAGCCGCGCGCTCCGTCCGACGATCGAAGAGGCCCTGTTGCAGCAGGCCGACCGCAATTCGGGCGTGCCGCACGCGCAACGCATCGGCGATGGCGTTCTCACGGTGCACCATCGTGAGACGCCACGGCTGGATGTCGCCCGACAGCACCGTGAGGACGCGTCGATGAGCGACGGCGGCGATCTGCTCCAGCACGTCATCCACGATCACGAGGCCACGACTGTCGCTCAGGCCGACGATCGTTTCGAATACGAGATGACCATCCGCGTCGAGGATCGGCAGGCGGAACGCCCAGGTGCACCGGCGCGTTGTGCCTCGCCCTCTCGTGAACGCAAGAACAGCGCGATCCCCGGGTACACCCTCGGGTCGATTGTCTGAGAGTGCGCGCGCGTTTCGCAGTCGCTCTCCTTCCGCTTCCGCCAGCGCTCGCAGCGGCGAAGTCTGCGCTGTGCTCTCAGTGCGGGCCGCATCGAGCGCCGCGAGGATGCGCCCGCTGCGATCGACGAGCCTCCCAACCCCTGCCTCCTCGCTGTCTCTGACAACCAGCTGCACCGCGTGAACACGCCGAAGCTGGCCGAAACGATCCACACGGCCGACGCGCTGCTCGAGACGGGTGGGTGTCCACGGGACCTCGAGGTTCACGACCAGTCGGCATCGGTGCTGGAGGTTCAATCCTTCGCTGGCCGCATCGGTCGCAAGCAAGAGGCACCCTTCGATCTCGTCGAAGTGACGGAGCGTCCGGCGCCGTTCCGAGCCCGTCAGGCCGCCATGCAGCTGCAGAGGGTTGAAGTCGGCCAGGACCCCAGCAAGATGCTGCAGGGTGTCGCGGTACTCGGTGAAGACGAGGGCGGGCTGGCGTGCTCGCCGGAGGAGCCGCTGAAGTACGTGAGGCTTGCTCTCGGAGTGCGACGCCCGACGGGCAAGCGACAGGAGGCGGTCAAGCCATCGCCGCTCATCGTCGGGACTTCGCAGCCCTGCGATGCCGAGCTCTGCGCCGGGCTCGTCGTCATCGTCAGCAGGCGCGAACGGCAGCGCAAGCTGTTCGCGATCCGCCGCCGCATTCTCAGCGAGCAATGCGATCCGGCGCTCCAGCGAACGCACCAGAGAGCTTGCACTCGACGATGCCCGGCGCTTCAGGATCGCTGCGACCAGGCTGGCCGCCGGCGCAAAGACGGTCCCTTCAGAATGTGCTTCCATCAGCCGCGTGTAGTCGGCGAGCGCGGTGTGCATCGCCAACTCCGCCGTGGTCGGCCGGACGCGAAGCACGACTGACCGCCGGCCGTGAGGCAATCCGACGTCCGCTCTCGTTCGGCGGAACCTTATCAGCGGGGATTCACCGCCGAGATCTCCGAGGTCGCAGAGGCGCGCGAAGGCGTCGTCATCGCCGGAATGCGGCGTGGCCGTCAGCATGACAACGCACCTCGAGCGAGCCGCCAGGCCCGCCGCCGCCGCGGCGCGATCTGAGCGGCCGCTCAGCGTGTGCGCTTCGTCGAAGACGATCACGTCCCACAAGAGCGATTCGAGCGATCGCATGACGTCCGGCCGCTTGATGTAGTCGATCGATGCGATCGCAATCGAGTGCACGGACCATGGGTTCACATCGGGACCGAGGTGGGTTCCGGTTCGCGCGATGCCACCGGAGTCGAGCACCTCAGGGCGCAGCGAGAAGCGCGATTGCAGTTCGTCACGCCACTGATCGCGGAGGCCGGCCGGCGCCACGATGAGCGCTCTAGCGTCCGGCGTGCGGGTCATCGTCTCGGCGACGATCAGGCCGGCCTGGATCGTTTTACCGAGACCGACATCGTCGGCGATCAGGAAGCGGCACCCGTCGCCGCGCATCACGGCAAGCGCAGGCTCGAGTTGGAACGGGATGATCGTCAACTGTGACCACGCCGCCGAGCGCAGAGAGGTCCAGTGAGGTACAGCTGCGGCCAGGCGCACGCGTGCCTCGCGGCGCCACCGGTCAACGCCGACAACGCGAGGAACGACGGACGAGGGCGCAAGGGACTCCAGCGGCTCGAACGGCAGGATGAACCGAGCTCTGGCGCCGCGGTTGAAGGCGTCGCAGCCGTGTACTTCTATGATGGATGCGGCGTCGTAAGCCCATTCGCCGGCGACACGCCACCGTTCGCCGCGGATCCGTACGGTATCTCCGGGGCGAAGCTTCGTACCCTGCACGCCCGCCGTGGTGCAGACGCCGTTCCGCCGCTAGAGCGTTGAAATCCTTCGGAATGTGAGGCTGAACAGGCAGAATCCGCGATCGTCGGTCCGGCGATGGATCGCGATCCGTTACACGTCTTTGCGGTCGCGAAGGCGCGCCACCGTGGCTCCAAGGTGCGTCTCTGGAGCATCCCAGAATTCGACGACGAGAGGGTGCCGTTCGAGGGCCTGCTGCACGATGCCGCGCTGCACCCCTCGGCCTCGTCCATGAATCAGGCGGATCTCGCGCAGGCCGCGGTCCCATGCGGCGGTGACGTACTCTTCGACAACGGACTTGATATCGCGGGGAGCGAAGGCGTGGAGGTCGAGGGCGTCCTCTATGGGAATTCGCATGTCAACTCCCAATCCCCAACCTCCAACTCCCAAGTTG
>Ga0114129_10009462_pt1 | contig 13890 bp, 14 predicted proteins | sample RhiMetdeltSRZDD1_FD_80071 | JGI IMG/M metagenome (GOLD analysis project Ga0114129, IMG submission 80071) | Populus rhizosphere microbial communities from Tennessee, USA - Rhizosphere MetaG P. deltoides SRZDD1 (version 2) (version 2) | ecosystem: Host-associated > Plants > Roots > Rhizosphere >...
GAGACGGTTATCGCGACTCGGGCCATGTCCGGGAGACCAACACAGTTCTGACACAATGGCCAGGAGTGAAGACGAAGGTCGAAGAGCTGCCGGAAAGCAGGGTTCGGCTGGAGGTGGAGGTTCCCGAGGAGGCCGTCAAGCACGCACTCGAGCATGCCGCCTCCGACCTCGCCGAGTCGCTCCGCATCCCCGGTTTCCGCAAGGGAAAGGCGCCCGTCAGGGTCGTCGCCGCGCGCGTCGGCCGCGAGGCGCTCTGGGAGGAGGCCGTGCGGAGCCACCTCGACGGCTGGTTCTGGTCGGCCGCGGCGACCTCCGGCGTGAGGCCGATCGCCAACCCCGAGGTCGAGGTCGCCGACGGCCCGCCCTCGGACGGCGAGACCTTCCGCTTCACGGCCACCGTGGCGGTCGTCCCCAAGCCCACATTGGGCGACTGGAAGGAGCTCGAGGTGGCCGCCCCCGAGCCGGAGGTTCCGGCTGACGTGGTCGAGGCGGAGCTCGAGCGCCTGCGCGAGATGGCCGCCGAGCTCGCGCCCGTCGAGCACCGCTCGGCGCAGCCCGACGACGTCGTCGTCCTCGACCTGGACGGCGAGCAGATCGGGACGACCCAGCGCGACTACGTCGTCGAGGTCGGCCGCGGCCGGCTCGTCGACGAGATCGAGTCGGCGCTCGTCGGCATGACGGCGGGGGAGACCAGGGAGGTCGAGTTCGAGCTCGCCGACGACACCACGGCCTCGGTCGAGGTCACCGCCAAGGAGATCAAGGAGAAGGTTCTGCCGCCGCTCGACGACGAGCTGGCGCAGGCCGTGTCCGAGTTCGAGACGCTCGCAGAGCTGCGCTCCGACATCGAGGGGCAACTGCGCGAGCAGCTCGACACCGAGCTCGAGCTCCTGCTGCGCCAGAACGCGGCGGACGCGCTCGTCGACGCCTCGTCGTTCGACTCGCTCGACCCGATGGTCGAGCGGCGGACGGCAGAGCTCGCCTCCGGGTTCGTGCGCTCGATCGAGCGCCGCGGCGTTCCGCTCGAGACCTATCTGGCCATGACCGGCCAGTCGCAGGAGCAGATCGTCGAACGCCTCCGGGGCGAGGCCGAGTCCTCCCTCAAGCGCGAGCTCGTGCTCGACGCCGTGGCCGACGAGCTGGGGCTCGAGGTCAGCGACGAGGAGATCGAGACGCTCATCCGAGAGCAGGCCGAGGAGGCCGGCGAGGACCCGGAGGCCGTGCTGGTGAGCGCGCGCGAGAGCGCCGGGTTCGAGCAGCTGCGAGGCGACCTGCGCATGCGCAAGGCGCTGGACGAAGTCATCAAGGGAGTGAAGCGGATCCCGGTCGAGCTGGCCAGGGCCCGCGAGAAGCTTTGGACGCCCGAGAAGGAGAAAGGCCCTACCGAGACAAAGATATGGACGCCAGGAAGCGAGGGAGGCACATGAGCCCGTTGATCCCAATGGTCGTCGAGCAGACGTCGAGAGGCGAGCGCGCCTTCGACATCTACTCGCGCCTCTTGAACGAGAGAATCATCTTCCTCGGGACTCCCGTGGACGATCAGATCGCCAACTTGATCGTGGCGCAGCTGATCCACCTCGAGTCCGAGGACCCCGACAAGGACATCTCGATCTACATCAACTCGCCGGGCGGCTCGGTCTACGCCGGCATGGCGATCTACGACACGATGCAGTACATCAAGCCCGACGTGCAGACGATCTGCGTCGGGATCGCCATGTCGATGGGCGCCCTCCTGCTGGCGGGCGGCACCGACGGCAAGCGGATGGCGACGCCGCACTCGAAGATCCTCATCCACCAGGTCTCGGCCGGCTTCCAGGGGCAGGCGACGGACATCGAGATCCAGGCGCGCGAGACGCTGAGCATGAAGCGCCTGCTCGAGGAGATCATCGCCGGCCACACGAAGCAGGATCTCGAGAAGGTCGGCAAGGACATGGAGCGCGACTACTTCATGACCGCGCAGGAAGCGCTCGATTACGGCATCATCGACACGGTCATCGCCCACCGCGGCACGCCCACGATGGCGGCTGCGTCCTAGTCAGCAGAGCGATTTCGAGGTACAAGGTAGAGAGACATGGCCCGCGCAACCGACGGTAACGAACAGCTTCTCTGCAGCTTCTGCGGCAAGAGCCAGCGGCAGGTCAAGAAGCTCATCGCCGGGCCCGGCGTCTACATCTGCGACGAGTGCATCGATCTCTGCAACGAGATCATCGACGAGGAGCTGACCTCCCCGGCTCAGCTCGACCTCGACAACCTTCCGCGGCCCAAGGAGATCTACACGATCCTCAACGACTACGTCGTCGGGCAGGAGGAGGCCAAGCGCACGCTCGCGGTCGCCGTCTACAACCACTACAAGCGGGTGCAGATGGCGGCGGACGAGGACGACGTCGAGCTCTCGAAGTCGAACATCCTCCTGCTCGGCCCGACGGGCTGCGGGAAGACGCTCCTCGCGCAGACGCTCGCGCGGATCCTCAACGTCCCGTTCGCCATCGCCGACGCGACCGCGCTCACCGAGGCGGGCTACGTCGGCGAGGACGTCGAGAACATCCTCCTGAAGCTCATCCAGGCCGCGGACTTCGACGTCAAGAAGGCCGAGACCGGGATCATCTACATCGACGAGGTCGACAAGATCGCGCGCAAGGCGGACAACCCGTCGATCACGCGCGACGTCTCCGGCGAGGGCGTCCAGCAGGCGCTCCTCAAGATCCTCGAGGGCACGGTCGCGAGCGTTCCGCCCCAGGGCGGCCGCAAGCACCCGCACCAGGAGTTCCTCTCCATCGACACGACGAACATCCTCTTCATCTGCGGCGGCGCGTTCGCCGGGCTGGAGAAGATCATCGGGAAGCGCATCGGCAAGAACCAGGTTGGGTTCGGCGCGGACATCAAGTCGCGCAAGTCGATCGAGTCGAGCGAGCTGCTCTCGTCGGTGATGCCGGAGGACCTCCTCTCGTACGGGCTCATTCCCGAGTTCATCGGTCGGCTTCCTGTCGTCTCCGCGGTGCACCAGCTCACCCGCGAGGACCTCGTCCAGATCCTGCTCGAGCCGAAGAACGCGCTCGTCAAGCAGTACCAGCGCTTCTTCTCCTATGACAACGTCGAGCTCGTCTTCACGGACGACGCGCTCTGGCAGATCTCGGACAAGGCGCTCGAGCGCGAGACCGGCGCGCGAGGGCTCCGCTCGATCATCGAGCTCGCGCTCCTCGACGTCATGTTCGAGCTCCCGTCCCGCAAGGACGTCTCCAAGTGCGTGATCACGAAGGAGACGATCGAGCGCAACCTCCGCCCGACGCTCGTCACGAGCGCAGGGCACGCGCTCGCGCTGGACGAGCTCGAAGAAGAGTCCGCCTAGACCGCCACGTGCACCGGGTCTACGCCAGCCTGCCTCTGAGCGGGCCGGCTACGCGGCTGGGACGCGACCTCCTACGCGGGATGCAGCTCGCGCTCGAGCGCGCGTACGCGGACGTGGAGCTCGTCACGCTCGACTCCTTCGGCGAGGACCGCGAGGAGCAGGCGGCGGCCAACGCGCGGCAGGCCGTCGAGGATGCAGCGGCGGTCGCCTACGTCGGCGACTTCCACTCCTCGCAGGTGCTCGAGACGGCCCCGATCCTCGGCGAGGCGGGGCTCTTGACGGTGGCGCCGGTGGCCACGTTCGCGGATCTTCGCGGGCCGACCCTCGTCCGCCTGATGCCGCACGACGGGGTCGGCGCGAGGGCGATCGCGGCCTGGCTCACGCGAGTGGGCGCGGGCGAGCTGTTGATCGTCCACGACCACGACGCCGACTACGGAGTCGCGGTCGGCGCCATGTGCGACGAGGCGGCGAGAAAGCGAGGGCTGACGGTACGGACTCGCCCGGTCTGGAACCGCGACGAGCCGTGGGCGGAGGACGTGGGGGAGGCCGATGCGGTGCTCTACGTCGGCGTCGCCGGCTCCGGCGCGATCGGTCTCTGGCGGGACCTGCACGGACACGACCCGGGCATGTGGCTCCTCGGCTCCGAGGGCGTCGCCGAGGAGTGGCTCGCGCAGGGCATCGACGCCTCCGCCGCCGAGCGCACCCGCTTCTTCGTCGCGCAGCGCGCGCCCTTCGCCCTCTACGGCTACGAGGCGATGGCACTCGTCCTCGACGCGATCGCGGCCGAAGGCGGCGACCGCGCGGCGGTGACCCGCGCGGCACGTGGGACGAAGGACAGGGACTCGATCCTCGGCCGCTACTCGATCGACGACGAGGGTCACACGACCACGACCGCGTACGGAAGGCTCGCGGTCGTGGACGGCGTCCTCGTCTGGGACGAGCCCTAGTCCCGAGCTTGGCGGGGTGGGCCCGGGTGGGCCCACCCCGCTGTTGCTTGCTACTGGTCCTGCCAGGCGGCGAGGCCGGTGATGGCCACGCCCTTGCCGATGCGGCCGATCGACCGCGTCTTGCCGGTGTCAAGGTCGACACGCCACAGCTCGGCTGCGCTGCGACCCGCCCGGGTGCCCGCGACGTAGCCGACGTTGTCGGCGCCGGCGATGTCGAAGCCGGCGTTCGGGCCCAGGTCGAACCCCAGCGTGACAGGCATGATCAGGGTGCCGTTGTTGGCAGGCCGCTGAATCCAGAGCCGGTCCTTGCTGGGGGCGATGTCGAGGGCGTACAGCTCGGTCACGGTCGGCCGGGTCGCGAACTCCGTGAAGGACGAGTTGGTGTACGCGGAGCCGACCACCATGACGTCTGCGGGGGTGAGGCTCGTGTCCTTGGAGAGCAGGTTGCCCTCGTCCGGATTGAGGCGGATGTTGTCGTCGGCATCGCTCGTCACCCGGATCTTGTCGACGGTCGGGTTGAAGTCGAAGCCGATGTTGCCGCTGTTGAGCGCGTCGGGCGCCAGCTCGAAGGCAGGTCCCTCGGCGACGGCGATTGCCGTGGCGAGGTTGACGCGGTAGACGACCTTGTCGCTTCCGAGCGCGTAGAGATCGCCGGTGGCGGGTCGGAAGTCGATGCCGCCGAGCACCACGCCTGTCGGCAGGCCCGCGATCGCCTTCGAGCGGACGGAGCGCGGCGAGCGCGAGTCGAACTGCAGGAGATTCCCCTGCGAGTCGGTCGCGAAGAGCACGCGCCGTTCGCCTTTTCGCCCGTCGCTGCCGCCGTCGGCGGCGGCTCCGAGCGGGACGACGAGCGCGACGAGCGCGCCGGCGACGAGCGCCCAGCGTGTCAGTTTGGACATGATCATCTCCTCCTAGGTCGATGCGGTGGGGGTGAAGTCCCTTCGCAACCGACCCGGAGGACGGTTCAGTCGGAGGCGGCTAACCCGGCGCCCAGGCCACCGAGCAGACGTCGACCGGGTCCTTGAAGCCCTTCAGGGTGATGGAGCGGTGCTCGGAGGTGGCGAACTGCGGCAGGCCGCTCATCGTGTCCTTGCTGGCGAGCACCTCGCGGCCGCCGGCGGCGGCGCCGATGCGGGCCGCCGCATGGACGCCCTTGCCGTGGTAGTTCTCCCGCGTCTGCAACGCCCCGTCCGAGTGGACGCCGATGCGGATGTCGAACTCGAACTCCTGGTCGATCGCTCGCTGGATCGCGACGGCGGCGCCGACCGCGTCGGCCGGCTCCTCGAAGGCGGCGAAGAAGCCGTCGCCCGTGTGGTCGACGACCTGGCCCTGGAAGTCCGCGAAGATCGCCCGGAGTGCGTCGTCGTGCCGGCGGAGGAGGTTGACCCACTGGCGGTCCGACTCCACGGCGCTCGCGATCTCCGTGGAGCCGACGATGTCCGTGAAGAGGAAGGTCTTCATGACCTCGGTCGAGACGTCCCTCATGAGGAGCTCCCCGACGCGATCGGCGTCGCGGGCCGCGCCCAGCCGCTCGAAGCGGGCCGCGGCGGCCTGGAGCTCCCAGACCGCCGCGTCCTCGTCGCCCCCGTCGCGCAGGGCTCTGCCGAGCTGCTCGCGTGCGCGCGCGACGTCGTAGGTCGCGCCGTTCGAGTCCCAGATCATGCGCGCGTCGCGAAACTCGTGGAACGCCGAGTCTGCTTCGCCGCGGCCCAGTGCGACTTGCCCGCGGGCGAACGCGGCCGACGCCCTGAGCGCCGACGTCTCGTAGACGTTGGCGATCGAGCCGAGCCGTTCCGCGTATCCCGCGGCCTTGTCGACCTCGCCCGCCGCGACGGCGATCTCGACCGCGGCCGGGAGGAGGCGGGCCTGGGCCGGGAGGTTGAGCGACTCGTCACCGGCCGCTCTCCGGATCGACGCGAACGCGCCCTTGGCGTTTCCCTGCGTGAGGCGGAGGAGGGAGAGCCCGGGCTCGGGTGTCCGCCCGAGCTCGTCGGCTTCCCGGAAGGCCTGCTCGGCCTGCGCGAGCTCGCCGAGCCTGAGCCTGACCTCGCCGAGCTCGTAGAAGGCGGCGCCCGCGATGCGCGGGTTCCAGATGCGCAGCTCCTCGCTTGCCCTGTCGGCGAGCTCCTGCGCCTCGGACAGGCGGCCCTTGAACTTCATCACCTCGGCATGGTTGACCCGGCACATGCCCGGGAAAGCGTTCATCCCGCCCGACTCGCAAAAGTCGCTGGCGCGCTCCGCCCACTCGCCGGCGCTCTCGAAGTCGGCCACGTCGCGGCAGGCGCCGATCGTGTTGCAGTAGACGACGAGCGTCGAGAACGGGTCGAGCTCGCCGGCCAGCGCGGCCGTGCTCGCCTCGTCGAGGAAGAGCTTCCCCTCGGCGACCTCGCCCTGCTCGATGAGGACGTTCCCCTGCCGCTGGAGCGCGCGGATCTCGAGGTTGCGGTCGCCGAAGCGCCGTCCCAGCTCCTCGGCCTGCTTGGCGAGGGCGAGCGACTCCGCGAAGTTGTGCTCGCCGAGCTCGACGAGGCTCTTCTGCAGCGCCCAGTACCCGTGCTCCGGAGCTTCGTCCTCGAGGTCGAGCAGCCGCTTCGCGCGGCTCATCCAGCCGTTTGCGACCGACATCTGGAGGTCGTTCTTCAGGCCGTGCGCGATCAGGGTCGCGACGAAGGCGGCCCGCAGTGTGTTGCCCTGCTGGAGGTAGCCGCGGTAGGCCCGCTCGAAGTACGGATGGATCACCTCCATCTGGCCGTTCCACATCGCCGCCTCACCGAGCAGCATGAGATCCTCGGGGGCGAGCTCCATGGTTTCGTCCGCCGCGCGTAGGAGCTCATAGCCCGCGACCCAGTCCAGCCGGGCTATTGCCTCGCGCCCAGCGGCGAGGGGATCCTGGGTGATCTGGCTCACCGTCGACCTGCTTCCATGCTACAAGTCTGCCCGAGTGCGATGGCCGAAGCCAAGATCCTCATCGTGGACGACGATCAGGACATCAGGCGGCTCCTGGGTCACCGCCTGAAAAGCGAAGGCTTCGAGGCCGTCTTCGCGGGCGATGCGATCGCAGCCGTCAACTCCGCGCGCAAGGAGGAGCCCGACCTGATCCTGCTCGACCTCGGCCTGCCCGCAGGCGACGGCCGCGTCGTCATGGAGCGCATGAAGGCCATGCCGGCGCTCGAGGGGATCCCGGTGATCATCATCACCGCGCGCGACCTCTCCCTGGAGCGGGAGTCGCTGGAGCAGACGGGCGCCGTCGCGCTGTTCCAGAAGCCGTTCGACCACGACGAGCTGGTCGCGGCAATCCGTTCAGCCCTCGGCTGAGCGGCGCGGGCACCGCCGTACAATCGTGGCGATGGAGCAGACCTACTCGCCTGCGGGCCTCGAGGAGCGCTGGCAGCGCGCCTGGGAGGAGGAGGGCCTCTACCGGGCCGGCGTCGCCGCGCGCCGCGACGAGACGTTCGTCATCTGCGTCCCGCCTCCCAACGTGACGGGCGCGCTCCACATGGGCCATGCGCTCAACGGGTCGCTCCAGGACGTGCTCGTCCGGTGGCACCGCATGCGCGGCTTCGACACGCTCTGGCAGCCGGGGTACGACCACGCGGGGATCTCGACGCAGAACGTCGTCGAGAAGCAGCTCGTCCGCGAGGGCACGTCACGCAAGGAGATCGGCCGCGAGGCGTTCGTCGAACGTGTGTGGCGCCACCTCGAGGAGACGGGCCGCACGATCATGGGCCAGTACCGTCGCCTCGGCGCGTCGCTCGCCTACGAGCGCGAGCGCTTCACGATGGACGACGCCTACATCGAGGCGGTCATGCGCTTCTTCGTCCATCTCTGGGACCGCGGCTGGATCTATCGCGCGAACCGCATCGTCAACTGGTGCCCGTTCCACGAGACGGCCATCTCCGACCTCGAGGTCGTCCACGAGCCGATGGACGACAGGCTGACGTACGCGCGCTACCCGTTCACCGACGGCTCCGGGTCGATCACGGTGGCCACCGTGCGCCCGGCGACGATCCTGGCCGACGTGGCCGTGGCCGTGCACCCGGAGGACGAGCGCTACCGCGATGCCCTCGGCAAGGAGGTCGTGGTTCCGTACGTCGAGCGGCGCGTCCCCGTGGTCGCCGACGAGCTCGTCGACCCCGAGTTCGGAACGGGCGCGCTCAAGATCACGCCCGGGCACGACCCGACCGACTTCGAGATCGGGCGTCGGCACGACCTTCCGACCCTGACGGTCATCGGTCCGGACGGGCGCATGAACGAGGAGGCCGGCGACCTTGCCGATCTGGAGCAGGCCGAGGCCGACAAGGCCGTCGTCGCCTGGCTGAAGGAGCGCGACCAGCTCGAGAAGCAGGAGAACTACCGTCACAACGTCGGCACGTGCGAGCGGTGCCACACGCGCATCGAGCCGCTCGTCTCGCTCCAGTGGTGGTGCGCCATGGAGGAGCCGCGCAAGCCGGCGCTCGAGGCGCTGCGCGAGCGGCGCGTGCGCTATCACCCCGAGTCCCAGCACCAGTTCGCGATCCGCTCGCTCGAGGACATCCCGGACTGGAACATCTCCCGTCAGCTCTGGTGGGGGCATCAGCTGCCGATCTGGTACTGCCCCGACGGCCACGCCACGTGCGCCTGGCCGGCGCCCGAGGCCTGCGCCGAGTGCGGGTCGGGCCGGCTCGAGCGCGACCCCGACGTGCTCGACACGTGGTTCTCGTCCGCGCTCTGGCCCTTCGCCACGCTGGGCTGGCCGGAGGACACCGAGGACCTGCGGCGCTACTACCCGGGCGATGTCGACTCGACCGCGCGCGAGATCATCAGGCTCTGGGTCAACCGGATGATCTGGTCAGGGCTCGAGCTCGTCGGCGACGTCCCCTTCACCGACGTGATCATCCACTCGACCGTGCTCGCGCCCGACGGCCGACGGATGTCCAAGAGCCTCGGGACGGGCATCGACCCGCTCGAGCTGATCGCCGAGCACGGGGCCGACGCGACGCGCTACGGCCTCCTGAAGATGTCCTCCACGCAGGACGTGCGCTTCTCGGAGGGTGCGATCGTCGAGGGTCGCAAGCTGGGGACGAAGCTCTGGAACGTCTCGCGTCTCATCCTCGCCAACACGGAAGGCGCGGTGCCGGAGGCCAGGCCGCAGGCCCTCGAGGAGCGCTGGATCCTGGGCCGGCTCGATGCCGCCCGCGCGGAGATCGAAAGCGCCTGGGTGCGGTTCGACTTCGCCGCCGCCGTCAAGGAGCTCTACAGCCTCACGTTCGACGACTTCTGCGACTGGTACGCCGAGGCGGCGAAGCCGCGGCTCTACGAGGACGACCCGGACGCGGCGGCCACGGCCCTCGCGGCGCTCGAGCGGCTCCTGAAGCTCCTGCACCCCGTGATGCCCCATGTGACCGAGGAGATCTGGTCGGAGCTCCCTGACCGCGAGACTCGGCTCGTGGTCGCTCCCTGGCCCGAGCCGGACGAGCGCTTCGCCGGCGAGGTGGACGCGCTCGAGGGAGTGCGTGACGCGGCCGAGATCGCGCGCCGGAGCGGCGTCGTCGTCGAGCTCGAGGGCGACGCGAAGCGCGTCTTCGACATCGTCGTCCAGCCCGAGAAGCTGCCGGTCAACGGGAGCCGCGACGACGAGGTGGCGCGCCTGCGGAAGGAAGTCGCGCGCTCCGAGGGGATGCTGTCCAACGAGAACTTCGTCGCGAACGCTCCGGCCGATGTGGTCGAGGGCGAGCGCGAGAAGCTCGAGCGGTACCGGCGCGAGCTCGATGCGCTCGGCGGCTGACAGCAACCTCACCTGGCTCGAGTCGCTCAGCCCGTGGCCCGAGGAGTTCGGGCTGGGGCGGATGCGGGAGCTCCTCAAGCGGCTCCGCAACCCCGAGCGCCGACTGCGGGCGATCCATGTCGTGGGGACGAACGGCAAGACGACGACGACGCGGATGACCGAGGCCCTGCTGGCCGCGGAGGGCCTCCGGGTCGGCTCCTACACGTCCCCCCATGTCGTTTCCTGGACCGAGCGGCTCCGCGTGGGCGGCGAGGAAGCCGACCTCGAAGCCGCGCTCGGACGGGTGCGCGCCGAGGCCGAGGCGGTCGAGGCGACGCAGTTCGAGGCGTTGACGGCCGCGGCTCTGGCCGAGCTCGCGTCGGCCGAGGTGGACGTGGCCGTCGTGGAGGCGGGGCTCGGTGGGCGGCACGACGCGACCAACGTCCTCGACGCGGGTGTCGTCGTCCTCACCAACGTCGCGCTCGAGCACGTGGACGTGCTCGGGCCGACGCGCGAGGCGATCGCCGGGGAGAAGCTCGCGGTCATCTCTCCGGGCGCGCTCGTCGTTCTCGGTGAGGCGGAGTGGGAGGGGGCGGCGCGAGGGGCCGGCGCGTCGGCGGTCACCATCGTCTCGGGCTCGAGCGCCGCACTCGCGCACGCGGCGGCCGAGAGCTTCCTCGGCCGCACCGTCGATCCGGCGCCGCTCGCCGACGTCCACGTGCCCGGCCGGCTCGAGATCGTCTGCGAGCAGCCCCTCGAGCTCCGGGACGGCGCGCACAACCTCGCGGGGGTCGGCTACCTTCTCGGGCGCGCGCCGCGAGCAGAATGGACGCTCGTGGTGTCCATCCTCGCGGACAAGGACGCGGCCGGGATGCTGGCCGCCCTCTCGGCCCTGGGCCGGCGGCTCGTCGCGACCGAGTCCTCGAGCCCGCGCGCGCTTCCCGCCGAGGAGCTCGCCGAGCTCGGACGCGCGTTCTTCGACGACGTCGAGGCCGTCGCCGACCCGGTCGTCGCCCACGCACGCGCGCGTGAAATCGCAGGGGAGGAGGGCGCGGTTCTCGTCACCGGTTCGCTCTACCTCCTCATGGACCTCGCCTCCGTCCGCCCTTCGTGTCTACCATGGCAAGCGTCGGCGAACGGCTGAGCGTCTTCGCCCTCGCGGCGATCGTGCTCTTCACGATCATCGCGATCGCGTTTGGCGCCGGGTGGTTCGTCGGAAAGATTCTGTTGTGACGATGCGCATACTCCTCGCTCAGACGACGACCACGACCGAGGACGACGGAAACCCGCTGGATTTCGTCGGCGACTTCTTCGACTCGGAGGAGTGGCTTGTCATCCGCAACGTCACGCTGTTCTTCCTCGTCGTCTTCTGGCTGGCCTCGGCGTACTGGGTCTACAAGGACGCGCGGCGGCGCATCGAGGATCCGTGGCTCCTGGCGATGGCCGTGGCGCTCGGCATCTTCCCGCCCTTCGTCGGGCCGCTCATCTACATGCTGTTCCGGCCGCCCGAATACCTCGAGGACGTGCGCGAGCGCGAGCTCGAGATCAAGGCGATGGAGGAGAACCTCGACTCGGTCGAGCGGTGCCCCGTGTGCCGCGCGGCGATCGAGCCGAACTTCCTCGCCTGCCCGGTCTGCACGACGAAGCTGAAGGACTCCTGCAGGCGCTGCAAGGCGCCGCTCGAGCCTCTCTGGCAGATCTGCCCGTTCTGCGAGACGCCGGTCGAGTCGCCGCGCGCCGTCGAGAACCTTTCTGGTTAGTCTGAGAGCGTGGAGCTCTTCGCGCAGCACTCGTCGTCTGGGGACGAGGGGTCTCTCGTCATCTCGATCATCGCGCTCGTCGCGATGATCGTCCCGTGGTTCGTGCTCGCGTACGTGAGCTGGATCTTCTGGAAGGCGAGGAAGCGCGCCGAGCCCGAGGAGGCGCGGATGCGCCGGATCCGCGAGGAGGAGCGACGGTGGCGGAACGCACACTCGTCCTGATCAAGCCGGACGCGATGCAGCGCCGGCTCGCGGGCGAGATCCTCGCCAGGTTCGAGCAGCGGGGCCTCGAGGTGCGTGCCGCAAAGCTCGTCCACGTCGACGAGGCGCTTGCGGGCGAGCACTACGACGAGCATCGCGAGAAGCCGTTCTTCGGCGAGCTCGTCGAGTTCATCACCTCGTCGCCGACGCTGGCTCTGGTGTTGGAGGGCGAGTCCGCGGTGAAGGTCGTGCGGACGACGATGGGGTCGACGAACCCTGTCGACTCGGCCCCGGGCACGATCCGCGGGGACCTCGCGCTCGCCATGCCGGACAACCTCGTGCACGGCTCGGACTCGCTCGAGTCGGCGGAGCGCGAGATCGCGCTCTGGTTCACCGACGGCGAGCTCGTGTGACGGCCTGAGCGCGCCGCCGGCTCTTCCCCTTCTCCTCGCGTCGACCTCGCCGCAGCGGCGGGCCATCCTCGAGCAGCTCGGGATCCCCTTCGACGTCTTCGCGCCGCGCTACGAGGAGCAGGACGACGGCGGTCTCGAGCCGGTCGACCTCGTGCGGGCGCACGCGGAGGGGAAGGCCCGCTCGGTCGCGGACGAGGCGGGCGAGCGCCCCGTCCTGGGCGTGGACACGGCAGTCGTGCTCGGCGACGCGGTCCTGGGGAAGCCGAAGGGCGAGGGCGAGGCGGTCGACATGCTCACGAGGCTCAGCGGCCAGACGCATGTCGTCGTCTCGGGCCTGTGCCTCCTGGCGCCCGGCTGGCAGGTCGTCGACCACGCCGAGACGCACGTCAAGTTCCGCGAGCTGACCCCGCGAGACGTCGCGCGCTACGTCGCCACGGAGGAGTGGCGAAGCCGTGCGGGCGCATATGCCATCCAATCCCGCGGCGCCGCCCTCGTCGAACGAATCGAGGGCGACTACCTCAACGTGGTGGGCCTCCCAGCCGCCGTCCTGATCGGCCACCTTTCAGCCCGCTACCCGGGCGCCTACAACGTCGGCTAGAGCCACGTCCGGGGGTCTGACCCCAGGCCGTGGCTCGTTTGGACGTGGCGGACGCACATCACTGACGAAGCTCTGGAACCTCCGTTGGGCAATCTCAGGCTCGTAACCGAAGTAGGCGAGCACGCGATCGACCGCCAGGAAACGGACGGGCCGAGCGATCCCGGCCGTTGCGCGATAGCTGCTCCATCGCCAGTCCGCGGGGTCGGCGCAAAGCCGAGCGCGAACGGGGTTGTGCGCCAGATAACGGGACAGCTCCAGGAGATGCCCGTCGGACTGGACGGTCTCCGAGTGGAATCGGCCCTGGAAAAGGTGGCCCGTGAATCCATGACGGAGGTTGAACGCTTGCGCGTAGACGCCGTTCAGCCACTGGAAGCCATCGGAGAGCGTCGGTTCGGCCAGCTCGATGACGAGGTGATAGTGGTTCGGCATCAGGCAGTACGCGTGGAGTCGCCACTTGCTTCGCTCGCAAGCGGCATCGAGCAGGGCGATCAAGCGGGCTCGATCGGTGTCGTCCCGGAAGATCTCTTGGCGTCGGTTTCCGCGTGCGGTCACGTGGACGACGTCGCCTGAGTTCTGTGTCCGGAGTTGGCGCGCCACGTCCCCGACCCTACGTCGCGGGGTCTTGCACGAGGAGCGGGCGACACTGTCTTGGCACGTAGTTCAGGGCCGGTTGAGCCACGTCCCGGGGTCAGACCCCCGGACGTGGCCGTTGTGGACGTGCTCAGGCATGTCGTTACACTCACCTGACTCTTCATGAGCTTCTGGGGCTACCTAAGCGGCATGGGCGGGCGTGAGATGGCCGTCGACCTGGGGACTGCGAACACCCTCGTGTACGTGCGCGGGCGTGGAATCGTGCTCTCCGAGCCGTCCGTGGTCGCGATCGAC
>Ga0114129_10009466_pt1 | contig 13885 bp, 11 predicted proteins | sample RhiMetdeltSRZDD1_FD_80071 | JGI IMG/M metagenome (GOLD analysis project Ga0114129, IMG submission 80071) | Populus rhizosphere microbial communities from Tennessee, USA - Rhizosphere MetaG P. deltoides SRZDD1 (version 2) (version 2) | ecosystem: Host-associated > Plants > Roots > Rhizosphere >...
AACTGAAGGCGGGGGGACGCATGGCGGTGCCGGGGGCGGGAGTCGGGACGGTCGAGCCTCGGAGCGAAGCGGCGCTTCGCGTGCTCGCCGCGCCGCTCGCGGCGGTGCTCGCCCTGGCGGGCCAGTACGTCGTCTCGCTGAACCGCGGCCTCAAGGGGAGCCTCCTGCCGGGCGGGGTCCTGCTCGCCCTGGCGATCCTCGTCTTCGTCGCCGGCCTGGCGCGACGGCGCCGCGAACCGGGCGCCGACGCCGGCCAGACGCCTTTCGAAGGCGGCCCCGGTGCGCGCCGCCCACCCGCGAACCTGGAGTGGGCCCTGGTCGCCCTCGTCCTGCTCGGCGGCCTCTACGTGCGGATCTATCGCATCGATCTCGTCCCCTGGGGACTGAACAACGACGAGGCGATCAACGCCCTCGAGATCCAGGACATCTCGGCCCGGAGCGGATGGAACACCGTCCTCGCGGCCAGGAGCCTCACGACCCGGGGCCTCAACCGGGAGACGATGTTCCACTATCTCGGCGCGTTCTCGTTCAAGTTCGCGGGGATCGAGCTCAACCTATTGAGAGCCATGCCGGCGGTGTTCGGGCTGTCGCCGCGGCTGATCCAGGACCCGATGATGGACATGGTGCTCCCGCTGCGGGCCGTCGCGATCGCCGCCGGCGCGCTGACCCTCCTGGCGCTCTACCTGTTCGCGCGCGATCGGTTCGGCTGGCTCGTCGCCCTGCTGGCGACGGCGTTTCTGGCCTTCTCGCCGTGGCACATCCTGTACAGCCGGGTGGGGGAGAGGGCCGTCCTGGCCCCCCTGTTCGCCATCGCCACCGTCGGCTTCTTCCTGAAGGCCCTCGACTCCGGCCGGATGCGCGACCACGCGGCCTGGGGCGTCGCCATGGGGCTCGGCTTCTGGAGCTACACGTCGTTCCGCGCCATCCCGATCGCGATGGTGGCCTTCGTCCTCCTGCGGCGCCCGCTCGGCTGGGCCCCTGAAGGATCCGGCGATCCGTGGGCGCGGCGCGCGGCGCTCGCCGCGGTCGGCATCGCGGCCGGGCTCCTGGCCGTCCAGATGCTCGCGTCGCCGGTCGGCGTTTTCGGGTACCTGACCCGCGGCGCCTACGCCACCCTGGTCACGCCGAAGGCGAACTATGTTCTGAATGTCGTCTGCTCGCTCGGGCTGGCCCACTTCATCCCGGGGCGCTACGCCGTCATCCAGAGCGAGGCGTTCATCAGCGACGGCATGAGCACGACCTACGGCCTGATCGGCCTGGCGCCTGAGACCACCGTCGTGGCCGCGCTGTCGGCGCTCGGCCTGGCCTATGCCGCCTGGCGCGCCCTGCGCCGCCGGGACGCCGCCTGCGGGCTTCTCGTCCTCTGCGTCCTGGCGCTCGTCGCCACCGTCGGAGTCGCCGGCCCCAGCCTGACGCGCATGCTCGGCAACGCCCCCTGGCTGTGCCTGTTCGCGGCGCTCTTCGTCTTCCGCATGGCCGCCGACCTGGCCGCCATCCGGCCGCCGATCACCGCCTGGGCCGCCGGCCTCCTGATCGTGCCCCTGGTCGCCTGGAGCGGCGCGCAGGGTTTCTCGAACTATTTCCTGCGCGCCGGGAAATCGGAGCAGGCGATGCAGAACTTCGGGGCCGCGCAGACGATCATGGGGATGTTCGTCCGCGCCCTGCCCCCCGACCGGCTGGTGTACGTGCTGCACACCCTGCGCGTCGACTCCCTGCGGTACCTGATCGGCGACCGCCCCGGCGTCTACCTGATCAGCGATCCCTCCACCATCGACCTGGACGGCGTCATCAAGTCGCCCAGGAGCGCGATCTTCGTCATCGAGTTCGCCCGCCCGTTCGCCGAGGCGATGCGCTACCTGATCATGCGCTACCCGCTCGGGGACGCCACCCAGATCGCCGACGCCCGCCTCGATCCCGACAAGATCATCTTCTACACGTTTACGCTCTGGAAGGACGAGAACGGGCAGGCGATCCCGCCGCCCGACGCCTTCGCGCCGGGAGCGCCGCCTCCCGGGCCGCCGTCCTTCGCCCCACCGCCCTCTTGACATTCACCTGATTTACACCTAACCTGTCTGTCGGCCGGGGGACCGGTTTTTCGGGACCGTCTCCGGGGGGAGCGCGCCCAGGCAGGGACCCCGGCCGCGATCTTCATGCATCTTGATTGCGGGCTCGACCGCCCGCCGGGAGTCCGAAGATGGCGCGCGCGCAGACAGGGCGGACCGGCACTCTCACGAAAAGACAGCAGATCGTCTTCGAGTTCATCAAGGGCTACATCCAGACGCACGGCGTCTCCCCGTCCTACGAAGAGATCCGCGGGCACTTCGGCTTCGGCTCCTACAATTCCGTCCAGAAGCACCTCAAGAGCCTGGTCGCGAAGGGGTTCCTGAAGACCCCCTGGGGAAACCAGAAACGGGCCCTCATGCTGGCCGAGCCCGGCCCGACCACGACCGTCCTGAACCTTCTCGGGCGGGTGGCCGCCGGCCGCCCCATCGAGGCGATCCAGAGCCCCGACACCGTCGAGGTCCCCGAGATGCTCCTGCGCGGCGAGGACAACTTCGCCCTGCGCGTGGTCGGCGACAGCATGGTGGACGAGGGGATCCGGGACGGCGACATCGTCATCGTCAAGAGCCAGCGCGACGCCAAGAACGGCCAGACCGTGGTCGCCCTGATCGGCGACGAGGCGACCATCAAGCAGTACTACCGCCGCGGCGCCCGCATCGAGCTGCGCCCCGCCAACCCGCGCATGTCGTCGCTGATGGTGAACGAAGATGATCTGCAAGTGCAGGGGGTCGTGGTGGGGCTGATCCGGAAGTTCGACCGGTGAGCGGGACGGGAGGCAACATGAAGACTTTCAACGCGGTCATCGAACGGGATCCCGAGTCGGGTCTGTACATCGGTCGCGTGCCCGGCTGGCCGGGAGCCCACAGCCTGGGCGCCAGTCTCGACGAGCTGGAGAGAAACCTGCGCGACGTCGTCGAGATGCTCCTCGAGGACGGCGACCCGAAGATCGAATTCGAGTTCGTGGGGGTTCAGACGATCCGGGTGGCGTAGTGGACGCTCGCGAGGGCAGGCAACCATGAAGTGTGAGCATACGGGTGACTTCAGCAAGACTGACCGGAAGGTCATTTATGACGTGAACACCCATGGATGGCACGTGACGATCGTTACACCGGACGGGGAGAACCCTGGCTGGGCCTACTCAATCGGCCTGTTTCACAGTTTCCGGCAGCCGGAAGTTCTTGTCTTCGGCCTCGACGGTGAGTTGATGCACCAGCTGATCAATCATGTCGGGCGCGAGGTGCGCAATGGCGCTCGATTCGAGGCCGCACGCGAGTATGCGGACATTATCGAACGATTGAAGTGCACGTTCCGAGTGGTGAACCCGGCGTGGTACCAGGATGTTCTTGTCTATGCGACATGGTTCTACAAGGGCTCGCGGTTTCCCGCCATGCAGCTGTTCTGGCCCGATCGGTCGCAGCGGTACCCATGGCAGCCGGAATTCGAGGCGAGGTTCCTCAGGGACCAGCCTCTTCTGTTCCATGCAAGTCCTGACGACGCACGAGCTGTCGAGATGCTTGCATCGCTAAGACGTGCACCAACGGAGTCGAAGTGATCACGTGGCCGCGGGACCCAGCCGCCGTGCAGCCGGTTTCCAAGGGTCCGTCCTCCTCAAACGCCCCTGTGTCATGACCTTGTCCTCATGGACCGCAGCGTCCTCAACGTCGACATCGCCGCCTTCCCGATCGCCGTCGAGAGGGTGATCGAGCCCCGCCTGCGCGGGCGGCCGGTGCTTCTGGCGCCCCCCGGGTCGGCCCGCGCGCCGGTCCTCGCGGTGTCGCAGGAGGCGGCGCGGGAGGGGGTGCGGGCCGGAATGCCGCTCCCCGTGGCGCTCAGGCGCTGTCCGGGGGTGGCGGTCCTGCACCCGAACGAGGCGCTCTACCAGAGGGCCACCGGGGCGCTCCTCTCATTGCTCGGCGGGTTCTCCCCCCTGATCGGGCCGGCCGCCCCGGGGCAGACGTACCTGGACCTCACCGGCACGTCGCGCCTGTTCGGCGCGGCGCAGGACGCGGCGGCGCGCGTCCGCCGCGAGATCGAGGCGCGGCTGCGGCTCAAGCCGACGGTCGGGCTGGCGACGAGCAAGCTGGTGAGCCGCGTGGCGGCGCGGGTGATCCGGCCGGACGGGCTGTGCGACGTCTTCCCGGGATCGGAGGCGACGTTCCTGGCCCCTCTGCCGGTCGGGCTCCTGCCGGCGGCGCGCGGCGAGACGCGCGAGCGCCTTCTGGATCTCAACGTCGGGCGGGTCGCCGATCTGCTGCGCTTTTCGCCGGCGCAGCTCGGGGTCGCCTTCGGGCCGCACGGCGGGCGGCTGCGCAGCCAGGCGCTCGGGATCGACGCCTCGCCGGTGCGCCCGCCCGAGAGGGCCCAGGCGGTCGTCGAGGAGGAGACGCTCGCCGAGGACTCGAACCACGAGGCGGATCTCCTGAGGTCGCTCTTCGGCCTGTGCGAGCGGGCGGGGGCGCGGCTGCGGCGGCTCCAGGCGCGGGCCTCGCGGCTGCGGGTCACGCTGCGCCACAGCGACGACGTCCTGGCGCGCCGCGAGGAGCGGCTGCCCCTGCCCATCGCGGCGGATCTTCTGTTGTTCGCCCAGGCGCGGAGGATCTGCGAGCGGGCCCGGGCGCGGCGGGTGCGGGTGCGCTGGATCGAGCTGCGGTGCCTCGAGGTCGCCCGCGCGCCCGGGCAGCTGGAGCTGTTCGGACCGGCGGCTTTCGACGAAAGGGGCCGGGACGGCGGCGCCGCAGGCCCTTTGGCTGAGGCGATGGACCGGATCCGCGGGCGGTTCGGCGGCCGGGCGATCCTTTCCGGGAGGATGTTCGCGGGGCAGCCCCGATGAGCGACCCTCCTCCCTTCGTCCACCTTCAGGTCCGCTCGAACTACAGCCTGATGCGCGGCGCCTCGAGCCTCGAGGCGCTGTGCGCCGCCGCGGCCGGGCACGGCATGCGCGCGATCGCCTGCACCGACGTGGACGGGCTGTACGGGGCGGTGCGCTTCCGGGAGATCGCCCTCGACTGCGGGCTCTCGCCCATTCTCGGGGCGGAGGTGACGGCCCCCGACGCGCGGCGCCTCGAGGCGGGGGAGAGGGCGACGCTCCTGGTGAAGACGGCGGAGGGATACGCGAACCTCTGCCGCATCCTGACGCGGCGGCACCTCGTCCCCGGTTTCTCGGTCCTGGACGCGCTCAGGGGGGACACCCGGGGGCTGGTCGTCCTGTCGCCGTCCCTGGCCGTGCTGCAGGCGGCGCTCGAGGCGCGCGGGCCGCGCGACCTGCACCTGGCGCTCGGGTCGTCGTCGGCGCCGTCGGCGGCGGAGGGGACGTTCCACCGGCTGCGCGCCGCGCGGCGGCTCGGCATCGGACCGGTCGCGGTCAACGACGTGCACTTCGTGGACCCGGGCGGCTTCGACCTGCACCGGCTGCTGCGCGCCATCGCCCTCAACACCACGCTCGACCGCGTCCCGCCGGAAGAGCTCGCCTCGCCGCAGGCCTGGCTCAAGCCGCCCCGCGAGATGGAACGCGCCTACCCGCACTGCCCCGAAGCGGTGGCGGCGACGTCGCGCCTCGCGGAGGAGTGCGTCCTCGACGCGCCCCCCTGGGGGGCGCTCGTCTTCCCGCGCTTCGCGGACCTGACGATCGACGGCGTGCGCGAGAGCGGCGACCCGTTCGCCCTGCTCGAGGCGCGCTGCGAGGAGGGGGCGCGCTGGCGCTACGGCGCGGTGACGCCGCAGGTGCGCGCCCGGCTCGATCACGAGCTGGCGATCATCCGCGAGAAGAATTTCGCCGACTACTTCCTGGTGGTGCAGGAGATCGTCAGGCGCTCGCCCCGTACGTGCGGCAGGGGGTCGGCGGCGGCGTCGATCGTCTCGTACGTGCTCGGCATCACGCACGTCGAGCCGATACGGCACGACCTGTACTTCGAGCGCTTCCTGAACCGCGGCCGGGTCGACCCGCCCGACATCGACGTCGACTTCTGCTGGGACGAGCGCGACGACCTGCTCGACTGGGTGTTCGCAACGCTCGGCGAGGAGCGCACGGCGATGATCGCCAACCACGTCACCTTCCGGGCGCGGGCGGCGGTGCGCGAGATCGCCAAGGTGCACGGCCTGCCGGACGCGGAGATCGCCCGGGTCGCCTCGGGACTGTCGCGCTACTGGGGGGCGGAGACGGCGCTCGAGGCGACGCGGCGGTCGCCACTCTTCCGGGGGGCGGAGCTCGACCCGAAGCAGGGAGGCGCGCTGGGGCGGCCGCCGTGGCCGGAGATCCTGCAGGCGGCGGCGCGGCTGGAGGGCTTCCCGCGCCACCTGTCGGTGCACTGCGGCGGGGTGGTGATCGCCCCGGACGGCGTCGACCGCCACGTCCCGGTCGAGCGGGCGGCGAAGGGGGTGCGGGTCATCCAGTGGGAGAAGGACCAGGCGGAGGAGGCCGGCCTGGTCAAGATCGATCTCCTGGGGAACCGGTCGCTGTCGGTGATCCGCGACGCCTGCGCCGCCGTGCGGGAGCACGGCGGGCCGGACCTGCCGTACGGCTCGTTCGACCCGATCGACGACCCGCGCACGCAGGAGAGGATCCGCGACGGCGACACGATGGGCGTGTTCTACGTCGAGTCGCCCGCCATGCGGCAGCTGCAGCAGAAGACGCGCCGCGGCGACTTCGAGCATCTGGTGATCCACTCGTCGATCATCCGGCCGGCGGCCAACGACTACATCCGCGAGTACGTCCGCCGCCTGCGCGGCGGGACCTGGACGTCTCTCCACCCGATCCTCGACGACGTGCTGCGCGAGACCTACGGGATCATGTGCTACCAGGAGGACGTGGCGCGCACGGCCATCCGCATGGCCGGCTTCAGCGACGCCGAGGCGGACGGCCTGCGCAAGGTCCTGTCGAAGAAATGGGCCGGGAAGAAGGTCGAGGACTACCGGCAGCAGTTCACCCGGGGGGCGGGGGAGCGCGGCATCGCGCCCGGGATCGTCGGGGAGGTCTGGCGGATGATCCTGTCGTTCGCCGGCTACTCCTTCTGCAAGCCGCATTCGGCGTCGTACGCGCTCGTGTCGTTCAAATCGTGCTACCTGAAGGCGCACCACCCGGCCGAGTTCATGGCGGCGGTCCTCAGCAACGGCGGCGGCTACTACTCGACCTTCGCGTACGTCTCCGAGTGCCGCCGGATGGGGCTCCGGGTCCTCCTGCCGGACATCAACGAGAGCGACAAGGTCTACACCGGCCGGAGCGCGCCGCCGGAGCGTGACCCGCCGGCGGAGCGTGCCGCGCGGGCGGAGCTGCGCGCGCCGGCTGGGGAGGCGCGGGGTGCCGTGCGCGTCGGCCTGATGCAGATCAAAGGGCTGCGCGACGAGGCTCTCGAGACGATCGTCGCCGAGCGCAAGGGGGGCGGGCCGTTCCCCTCGTTCGACGAGTTCCTCAGGCGCGTGCCGATCGACCCGTCGGATACCCGCCTGCTCATCCGCGCCGGCGTATTCGACGGCGTCGGGTTCGGGGCTGCGGGCGCCGCCGCGCCCGATCTGGCGGTCCGGCCACGGCTGCACTGGCGGCTGGCGGAGTGGGAGGCCAGGACGGAGGGGAGGCGCTCGGCAGCGCGCTCTTTGTTCCCTCCCGAGCTCGGGCCGCTGCCGGATCCGCGGCCGTACGACGAGGGGCGCCTGCTCGAGGACGAGGCCGAGGCCCTGGGCTTCCTGGTCAGCCGGCACCCGCTGACGCTGTACCGCGGGCACCTCCTGGCGCTGCAGCGGGCCGGGGTCCGGCCGGTGCGGGCCGCGGCGCTGAAGGAACACGTGGGGAAGAGGGTGACGACGATCGGCTGGCTCGTCACCGGCAAGGTCGTCACCACGAAAGAGGACGAGCCGATGGAGTTCATCTCCTTCGAGGACACGACCGCGATCTACGAGACCACGTTCTTTCCGCGCGCCTACGAGCGCTTCTGCGGCATGCTCTCGGCGGCGCGGCCGTTCGTCCTGAAGGGGACGATCGAGGAGGAGTTCGGGGCGGTGGCGATGACGGTCGAGGAGGCGGCCTGGCTGGACCGGGTGGCGCCGCGGCCGATCAGCGGCGGCGCGCCGGGCCCCGCTGTCCCGCGGGCGGCTCCGACAGGACGATCGTCGCCTCGCGGCGGCGCCCCTCCCGGACGAACTCCAGGTCCGCCCGGTCGCCGGGCCTGAGGCGCGACAGCTGCGTGCGGAGATCGTTGTCCGTGGCGACCGGCTTGCCGCGGAACGAGACGATGACGTCGCCGCGTTTGAGGCCGGCCGCGGCGGACGGGCCGTCCGGATCGAGCGACGCGACGATGGCGCCGCGCAAGTCGCCGAGGTCGAAGGCGCGGGCCATCTCCGGCGCCAGGTTCTGGACGGCGATCCCGGCGTAGCCGCGCACCACGCGGCCGTTCTTCAGAATGCTTTCGAGCACGTCGCGCGCCATGGAGGAGGGGATGGCGAAGCCGATCCCCTGGTAGCCGCCGGACCGCGAGTAGATCGCGGTGTTGATGCCGATCACCTCGCCGCGGGTGTTGACCAGCGCTCCGCCCGAGTTGCCCGGATTGATCGCCGCGTCGGTCTGGATGAAGTCCTCATAGTCCGCCAGGCCGAGGCTGCCGCGACCGATGGCGCTGACGATCCCCATGGTGACGGTCTCTCCCAGCCCGAACGGGTTGCCGATCGCCAGGACGACGTCCCCCACCTCGAGCCGCTCCGAGTCGCCCATGACGGCGTGCGGCAGCGAGTCCTTCTCGACGCGCAGGACCGCCAGGTCGGTGCGCTGATCGGCGCCGACGATCCGGGCCGGCATCTCGCGCCCGTCCCCCAGCGCCGCCTTCACCTCCTGGGCCTGCTCGACCACGTGGTAGTTGGTCAGGATCGTCCCCTGGTCGTCCACGATGACGCCGGAGCCGAGACTCATGGCGCGCTGATCGCGGGGGACGACGAGGCCGGGGAACTCCTCCCCGAAGAAATCGCGGAAGAACGGGTCGACCAGGAACGGCGAGTACTGGTAGGTGCGGATGACCTTGTACGAGGAGATGTTCACCACCGCCGGCATGACGGCGCGGGCGACCGCGGCGTAGCCGTCCTGGGAGGCCCGCAGTGGAGCCGCCGCGACGGCCGGCCCGCCCGCCGCATCTCCCTGGCGGACGGCGGCCGACACCAGGGCCAGCAGGGCGGCGCCGAGGCAGGCGCCGGCGAGCAACAGGCTGACGGCCGGGACGGGTCTCGTCGCTCCGTGCGGATCCACGAAGGTCCGGTTCATTGCATCCCCCTGAGAAAGGATGTAATTATACCCTCCGCCCTCGGGTGGTTTCGAGGGACGAAAGGCGGTCGCGATCGTGCCCGAGTCCTGGGACCTGACAAGCCCCCTGGTGAGCGACTTCGTCGTCAAGGCGCTTCTGGCGATCGTGTGCGGCGGGCTCATCGGGGTCGAGCGCGAGATCAAGGACAAACCGGCCGGCTTCCGCACCAACATCCTGATCTGCCTGGGGTCGATGCTGTTCATGTGGCTGTCGACGAAGGTCGCCATGGTGATCGCGTTCGACAGGCCGAGCGACCCGGGCCGGATCGCCGCGCAGGTCGTGACCGGAATCGGCTTCCTGGGGGCCGGCACGATCCTCCATTCGCGCGGGCGGATCATCGGCCTGACCTCGGCGGCGATGATCTGGCTGGTCTCGGCGGTCGGGATGACCATCGGGGCGGGCTACGGCCTCATCGCCCTGCTGACGACCGGGATGACTCTGGTGGTCCTCGTGGGGCTGGGGCTGGTCGAGAGGCGGGTCTTCAGCCGCTGCACCTACCACGACTGCCAGATCGCCTTCGACGACGACAACGGGCGGACGCGCCGTGAGATCGAGGTCGTCCTGCGCTCGCTCGGGCGGCCCATCGAGTCGTTCCAGATACGCCGGGCCGACGACCACCTCGTCCTGACGGTGCCGTACTGCGACTCGCACCCCGAGCACAAGAAATTTCTCGGCGAGCTCTGGAAGATCGAAGGGGTGCGCGAGGTCCGTCCCCTGCGCTGAACGGCCCTCAGAAGATCGTGTCGATCGGGATCCCGGCCGGGATCTGGACCCCCAGCCGTCGTGCGGTGTCCCGGTTGACCAGGAGATCGGGATCCCCCGCCCCCCGCGTCCCGATGTCCGCCGCCAGGAGCGCCCCGCTCAGGATCCGGCCCGCGAGCCGCGAGGTCTCCTCGCCGAGGCGCTCGTACGAGGCGCTGTAGGAGAGCAGGGCGCCGTGCTCCGCCCATTCCGGGGTCGGGGCGGCCAGGGGCACGCGGCTCCTGATCGCCCACGAGGTGATGATCTCGCGGGCGCCCGGGATGGAGGTCAGCTCGTCGTCGGGCACGATCAGGGCGTCGATCCGACCCCGCAGGCTGTTCAGGGCAGGCTGGAGGTCGCCGACCGAGCGGCAGAGCCGGAACTCGACCTGGACGCCGCGGCGCTCCGCCGCCTGGCGCAGGTCGTGCGCGAGGAGCGACGAGGTGTCGGCCTGGTAGACGATTCCCGCGCGCTTGAGAGCGGGGAGAACGGCCGACACCCGCTCGATCAGCCGATCGGCATCCGGCTGGATGAACAGCAGGCCGCTCGAATCGGTCTTCAGGTCGTGTCGTCTCGGATCGGTGATCAGGGTGGCGATCGAAGGAATGTCCCGGACCTCGCGGCGCACCAGCCGGGCGGCCCGCAGGCCCGCGGTCACGATCAGGTCCGGCTTCTCGGCGCCGACGCGGCGGACCGCCTCGGCCTGGTCCCTCTCGCGGTCCAGATCGATTACGCGCACGGGGCTGGACGCCTGCGCCTGAATACCCCGGACGAACGCGTCGTACGGGAACGGGTCCCTGGTCACCAGGAGGACGATCTCGCGCTCCTCGGGGCGCTTCAGCCGGAAGTCGACCCGGCGCGTGCGGCCGGGCTCGGTCACCATCCCCTCGTACTGGATCGATCGGAAACCGGAGCCGTCCGCCGTCACCGAGCAGACGTGGTGCGGCGAAAGGGCCGGGAACCGGTACCGTCCGCGGTCATCGGTCGTGGCCCAGTTGGGACCGATCCCGTCCCCCGCAAGGCGCAGCCGGACTCCCGCCAGGGGTTTCCCTGCCGAGTCGGCGACCGTGCCCGAGATGGTCGCGACCTCGACGTGGGCGAAGGCGGGGGCGATAAAGAGCAGGCCGGCAAAAGACATCGCGAGAGCGGCCGAAATCCGGGAACGGGGTGTCGCCGTCATGGGGACCTCCTGGGCGCCCCAGGAGGGCACCCGATCGCAGGCCCCGTTGGATGCACGCGGGCCAGCGTATCTTGGGGCCCTTATACGTCCGATGCGCGGGGCCCGTCAATCGGCGCCGCCGACTCCGCGCGGCGGAAACCCCGCGGGGCCGGGACTCCGCGCGACGGGGACGGTGCGCCCGGATTGACAGGGAAGCGGGAGACATCCTAGGATGCGCCTCCTCGAAACGGAGCAGGAACGCATGACGTCGCCCATGATGCAGTCCGAGTTCCCGGAGCTGAAGCTGCTCAGTCGCGGCAAGGTCCGGGACAACTACGACCTGGGGGACGCGCTCCTCATCGTCTCGACCGACCGGATCTCGGCGTTCGATCACATCCTGCCGAACGGCATCCCGGACAAGGGGAAGGTCCTGAACCAGATCTCCATCTTCTGGTTCGAGAGGACCGCCGGCCTCGTGCGCAATCACCTGCGGGAGCACCGGGTCGAGCGCTTCCCCGAGACGCTGAGCCGGCATGCCGAGGCCCTGCGGGGGCGGGCGGTCGTGGTCACGCGGCTCGACATGCTGCCGGTCGAGTGCGTGGTGCGCGGCTACCTGGCAGGATCGGGGTTCAAGGAGTACATGAAGACCGGGTCGGTCTGCGGCCTGAAGCTTCCTCCGGGCCTGAAGGATTCGTCCCGCCTGCCCGAGCCCCTGTTCACGCCGTCCACCAAGGCGGTCACGGGCCACGACGAGAACATCCCGTTCGCCAAGGTGGTCGATCTGGTCGGGCGGGAAACCGCCTCCAAGGTCCGGGACCTCAGCCTGGAGATCTATCGGAAGGGGTGCGAGCACGCCGAGTCGCGCGGCATCATCATCGCCGACACGAAGTTCGAGTTCGGGAGCGACCGGGACGGCCTGGTGCTGGCCGATGAGGTCATGACGCCGGACTCCTCCCGCTTCTGGCCGAAGGAGACCTACCGGGAGGGGGGCGCCCAGCCGTCCCTCGACAAGCAATACGTCCGCGACTACCTCGAGACGCTCGGCTGGGACAAGAACCCGCCGGCGCCCCGCCTCCCCGAGGAGATCGTCCAGGGGACCAGCCGGCGCTACGTCGACATTTTCACGCGCCTGACCGGCCGGACCCTGGACTAGACGTCAGCCCCGGGCTGTCGGATCGAAGCCGGAATCGGCCCCACCGCCCAGGGCGGCCAGCAACCGCCGGCTGCGCTCCACCGTCGCCGCCACGTAGGGCGACCGGCGGCGGCCCACCAGAAAAGCCTCCTTCAGCGCGAGCACGCGGCGCAGCGAGGCGCCGAGGCGGGCGGCCGGGATCTCCCCGGCGCTCGCGGCGGCGAGCAGCTCGGCGTGGGCCGCCCGGATCTTCTCCTGAGAGCTGCAGAACATGAGGCCGTCGTGGCCCGCGTTCAGGGCACGGAGGGCCTGGCCGGCGCCGGGCGTCTGATCCACCGCCCCCATCTCCAGGTCGTCCGTCAGGATCAGGCCGCCGAAGGCCACCTTCTTCCGAAGAAGGGTGTGCACCACCCGGGAGGACAGCGTGGCAGGCGCGGGAGCGGGCCCCTGGATCGCGGGATAGTGCGCGTGTCCGACCATGACCGCCGGGAGCCTGCGTCGCAGCCGGCGGTAGGGAAGGAGGTCCTCGTTCCAGAGCCGGGCGCGCGACTTGCGAATGAGCGGCAGAGTCAGGTGGGTGTCGGCGCGCGCCGACCCCAGCCCGGGGAAGTGCTTCCCCACCGCGACGACCCCCGCGCGCGCATGGGCCTCGACGAATGCCCCGGCCAGCCTCGAGACGGCCCCGGGGTCGTCGCCGTAGGCCCGGTCACCGATTCCGTTCCCCGGGTCCCGATCGGACAGGTCGAGCACCGGGGCGAAATTGACATTGAAGCCCAGGCTCCTGAGCGCCTGGGCTGTGGCGCGGGAGTGCCTCCTGATCGCCGCCAGCGCGCCGCGGCGCCCGGCGAGGTCGAGGTTGGGAGGAATCGGTCCGAGGATCGGCTTCAACCGATTGACCCGCCCCCCTTCCTGGTCGAGGGCGATGAACGGGGGAATGCGGACCGCACGGTACAGGTCGTCGGTCAGGGAGCGGACCTGGGCGGCGCTCAGGATGTTCCGAGAGAAGAGGATGATCCCCCCGGGCCGCACCTGGTCCAGGAGGGCCCTCAAATCCGGCCCGAGGGAGGTCCCCTGAAACCCCATCCAGAGGAGCTGGCCGACCTTCTCCTCGAGTGACAGTTTGGCGCTCGCCCGCATCGCGGAGGCTACTGTAGCCGATGCCCCGGGGGCCCGCAACCGGACCCTCGAGGGGACCCTTTTCGGTGACGATTTCGTAATGAAACTTGACCCTCCCATGGTGGGAGACTAGATTGCCATTGTGGATACGTAAGATAAGCCATTCATATTGTGACTTATCAGAAATGCATATTCACGATCAAGGCCGGGAGGCAGACGGACGATCGAAAAGTCAATATATGGTGGTCGGATGAGTAGAGAACTCAATATCTTGCGGTCGATATTCGCTTCAGTTCCCTTGACTTGCCTCGGAGGCGATGTTAGCATCCAAGGCCGTTTGACAGAGGAATGAGGGGGAAAGTCGGCTGATGTCCAGCAAAAAGTTCTACACCATCATGA
>Ga0114129_10009467_pt1 | contig 13885 bp, 10 predicted proteins | sample RhiMetdeltSRZDD1_FD_80071 | JGI IMG/M metagenome (GOLD analysis project Ga0114129, IMG submission 80071) | Populus rhizosphere microbial communities from Tennessee, USA - Rhizosphere MetaG P. deltoides SRZDD1 (version 2) (version 2) | ecosystem: Host-associated > Plants > Roots > Rhizosphere >...
ACGGCGGTGCGCATGATGGCGTCGCCGCCCACGCCCGCCAGCTCGAACGTGCCGAGCCCCTCCATGAAGAAGGGCCGCTTCTCGGAGAAGAACAGCGGAAAGCGCTGGTTGACTTCGACCTGGAACGCGTCGCTCTCGACCTGGCTGAAGTCGGGGTTGAGCGTCGCCTCGACCGTCGCCGAGGACGTGATCCCGTACTTGGCGGAGAGCCCGGCGTCGGGGTTCGAGTCCGCCGGCCCGAAGGCGGTGGGGGTGGCCCGGGTCTCCCGGCGCGAGTACGTCAGGCTGGGGATGACCTCGAGGGTGAGCGGCTGCTTCAGGTCGTGGAGCGCCATCAGGGCGTGCGAGTCGATGAAGCTGCGCCCGGCGGGCACCTCCGGCCACGAGACCGAAACGCCGAGCCGGCTCACCCGCCGCCAGAAGAGGACGCCCATCCCGACCTCCGAGCCGCTCTTGAACCGGATCGTGGTCAGCGGGATCCGCACCTCGACCTCGTATCCCTGGTCGGTGCGCCGGCCGGCGCTCTCCCAGACGAAGTCGGGAGCGCTGTTCTCGCCGGCGCTCGGGGTCGTGAGGATGTCGCCCTGCACGCCGAGGGGGTTCACGAACAAGTCGTACGAGGTCTGGCCGTTGCCGACCGAGTCGAGGCTGAGGCCGACCCAGTCGTCGTTCCACATGTCGTCGCGGCGACTGAGGCTTCCGCGCACCTTCGCCGGCTCGGGGTCCAGGCAGCGGAAGGCGAAGTAGAGGCTGTGGTCGTCGTAGGCCGCGTGGACCTCGGTCTTCTGCGCGATCTTGTCGCCGTTGAGCGGGTTGTAGGTCTTCCAGTCGGAGAGCGTCAGCGGCGGCCCCTTCCAGACGTCGTCGTCGAGCCGGCCGTCGATGACCGGAGGTGTGGTCACGCGCACCGGCTCGATGCGCGCCCGCTCGGCGGCGGAGGCGGCGGAGGCGGCCGCGTGGAACGCCACGAGAACGACGACGGTGCGCGTGGGTGAAAGCTGCCAGGTCACTTGACTCTGAGACGCCCCGCCCCGCGCATTGGTTCACAAAAGAACTGCGCGGTCAAATTTTTGAATGCGGCGCGCTACGCTCGCCGAACGCTCCGGAAGAACGAAGCGCTCTGTGCCGCGCGCGCCGAACGCTCGCGCCGGCCGGGCTCTAGGTGGTGGCATCCGTGGCGGCCCCACGCAGCAGGGTGCGGAGCAGGTCCCTCTCCTTCGGGTCCCAGACCCCGAGGAGGACGGTCGCGGCGGCGAAGGCCGCGCTGGCGATGAGCGACGAGACGAGGAGGCCCAGCCCGCGGCTGGCCCAGAGCGCGCCGGCGAAGGCGGCGGTGGCGAGGGCCGGCCGCGTCAGCGCCGAGAGCCACGAGACGCGATGGCCGAAGATCCCGAGCGCCACCGCCGTGGCGGCGAAATAGGCGCCCTCGGTGGCGAGGGTCGCCCACGCCGCGCCCATGTATCCGCGTCCCGGAATCAGGAGGAGATTCAATCCGACGTTGAGCAGCAGGCACGCCGTCGAGACGATCACGATCGTGCGCCAGCGGTCGATGCACGCCAGCGTCGTCTCGCCGAAGTTGGAGAGGAACATGAACACGGCGGCGGGGATGAGGATGCGGGCGGCCTCCACGCTGGGTCCGTACGCGGGCCCGAACAGCAAGCCGACGAAAGGGCGAGCGCCGATGAGGCCGAAGGCGGCGATGGGGAGGCTCGTGAGCAGGAGGTACTTCACGCCGCGGCGATAGAGCGCGGTGACGCCGTCCGGGGAGCGGGCATGGGCGGCAGCCATGGTGGGGATGAGCGCGTAGCCGAAGATGCGCGGCACCAGGGTCAGTCCCTCGAGGACGAGGACCGGGGCCCGGTACCAGCCGACCTCCTCCGCCCCGCGCATGCGCTCCAGCATCACCGCGTCGATCTGGAAGAACATCGTGATCATCGCGCCCGCGTAGGCGAAGGGCAGGCCCCTGCGGAAGAGCTCCCACCACACCGGCCGGTCGAAGGCGGGCCGCAGGGGGAGCACGCGGCGGTGGACCCAGGCGAGCAGCCCGGTCGTGTCGAGCGCGCGCACGCCGGCGAAGACCAGGGCGAAACCCACCACGCCGCCCCCGGCGAGCAGGCTGGCGGTGCCGAGGCCGAGGAGGGCTCCCCGCTCCAGGAGCAGGGAGACGGCCTCCGCCCCGAAGCGCTCGTGGCTCTTGAGGAGCCAGCGCAGCGTCGACTTCAGGGACTTGAGGATGAGGTCGAAGGAGAGCACCAGCACCGCCGTCCACAGCACGCCGCCGTACCGGACGCGGCCGACCCCGAGGCACAGGGCGAGGGTCAGGACCGACAGCACGAGCTGGAAGCCGAGCAAGTTGCCGACGAGGCCGGAGGCGCGCGACCGGTCGCGGCTGATGGCGAGCGTCGACGCGTAGGACATGCCGAAATCCGGGAGGATCCGGAACAGGCCGACGAACGCGAGCGCCGCGCTGTAGATGCCGAAGGCGGACGGGGCGAGGAGGCGCGCGGCGAGGAAGCCGAGGAGGAAGAGCAGCAGGTTGCTGCCCTCGCCCACGGCGGAGAACACCGTGTTGCGCGCGAGGCGGCGGCCGGTGGAAGGGCCAGCGGCCGCGGACGGCTCCGTCAGCTCGCCTGCTCCCTGCGCGACCATCGACGCACGGCGAGAGCTTACCTCGACGGGCCGCGTAGGGCCTGCGGGGGGAGGTTTCAGACTGTTGCCGTTTATGCGTTGACACGCCTGATCGCGGCGTGATACTCCGGTGCAGTCTCTCAATCCAGAACCAACACCGGTCCCGACCCGCGGTTGTTCCCGCACCTGGCGAGGCATCTACGAAGCCGACACACCCTGGGTCCCTGGCGGCGGTCGCCAGTCTGGTTCTCTCCAGCCGAGGTTACGTCCGGCAGAGCGCCGGACGCTTGCGCGAACGGAGCGCAACTGGTGTTGGCGGGGCGGGGCGGCCGTGCCCGGTTCAGGGCCCTGCCGATCCAGATGACTGGCCCTAGAGAAGGGAGTCCACCTTGCGTAGCGTATCGAAGTCGCTGTTCGTCGCCACAGTTCTGGCCGCATCCACCTCGCTCACCGGGAGTGGGCGCGATCCCGAAACTCGCCTAAGGTCGCTTTTTCCGGCCCGGGCGGTCCAGGTGCTGGCGGGCGATGACTTCTCGCCGACGCCGCGTGGCTTCGTGCCCCGCCCGCCCGCGGACCTCGATCCGCTGAAAGCGGCCGAGGCGTCTCTTTCGACGCGGGGCGGCCTCCGGCTGAATCTGCCACCCGACGGCGGTGGGCCGGCCGGATTCTCTTTGCCGGGCAGCTTCGCGGTGGAGGTACGCGAGCGCGGGCTTGGAGGCAAGGCGCGCTCAATGAAGAGCGCGGTGGCCTACTCCCGCCCGGGAGGCGAGTCGTACTGGACGGCGGTCGGCGAAGGGTACGAGGAGTGGGTGCTGGTGGAGGACGCGGGGGCGGGACCGGTGGCGGAGTGGGAGGTGCGGGGCGCGCTGCTGCGACAGGCCGGTGAAGCGGTCGAGGTCGTCGACGGCGCGGGCGACACCCGCATGCGTGTTACGGCGCCGACAGCGTTCGACGGAAAGGGCAAGAAAGCGCGGGCCTGGCTTTCGGTTCGGGGACAGGTGATCGCGCTACACACCGACGCGCGGGGCTTGGCCCTCGTGGATCCCGTGTGGATGAGCACGGGCTCGCTCGCGACGGCGCGCTACGGTCACACGGCGACGCTGCTCTCCTCGGGAAAGGTCCTCGTCGCGGGCGGCTCGAACGACACAGGCGTCTTCGCGGTCGCTGAGCTGTACGACCCGGCGACCGGCAACTGGGCGGCGACGGGCTCGCTCGCCACGGCGCAATCTGGGCACACGGCGACGCTGCTCCCCTCGGGCAGGGTGCTTGTCGTCGGCGGCACGAGCGCGGAGCTGTACGACGAGGCGACGGGCACCTGGGCGGCGACGGGCCCGCCCGCTGCATTTCGGGTTTTACACACGGCGACGCTGCTCCCCTCGGGCAGAGTTCTCATCGCCGGCGGGCACAAGTTGGCCATAGGCGCTCTCGCGAGCGCTGAGCTGTATGACGAGACGACGGGCACCTGGTCCGCGACGGGCTCGCTCGGCACGGCGCGCTTGGGTCATACGGCGACGCTGCTCCCCTCGGGCAAGGTCCTCGTCGCGGGCGGCTCGGGCGACACGACGGCGGAGCTGTACGACGAGGCGACGGGCATTTGGGCGGCGACGGGTTCGCTCGCCACCGCGCGCCTCTGGCACACGGCGACGGTGCTCCGCTCGGGCAAGGTCCTCGTCGCCGGCGGCGGAACGGGCCTGGTGACCTTTTCCACCGCGGAGCTCTACAACCCGGTGACGGGCACGTGGGCGGCGACGGGCTCGCTCGCCGCGGGGCGCTATCTGCACACGGCGACCGCGCTCCCCTCGGGCAAGGTCCTCGTGGCGGGCGGCAGGGACAATACAAGCTCTACGACCTATCTGGCGAGCGCCGAGCTGTACGACGAGGCGACGGGGGCCTGGGCCGCGACGGGCTTGCTCCCGGCGGAGCGCGCTTTTCACACGGCGACGCTGCTGCTCTCGGGCAAGGTGCTCGTCGCCGGCGGCAGGGACGGTTCAACCTATCTCGCGAGCGCGGCGCTATACGACCCAGCGGGGGGCGGCTGGACGCCGACGGGGGCGCTCTCCGCACCGCGTTTCTTCCACACCGCGACGCTGCTCTTGTCGGGCAAGGTGCTCGTCGCCGGCGGTTTGGGCAACACAGGCCTTCTCGCGAGCGCGGAGTTGTTCGATCCGGCGACGGGCACCTGGGCCGTGACCGGATCGCTCGCCACCGCGCGCTTCTGGCACACGGCGACGCTGCTCCCATCGGGCAAGGTGCTTGTCGCCGGAGGCGTCAGCAACCCCGGCTATCTCACGAGCGCGGAGCTGTTCGACCCGGCGACGGGCACCTGGACCGCGACGGGATCGCTCGCCGCGGCGCGCTTGTTCCACACGGCGACGCTACTCCCCTCAGGCAAGGTCCTCGTCGCTGGCGGCTACAACAGCACCACAGGTCTGCTCGCGAGCGCGGAGCTGTACGACGAGGCGACCGGTACGTGGGCGCCGACGGGATCGCTCGCCGCGGCGCGCTTCCTGCACACGGCGACGCTGCTGCCCTCGGGCAAGGTCCTCGTAGCCGGCGGCCTCACGGCGAGCGCGGAGTTGTACGACGAGGCGACCGGCACCTGGGCGGCGACGGGCTCGCTCGCCGAGGCGCAGAGTTGGCACACGGCAACGCTGCTCCCGTCGGGCAGGGTGCTTGTCGTCGGCGACACGAGCGCGGAGCTGTACGATGAGGCGACGGGCGCCTGGTCCGCGACGGGCTCGCTCGCCACGGCGCGCTCCCTTCACACGGCGACGCTGCTCTTATCGGGCAAGGTCCTCGTCGCTGGCGGCTACAACAGCACCACAGGTCTGCTAATGAGCGCGGAGCTATACGACGAGGCGACAGGCACCTGGGCGGCGACGGGCTCGCTCGCCACGGCACGCTACGCTCATACGGCGACGCTGCTTCTCTCCGGCAAGGTCCTCGTCGCCGGCGGCGTTGGCCAAAGCTTCGGGCCGCCGTTCGGGTTTGGCTACTACTATCTCGCGAGCGCGGAGCTGTTCGAACCGGCGACTGGCACGTGAGCCGCGGCCTTTCTCGTCGTCGAGAGTCCACCCGCCAGGTCCAGGCTCGCAGCTTGGCGGGCCTCTAGCCTCTGGGCTCCAGCGTTATATCCGTCGATCACCCTGACCTGGGCAAGCGTCAATCGCCTTTCTCCTTGCGTAGGAGGGCATCCAGCCCGCGGCTGATCTTCTGGCAGCGCTCGGGCGCGTCGGCGTCGAGCAGCTTCTGCCGCGCGGTCGCGGTGATGGGCAGGTGCTGGCAGGCCAGGTTCACCCAGGCCATGGGCTCCTTCGAGCGCCGCTGCTGGTCCAGGAACGAGCGCAGGTCGGCGTGCGCGTGGAGATAGCGCGCCAGCGCCTCCACCGCCGCTCCCCAGTCGTCGCCGGGATCGCCTTCGGGAAGCAGCGCCGCCTCGGCCACCCAGGGGTCCATCCCGATCAGGGTCACGACGCGGGCGCGACGCTGGCCGTCCAGCTCCACGCGGTGGCCGCCCTCGGAGAGCGGAAGGTCTTCGGCGAGCCGGGCGATCGTCCCCACCGCGTGCGTCTCGCGCGCGCCTTCGTCCTTGGCGCAGACGGCGAACAGGCGGCCGCCGGTGCGCTGCGCGACCTCCACCGCCTTCAGCGCGGGCGCGGCCGCGGTCACCAGCGTGAGGGACGCCTCGGGGAACAGGCAGATCTCGCGCAGCGGGAGCACGGGGAGCAGGAGGTGGCCGGAGCTGGCATCGCCTGGCTCCATGGTGCGCGGCATGGTACTACGGCCGGCCCCGGAACCGCCGGGACCACTTCCGGGCGAGCACCGACGTCAGGCTCCGGCGGCCGCGCCCCGGCAGCAGCTCCACGTAGTCCTCGCCGATGCGGGCGATGCGCTCGAGGTCGCCGCCGGGACGCGTGATGGGCACGCCCGGCACCTTGCCGCAGAACGCGGTCCGATAGCCCGCCTCGCGCGCGAGGCGGCGCGCGGTGCGCCCCCCGGCGTGCCACGGGTAGCAGAGGTGGACGACCGCGTGCGGCGTGCGCTCCTCCAGCTCGCGGCGCGCCTCCGCCAGCTCGAAGCGGATGGCGGTCTCCCGCTCCTCGGCCGTCTCCAGCCGGCCGGCGATGCGGCGCCCGCGCACCAGCTTCCAGAGCCGGCGCTCCCAGCCGGGGCGCGCGAAGAACGCCTCCCCCCCTTCCTCCGCCACCAGGCGCACGCACGCGCGGCGGATCTCGGGCTCTTCGCGGAAGCGGAGCGCATCCGAGGTCCGCGGCTCCGACCGCAGCAGGGGCGTGCCCAGGGGCACGTCGGCGGCGAGGAGGTCGGCGGCGCCCTCACCGATGAGGGGGACGTCCATCGCCGCGTAGCCGCGCCGCATCTCCGGGGTCAGGAAGCCGACGACCTCGGGCGCGGTGTGGATGCGGGCGTGACGGTGCGTGTGGCTCTGGAACTCGAGGCGTCCCTTGCCGGCGAGGGCGGCGATCTCCTCCCAGGACAGGAAAGAGTCGTCACCGTCGGAACGACGCGGGCCCGAACGGGAGGACACGCGCCCGGGAACGACGAAGACGATGCCCTTCATCCGGTGGCGCTCGAGCCGCGGCTGGCCGACGCTCCACAGGCTGCCACGGCCGTCGTCGAAGGTGAGCACGACCCCGCGCTCGGGCGGCGACCGCGTACCGGTCAGCACCTCGAGATACTCGTCGGAAGAGAGCGTCGCATAGCCGTTGTCGGCGAGGTAGTCCAGCTTCCGGCCGAAGGATTCCGGCTCGAGGCTGTGGAAGACGAACACCGGAACGTCGCCGCGCGGCAGCTCGCCGCCCGTCACGAAGGGCGGGTAGCGCTTGAGAAGTATGTCCCGGGGAACCTCCCACGACTCGCGGATCTGTCGACCGATCCCGGATCTCACCGGCGCTTCTCCGCCAGGACCTCGTCGTAGAGGTCCTGCATCTGCGCGACGCAGGCGGCGATGTCGTAGCGCGCCGAGGCTTCGCGGGCGCGTTTCGCCAGCGACGCCCGCAGCGCGGGATCGTCCAGGCAGCGCAGGAGCGCGCTCGAGAGCGCCTCGGGATCGGCGGGCGGGACGAGCAGGCCGGTGACGCCGTCCTCGAGCACCTCGCGGCAGCCGTCGACGGAGGTGGAGACGATCGCCTTGCCGGCGGCCATGGCCTCGAACAGCGCGAGCGGGGTGCCCTCGTACGTCGACGAGATGCAGAAGACGTCCAGCGCGCCGAGCAGCGCGGGCACGTCGGGGCGGTGACCGGCGAAGACGACCGACGCGGCGATGCCCAGCGCGTCGGCGCGCCGCCGCAGCGCGTCCATCTGGTCCCCGTCGCCCACGATGAGGAACCGGGCGTCCTTCCTCCGCGCGGCCACGCGGGCGGCGGCCTCGAGGAGGTAGCGGTGCCCCTTCTGCTCGCTCAGCCGGCTGATCGAGCCCACCACCGGCGCCTCCGCCGGCAGCCCCAGCTCGCGGCGGGTGGCCCGGGCGAGGTCCGGCGCGACGGGAGCGAACTCGGCCAGCGGCGCGCCGTTCCAGATGAGGCGCACGCGGTCGGCGGGGACGTGACGCCGCCCGACCAGGAAGTCCCGGGTCGAGGCGCTCACCGCGATGGCGCGATCGGTGAGGCCGGCGAGGAGACGGTCGGCCAGGCCCTGATAGGCCGGCATGCGCGGGTCGGCGAAGTGCTCGTGGAGCACGAGGGCCGCCCCCACGCGCCGGGCGGCGAGCCGTCCGAAGTCGGCGGCGGCGTAACCGTGCACGTGCAGGATCGCCGCCCGCCGCTCGCGCGCGAGGCGGACGAGGTCGCCGAGGATGCGGGGGTCGAAGCGCCCGCGGCCGAGATGGCGTACCGGGATGCCCTGCTCCTCGAGCCGCCGCGAGGCGGGCTCCGGACGCTTCAGGCCGCACAGCGAGACGGCGAAGCGCGCGGGATCGTAGCGGGGGAACCACCACGAGAAGAGCCGGGAGACGCCGTGGATGCTCGAACCCGCCACCCCGAACTTGTCGCAGACGTGGAGGACCGAGGCCGGCATGGGTCAGGAGGGGGAGGGCGCGTCGGGCTCGGCGGCGCGGGAGCTCCAAACGACCGCGCCGGAGAGCGACAGCAGCACGATGAGGCCGGCCCCGACGAGGCTGAAGGCGAGCGCGCTGTCGCGGGACAGGCCGAGCTGCCGGAAATAGACGATGTACACGCTCTCCCGGATGCCCCAGCCGTTGAACGAGACGGGAACGGTCTGCACCAGCGTGCAGAGGGGAACGACCAGGAAGCACGCCGAGAGCGGCAGCGGGATGCGCAGGGAGCGGGCCACCTCGTAGTAGTAGCAGACCACGAGCGCCTGCAGGACCAGGCTGGCGGCGAAGGCCGCCCACACCGTCGCGACCTGCTCGCGGTAGACGTGCACCGCGCCCTGGGCGATCTCGAAGCGCTCCCGGATCCACGGGAAGGCGTTCAGGCGGGAGATCGACATCACCCGGCGCGCGATGCCGGGCGTGACGTACACGTAGCCGAGGACGGCGAAGAGGATCCCCAGCACGACGAGGGCCGGCAGCGCTCCCGCCAGGCCGCGCACGGTCTGGCCGCCGAACACGTAGGCGAACACCGCCAGCAGGTAGAGTGCGCCCAGGCCGAGGATGCGGTCGATGGCGACGATGGCCAGCGACGCGGTGGTGGAGCCGGTCAGCCGCGAGGAGTCACGGACCCGGATGACGTCGCCGCCGACGTTGCTGGGCAGGAAGTTGTTGAAGAAGGTCGCGACGAGGAAGGACGCCGAGAGGTGCCCGATCGGCGCCTGGTAGCCCTGCGCGCGGAGGAGGAGCCGCCACCGCCAGGTCGCCAGCGCCATCGTGAGCGTGTAGAGCGCGAGGGCGCCGGCGAAGAGGAGCGGGTCGCCCGAGCGCACCCGCCGGGTGAGGGCGGCGAGGTCCGTGGTCGAGAGCAGGTAGGCCAGCAAGGCCAGGCTGACCCCGACCTTCACGGCGACGGAAACGCCGCGCCTCACGGTTTCTTGTTGAGGATCTCGATGGCGTCGATGTCCGCGCCTTCGGTGATCGTGCCTCCGGCCAGGCAGGGATAGATCTCGCCGTCTTCGATCTTGAAATAGCGCGCCTCGGCCATGCCGGCGTCGCGCAGGTTGAAGTCGCAGTGGCGTTCCGGGGGGGCGAATCCGGGCGTCCTCTCGCCGCAGTCCTCCCGGAGCGCGACGAGGTTGTAGGGTCCCTGGGCGCTGGTGGCGGCGTAGAGCGTCACCGGCTCCATGCCCGTCACCTGGTAGACGCGCACGTCGGCGCCGGGGCCGTCGATCGCGGTGTCGCCCATGTCCACCGTCACGTACCCCCCCTGGCCGAGGCTCATGATGCCGCGGTAGCTGTCCTTCACGCCGAGAAACTCCGCGTCTGGCTTTCCAAGGACCTTGGCCGGGTCGTTGTACCCATTGTGCGTCAGCGTGCAGTCGGGCAGCCACCAGTCGACGACCGACTGCGCGAACGATCCGGCCGCCGCCGACCCGGCGGAGGTCGCCCTCGCCTGGCCCTCCGGCGGCGCCGGATCGAGACAGGGCGCGAGCAGACGCCGGGCCCGATCGCCGCGCAGGAAGGCCAGCAGCGCCCGCGCGCCGTCGGGATGGGGCGCGTCGGTGACGATCGCCGTCACGGCCATGAGCGGCCGCACGCCCGACGGCCGGTGCTCGCCGGGACCGGCCAGCGAGCGGGGCACCAGCGCGTAGCGCGCCTCCCGCAGCTCGTCCGCGTTCCGGGAGACGCGCAGGCGCGACGCCGGCACCGCCTGGAGCGACTCGCGGGCTGCGCGGCTGGCCCGGCCGCCCATGACCGACACCTGCTCCGGCGCCAGCGCCGCGAGCGAGCCGACCGGCGATCCGGCGGGCACGACGAGCACCCAGGGCAGGGAGCCGAGGTCGAACGAGGTGGCCAGGTCCGCGGCGCCTCCCTCGAGCAGCCGCGTCATCTCGGAGTCGTCGCCGATCACCACGTCGGCGCCCCGGGGCGGGTCGACGTCCCCGACGTCGACGGCGACGCCGAGGCCGGACTCGCGCGTGAAGGCCTGCAGCGCGGGGGCGAGGCAGGGCGCGAACGCCTCGCTCGTCCGCAGGTGGAGCCGTTCGTGGCCGGACCCGGCGCGGGCGATGGGCCCCGGCGCCGCCAGCAGCAGGGCCACGGCCGTCGCCGCCAGGCCTCTCATCGGGCCCGCAGCGAGAACGCGTGGTCGCGGGCGGAGCAGGTGCCGCGGGCGCCTTCCTCCTCGAAGGCACGGCCGAGGGCGACGTACCCCATCAAGGTGCCGCTCACCACCTCTCCGCGTCCGTCAGCCGCCCGCGTGACCGAGCCCGTCCCGATCACGTGGATCCACAGGCGCGTCGTCTCGTTCGAGAGCACGCCGTCGCCGGTGGTGCCGAGGCCGCCCCGCAGCGTGAAGTTCTCGGACAGGAATTCCCACTCCAGCTCGCTCGGGTTTCCGTCGAGCACGACCTGCACGCCCGGATGGGGCGACGTGCCCGCGGCGGCCGCGACCATCGGGAACGTGAGCGGCTCCCGGCTCAGGGCGCAACCCGGACCGGGCGTGATCTGCAGCAGGTACCGGCCGACGACGGGCCCCGGCGTGGGCGTCGGCGTGGGAGTGGGGGAAGCGCTGGGTCCGCTGGGCCCGGAACCGCAAGCGGCGGCGAGAAGGCTCACGACGATGGGGACGGGTGATGGCCGACGTCGCGAGATGCCCCGCAAACACGGCATGATACAGTAGCCGCGCGGAAAGGGTCAACGATTGGAGGAGCGACGGCCGATCGCCATCCAGCAGGCCATTCGGGACCCTCGGCGCTCCGCCCTCGGCAAGTACCAGGACCTCGTCGTCGGCAGCCGAAGCGTCCTGCGGCTGCTCCTGCACGAGGCCGTCGTGACCGCCACGTCGTGGGTCCCCGGCGCGCTCGGCCTCGTGCTCCGGCGCCTCTGCTACCCGTGGCTCCTCGGCGCGGTCGGCCGGAACGTGACGTTCGGCCAGGGCGTCGTGCTCCGCCACCCGGCGAAGGTCCGGCTCGGCGACGACGTGGTCGTCGACGACCTGGTCGTGCTCGACGCCAAGGGCGATACGAACCGGGGGATCACCGTGGGCCGCGGCGTGTTCCTCGGGCGGGGCACGATCCTCTCCTGCAAGGACGGCGACATCGAGCTCGCCGATCACGTCAACGTCGGCTTCTACTCCGAGATCTTCTCGGGATCGTCGGTGACCGTCGGGGCCTACGGCCTCTTCGCGGCCTACACCTACCTCGTGGGCGGCGGCCACGAGTTCGACCGCCCCGGCGTGCCCGTGATCGAGCAGTTGCGGCGCTCGAAGGGCATCGCGCTCGGTGAGAACGTGTGGCTGGGCGCCGGGGCGAAGGTGATGGACGGCGTGCGCATCGGCCGTGACGTCGTCGTCGGCGCGGGTGCGGTCGTCACCGAGGACCTCCCGGACGGCGTGGTGGCGGTGGGCGTGCCCGCGCGCGTGGTTCGGCGCCGCGACGAGGATCCCTCCCCGGCATGAACCGGCGCCGGATCCTGGTCGTGACCTCCGGCGCGCTGTTCGTGCGCGGCGGGCACCTCACGATCGCCGAGGAGACCGCGGCCGCGATCCGGCGGGCCGGGCATCTGGCGGAGGTGGTCGTCACTCCCCAGAACCGCTTCGGCCGCCAGCTCTCCGCGTACCTGGCGACGTGGCTCACCGACGTGGGCGAGACGGCCGACGGGAACCCGGTCGACCAGGTGATCTCGCTGCGCTTCCCCTCCTACGCGGTGCGGCACCGCCGCCACGTCTGCTGGCTGAACCACCGCATGCGCGAGTACTACGACCTGTGGGAGCGCTTCGTGCGGGGACTCGGACGGAAAGGGCGCCTCAAGGAGGGCGTGCGGAGAAGGGTCTTCCACGGGCTCGACCGCTGGCTCCTCACGAGGAACGTGACCCGGCTCGTCGCCCAGTCCCGGACCATCCAGGCCCGGCTGCAGCGCTTCGGGGGGATCGCGAGCGAGCTGCTCTATCCGCCGCCGCCCGAGCGGCCCTATCGCACCGACGCGTACGGTGATTACGTCTTCGCCGTCTCGCGGCTCCACCCCCTGAAGCGGCTGGACCTGCTCGTCGAGGCGGCCGCCCTCGTCCGGGACCGATCGCTCGCGTTCAAGATCGCCGGCGAGGGCGAGGAGGAGCCTCACCTGCGGGAGCGGATCCGGGCCCTCGGCCTCGACGGCCGGGTCGAGCTGCTGGGCGCGGTGAGCGACGCGCAGCTCGTGGAGCACTACGCGCGCTGCCGCGCCGTGTACTTCGCGCCGTGGAACGAGGACTACGGCTTCGTGACCCTGGAGGCGTTCCGCTCCGGCAAGGCGGTCCTCACCACGGTCGACAGCGGCGGGCCGTCGGAGCTGGTCCGCCACGGCGAGAACGGGCTGGTGGCCGAGCCGACCGCGGAGGCCGTGGCCGCGCAGCTCGACGCGCTCGGGCGCGACCGGGGTCTGGCCGAGCGCCTGGGCGCCTCCGCGCGCCGCGACGGCGAAGCGCACCGCTGGGAGCGCGCGGTGGAAGAGCTGATGAGGGGCGTTTAGAATCGAAGCGAGACTCCCCCTCACCCTACCCTCTCCCCCAGAGGGGGAGAGGGAAATGGCCGGGGGGCCGGGGGCTGATGAGCGGCAAGAAGACGGTAGAAGAGAAACCGCCCGTCGTCGAGACGCGACCGTCGCCGACGCACACGACCATCTCCGGCCGGCCGATCGCGCCGCTCTATCGCCCCGAGGACGTGGCCGGCCTCGACTACGCGCGCGACCTCGGCGACCCCGGCGAGTTCCCGTACACCCGCGGCATCCACCGCACGATGTACCGCGGCAAGGTCTGGACCATGCGGCAGTTCGCCGGGTTCGGCACGCCGCGGGAGACCAACGCCCGCTTCAAGTACCTGCTCGAGCACGGCAGCCACGGCCTGTCGATCGCGTTCGACCTGCCGACGCTGATGGGCCGGGACCCCGACCACCCGCTCTCGCTCGGGGAGGTGGGGAAGTGCGGGGTGGCGATCAGCTCGCTCCAGGACATGGAGATCCTCCTCGACGGCATCCCGCTGGACGAGGTCAGCACGTCCATGACCATCAACTCGCCGGCGGCGATGGTGCTCGCCTTCTACGTCGCGGTCGCCGAGAAGCAGGGCGTCGGCCCGGAGAAGCTCTCGGGCACGGTCCAGGCCGACATCCTGAAGGAGTTCATCGCCCAGAAGGAGTACATCTTCCCGCCGC
>Ga0114129_10009469_pt1 | contig 13884 bp, 12 predicted proteins | sample RhiMetdeltSRZDD1_FD_80071 | JGI IMG/M metagenome (GOLD analysis project Ga0114129, IMG submission 80071) | Populus rhizosphere microbial communities from Tennessee, USA - Rhizosphere MetaG P. deltoides SRZDD1 (version 2) (version 2) | ecosystem: Host-associated > Plants > Roots > Rhizosphere >...
AAGGCCGAGGACCCCTCATCGGGGGGTCGGCAGATGCCGGCTCACTGGGGGTCGCGCCGGCTGGGGATCATCAGCGGGTCCTCGCCGATCGCCACCCAGGTGCCCCACGCGGCCGGCATCGCCTACGCCGTGAAGCTCCGCGGCGAGGACGCCGTCGTGGGGTGCTGGTTCGGTGACGGAGCCACGAGCGAGGGCGACTGGCACGAGGGCCTGAACTTCAGCGGGATCCATCACCTGCCCGTGGTCTACGTCTGCGAGAACAACCAGTACGCGATCAGCGTCCCGCAGTCCAAACAGATGGCCGTGAAGGACGTGGCCTCCAGGGCGGAGGGGTACGGGTTCCCCGGCGTCGTGGTGGACGGGAACGACGTGATCGCCTGCTACGGCGCGATGAAGGCCGCCCACGAGCGCGCCAGGGCCGGCGAGGGTCCGACCTTGATCGAATGCAAGACCTATCGCTTCCTGCCGCACACCTCCGATGACGACGACAAGACCTACCGGAGCCGGGAGGAGGTCGAGCAGGCCAAAGCTCGGGACCCGCTCGTGCAGTTCAGCACGTACCTCCGGACGCATGGCGTGCTGGACGACGCGAAGGAAGAGGCGGTGCGGACCGAGAGCAAGAAGGAGATCGACGAGGCGATCCAGGCCGCGTGGGACGCCCCCGACCCCGACCCGGAGTCGGCCCTCGACCACATCTTCCACGAGGAGGACTCCTGACCGAGAAGAACCTCGTGACCGCGGTCCGCGACGCCCTCCACGACGAGATGGAGAACGACGAGCGCATCGTGCTCCTCGGCGAGGACGTGGGGGCGCGCGGCGGCGTCTTCCGGATCTCGGCCGGCTGGATGGACGAGTTCGGCGAGGAACGGGTGATCGACACGCCCCTCGCGGAATCGGGCATCGTCGGGATCGCGATCGGGATGGCCCTGCACGGCTTGTTGCCGGTGGCCGAGATCCAGTTCGCGGACTTCATCCACCCCGCGTTCGACCAGATCGTGTCGGAGGCCGCACGGATGCGGTACCGCTCGAACGGCGACTTCGGCGTGCCGATGGTGATCCGGACGCCGTGCGGCGGCGGGATCCACGGGGCCCTGTACCACTCGCAGTCGATCGAAGCGTTCTACGCCCACATCCCAGGGCTCAAGGTCGTGATGCCGTCGACACCCGCCGACGCCGCCGGGCTCCTCCGGAGCGCGATCAAGGACCCCGACCCCGTGCTGTTCCTCGAGCACAAGAAGACCTACCGGGCGGTCAAGGGCGACGTGGCCGACGGCGCCTATCTCACGCCGATCGGCTTGGCCGACGTGAAGCGGGCGGGCGAGGACCTCTCGGTCGTGAGCTACGGGTACGCGCTGCACCAGTGCCTCGACGCGGCGGAGCGCCTCGCGGAGGACGAGGGCGTCTCGATCGAGGTCGTCGACGTTCGGACCCTGGCCCCGCTCGACGTCGACACGATCGTGGGGTCGGTTCGGAAGACCGGGAAGGCGATGGTCGTCTACGAGGACAACCGCACGTACGGGGCCGGGGCGGAGATCGCCTCGACGATCGCCGAAGAAGCCCTGTTCGACCTCGATGCCCCGATCGTCCGGGTGGGTGGCCCCGACATCCCGGCGATGCCTTTCGCGGCACCTCTCGAGCACTTCTTCATGGAGCCCGAGCCGGACCAGATCTACACCCGGATGCGCGAACTCGCTCGCTCGTAGTCGCTCCCGTTCAGGAGGGCTCGGGACCGGTCGATACCCAGAGGGACGTGAGCGACCGTCCACGCGAACCGGAGCGGAACGGCGCGACGAGCCTGCGGGACCTCCTGGTCATCGGGGGCTTCCTCGTCGCGCTGTTCGTCGTGGGCGCCTTCCTGGGGTTCTTCGAGCACCTGAGCGACTGGCTCCTGTCGCGCGAGCAGAGCGGCGGGGTCTTCGCGTTGGTCACCCTGCTCGCGCTCGGCGCGGCCATCTTCGCGATCCTGCGGTGGCGGCAGGCCCTCGTGGAGACCTCGCGCCGGGTGGAGGCCGAGCGCCGCTACCGGTTCCTGGTAGAGCAGTCGCCCGCGGTCAGTTACTCCCGCACCCCGGTGACCGCCGGCGGCGACGCGACGGTGTTCGTCAGCCCGCAGATCGAGCAGCTCCTCGGCTACACCGCCGAGGAGTGGGTCGCGGATCCGAACCTCTGGCTCGAGCGGCTCCACCCCGACGATCGCGAGGCGGTGGTGACGCGGTCCCACGAGGCCGACCGCTCGGGCCGCCCGTTCCACATGGAGTACCGGCTCGTGGATCGGGACGGCGAGGTCGTCTGGGTCCACGACGAGGCGCGGACCGTCGCGCGCGACGCGCAGGGCCGCGCCACGACCGTTCAGGGGATCGTCTTCGACATCACCAGGACGAGGAAGGCCGAGGAGGAGCGGAGCGAGACGCTCCGTCGCTTCCAGGCGCTGGTCGAACGCCTGCCGGCGATCACCTACATCGAGGACGCCGCCACCGGGCGGTACACGTACCTGAGCCCGCAGATCGAGCAGGTGACCGGGTACGCGGTCCAGGAGTGGATGGACGATCCGGACCTCTGGGAGCGGACCTTGCACCCCGACGACCGGGAACGCGTGGTCGCCGAGAACGATGCCGATACGGGCGACGCCTGGACGGTCGACTACCGGATGATCGCGAGGAACGGACGGACGGTCTGGATCCACAACGAGTCGGTCCTGTTCCGCGACGCGAAGGGGAAGCCGCTCGAATGGGTCGGCGTGGCCACCGACCTCAGCGAGCAGAAGGTGGTCGAGGAGCAGGTCCGCGCGGCCGAGGAACGGTTCCGCGCGATGGTCGAGCACATCCCGGCGGCGATCTACCTCGACCATCCCGACGGGAGGATGCAGAGCATCTACGTGAGCCCCCAGATCGAAGAGGTGATGGGGATCACGCCCGAGCGGTTCATCGAGGAGCCGGAGATCTGGCTGGACCTGATGGATCCCGAGGACCGCCGGCGCTGCGAGCGGGCCTACCTCGAGGCGATCGCGGCGCGGCGGCCGTGGGTCGAGGAATATCGGATCCGCAAGCCCGATGGGCGATCGGCCTGGATCCACGACGAGACCACGTTCCTGACCGACGCCGAGGGGGAACCGACGTTCCTCCTCGGCGTCCTGTACGACGTGACCGAGCGCAAGCGGGCCGAGGAGGCGCTGCGCGGCTCCGAGCGCCGCGAGCGCGAGGCCGCGGAGCGCCTCCGCGCCCTCGACGAGATGAAGAACACGTTCCTGGCCGCGGTCTCGCACGAGCTCCGCTCCCCGCTCACGTCGATCCTCGGCCTGTCGCTCACGCTCGAGCGGACGACCGAGCTCCCGCCGGAGGACCGGGGGGACCTCGTCGCCCGCCTCGCGGCGAACGCCCGGAAGCTCGACCGGCTGCTGAAGGACCTCCTCGACATCGACCGGCTGAACCGGGGGATCGTGGCGCCCCAGCTCCGGCGGGTCGACGTGGGCGCCCTGGTGACCGGGACGATCGACTCGCTCGACGGTGCCGGTGCGCGCGTGCTCGTCGACGCCGAAGCGGTGGAGCTCGACGTCGACGCGGCCAAGGTCGAGCGGATCGTCGAGAACCTCGTGACGAACGCGCTCCGGCACGCGTCAGCCGATGGCACGATCTGGGTGCGGCTCGGATCGTGGGAGGACGGCGCGTTGCTGACCGTCGAGGACGACGGACCCGGCGTCCCGGAGGAGCTGCGGACCACGATCTTCGAGCCATTCCGGCAGGGACCGATCACCGCGACGCACAGCCCTGGGACCGGGATCGGGCTCTCGCTGGTGGGCCGGTTCGCGGAGCTCCACGGCGGCCGTGCCTGGGTCGAAGAACGGCCGGGTGGCGGCGCGTCGTTCCGGGTGTACCTCCCGGGGGGCGCGGGTACGTCGGACGACGGCTCCGATCGGGTGCTCGCCTCCGTCGAGCCCGCCGAGTCCCGCTGAGCGACGGCGTTCGTGGAGGCCGTCGATAGACTCGAACGCATGGAACCGGTCCGCGTCGCATCGGACCACAACCCGCGCAAGCGCCGCCTCCACCTCCCGATCGTCGGGGTGACGAACGGTCCGGGCGAGGACGCGCTCCCCGGTCGCAAGCCGCCGTGGCTGAAGGTACGGCTGGTCACCGGTCCGAACTACGAGGACCTGAAGTCGATCATGCGCGAGCGCTCCCTCCACACGGTGTGCGAGGAGGCGATGTGCCCGAACATCCGCGAGTGCTGGGAGGAGCGGGAGGCGACGTTCCTGATCCTCGGCTCGAAGTGCACCCGCCGGTGCGGCTTCTGCGACGTGATGACGGCGAAGCCCGATCCGGTCGACGAGGAGGAGCCGGCGCGGATCGCCGAGGCCGTCCGCGAGATGGGCTTGCGGTACGTCGTGCTGACCGGCGTGGCTCGCGACGACCTGGAGGACGGCGGGGCCCGGATCTGGGCCTCGGCGATCCGCGCCGCGCGTAGCGCCGTGCCGGGGATCCGGGTCGAGGTCCTACCCTCGGACTTCAAGGGTGGTGAGCGCGACATCGCCACGGTCCTCGACGCGGAGCCGGACGTCTTCGCGCACAACCTCGAAACGGTCCGGCGGCTCCACGACCGGATCCGGCCCGCGTTCGGGTACGACCGTTCGCTGGACGTCCTCCGGTTCGCGAAGCGGCACCGCCCGGCTCAGGTCACGAAGTCGAACCTGATCCTGGGGATGGGTGAACGAGGCGACGAGATCCCAGCCGCGATCGAGGATCTGCGGGATTCCGGTATCGAGATCCTCACGATGGGCCAGTACCTGCAGCCGACCCCCTACCACCTGCCAGTCGATCGATGGGTGCATCCCGACGAGTTCGCCGAGTGGAAACGGCTCGGCGAGTCGATCGGGATCGCGCACGTCGAGGCGGGGCCGCTGGTGCGCTCGAGCTACCACGCCGGCAAGCAGCTGAAGCGGGCGGTCGAGGCCGGCGTCAGCGCCCCGGCGTAGGCGTCAGAGCAGCTTCAGCTGCTCCGCCTTCAGGTTCGGGCGGCCGCCCGGGTCCGGGGCACCGCGGTGGCGATAGCGGTCCATCCGAGGATGCCTCGGACCGCCGAGGTTCTTCACGAGGGAGCCGACCGTGCGGCCGAGGGCATCGCGGGCTTCCTTCGGGCCGTACGGCTGACGGTACGTCTCGAGGTACCGCGGGACAAGATCCGGGTGCGTCTCCTCCAGCCACGGGAGGAACTCCTCGCGGACGCCCGGGCGGAGGTGCAGCAGGATCGGCGAGACATGGGTGGCGCCGGCGTCGAGCGCCGCCTCGACCACGGCGCGGAGCTGCTCGGGTCGGTCGGAGATCCCGGGAAGCACCGGCGCCATCAGCACGCCGGTGGGGATACCGGCCTCGGTCAGCTCGCGGACCGCGTCGATCCTCGCTCTGGGATGCGGTGTCCCCGGCTCGGTCTCCTTCCACGCGGCCTCGTCGAGCGTTCCGATCGAGAACGCCGCCGTAACGTCGGTGACCTGGGCCGCCGCCGTCAACAGATCGAGGTCCCGGAGGATGAGCGTCCCCTTCGTCAGGATCGAGAACGGGTTCCGGTAGACGATCAGCGCCTCCAGGATCCCGCGCATCAATCGGTACCGGCCCTCCGCTCGCTGGTACGGGTCGGTGTTGGTGCCCATCGCGATGTGCTCGCCCTTCCAGCGTCTGGCGGCGAGCTCGCGGCGGAGCACTTCCGGCGCGTTGATCTTCACGACGAGCTTCGTCTCGAAGTCCCTGCCGGCGTTCATGTCGAGGTAGGTGTGCGTCGGCCGGGCGAAGCAGTACACACAGGCATGACTGCAACCCCGATAGGGATTGATCGTCCAGTTGAACGGCAGGAAGTTGCCGGGAACCTTGTTGATGATCGACTTCGCCTCGGACTCGATGAACGTGATGCCCCGGAACTCCGGGGTGTCGAACTGCCGCCGGGCGATCTCGAAGAGCTGTTCCACGCACGCGAGGATAGAACATATGTTCGATTCCTGTCGAGGAGACCTAATGGACCGCGTCGACCCGCTCGGCGAGCTTGGGCAGCATCGCCACCGCGATCAGTGGCTCCCGCTCGAGGAGCCGCGAGAGATCCGACCGCGAGATCGCCAGGCACCGGACCGGCGTCGTTGCCTGCACACGGGCCTTCCTCGGATGGTCCGTGAGGAGGGCGAGCTCGCCGAAGAACTCCCCCGGCCCGAGCTCCCAGCTCCGTCCGTTCGGCGTCGTGACCTCGACCGTGCCTTCTTCCAGGACGAACATCCCCGACCCGGGCTGACCCACCTCGATCAGGACCCAGCCGGCGGGCTCCTCGAACTCTGTGGCGAGGTCGGCGATCAGCTTCAGCGCTTCGTCGTCGAGGTCCTGGAAGAGCGGGATCGCGCGCAGGCGGTCGGCCTCCATCGAGCGGCGACCGTACACCATCCGGATGGAGAGGCCGGATGGAGAGGAAGGAGGAGCCGGCCTGTAAGCCGGATCCTGTGCCGGGACCGGAGGTCCCGGCGGCGACCATCCATCTCGGCAGCGCGGCGGGCCGGAGGCCCGCCGCGCCGCCGCGTCGCGTGTCACCGCGCCGTGCGGCCTACCCGGCAGCTCGGACGGGCCGTCCTCGAACGCTGCCTGCTTGGCCTTGCTCCGGGTGGGGCTTGCCGAGCCGGCACGGTCGCCCGTGCCGCTGGTGCGCTCTTACCGCACCGTTTCACCCTTACCTCCGAAGAGGCGGTCTGCTCTCTGTTGCGCTACCGCGAGGTCACCCCCGCCTGGGTCTCCCCAGCACCCTGCCCTGCGGAGTCCGGACTTTCCTCGATCGCGCGCGAGGCGCGACCGCGGCCGCCCGGCCGGCTCCTCCGAACGAAGGGTACTGCGTACGATGGTTGCGTCGCATGCGTCGCACGCTGCTGGGCCTCGTGATCGCCCTCACGGCTGCCGGGTGCGCTCGCGTCCCCGCCCCGCGAGGCCCCGAGGCGCCCCAGTCCGAGGGGATCCTCAAGCTCGACGACCTGACGAACGCCGGCCAGGCGCGATCGGTGGCCCTGGCGTTCCTCCGGGCCTACGCGCGGTCACCCGCCGACGGCGCGCGGGCGCTCGACGCCCTCGTGATCGGGCCGCTCGCGAAACAGTGGGTCCACTGGGTCGCGATCCAGAACGAGTCGTTCCCCGGCACGATCACCGGCAGCCTCCAGCTCGGGGACCTCGGTCCCCCGTTGCTGGTCCGCGCCGAGAACGGCTCGTTGGACAACGTGCTCGCCTACGGGATCGTCGTCCGAGCCACGGTGACCTTCGAGGTCACGGACGAGAATGGGCAGACCGGCCGGGTCCCGCGGGTGATGGACGGCCTGATCGTGGTCGTCCGGTCCCCGGACGGACTCTTCCGAGTCCTGAACTTCGAGCGGGACGGGCGGCGCCTGGACGAGTTCTTCCAGGTCTTCGACGGGGCCTCCGAGCAACGCAACGGCGTCACCGTCGAGATCCGGAACCTCGTGCAGCTCGAGCGGTGGCAGTTCGGGGTCGAGATCACGAACCGGAGCCGTCAGCCCCTCCGGGTCCTTCGGAACGACTCGGCCCTGCTCACGCCGGATCGGGTCCCGGCGACCGACGAGCCGCCGATCGTGACGTTCCCGCGGACGATCCCGCCCGGGCGATCGGCCGAGGGGATCGTGAGCTTCACGACCCCGGGCGCGACGGGCCCGCTCGACCTCCAGATCGCCGTCGCCGGACCCGACGGCAAGGCGACCGGCTTCGTCTTCCAGGTCCCCCAGGCCACCACCGGCTCGGCCACGCCGTCGCCCTCGCCGTCGGCCTGAGTCAGCGCTGCCCGGCGAGCCAGGCGTCCACGCCCTCGTTCGCGAGCCGATCGGCCTCCGTGTTCCGCTCTCGAGGGACGTGCTCGAACGTGACGGCGCCGAAGTCCGCCACGAGCGAGCGCACCCGCTCGAAGAGCGGGCGAAGGTGCTCGGTCTTCACTCGATACACACCTCGCAGCTGATTGATCAGCAGCAGCGAGTCCGATCGGAGGGTCACCGAACCCGCGCCGAGGTCCCGCGCCAGCGCCAGCCCCTCGATCGCCGCGGTGTATTCGGCGACGTTGTTCGTTGCCTCCCCGATCCCCCGGGCGATCTCGCCGAGGACCTCGCCGTCGTCGGCGAGCACCTGGACGCCGATCCCGGCCGGGCCCGGGTTGCCACGGGCCGCGCCGTCGCAGGCGACGATCAGGTGAGGACCAGGATCCGCCGGCAGTGTTCGCACCTCTTCGGGCCCGTCGCGCGCTTCAGACGGTCGACGTACACCGCCGAGAGCTGCTCGTGGCACCCCTGGCACACGCCGTCGATCAGCTCGACCGCCGCGACGCCCTTCTTCTGGGGCCGGAGGTCCTCGTACAGCTCGAGGAGCTCGGGGTCGATCGTCTCGGCCAGCGCGTGGCGGGCTTCCTCCCGCTCCTTCCGGTCGGTCGTCACCCGGTGCAGCTCCTCGTCGGCCTCCGCCTGGATCTCGCTCACCCGAGCCCGGGTCGCGTCGGAGCGCTCGGCGGCGCTCCGTTCCTCGGCCTCGACGCCTTCGCGGATCTCGAGGACGGCGAGCAGCTCGTCCTCTCGATCGCTGCGGCGCCGCTTCAGGTTCTCGACCTCGTGCCGGATCGAGTCGAGCTCGCGCGCGTTCGCCACCGATCCGTCGAAGAGCCGCCGCTCCTCGGCCGTCTCCTTCTGGGTCATCGAGTCGATCTCGTGCTCGAACCGGGACTGGTCGCGGCTGAGCTCGTCGAGCCGGAGCCGGATCTCCCCCAGTGCGCGTTCGGCCTCGTCCGCTTCGCCGCGAGCGGCCGCCACGCCCTCGCCTGCCTCCAGGGCCTGCATCCGCGACCGCAGCCGATCGATCGTGGTGTCGAGGTCCTGGAGCTCGAGGAGCGGCCGGGCGGGGTCCATGGCCGGGGAAGCGTAATCGAACGATCGTGACCGGCTACGCTCGACGGGTGCGGGGCGAGGCGGAGGGACGGGTCGCGCTCGTCACCGGCGCGGGGAGCCCGGAGGGGATCGGGTTCGCGACCGCGAGGATCCTGGGGCGCGATGGCCTTGCCGTGGCGATCGCGTCGACGACCGATCGGATCCGCGAGCGGGCAGACGAGCTCCGGGTGGCCGGGGTCGACGCGGAGGGGTTCGTGGCCGATCTCACCGATCGTTCGCAGGTCGCGGAGGTGGCGGAGGCGGTGCAGCGCCGGTTCGGCAGGGTCGACGTCCTGGTGAACAACGCGGGGATGGTGACGGTCGCCGACGACGGCTGGGAGGACCGGCCCTTCCTCGAGCTCGACGACTGGGCCTGGGACCGCGACCTGGCGATGAACCTGGGGACGGCCTACAACGTGACCCGGGCGCTCCTGCCGCCGATGGTCGATCGGGGATGGGGACGGGTCGTGATGGTGTCCTCCGTGACCGGACCGGTGGTGACGAACGTGGGCTCGGTCGGGTACTCGGCCGCGAAGGCCGGGATGGACGGACTGATGCGGGGGCTGGCGATCGAGGTCGCGGCGAGCGGCGTGACCGTGAACAGCGTGCAGCCGGGGTGGATCGCCACGGGCTCGCAAACGCCGGACGAAGCGGTCGCGGGAACCCACACGCCGATCGGACGGTCGGGAACGCCCGAGGAGGTCGGCGAGGCGATCGCGTTCCTCGCGTCGGAGCGCGCCAGCTACATCACCGGCCAGACGCTGATCGTCGACGGCGGGAACGTGATCCAGGAGGCGAAGGGGCCGTAGCGGAGCAAGGCCGTTCGCGCCGGGTGATGGTCGTCGCGATCGCCGTGGCGATCGCGACGACCTGTGTGGCGCTCGGGTTCTGGCAGCTCCGGCGGCTCCACGACCGGCGCGCATCGAACGCGCTGATCCGCTCGCACCGGTCGGAGTCGGTCGTGGAGGTGACGTCGGCGTCGCAGCGGCTGTCGGGGATGGAGTACCGGCCGGCCGAGGCTGCCGGCCGGTACGACACCGCCCATGAGGTCCTGGTGTTCGGGCGAACGCTGAACGAGGAGCCGGGGCACCTGATCGTCACGCCGCTCGTCCTGGACGACGGATCCGCGGTGTTGGTGATCCGGGGATGGGTCCCGTTCGAGATGCAGACGGTGCCGGCGGCTCGGGCGGCGCCACCGAGCGGGTCGGTGTCGGTGCGGGGGTTCCTCGTTCCCGACGAGGGCGACGGCGGGGTGACGCCGGAGGACGGGGTGATCGGCACGCTCGACGTCCGGGGGATCGCGTCGACGTTGCCGTACGAGGTGGCGGCGCTACCGATCCAGGTGCGCTCGCAGCGCCCGCCACAGCCCGGGGATCTCCCCCGGCCGTACCCGCTCCCCGAGCTGTCCGAGGGACCGCACCTCTCCTACGCGGTCCAGTGGTTCGTGTTCGCGACGATCGCGTTGGTGGGTGGGGCGGTGCTGCTCCGGCGGGACCGCCGCGACGCCGTGTCGACCGGCTGACATCAGCACGCGGGATCCGCCGGTGAGCCGCTAGAGGAGCCCCTTCACCACCAACCCGGCTGCGGCGCTCGCCAGGATCACCGGAACGACCGGCCAGTGGAAGCGCCACAGGCCGATGAAGGCGATCGCGGCGACCGTCACGGCGAACGGGTCGACCTCGGACCACACGGGAACCGGGATCCGGCCTCCCGCCAGCTCGACCGTTCGCACCTCCCGGAACAGCGTCACCGCCGCGAACGTCACCGCGAGGTTCGCGATCACGCCGACGACCGCGGCCGTCACGGTCTGGAGCGCGGATGCCAGCCGGACGTTGCCGCGGATCCGCTCCACGTACGGCGCGCCGAGGAAGATCCACAGGAAGCACGGCGCGAACGTCGCCCACACGGCGACGGTCGCGCCGAGTACCCCGGCGACGAACGGCGACAGGCTCCCCGGGTGCGCGTACGCCCCGACGAAGCCGACGAACTCGACCACCATGATCAGCGGCCCCGGCGTCGATTCGGCCAGCCCGAGCCCGACCGCCATCTGACCCGGGCGGAGCCAGCCGAACACGCCGACCGCCGCCTGGTTCAGGTACGCGAGCACGGCGTAGGCCCCGCCGAAGGTGATCAGCGCCGCCTTGGAGAAGAACCACCCCATGTCGGCGAGCGTCCCGTCGCTCCCCCGCCAGAGCGCGATCGCGGCGATCGGTCCGAGCCAGGCGACCAGGCCGATCGCGGCGACGAGGACGCTGCGACGCCAGGTTGGGGCGGGCGCGGCGATCGCGTCCGCGATCGCCGCGCCTGCCCGCCGCTCCTGCTCGCGGCCGACGCCGACGTCGAACAGCGACGGCCGGAGCCGACCGCCGACGAACCCGATCACAAGCGCCGTGCCCACCACGATCGGGAAGGGCACCCCCAAGACGAAGATCGCCGCGAACGACGCGATCGCGACGCCGACCATCAGCCCGTTCGCCAGCGCCGTGCCGGCCAGCCGGATCAGCGCGTTCGCCACGATCGCCACGACCGCCGCCGCCAGCCCCGCGAACGCGCCGGCCACCCACCCCAGGTCGCCGTGGGTGACGAAGGCCCACGACAACGCGAGCAGCAACAGGAAGCTCGGGAACACGAACGCGACGCCCGCCACGAGCCCGCCGCGGATCCGATGCAGCAGCCACCCGACGTACGTGGCGAGCTGCATCGCCTCCGGCCCCGGGAGCAGCATGCAGAAGCTGAGGGCGTGCAGGAACCGCCCCTCGTCGATCCAGCCGCGTCGTTCGACCAGCTCCTGGTGCATCAGCGCGATCTGGCCGGCCGGTCCCCCGAAGTTCACGAAGCCGAGCCAGATCCAGAACCGTGCCGCGTCGGGGAACGTCGGAGCCTCGGTCGCGCGGGCCATCGCGCCTGAGGGTACGCTCGCCGAGTGCAGCTGACCCCGACCGAGGAGGAGCGGCTCCGCATCTTCACCGCCGCCCAGCTGGCACGGGCGACGCTCGCGAACGGCCTGCGCCTCAACGCATCCGAAGCGGTCGCGCTCGTGTGCGACGAGATGCACGCGGCCGGCCGCGGCGGTGCGTCGTTCGACGAGGTGGCCGCGGCCGGCCGCGCCGCCCTCCGCCCGGATCAGGTGATCGACGGCGTCGGATCGATCGTGCCGGAGATCAGGGTCGAGGTCCTCCTCGAGGAGGGGACGCGCCTGTTCGTCCTGCGCGAGCCCTTCGGACGGGCCGCAGCCGATGGGCCCGGCGCGGTCCGGTTCGCGGAGGGCGACGTCGAGCTCGCGCCCGGCAAGGACCGGATCCACCTGCGCGTCACGAACCGGGGCGAGCACCCCATCCGTGTCTCCTCGCACTTCCCCTTCTGGCGTTCGAACGAACGACTCGAGTTCGATCGGCAGGCAGCCGAGGGCTTCCGGCTCGACCTGCCGGCCGGCGACTCGCTCCGCTGGGCTCCGGGCGAGACCCGCGAGGTCGACCTGGTCCGGTACGGGGGCGGCGGGGCCGCGGCGGGTGCCTGAGCGCTACCCGCGCGCGGACCATGCCACGCGCCACGGGCCGACGGCCGGCGACCTCGTCCGCCTCGGCGACACCGACCTGTGGATCCGCATCGAGGAGGATCTGACCGACCCCGCCGACCAGGCCTTGTGGGGCTACGCGAAGAACTGGCGCTCCGGGATGACCCAGCACGACCGGGGACCGGTCGGGAGCCAGCTGGACACCGTGGTCGCCAGCGCGATCGTCGTCGACCCGGTCCTGGGGATCCGGAAGGCCGACATCGGCATCGCCGACGGGCGGATCGCCGGGATCGGCCGGGCCGGCAACCCCGACATCACCGACGGGGTGGACCTCACGATCGGGCCGAACACGTGGCCGATCCCGTGCCACGGATTGATCGCGACGCCAGGCGGCGTCGACTCCCACGTCCACCTGCTCTCCCCACGCCTCGTCCCCGTCGCGCTGTCGGCCGGGATCACGACGTTGATCACCGCCGGCTTCGAGGAACCGCCCTGGCGGATGCTCCGGACCCTCGAGGCCTTCGAGCAGCTGCCGGTGAACGTCGGACTGCAGCCGTCCGCCCGGACCACGGATCGCCCGCACCTCGAGGCGGCGATCGAGGCCGGCGGGATCGGGTTGAAGATCCACGAGGACTGGGGCGCGTACCCGGAGCTGATCGACGGCGTGCTCCGCGTCGCCGACGACCTCGACGTGCAGGTGTGCCTCCACACCGACGGCCTGAACGAGTCGTGCGAGCTGCCCGAGACCATCAGCGCGATCGGCGGGCGGACGATCCACGCGTACCACGTCGAGGGGAGCGGCGGCGGCCACATCCCCGACGTGATCGGGTTGGTCGCGGAGCCCAACGTGCTCTGCTCCTCCACGACGCCGACGGTCCCGTACGGACCGTCGACCGCGGCCGAGCAGCCCGACATGAAGCTGATCGTCCACGAGGGCAACCCGTCCGTGCCGGGCGACGTCGACGCCGCGAAGGAGCTCGTGCACCCGGCCACGATGGCGGCGGAGGGACCGCTCCACGATCTCGGGGCGATCTCGATCGTGAACTCCGATTCCCAAGGGATGGGGAGGATCGGCGAGACGATCCGGCGCGCGTTCCAGCTGGCCCACGCGATGAAGCGATGGCGCGCCACGGAGGACGGCGCGGGCTGGGCCTCGGAGGACGGCGGCGCCGGGGACGACAACGAACGCGTGCTCCGTTACCTGGCGAAGGTGACGACGGAGCCGGCGATCGTGCACGGGATCGCCGACGAGGTCGGCTCGCTGGCTCCGGGCCACCTCGCCGACCTCGTGTTGTGGGAACCGGCGAGCTTCGGCGTGAAGCCGGTGATGGTGATCAAGGGCGGCGTGGTCGCGTGGACGGCGATCGGCGAGGGCAACGCCAGCGTCCACGGCGCGCAGCCGACCCGGTTCGGTCCCGACTGGGGCGCGATCGGCCCGGCCGCCTCG
>Ga0114129_10009470_pt1 | contig 13884 bp, 11 predicted proteins | sample RhiMetdeltSRZDD1_FD_80071 | JGI IMG/M metagenome (GOLD analysis project Ga0114129, IMG submission 80071) | Populus rhizosphere microbial communities from Tennessee, USA - Rhizosphere MetaG P. deltoides SRZDD1 (version 2) (version 2) | ecosystem: Host-associated > Plants > Roots > Rhizosphere >...
ACGCCGCTCAGCAAAACACGCGCCCAGCTGGCTTCGTCTTGCGTGAGTTAGGTGGCCGATCGCGGGGAGCGTGCACGAACGATGGCGGCGACGCGGATGAGTGACTGTGAGGCGAATAATCAGTCGGCGATAAATCTGTGCAGGTCAAGAAGAAGCGCGCCCCGCGACTGCGAATCGCGGGCGCGGGCAACTCTGACATTCCCATGACTCGCGCGCCTGGAGCTTCTCCTCAGGCCATAGTGATGTGATATGGGCACCCTGCTTAGGCCGGCGTGGTACCTCGATACACGGATGCATGAGAATCTTTCACCGACCGCGCCTCTACCTGACCTGTCCAAGTAGCGCTGAATACCCGTCGATTCGCTTTGGTTGCCTCGGTGGCTGTGTCCGCTCCGGACGGGGCTCCGAGGACGGCTGGGCGACGTGTGCATCCGCATCGTGGTGACCAGCCGCGCGGAGCCGCTTCACTGCAGCGTTCAGGCTCTGCTCGAACGCGAGTCCCCAAGTCCCACCACCCACCGTAAGGCCGTTGCCGTTCTGCCCGATAAGAATACGTGGCCCTGGTGGGACTCGTGCGGTCCTGGTGCGGGAGCGCACAGGTCACTGTGCGATCAGTGCGCCACGGCGTGCGAAAGACCATGAATATCGGCGTCGATTACGGTACGCGTGTTGCCTCCCAGGTCCATACACATGGATGAAATCGTCTGCGAAACGTCCCAGCCGACGTCGGATGACACGCTCGATCGCAGCGTGATTGGCCAATTCCGGGAGTCTGACACCGCCGCCCTTCCGGATTTCGCCCTGGTGTTGATTGAACAATTCGTCCTGGAGGCGGAATCCCAGGTAGAGCTCCTTAGGAACGCCGGACAGCGCGGCGATGCACAGGCAATGAAGTCGGCCGCACACTGCCTGAAGGGCAGCTCGCTGACGATGGGCGCGACAAGACTGGGCGCCCTGTGCGCACGAATAGAAACGCATGCCGCCGACTTCGCAGAAGGTGGCGCGTCAGATCTGATGCTCGATGTTGACCAGGAATTTATCAAAGTTCGGAACGCGCTCGCGGCCGAACGGTAAAGGCGTCTTTCACCAATGACCTCACATGGATTTGTCGGCGACCTCCTGCTGCGAAATGGCGTGGTTGACGCCGCGGGACTGACGCTGGCGATGGAGACCCAGGCCGCGGACAAGGCGACCCTGGGTCGGGTGCTCGCCAATCTGGGCCTCGCCGAGGAATCGGTCGTCGCCTTCACGATCGCAGCGGCATTGCACCTGGAATTTCTCGACGGCGAGCTGCCGGCGGTCGCTGCTGAAGTCGCCGCTCTGCTGAAGGCGGAATCCTGCCGGAAGCGCGGAATCGTCCCGTTGACACTCGAAGGCAACTGTCTTCGGGTGGCCGTCTCCGACCCGATGGACGACTCGGTTCTGCAGGACGCGCGGTTCCGAACGGGGAGAAACATCAGACCGGTCGTGGTGACGCAGACCTGGCTCGATGAGCTCTGTGCCCGGGTCTATCCGGAGGCGGAACGCGCGGCGACCACCTATGACATGCTTCCGAGCAAGACCCCGTCCGGGGAAGTCGAAACCTCCACCGAGGGCGAGTATGACCTCGTCGATCCGGCCGACACCGCAAAGAGCAGCAACCTGCCGCCGATCATCCGCCTGGTCAATCTCATTCTCAGCGACGCGGCCGCAGCGGGCGCCAGCGACATCCACATAGAGCCACAACAGGGATCCGTGCAGGTGCGGCAGCGCGTGGACGGGCTCCTGCGAGACGTGATGACCCTTCCGCACAATCTGCAGGACCAGACGATTTCCCGTCTCAAGATCATTTCCGGCATGGACATCGCCGAACGCCGGAAGCCGCAGGACGGCCGCAGCCGCCTTCGTTATGAAGGCCGGCGGATCGACCTGCGCGTGTCGACGTTGCCGACCCAGTTCGGCGAGAAAGTCGTCATTCGGCTGTTGAACTCGGACCGGGCGATTCTGCCGCTCGACCAGATCGACTTTTCATCCGAAAACCTGCGAATCATGCGGTCGTTCATGTCGCGGCCGCAGGGGATGATCCTCGTCACGGGTCCGACAGGCAGTGGAAAAACCTCGACGCTTTATACCGCGTTGAATTCGATCAAATCGTCGAGCAACAACATCGTCACGCTGGAAGACCCGATTGAGTTCCAGCTCCCGGGCGTGAACCAGATGCAGATCAACGCCAAGGCTGGCGTGACGTTCGCAAGCGGACTGCGGTCGATTCTGCGACAGGATCCGAACGTGATTCTGGTCGGCGAGATACGCGACCAGGAAACCGCGGAGATCGCGCTTCAGGCGTCCCAGACCGGCCATCTGCTGCTCAGCACCGTGCACACCAACGACGCACCGGCGACCATCACGAGACTGTTCGATCTCGGCATCCCGCCGTTTCTCGTGGCGTCGTCGCTCATCGGCATTCTGGCGCAGCGGCTCGTGCGGCGGCCGTGTCCGTCGTGCGTGACCCGAGCGTGGCCGAGCCCGGCAGCGATCGAGAAAGCGGGGGGTCTGTCGAACCTGCCGGCCGAGGGACGATGGGTCGCAGCGAGCGGATGCGAGAAATGCGCACAGTCAGGTGTCAAGGGGCGTCTTGCCATTCATGAAGTGCTCGAGATCAACGATGAGGTGCGTGACCTGATTGCGAAGCAAGGCTCGGAACAGGCCATCCGCGCCGCCGGGAAGCGGGCAGGTATGCGAACCCTGTTCGAAGACGGCCTTGCCAAAGCGGCGCAGGGCTTCACCACGCTCGATGAACTGCTCCGTGTCGTCTCCCTGGACGAGCCAGTCGAGACTGCCGGCAACACGCGGTCAGCCGTGGAAACAAAGGTGGCCCCTGTTGCCTCTGCGCCTGCTGCCGTCAGCGCGACCACGACCGCCAACGTCAGTGAGGCGGCCGAGATCGACGATCCGGGACAGGTCCCCGTGCGCGGCCGTGTGCTCGTGGTCGAAGACAGCCCAACGATCGCATCGGTCGTGAAGTATTTTCTGGAGCTCGAAGGTTTCGACGTCCTTCTCGCTGCTGACGGCCTGGCCGGCCTCGAGACGGCGCAACGAGAACATCCACACGTCATCGTCAGCGACGTCAACATGCCCGGGATGGGCGGCGTCGCCATGGTCAAGGCGCTCCGCGCCGATCCGAGCCATGCCAACGTGCGCATTCTGATGCTCACGTCGGAGGCAAGCATCGAAGCCGAAAGCGAGGGTCTTGCGGCCGGCGCCGACGACTACCTTCTCAAGCCCGTCGAACCCCGGCGCCTGGCCGCCCGTGTGAAGGCGCTCCTCGCACGATCCGGAATCAGAGCCGCGTAAACAGGTCCGGTCGGTCGTACACCAGTCGCACACGTGCCGCACACTAGCGTGCGGGCCGATGTACAGAGTACCTGGCGTCGCGCCCGCGAGCGTCGCCACATCCGCAAGACATTGAGCGATCTGGCGTAACGGGCGTAATTCTTCGTGTATTTGTTTGGCAGCGGCCTTGCGTGATGGGGCAGTTGCGAAACTACGCGATGACTCCTGACAACAAGCGCGCCCTCATCGTTGAAGACAGCCGCACGATTGCGTCCATCGTGAAGCACTACCTGCAGCTCGAGGGCTTCGAAGTGCTCGTCGCCGCGGACGGCGCCGTCGGCCTCGAGACCGCCAGGCGTGAGCGGCCTCGGGTGATCGTCACCGACCTCAACATGCCGGGTATGAGCGGCCTGGACATGGTCAGAGCGCTTCGCGCTGACGCCGGAACTTGCGATATCGCCATCCTCATGCTGACGTCTGACGAGGGCGCGGAGATTGAGCAGCAGGTGATGGCCGCAGGTGCCGACGAATACATCCTCAAACCGGTGGATCCCCAGCGTCTCGCGGCTCGTGTACGAGCGGTCGTGGATGGAGCAAAGGCCGCATCGTGAGCGGACTCGACACGATTGCCAAAGAGTTCGTCGTTGAGAGTCGCGAGAACCTGGATCAGCTCGAGATCGATCTGATGGCGTTGGAGGGCAATCCCTCGTCGCGCGAGACGCTCGCGAGCATCTTCCGCACGGTGCACACCATCAAAGGCGCCGCGGGGTTCATGAGACTGGCGAAGCTGGAGGCACTCGCGCACAGCGGCGAGAGTCTCCTGAGCCAGCTCCGCGACGGCGTGCTCGTGATCAATCCCGTCATCACCAGCGCTCTGCTCGCGCTTGCGGATTGCACTCGGCTGATGCTGACTCACGTCGAACAGACCGGCACCGAGGGAGACACCGACTGCGCAGCGATCGTCGAGCGGCTCGCTCGTGTGGCGGAGGGAGGCGGGCAGACGCGATCCCGACAGCCTGACGGCGCTCCGCCGCCTGAGGCAGAAGCCGTGGGGCAACCGAACGCGAATGAGGGCAATCGCCCCGTTCAGGCCGGCAGTAACGTTCGCGTCAGCGTCGAGCACCTGGACAAGCTCATGAACCTCGTCGGCGAACTGGTGCTCGCGCGAAACGAGATCATTCAATTCAGCGCCATCCAAGAGAGCTCGGCGCTGCTCAACACATCACAGCGTCTCAACTCGATTACAACCCTGCTGCAGGAAGGGATCATGAAGACCCGGATGCAGCCCATCGACAAAGTGTGGAACAAGCTGCCCCGCGTGGTGCGCGATGCCGCGCAGTACTGCGGCAAGCGGGTTCGCCTGGAGATGGAGGGCAAGGACACGGAGTTGGACAGGACCCTGATTGAGGCGATCCAGGATCCTCTGACCCACGTGATTCGGAACTCCATCGATCACGGATTGGAAACCTGGGAAAAGCGGGTGGCAGCCGGAAAATCGGCCGAAGGCCACATCCGCTTGCGCGCGTTCCATGAAGGCGGCCAGGTGACCATCGAGGTGTCCGACGATGGCGGCGGCATCGATGTGGCCGCGATCAGGCGCAAGGCGTTGGAGCGCGGGTTGATCACGCCGGAACAGTCCCGTGGCATGAGCGAGCCGGAAGCGATGAACCTGGTGTTCCTGGCGGGTCTGTCCACTGCGGAGAAAGTCACCAGTATTTCTGGCCGTGGTGTGGGCATGGACGTCGTGAAGACGAACATCGAGCAGATCGGCGGCAAGGTCAGCATCCAGAGCCAGGCGGGAGTGGGGACGACGTTGAGGATGAGAATCCCGCTGACGCTGGCCATCATGACCGCGCTCGTCGTGACCAGCGGCGACGAAAGCTACGCCATTCCCCAGGTCAATGTGCTCGAGCTCGTGCACGTGGACGCGAAAGATGTGCGCGCGAAGATCGAGATGATGTGCGACGCGGCTGTGTATCGACTGCGAGGAGAGCTGCTGCCCCTGGTCTGGCTGGACGGTCAATTTACATCAGGCGCATCCGACACCACCCGCGCGAGACTCGTCGGGCGGCTCACCGAATGGGACGCGCTCAACATCGTGGTGCTGCAGGCCGACGAGCTCAAGTTCGGCCTGATCGTGGACGACGTGAGCGACACCCAGGAGATCGTCGTCAAGCCTCTCGGCCGGCATGTACGGGGGATCCCGATTTTCGCCGGCGCCACCATCATGGGGAACGGCCGCGTCGCGTTGATTCTCGATGTGCCAGGCCTCGCCGTGAGGTCCAGTGTGCTGTCGGAAGCGCGCGAGAAGAGCGCTGTGCGATCCGACGTCTCGCTCGAAGCGGATCCTGAGCCGACGCAGGCGCTGCTGCTGTTCTCGGGCCCGGACGACACGCGGATGGCGATTCCGCTCTCGCGGATCACACGGCTTGAAGAATTCTCCCGCGCCTCGGTCGAACGCGTCGGCGGCCGCGACGTCGTGCAGTACTTCGGCGACACTCTGTCGCTGACGGACATTGCCACCCTGATGCCGGGGGCTCGGGCGCGCAACCGCGCCTCGCTCACGACGGCCTCGGAGTCGTTCCAGGTGCTCGTGTACTCGAAAGACGGCCGGCAGCTCGGCGTGGTGGTGGATCGGATCCTGGACACCGTCGAGGAGCGTCTCGTCAACCTGCGCCCGACGACCCGCCAGGGCGTGACCGGATCAGTCGTCATCAACGGGCGGGTCACCGAGATTCTGGACCTCGATACCCTCTGCGCCGATGTTGTGGCGCCCCCCGTGTCGGAAGACGCGCATGCCGGGGCGGAGGCCTGACGTGTCAGACAGACGGCAGTATGTCTCGTGCTTCGTCGACGACCTGATGGTGGGCATCAAGGTGGAGGACGTGCAGGAGGTGACCAGCGGGTCCGAGCTGACGCACGTGCCGCTCGCGCCGGCCGTCGTCAGCGGCCTGTTGAATCTCCGCGGGCACATCGTCACCACGATCGACCTCCGCAGGTGCCTGCACCTTGGCAGCCGTCCCGCGGACCAGCCTCCGGTTCACATCATTCTGAGAACAGACGACGGTTGTGTCGGTCTGCTGGTGGATCAAGTCGGCGATGTGTTGGAAGTGGATGACGAAGACTTCGAAGCGCCTCCCAGGACGTTGCGCGGCTCGCTCAGGGACCTGATTACCGGAGCTTACAAACTCGACGGCGGCCTGTTGCTGGCGCTCGACACCGAACGCGCGTTGGCGTTCTCCAGTGGAGAACAGACGTGAACGTGGAGAGTCGGTTTGGACGTATGAGGCTCGTGCAATTGTGGAGAAGTGCGATGTTGAATCACGTGAGGAACACGGCGGTCTGGCTGAGCCTGGCGGCATTCGGAGCCGGGGCCGTGCTCCCGGTGCCCATCGCGGCTGAAGAAACCGCCGCCGGCCGGAAGGTCACGAAAAAAGTCATGCCGGTCGTTTCGAAAATCGCCAAGCAGTCGCGCATCACCGGCACCGTCAAGCTGGTGGCGGTCGTCTCTCCCGAGGGAACTGTCACGAGCGTCCGTATCGTCGGCGGAAACGCGCTCTTCGTGGCGGCGGCCGAAGAGGCCGTCAAGCAATGGAAGTTCGAGGTCGCCAAGGAAGAGACCGCCGAAACCCTCGCGATCAAGTTCGAGAACGCCCCTTGATGAAGCTCGATGGGGCGTCGGGGAGCGGAGAGACACACTTATGACTATCAGCAAGAAACTGTATCTGGGCGTCGGCTCGATTGTGGCCATCCTCATTCTTCTGTTCATTACCAACACGATCGTCGTGATGCGGGAGCGCTCCGCGAGCGTGCAGGCAACCGTGGGGGTGGAGAGCGTGCAGAGTCTCGAAGCCGTGCAGATGAAGATGATGCAGGTTCGTTTGCACCTGCAGGACTACCTGCTCACAGGGGACGAGCGCCAGCGTGAAAAGATGGCGACAGAGACCGCTATCCTCGCCGATGCGTTCAACAGGGGGCGGATGCGGGCGCATACGGAGACGCTGCGTGATGTACTGTCCCGAATGGAAACCAGCCAACGAGATTGGAAGGAGAGGTTCGCCACGCCTCTCATTGCGCAGCGTCAGCGAGTGGAGTCTGGGGATGCCTCGGTAGCCGACCTGCAGCTATTTTACGCTCAGAAGGATCCAAACGAGTGGACGACCGCGGCCATGTCGATGGTCGAGGATGCCAACGCGGCGATTCGCGAGGCGCAGGACGAGTCCGCGGCATCGGCCGCGGCCGTTCTGGCAATCGGTACCGCGATCAGCACGACTGTGACGATCGTCGCCATCGTTCTCTGCGGCGCTATCGGCTATCGCACGGCCAAGGCGATTACCAGGCCACTTGAAGCCACGGTGGTTGTGCTCAGGAACATTGCCGAGGGCGAGGGCGACCTGACGCGGCGGCTCAATCAGAATACCGGCGACGAGCTCGGCGAAATGGGGAAGTGGGTCAACACGTTCATCGTGAAGCTGGAGGGTCTCATCGCCCGCGTAGCCAGAAGCACCCAAGGGGTCGCAGGCTCATCGGAAAACCTTTTCAGCGTCAGTCATAAGATGGGATTGGGTGCCGAAGAGACGGCGATCCAGGCCAATGTGGTGGCGGCAGCGGCGGAGCAGGTCACCCGCAACCTGCAAACGGTGGCAGCGGCGACCGAGGAGATGACGGCGAGCATCGGCGAGATTGCCAAGAACGCGACTGCCGCGGCGGCGATTGCGACCCGGGCCGTGGAGCGGGCACAGGTGGCCAACGTCACGATGGGTCACCTGGGAAAGGCCAGCGCGGAAATCGGCGAAGTCGTGAAGGTCATCAATTCCGTCGCGAAGCAGACGAAACTTCTGGCGCTCAACGCCACGATCGAAGCCGCGCGCGCGGGCGAGGCGGGCAAGGGATTCGCCGTCGTGGCGAACGAGGTCAAGGAGCTGGCGAACGAAACGGCGAAGGCCACGAAGCAAATCAGCGAAAAGATTCAGGCGATTCACACTGGAACTCACGAAGCCGTGTCGGTGATCGGCGACATCAGCGGCATCATCTCGCAGATGTACGACATCTCGATCACGATCGCGAGCGCTGTCGAGGAGCAAACCGCGACAACGAGAGAGATTGCGCGAAACGTGTCCGAGGCCGCGATCGGCGAATCGCAGGTGACGGAGAACATCACATCGGTGGCACAGGCCGCAAAGATCACGTCGGGCGGCGCCAAGAGCGCGAAGACCGCCGCCGGCGAGCTGGCGGGCATGGCGGCCGAGCTCCAGAAAATCGTCGGGGTCTTCAAGTTCGCTGCGGCCGGCCCCGTTCCTGGGCCATCGATCACCTAGGGGGGTTGCATGCACGCGCTTGTCGTTGATGATTCCAACACCATCAGAATAATTCTGACGGCGTATCTCAAGAAACTGGGTTTCGACGTGACGGTCGCCATCAATGGCCGTGAGGCGCTGGACCGCCTGCGCGGCATGGCGAAGGCCGACATCGTGCTCGTGGACTGGAATATGCCCGAAATGGACGGCCTTTCCTTTGTTCGCGCTGTTCGCGCCGACAACGAGTATGCCGCTGTACCGCTCATGATGGTGACGACCAATGTCGAGCTCTGCAATGTCGCGGAGGCGCTCGACGCCGGTGCCAATGAATACATGATGAAGCCGTTCACGATGGACATCCTCCGGGCGAAGCTGGAGTTGCTCGGCTTTCCGGCCTAGCACCGGGGCCGGCCAGAGCCGGCCCCATCAATCATGCCCAAGCCGCGTCTGCTCATCGTCGACGACTCTGTCGTCATCCGCCGTGCTCTGACCGCTGCGATCACGCACGAGTCGGGCGTTGCGGTCGCAGGGTCCGCCTCCGACGGGCGTGTCGCGCTCATGAAGATCCCGCTTCTTCATCCCGATGTCGTCGCGCTGGACGTCGACATGCCCGACATGGACGGTCTCGAGACGCTGACCGCCATTCGCCAAATCTACCCACGGCTTCCGGTCATCATGCTCAGCGTGCCGACGTCGCGAGGGGCTGCCGTGACTGTCGACGCACTGACCCTCGGGGCCAGCGATTACGTGACGAAGCCCGCGGCAGCCGTGCCGTCAGACGATGAGCTGCGAATCCTCGGGGACGAACTGATCTCGAAAATCGCCGGATGTTTTCCCAGCGTGCTCCGGGAGAGCAAGCACGACTCCGCCCGCGTCGCCCGTCGGATCGATGTGCTCGCCATCGGTTTGTCGACCGGCGGTCCTCAAGCGCTGATGGACCTGATCCCGAGGCTGCCGGCCGACTTTCCCATTCCCATCCTGATCGTCCAGCACATGCCCCCGGTATTCACAAAGCTCCTGGCCGAAAGGCTGAATGCGAACGCCAGAATTGCCGTCGCCGAGGGCAGCATGTATCAAGTCCTTGCACCGGGTCATGTCTGGGTGGCACCGGGTGAGTTTCACATGGCCGTCGAACGAGACGGCGATGCGGTCCGGATTGTGACGCACCAGCAAGCGGCGGAGAATTCCTGCCGGCCCGCCGTCGATGTGTTGTTCCGCGCCGTGGCCCAGGTGTACGGTCCTCATGCGCTTGCCGTGGTGATGACCGGTATGGGTCAGGATGGCCTCCGAGGATGCGAGCACATTCGAGCGGCGGGTGGCCAGGTGCTCGTACAGGACGAGGAAAGCTCGGTCGTCTGGGGCATGCCGGGGAACGTCGCGCGAGCGGGGAAGGCGGATCAGATCCTGCCGCTGAGTGAATTGGGTCCCCAGATTCTGGATCGAGCGTGGCGCGATCGGCGGCACCCGCTTGTGGCGGCCGTATGAAAAAAAGCGAGCCGATGACGAGCGGGGACTACAACTACATTCGCGACCTGGTGCGCAACGAATCCGCGCTGGCGCTTGAAGCCGGCAAGGAATACCTCGTGGAATCACGTCTCCAACCGCTGGCGATTCAGGAAGGATTTCCATCGTATCAGCAGATGGTCACGAGCCTGCGTGTCGGTCCGCTCCGCGACCTCCATCGAAAGGTCGTGGAGGCGATGACGACCAACGAAACCTCCTTCTACAGGGACCCTCGCGTGTTCGGAATGCTCACGAAGTCGATCCTGCCGGCGCTGATCGCTGCGCGATCGTCAGAACGGTCGCTGACGATCTGGTGCGCCGGATGTGCGACCGGTCAGGAACCCTACAGCCTCGCGATGCTGATGAATGACTACCGGCCATCGCTGGACGGTTGGGACGTGCGCATCATCGCGACCGACATCTCGAGGGACGTCCTCGCCCGCGCGCAGGCGGGCCGCTACAGCCAGTTCGAGGTGAACCGCGGACTGCCCGCGACTCAGTTGGTGAAGTACTTCCAGAAGGAGGGGTCCGCGTGGGAGATCCGGGCGGAGATCCGTCGGATGGTGGAGTTCCGTGAACTCAACCTGATCCATCCCTGGCCCCGTCTCGCGGGCATCCAGCTGGTTCTCATGCGGAATGTGATGATCTACTTCGACATCGAAACCAAGAAAGCCATCCTGGGACGAACCAGTCTCCTGTTGACTCCCGGAGGCTACCTGCTTCTCGGCGGTGCCGAAACCACCATCGGTCTCGACGATTCGTTCGAGCCCCTGTCGCTCGACAGCGCCGTCTGTTTTCGGCGACGGCCGACAATCGCCAGGAGTCCCGTGTAGCGAGCCGTGCACCCGCAGAGGCGTGAGGCTATACTTCGCGCCGAGGGTTCACTCTGATGACACGCGCAGTCGCCTGCCTTGGCTTGGCGATTCTGTTCCTCTCGCCCGTCGCCGCTCAGCAGACCGCACTCACTGAAGGGCAACTCAAATCGGCCGACGCATCGTAACGGTATGAGTGCTGACGCCCGGCGTGCGGCCTATCGTCTCGTCCTCATCGGGCTCTTGTTCTGGGCGCTCGCGGGGACGGTCTATTCCGTCCTTCGAGTGACGTTCGGGAATCGGCCCGCTTACATCCATGTCAAATGGGCCGACACCGTCGATGACTCTGCACGACAGCGACTGGAGGCACGGTACAGCCTCGCGCTGCCCGAGCCGAAAGAGGGCCGTACCATCGCCTACGCCCTGACCGACCGCTCGAGCGAGAACATCAGGAGTCTCGTTCTCGACCCCGCAGTCGAGGATACCCATCAGATCGACAGAACCGGGTTTCAGGTCTTGGACGTTGCCCGGCTCCCGTATGTGACGTCGCACCCCGGGGTGCCGGCCGGCTTGGAACTCCTGACGGTCCTCTGTTTCTTTGGTGGGCTCGCCAGCATGAGTCTCGCCCTGCTCGGGATTGCCGCGCCAACTCTCATTCACGGGCGCGTCCTCGCCGTCAGGAACGCATTTTTCGACCCGGCGCAGGCGTTGCGTCGCGCGCGGGCGGATCTCTCCGCTTGGATTGCTGGACGCATTCCCGCCGCGTCCGCCGAGTCGGTGGCGTTGTTCCGGATCGCCTTCGGAAGCGCGCTGCTGATCTTTCTTTTCAGTCGGCCGGTGCTCGCTACCTGGGCCGTAAATCCGTGGAACACGCCGTCGCCTGCTCAAAGGCTGATGCTGCCCATCTTCGTTGACGCGCCATGGGTCGCCGACTGGCTTCAGCCGTGGGTGGCGTTCTGGGGAGCGTTGTTCATCGTCGGCGCGTTCGCCAGGACCGCGTTTGCCTGCCTGACTGTTGGCGCTCTCGCGTGGGCCCTGCTCTATACCACCCGGATGACGCATCACAGCGTCAGTGCTCTTCTGCTGACGCTCCTCGCCCTGCAGTGGTCGAGATGGGGCGATGCGTGGAGCATCGACGCCTGGAGACGTCGTGATCAGCCGTCATCGCGCGGCACATTGCAGCAATACGGGTACACGGTCTGGGCTCCAGGGTTCGTGTTAGGGCTCGTTCTTTGCGCGGCTGCGCTGGCGAAGCTACGAGAGAGCGGCCTCGCATGGATTCTGAATGGCACCGTGAAGTACCACTTTCTCTCCGACTCGTCACAAGCGATGGTCGACTGGGGCCTTCGGATCGGCCGCCATCAATGGCTTGCCGTATTGCTCTCATTCGGGGCCATCGCCATCGAAGCGCTCGTCATCGTTGGTGTCGCCTCTCGCGCCTATCGCTATCGCCTCATCGCGGGGGGCGCCGTGTTGTGCCTTCTGCTCGGCTTTACGTTGTTGCAGGGCCTCTTCTGGCCGGCATGGTGGATCCTGCTGCTGTCGTTTCTGCCGTGGCACTTGATGCAAACACCGGCGGCATCCTCAGCTCCTGCCACCATGCATCCGATGTCGGCTGCACTGCGTTCGGGACCGTTCCCGAAGCTGGCCGTCTGCATGGTGATCGCGCTTCTCGCTCAGCAGCTTGTCATCTCGCTGCTGAAGCTCGAGGTCGCGCCTCTCCTGTCGACGTACGACATGTACTCGACCACCTACGCCAGTCCTGCCGAGTATGAGCTCAAGGCAGGTCAGGCGTACTGGCTTGTCGGTCTGGACGACTCCGCCCAAACGCACAGATGCGGGATCAGTCGGATTGAGGCCGACACGATCGCACGCCGCGCGGTGCTTGCAGATCGGCATTTGAGGGAACAGTTCCTCGGCCGTTGCTTCGACCCCTCGATCCGTCTTCAAAGTGTCTTCGTTGAGGTCGGTCGGGTCCACGTGGATTGGACGCAGTGGCGGTGGGTGGAGGAGCTTGCCCGAAGCCGCATCAGTGAACCGATAGCACTAGATCCTGCCCCGTAAGCTCCGCCGACGGCGTCCAGCCCTCGCGCCGGAGCCATACGGTTCGCAGGAGCGCTCCGTTAGTCAGGAATACGTAAACGCCACCTCCCGAATGTCTGATGCGTCGGGTAACGGAGGCGTGGACGCCACGCGCTGTTCGTACCACGCCACCAGTACCATCAGCCCCCACAGCTCCCAGCCGTACGGCGCGTGTCCACCGAGGTGTGCCTCGACGACCAGTGCCACTCGATCCGGATCGAGCATTCCCACCCCGTCGACGCGCTCGCGGCTGAGAAGAGTCGTCACGAGTGCTCGACCGTCGGTGCGCAGCCATCGGTGGATCGGCAGGCTGAACCCCTGTTTCGGAGCCGCGGCATGCGCATGTCCGAAGTGCCGTTCGCAGAGCTGCCTGAGAAGCACCTTGGTCCGCGAGCCGTTCACGCGAAGACGCGCCGGAAGCGCGATCGCCAGCTCCGCGACGCTCGCATTCAGCAATGGCGCGCGGCTCTCGAGGCCGTGCGCCATCGTCGCGCGATCGACCTTCGCCAGGATGTCATTGGGCAGGTACTCGCGCACATCGGCGAGTTGAAGAGACACCACCGACGGCGTGCGCTCGAGGTTGTGCGCGTCCGCAAGGCGACGCAGCGCAGTCGCGCCGGCAGATCGCGCGGCATCGCCGCGGACGAGGGCTGCCGCCGATTCCGGCAGCCACGTGCCGTTCCACGTAAAGTGCGCCTCGCGCGTCGGCAACGGCATCGCGCGAAGGAAGCGATGGAGCTTGTAATCAATGCCGACCTTCACGCGGTCGTTCATCGGCAGATGGCCACTCGCGGAGGCAGCGACCTTCCACACGCCGTCCGGCAGCCAGGGCCGCAGACGCGCGTGCCAGTGCGACGCCGGGTACGTCAGGTAGCCGC
>Ga0114129_10009471_pt1 | contig 13882 bp, 21 predicted proteins | sample RhiMetdeltSRZDD1_FD_80071 | JGI IMG/M metagenome (GOLD analysis project Ga0114129, IMG submission 80071) | Populus rhizosphere microbial communities from Tennessee, USA - Rhizosphere MetaG P. deltoides SRZDD1 (version 2) (version 2) | ecosystem: Host-associated > Plants > Roots > Rhizosphere >...
CCCTTGCTCGTGCGGGCTCCTCTGCGCATTCGGCGTCGGCGTGCTCATATCGCCCTCCTTGCCGCGGTGTAGAGGGCAACAAACGTGCCGGGCAAACTGGACGAGGCGGCGAACGGGTAAGTACGCGTTTCTTGGAAGGGGAGGGGTCGGCCCGCGGGCCGCGTCGAGCGTCCGAAGGACGGACGTCGACCGGGATTCGGACGATTGCCCGAGTCTTATCGGGTGCCGGTTCTGGCGTCGGGAACGAGCTTGTCGAGTCCGTACTTCTTGACCTTCAGGTAGAGGGTGAACGCCATCACCGGTGGTTCTTGATCAGGATGCGGGAACGCCGAGAAAGCCCCCTTCACCATCGCCATCACATGGCCCCCTCAAACTCGCAACGAAGCTATGGCGGCAGCCTACGGGGTCAGCCCATGAAGTCCCGGACGATCCGGTTGAACTTGTCCGGGTTCTCCATGAACATGAAGTGGTTTCCGCCCTCGTTCTCCTCGAAGATCTCGACCTTCGAGCCCGCCACCTGCTTTTGGATCCACACCTGCGACTTCCAGGGCACGACACTCACCCGGCCCCCGACCACCAGCGTCGGCAGCGTGATGCGCGGGATGACCCGGCGCCAGTCCTGGGTCGAGTGGTTGTAGAGGAGCGCGGCCGCGTACTGCCGTGGCATCTTGAGATTCTGCTTGACCACCCAGTCCACCTCGGACCGGGAGTAGGCCTTCGTGAACATGCCCCCGATGAACCCTTCGGTCGTCTTGATCCCGTCCGGGCCGGCGAGCTGGTTGATCGTGTCGTAGAGGGAGGTGGGGTCGAAGATCGCGCCCGCGTCCTCTTTCTCCTGCGCCGACCACCGCGGATCCGCGGTGATCATCGGCATCTGATCCACGAAGATCAGCTTCGCCAGGCGGTCCTTGCCCCAGAGCTGCCAGTAGCTCCAGATGACGGAGCTTCCCATGGAGTGTCCCATGAGCGTGACGTCGGTCAGGTTCCGGGCGACGAGCAGGTCCTGGACGTCCTTCGCCAGCCGCTGGATGGTGTAGCCATTGTCGGGCTTGTCGGATTCCCCGTGGCCCCGCATGTCCACCGCGATCACCCGGTACCGATCACTGAGGCCGCTGAGCTGATGCTTGAACTGGGCCGCGGTCTGTGACCAGCCCGGGATGCAGACGAGCGGCTTGCCCGATCCGGCTTCCTCGTAACGCAGGACGACCCCGTCGTTGGTGGTCACCACGCCTCTGGTGGGTGAGGCCGCGGACCGCGGCGACGTGGCGACTTGCGAGCAGGCGACGGCGGCGACTGATGCGGCGGCCCCGGTGATGAACGTACGACGATCCATCGTGCTCCTCCCTCGGCGTCGTGAGAGGCGTTGCATGGATGCGGAGCAGCGGATGCAGCCTACCACACCCCCGGCCTACCGGGGCGGCGGGTGGGCAAAGGGTGGCGACTGTCGCGTTCTTGCAGATAGCCGCCTGCTCGCCCGCCTCGGCTAGCCGGCTCAGTTGAGCTCGGGAGCGCCTCCCACGTAGGCGGTTAAGCGGGTCCGAAGAAAAAGCCGGGCCCGGTGCACCCGCGACTTGACGGTCGCCAGCTTGATCCGCAGGGTGTCCGCGATCTCGGGGTTCGAGAGCCCCTCGACGTCGTGCAGGAGAAAGGTCGCGCGGTGCTCCTCCGGGAGCTCCTCGATGGCCGCGCGGAGCACGGTGTGCAGCTCGGCCTGGAGCACGGGGTCCTTCAGGCGCGGCGACCAGTCGATCCCCGGCTGTACCGGCTCGCCGGTCTCGTCCAGGGAGAGCGCGAGCTCTTCCCACGATGTCCCGTTCCGGTCGACCCGCCGCCCCCGCCGCTTCTGATAGGCGGCATTGGCGGCGATGCGATAGACCCAGGACCCGAAGGCCGCGGTGCCGCGGAAGGTATCGATCTTGCGGGCGGCGGCCCAGAGGGCGTCCTGCACCACCTCCTCGGCGTCCGAGCTGTTGCCGGTGATGCGGATCGCCAGGCGGTAGACGCGATCGCCGTACGCGGCCACCAGGGCCTCCGCGGCTCCCGGCTCCTGCTGACGCAGCCGTTCCACCAATCCCGCGTCCCGATCCATGGCCGGTCGGCGGTGGCCGAGCGGCGCCTCCTCGAGCACCGCGCGCTCACTGCAACCCATCGCGGCCTCCCTCTTGCGCCACCGGGCTCGCAACCGCGCCGCGTCGCGCTCCCGCGTCGAGGACCTGCCGCGCGCGGTACTCGCTGGGCGTCACACCCTTGATGCGATGGAACACCGTGGCGAAGTGACTCGGGGACCGGAAGCCCACCACTCGCGAGATCTGAGAGATCGACAGGTCCGGCGCGGCCAGCAGGGTGGCGGCGTGATCGATCCGCGCGTGCACCACGAAGCGGTGGGGCGGCAGGCCGGTGCTGTGCTGGAAGAGGCGGGCGAAGTGATAGGGGCTCATGAAGGCCACCGCACCGAGCTGCGCCAGCGTCAGATGCTGGTCGAGATGCTCGTGGATGTACTCGGTGACCCGTCGGAGCCTCGCCAAGGGGAGCGTCGTCGTGAGCTGCGTCGTCGTCATCGTCTCCATCGTCATCTGCCTCCTGGCTTCTCGGCGAGCGCCCTTCTCACGGCACCCAGCAGGGCCTCGCCGTGGAACGGCTTTCCGAGGAATGCGACCGCGCCGGCCTGCAGCGTTCGGCGGCGCGCTTCGTCGTCGCTGTGAGCGGTCAGAATCACCACCGGGATCGGGGAGCCGGTCGCGGCCAGATGCATGAGCAGGTCCAGCCCACTCATGCCGGGCATCCGCAGATCGAGCACCACACAACGGGTGTCGGCCCGATGAGCGGATTCTAGGAACGCTTCCGCGGACGCGAACGTCTCGACCTGGAAGCCGACCGAGGTCAGGAGATTCTTGACCGACCGGCGCAGTGACTCGTCGTCGTCCACGATTGAAACCAGCCGCGTCTCGTTCCCATTCACAGTCCAAAGGCTACGGCGTGGGCCGGGTGCGGTCTACCCGACCTTGGTGGGGTAGTACCCCACCATGTCGCGGCGCCCCCGTGGAGGGCCTATGTCGTAGACATTTCCGGGAGTTCCCGCGGATGTCGTCGCAAAGGCCGCTTTCGGACACCGGAATGGCAGCGGAGGGGTTACTCCCGGTACAGAGCCTCGATGAGGGGACAGTGCGAGCCTTTGCCCGAGGCGCAGCGCGCCACCGTCTGTCGGAGTACGCGCTCCATCTCTCTCAGGTCTGCGATCTTCGCGCGTACATCTTCGAGATGAGTTGCGGCAAGACCACGCGCCTCGGCGCATGGACGCTTGCGATGGTCAGCCAAGGCCAACAGGGCCCGTACTTCATCAATGGAGAATCCGAGCGCCCGGGCTCGGCGGACGAAGGCGAGTCTCTTGAGATGAATTGTGCCGTAGAGACGATAGCCGCCGGGACTTCGCCCGGGAGTCGGCAATAGCCCAGCCTTCTCGTAGTACCGAATCGTCTCGATGTTGCAGCTGGTGCGTTTCGAGAGGACCCCTATGGCAAAGCGGTCTGAGACAGACTCCATGTTCAGCCTCCCCCATCACCGGAAAATACTGCTTGAGTCTGTAGCCGCTACAGACTTTATCATCCTGGTGCAACGCGAGAGGAAGGAGAGGAGGACCGGCTGATGGCGATCCTGCACATACTGACCGCCGACGAGTTCACCGATCTCGATCTGGAAGGCCGGTGGAGGGCGCGGCGTGTAGCCCGAGAGACGCAAGTATCCCGGCAGATTTTGCGGGTGTTCTTGGATCGGGGCGGGCCGATCCCCGTTCAAGTGATCGTCGCAGCCTCCGGGGATTCACCTGAAGCCATTCACCAGACATTGTCGGTGCTCGACAACGACGATTTGGTTCGCATCCACGAAGGCCAGATAGACATCGCGTACCCGTTCTCGGCTTCCCCGACGCCGTTTGTCGTCCGGTTGCTGGACGGCAAGGAGCGGTACGCCTGCTGCGCGATGGACGCACTCGGCATCGCACCGATGGTCGGGCAACCGGTCGAGATCCGCTCACGTTGCCACCACTGCCACATACCCCTAGAGTTCTCGGCCGAAACGGAAGGCCCAGGATCGGAAGCCGAGGGCATCATGCTGTGGTTCGGCAAGCGCTCCGAAGACCGTTGCCGCGTCGCCGACACATACTGAACGACGATCAACTTCTTCCGGTCGGAAGAACATCTGAGGGCGTGGCGGGAGATGAATCCGACAGTCGAAGGGGCAGGAACTACTGTGGCAGAAGGCTTCAAGCTAGGTAAGCGAGTGTTCGGCGGGCTTCTCATAGGAGAGTGAACGTGACGAAACCTCAGATCACGGTCTATTGGTCTTCGACCTGACAGTCCTGTCAGGCGGCGAAAGAGTTCCTTTCGTCTCGGGGGGTCGCCTTCACGGCGAGGAACGTCGCGGAGGACACCACCGCCCGCGACGAGTTGATCGCCAAGACGGGGCGCATGGCCGTCCCGGTCATTACCGTCGACGGCGAGGTGATCGTTGGCTTCGATCGGGGTCGCTTGCAGCGACTCTTGGGGCGCTAACCATGCCGGTCGTTTACTGCCCAGATTGTGGTGCGCTGATCGATCTGGCCACCACCGTGAAGTCTGGTGACGTGGTCGACTGCCCGAACTGCGCGGGTCATGCCCTGCGCCTTCGAGAAGGTGCGGGGGGCTGGTCAGCGACCCTGGCTCAGCGAGTGAGTTGTCCGAACTGCGAGGAAGTCCTGACCTTTCCTGAGGACCCCAAGTCGGGAGACTTGGTTTCGTGCTGCGGTCGGACCTACCGACTTACGCTCGAGTTCGGAGCTTTCGCCGCCGAGGAAGAATAGGGGGCCAGTATTCGTCCCGGACCTTAGTGGGGTAGCACCCGGCCATTCTCGGGCCCGCCGTGAAGGTGCGTACGGGCCGGCCGAGTTCCTCCTGCGACAACGAGATGACTCTCCACTCCATGGCATCCCGGGATCGCTCGCGCCATCGTCTCGAGCGCCGCCTTTTCGGCTTGCGTGTCCACCAGGCCCCACAGGATCAAGAGCCCGTCGCATGCGGTGACGGCGGGGCGCGGCATCGGAACCCACCCGTGTTCCTCCGCCATCCACTCCTGCATCCGGTGGACCAGATCCGCGTCGCTCTGCCACACCGGTTCAGCGGGTTCGCGCACGAGCCCCCTGAGCAGATCGGACCGGCTGACGGTCCCCACCAGCCGATCGTCGGCGACGACGGGCACCAGGCGAATGGACGGCGTGTCGAAGAGAAGAGCGGCTGTCGTCAACGGTAGAGTCGGGCTCGCGGTGATCACCGGGTGCGTCATCACCTCCGCCACCGTCAGTCCGACCACCCGCCGGAATTCCAGAGCGAGTTGATCACTGGCGGTGAGGAAGTGCCACCACGGGCGGCGGCGACGGGGACGCAGCCGCGCCACCAGATCCTCCTCGCTGAAGATCCCGATCACGCGGCCGGCCCGATCGACAACCGGAAGCGCGGGCGTCTCGAGCTCAACGAGGGCGCGGCCGGCCCGGTCCACCGACGTCTCTGGCGAGACGGCGCCCACATCGAGGCGCATGACGTCGGAGACCGTTCGCGCGGCAGATCCCTGCTCGTCGGTCACTTCCAAAGGACTGATCCGCACCTTCTCCGACCCTCGTGGTGTCATCGTAGGCCTCCTTCACATCTCTAACCCTCCATTTGAGTAGACCCCGGCCGCACCTCAAGAAAGCGCTCAATGCGAGCCTGGCGCCGTCAAGGAACGGTCAAGACGGGCACCGGAATGCCCGGTTCGGGTGGTTCAGCGATCCTCGGACGGGGCGCCGGCTTCCAGCCAGGCCCGGAAGGTGGGAGAGACGGCGGCGAGCCGCCACTCGTCGAGGATGTCGCGAGCCATGGCCCGGAGCGCTCCGAAGGATGGGGCGTCGGCACCATCCAGGCAGCGGTCGAGGAGCCAGGCCTCGAAGGTGTCGGGATCGGGATCATCCGCGATCGCCGCGTCGAGCAGAGAGCGCTTGAGCGCCATGCCGAGCGCGTCCGGGGTCGTGTCGCGCTTGCGCCGACGGCGCCGGCCGTCGGAGGCGTCGAGGGCCGCGAGGAGCGCGCCACAGAAGGGCGCGGGTCGCAGCGGGGTCTGGCTCACGTCCTTTAGAAGTGGCCCGGGCCGGGGTCGAGGAGCGACACGCCAGCTTTTCGCAAGATTCGGCAAGACACATCCCGCCACGCGTGTCGCACGCTTGCGCAAAGCCGAGACCGCGCTGCCGTCGCCCTCCCCGCGCTCGTCACAGGTACAGAAGCGGCCAGGACACCCGGAGGTTTGGCGATGCGTGAAAAGGCATGGCGCGTGGCGGCGGCAGCACTGTTGATGGGATTCGCGATCGGCGTGCCGGCGGGGGAGCAGGCGGCGGCCGATCAGGATTCGGCGCTGTTCGAGGATGGTCCGGTCCGGCGCGACCCGCCCCTCCGCGTGGAGTGGGTGGCGAGCGCGGATCGTTCCGGGCGTCCACGGCTCGAGGGCTCGGTGCGCAATGAGTACGGGCGTACCGCCCGCAATGTCCAGCTCCGGATCAGCGAGATCAACGCGGCCGGCGAGACGGTCTCGACCGTGATCGGGCCCACGCTCGAGAGCGTACCGGGCCAGGGCGAGGCCCATTTCGATGTCCCGGTGCCTGCCAACCGGTACGAGTACCGGGTGGCGGTCGCCTCGTTCTCGTTCGATTTCGCCGAACCCGCAGCCAGGTAGAGGGAGACGACGATGATCAGACTCAGGATGCGCGCAGGCCTCCTTTGCCTGCTGCTGTTGATGCCTGTTCTGGCTGCGTGCACGACGACCATGCCGGCGCCCGGAGAGCCGATAGGCCCGGCCGCCGCCGAGCCGACGAACGACGCGTGGCCCCGTGAGCTCACCAGCAAGGACAGCACGTTCTCGATCTTCCAGCCCCAGTACGACCGCTGGGACCAGGGGCGGCTCGACGGCCGGTCGGCGGTGGCGGTGGAGAGCCAGGCGTCGCCGGAGCCGCGGTACGGGGTGATCTGGTTCACGGCCCGGACCCAGGTCGACAAGGAGACCGGGATGGTCACGTTGGAAGGCCTGACCGTGTCCAAGGCCGATTTTCCGACCGTGCCAGACGGCGGGGCCGGCTACGTCGCCGCGCTCCAGCGGTCGTTGGCGGATGCGCCGCTCACGATCGCCCTCGATCGCCTCCAGGCCGAGCTCGAGATCGAGCAGGCCGAGAGCCCCGGCGGTGTCGTCGTGGTGCGCAATGACCCGCCACGAATCATCGTGAGTGAAGTGCCCGCGCTACTCGTGCGCATCGACGGCCAGCCCGCCCTGCGCCCAGTCGCGGGCACGTCGCTGCAGCGCGTGATCAATACCCGGGTCCTGCTCCTGCTGGACCGGTCGGCGGGCCGCTACTACGTGTGGCTCCGGAACCAGTGGCTCGCGGCGCCGAAGCTCGATGGACCCTGGGCGACGGCAATCGACCCGCCGGCCTCACTCGAAGTCGCCAAGCAGGCGGCGGTCCAGGGCGGACAGGTGGATCTCCTCACCGACGTGGACCCGGCTCTCGCGACTCTGCTCCAGGCCGGATCCACTCCGACCATCTACGTGAGCACAACCCCGGCCGAGCTCCTCGTGGTGAGAGGCCAGCCCGATTTCGCGCCGATCGCCACCACCGGCATCCTGGAAGTGACGAACTCCGACGAGGACCTCCTGTACACGCCGGAGCAGGCCTACTACGTGCTGCTCTCGGGTCGGTGGTTCCGCGCGCCCGCACTCCAGGGCCCCTGGCAGTTCGTGAGCGGCGATCGACTGCCGCGGGACTTCGCCCGCATCCCCGAGAGCCATCCCAAGGGAGAGGTGCTCGCGTCCGTTCCCGGGACGCCGCAGGCGCGAGAGGCCGTGATTGCCAACGACATCCCGCAGACCGCCACGATCAGCCGCCGGGCGCAGCTCGATGTCCGGTACGACGGACCGCCGAAGCTGAAGGCCATCAAAGGTACTCCACTCCAGTACATGGTGAACGCCTCGGTGCCGGTCATCCGCGTGGATACCTCGACCTACTACGCGCTCCAGAGCGGCGTATGGTTCGTCGCCCCGTCGCCGACCGGGCCATGGGCGGTGGCCACCAGCGTCCCGCCGGTGATCTACACGATACCGACGAGCTCGTTGCTCCACTACGTGACGTATGCCTACGTGTACGGCTCGACGCCCGACGTCGTGTACACCGGGTACACGCCCGGTTATCTGGGCACTGTGGTGGCGCCGGGGCCGGTCGTGGTCTACGGCACCGGCTATGACTATCCGGACTGGGTCGGCGACTTCTGGTACCCGGGGCTCGCCACCTGGGGCTGGGGGCCGTTCGACCTGGGCTGGGGCGTCGGCTTCTTCCCCGACTTCGAGTTCGGCTTCGCCTTCCGGCATCACTTCCGGCATCATGGGATCGCCCACGTGAACATCTACCATCACTGGGGCAATCGCGCGCGCTTCACCGGCGGCCAGGTCGGCGGCCATTTCGGGAGCGGTCGAGTCGGACGATCCGGGATCGACGCGTACGCGGGGCGGGATGGCCACGTCTATCGGCGGGACGGCGGGCAGTGGCTTCAGCACAATCGCGCCGGCGGCTGGGAGGGCGTGAGAGGGCCGACCGCCGAGCACGAGCAATGGCATCAGGCGCGGCAGCTTGGCGAGCAGCGCCTCGGTCGAGGGGGCGCGGGCGGCGGGCTCCACGGTGGGGGTGGGTTTCATGGGGGCGGGTTCCACGGAGGGGGTGGATTCGCCAGCGGTCACGGCGGCGGTGGTGGGCACGGTGGAGGTGGGCACGGCCGCTGAGTCTCCGCGGCGCGCGCCAGCAGGGTGACCGGATGGCGAAGCGAGCGGCGGATGTGCTGGTGGACACGCTGGCCGCCCACGGTGTGGAGAGAGTCTACGGGGTGGCGGGCGACTCGCTCAACGGCATCACGGACTCGATCCGCGGCCGCGGATCCATGGCGTGGACCGCCGTCCGCCACGAGGAGACGGCCGTGTTCGGCGTGGGCGCGGAAGCGCATCTCACCGGCCGACTGGCGGTCTGCGTGGGCAGCAGCGGGCCCGGCAACCTGCACGCGATCAACGGTCTGTACGACTGCCACCGCTCCGCCAGCAGGAGCTGCCGGTCAAGCTCGTCGTGTTTCAGAACGACGCGCTCGCCTTCGTCGAGCTGGAGATGAAGGCGGAAGGCGGCCGGGCTTCTCGATGTCGCCACCGGCCTGCGCAATCCGGATTTCGCGCGGATCGCCACCGCGGCCGGGCTCCTGGGCCTCACGGCGGAGACGCCGGAGCAGGTGGGCCGATGATCACCCGGGCGCTTGAGCACGACGGCCCCGCCAACCTCTTCCGCTAGCGCCTCTCGCCTTGGACACGCGTGGCGAATGCCCCGCGGCCAGGTCTCGTCCCACCGATGTGGGAGGAGAAAGTGAGGTGTCGTCGTGAACAAGCTGATACGTGCGAAGAGAGTGGCATTTGTGACGATCGCCGCACTGGCGATGGTGCTTGCGTTTAACGCGCCCAGCCAGGCGCGAGGTGGCTTTGACGGACACCATGGCTTTGACGGGCACCATGGCTTTGACGGGCACCACGGGTTCGATGGGCACCATGGGTTCCATGGCCGCTTCGGATTCGGCCCCGTCTACCCTTATTACGGCTACTACCCGTATTTCGGATACTACGGCTACGACTCGGGAGCCTACGGGTACGCGGCTCCCGGCTATTTGTACTACTGCCGGAGCTACGGGGCGTACTACCCGAGCGTGGGGACCTGCCCGGAGGCGTGGGAGCCAGTCCCGGCTTCATGAGCCACGATGTAGACTCCGCGCCAGGTACCAGACGATCGCGAGGTTGATGAGCAGGACCCCGATGCGGAGGGCGCCCGGACGCCGGGCGCTCTCGTACAGCTCCAGGGGGATGAAGGAGCCAGTGACGATGAGCCCCCACCACTTGCCCCAGTGCTTCTGGAGCACCAGCCCGATGCCCTCGGTGAAGAACAGGGCCGCGTAGACGAGGAGCCCGGCCCGGATCGCCGTCACCCGTCGGGCATCGAGCGCGGCGATCGCGTGGAGAGCCTGGCCGAGGTGCCGTCCGTCTGGATCGACGTGCACGGCGATGGCCAGCCGCGTCAGGGCGGCCGCGATGTCATGCGGCGCCCAGTGGAGAAGACCGAGGGCCAGCGCCGCTAGCAGGATGCCCTTCGAGAGCTTGAAGACGCCGATCGTGACGAGGGTGGTCGCCTGGCTCCCCCGCATGTCAGCGGATCGATCCCTCCCTCGTGGGCCAGATCGTGATCGTTTCGTCGAGGTCCTTCGCCTGGCTCCAGGCCAGTCTTACCAGCAACGACACGATAGCGCCAACCATCACCGATCCCATCACTGCACGTCGCATCGAGGTCCTCCTCCTTCTTCGATGGGCGCATCGCCCCCGCCGCGCGGCATTGCAGAGAATCTCCGCAGGAACGCGCAGATGGCTCATCGCTGTCATCTTCTTGCCGAAAAGGCGTCGGCACGGCGGCGGCCTCCCGCACCGGGTCGTCTGAAGGACGAGTGCAGAAACGTTTGACCCTAACCAAGAGGAGGAGTCGAGATGAGTCGGAAGGGATGGTTGACGATCGGATTGTCGCTGATGCTGGGTACCGGATTCGGTGCCGTGGCGACTGCGCACGGCCAGGACGTGATCGATGACGGGAACATCACGGAGCATCGCGCCCAGGTGCAACTCGCGCGTTGGGGCGACCAGAACGGCGAGCAGGGTGAGATCGAGTCGCCGCGCTGGGGCGACCAGAACGGCGAGCAGGGTGAGATCGAGTCGCCGCGCTGGGGCGACCAGAGTGGCGAGAAGGGCGAAGTCGAAGCGCCGCGCTGGGGCGACCAGAGTGGTGAGCAGGGCGAGATCGAGTCCCCCCGGGCATAGCCGATGAAGGCGCTCGTGCAGCTCCTCACCGCGGCGGGCTTCCAGGCCCGGCCGGCCGCCACGGTCGAGGGGCTCGCCGGATCGAGGAGGTCGTGAGCGTGCGTCGAGCATGGAAGATGGGTCTGGCCGCGGTTGGGCTCGTCGTCGTGGGGATGCTGACCGGGGTTCTGGGAGCCCGCGCCCAGGGCGCCGCCTCCAGCTACATCCCGGTCAACGAGGAGGACTTCCGGACGGTCTTCGCCCGGATGACCGCCGCGAAGGCCTCGACGATGAAGCGCCAGACGGACCTGCTGAACGCGCGCTACGACCTCGGCGATCGGCCGGCCGCCGGCGTCACGATGAGCGGAGGGAAGGCCATCCAGGACGGGGTCCGCGTCAAGCTGCCCGCGGGACTCTCCTGGGCGGCGCTGGCGAAGATGAGCCCGGACGAGATCCGCGAAAGAGGGCTCTATCCCGCCGGCTTCATGCCTTTGCCGCACGAGAACCACCCCGAGGGCGGCATGGTCTTCCCTGGGTTCATGATCGCCGAGGTCAAGAAGCAGACCGGCCGGGACCTGACCCGCTTCGATCTCGACTTCGACCTGCCCGACCGCTTCCTGCCCGAGTTCCCGGCCCCGATCTACCTGACCACCCGTCCGGATCTGGGCGACGTGTCGCAGGGGAAGCTGGTCACCACCGACAACTACTATGCTCTCTTCAACGGCATCCTGAATCCGAAACAGCTCGAGGGGCTGCGTCTCCTGCTCACCCCGTTCCCCCAGCAGCAGTTCAACGCGACGGCGGATCGCCGGAGCGAGCATCCGAGTCTGGGGGTGGCGTGCTTCGACTGCCACCAGAACGGCCACACCAACGGGGCCGACCATCAGGTCGGCGACATCCGACCGCAGGAGTTTCGCCACCGCATCGAGACCACGTCGCTCCGCGGGGTGAACATCCAGCGGCTGTTCGGGTCTCAGCGCGCGCTGAAGACCGTCGAGGACTTCACCGAGTTCGAGCAGCGGGCCGCGTATTTCGACGGCGACCACGTCATCGCCACCAAGAAGGGCGTCAACATCCTGGAGCGCGGTAGCCAGGTCCACTTCATGGCCGAGTTCCAGGAGATCCTGGACTTTCCGCCCGCGCCGAAGCTGGACGTCTATGGAAAGCTCGACCCCAAGAAGGCGACGCCGGCCGAGCTGCGCGGGCAGGCCGTGTTCTTCGGCAAGGGCACGTGCGCGAGCTGCCACGTGGCCCCGTACTACACCGACAACCTGATGCACAACCTACAGACCGAGCGCTTCTTCAAGCCCGTGACAATCAACAACATGCGGGCCATCGGCGACGGGCCGATCAAGACGTTCCCCCTGCGGGGCATCAAGGACTCGCCACCCTATATGCACGACGGCCGGCTCCTGACCCTCGACGACACGGTGGAGTTCTTCAACCTCGCGCTCGGAACGCAGCTCACGCCCGAGGAGAAGAAAGACCTCGTGGCCTTCCTCCGGGCCCTCTGATCCCGGTGAGGATGCTCGGGTGGGTCCTCACGGGGCTGGCGCTGCTGGTGGTGGTGCTGGGGATCCAGGTGATGGGGCGGCCGCGGGCGGTGCCCGGCTGCACCAGCAGCGTTGTGATCGGACGGGGGCCCCACGGCGAGCCGGTCGAGTGTGTCTGCGTCGAAGGGGTGATCTCCACCTGCTTCGATCCGGGCCCCTAGCGCGATGATCGGCATCCGGAGCGTCGTCGTTCTCACCTCGGTGGTAATCGCGTTGGGGGGCTGCGCCACCATCCGACGGCACGAGGCGCAGGATACCGAGCAGGTCCTCTCGGCGGCCGGCTTTCACATGAAGCTCGGCGACACGCCAGAGAAGCTCGCCAGCTTGCGAGCCCTGCCGACACGAAGGCTCGTCCCGAACGAGCGCGACGGCCGCCTGTACTACGTCTACGCGGACCCGGAGGTGTGCCGATGCCTGTACGTCGGCACGGAGCCGCAGTACCAGGAGTACCAGCGCCTCGCGCTCCAGAAGCGGCTCGCCGACGAGGAGCTCATGGCGGCTCAGGACTTCCTGAGCGGGGCGACGATGAACTGGGGGGTATGGGGACCATGGCCCTGGTTCTGATCCGGCGCGGGGCGCGAGCGGTCACCTGGGTCAGTGTCCGGATCCTGATTGTCGCCACCGTGCTCTCGCTGGCCGGGTGCGCGTCCTACGCCGAGCGCTATGCCCAGGCGAACGAGCAGGGCCTCGTGGCCGCCGGATTCGAGAGGCGAGTCGCGGACACCCCCGAGAAGCTGGTCTCCCTGCAGGCGCTGACCCAGCGAAAGATCCTCGTCTACAAGTGGCAGGATCGCCTCTACTTTGCGTGGCCCGATGCCCGCTTCTGCAAGTGCCTCTACTTCGGGAACGAGGCCCAGTATCAGCAATACGTGAGACTCGGCTTCGAGCAGAAGCTGGATCGGGAGCGGCTCACCGCGGCCAAGGAGCGTGCAGCCGCCTCACTATTCGAAAGCTCCTGGGGGCCCTGGTGGTGACCCATCGCGGGGAACCTCCGCCACGGAACCATCATCTCAATGCTGAAGGAGGCCGACGATGACGAGACCAGGGGCCTACGAAATACCCTCATGGGCGATCGCCATTCTCTTCTGGCGCAAGGTTGATGAGGTCGAGAGCCGGGGCATCCCGGGGCTCGCGTCGCAGCCCGACCACGGCGGAGCGACGGCGAACGGAACCGGGCGGGCCGGGCGATGAACCTCCCCACCGCGCTGCCGACGCGTCCGCTGGGTCGTAGCGGATTGGACATCACCCGGGTTGGATTCGGCTCATGGGCCGCCGGGGGTGGTGGCTGGTCGTTCGGCTGGGGCCCGCAGGACGACGCAGAGTCGCTCGCCGCGATGCGGCACGCGCTCGAGCTGGGGGTCAACTGGATCGATACCGCGGCGGTGTACGGGCTCGGCCATTCCGAGGAGCTCGTGGGACGGCTC
>Ga0114129_10009473_pt1 | contig 13881 bp, 4 predicted proteins | sample RhiMetdeltSRZDD1_FD_80071 | JGI IMG/M metagenome (GOLD analysis project Ga0114129, IMG submission 80071) | Populus rhizosphere microbial communities from Tennessee, USA - Rhizosphere MetaG P. deltoides SRZDD1 (version 2) (version 2) | ecosystem: Host-associated > Plants > Roots > Rhizosphere >...
ATTTCACGCGTCCGCTCGCTCACGCCAAAACTCATCACGCCGTAAATGCCAATACTCGCAATCAGCAATGCGAGCGCGCCAAACACACCAAGAAGTATTGCTCCAAGTCGCGCAGGGAATAGAGAGATCTCAATGTTGTCGGCCAGCGACATGACATTGAACGCCGGCAAATTAGGATCGAGACTCTGTACCTCGCGTCGAATTGCCGCGGTTAGTTGCTTCGGATCGCCGTTGGTCTGCACATGTACGGACATCGCAGGCTGCGGGTTCTGCGCGTACGGAACAAAGATGTAAGGTGTCGAACCTTCACCAAGCGATCGGTATTTGCTGTCTTTGACTACCCCAACTATCTCGTAGGACGCGGCTCTTCTACCAAGCGTGCGCAGCTTTTGACCAAGAACATTACCGTCAGAGAAAAAGTTGTGGACCAACGTCTCGTTCACAATCGCGACTCGCGGCGCTCCCTCTTGATCCTGATTGGTGAAGTCGCGTCCTAGCAGAAGAGATACCCCAATTGTCTTGAAGAAGTTGGGACTGACTGTGTTGATGCCAGCGAACGGTGGATTGTTTCCCGGATCAGGTTGGCCTTCCACCGCGATGGGAGCGCCAATTGCGGGCGCATAGAAGAAACTTAGCGGTGCAGACTGCGCGATACTGACATTGCTAACGCCCGGCAGGGTCTGTATCCGTTCGGTCAGTTGCTGAAAAAACTGCCGCGCCTTCGTTTGATCGTAGCGCTGCGCATTCGTGTGAAACGACAACGTGAGGACATGATTAGCATCGAAGCCAGGATCGATTGCTCGCGCCTGATTCAGACTTCGCAGAAATAAACCTGCTCCGATCAAGACAACGATCGAAAGCGAAACCTGCCCTATCACAAGCGCATTGCGCAGACTAAAGAAGCTACGACGATCACCTAACTGGCTAGCCTGATCTTTCAGCGCCGGCACAAGGTCATTTTTTGAGGATTGGATTGCCGGAATTAATCCGAAGACAATACCGGCCAGGATCGAGATTACAAGCGTGAAGATCAGAACTCGCCAATCGGTGTGAAACTCAATGTTGAGCGGCAGCGGAACAGGAGGCTTCAGTGCTGCCAGGGAATTGATCAACCAAAAGTTCAGAATCAAACCAGCTAAACCACCAGCACACGCCAACAAAATGCTCTCCGTCATCAATTGACTGATCAATCTTGTTCGCGTTGCGCCGAGGGTCAACCTGATGGCCAATTCTTTTCGACGTCCGGCAGCCCGAGAAAGCAAAAGATTGCCGACGTTGGCACATGCAATCAAGAGGACCAGACCAACAACGGCGAGCAGAATTTGGGTAGCGGGTTTGAGTAGATTGCGAAAAATCGGTCGCCCATTGCCGGCACGGTAAAGGCCGATTTGAAAATTCGCATTTGATTCCGGATAGTTCTGAGCGAGACGAGTAGCAACCACGGTCATGGCGGCTTGCGCGCTCCGCAATGTAACACCGGGTTTCAAGCGCGCCATTACATCTAAGGTTCTGGCGTTTCTGTCGTTCAGGGGATCATTGTTTGTCGCCAGAGGACCTGGTCGAACAACGCCCTTCATCTGTAGGGGAATCCAGATCTCGCGAGGAAACGCTTCTTCGGTACCAACGAACTCACTGGGCGCGACACCGATAACTGTAAATGCGTGGCCGTTCAATACGAGTGATTTCCCTACTACGTTTTGATCCGCGTTGAATTGGTGTTGCCACAGGCTATGACTAATCACTGCGACTGGTGACTGTGTCTTTCCCTCCTCGGGAGAAAACGTCCGACCGATTTTCGGGTTCACGCCCAGCACATCAAAGTAATTGGCTGACACAAGCGCACCTTCTACACGCAGGGCCTGTCCATCGCTTCCAAGGTTCAAGGCCATCCACTCGGAAGCCAGTACTCCATCAAATAGATCGGTTTGATTTCGGTATTCGAGGTATTCAGGGTACGAACTGGGATTGTCACCACCAGAAAAAACCCACACAAGATTGTGGGGAGAAGCGACAGGTAATTGCCGGAGGAAAACCGAATTAGCCAAACTGAATACGGTGGTGTTAATACCGATTCCCAGCGCCAGAGTAAGGACAGCGACAATCGTGAAAGAGGGTCGCTTCAACAAACTTCGAACTGCATACCGAAGGTCATTCACCAGGTTCGCCATAATTCATTCCCCTAAATCGCCATGAAAATTTATCCGCAGATTTCACAGATTACGCAGATTTGGTTTTTGGAAATGTCTTGTTCCTTTATTTCGATAATGAAATCTGCGTAATCTGTGGATTAACCTCTCCGAGCGTGATCTATTCGTTTCTCAGCGCTTCCAGCGGATCTACTTTGGTTGCTCTTCTCGCCGGTAAGTAACACGCCAGCAAAGCAATGAAGGTCAGCAACACTGAAATCGCAACAAACGTCAGTGGATCAGTTGCACTGACGCCAAACAACATCTTCGTCATCAATCGGGTCAGTGCGAACGCTGCTACTAATCCAATCGCCACACCGGACAGGGTCATCTTCATTCCGTGACTCAGCACAAGACGCACAATATCTGCGCGTTGCGCTCCGAGTGCGATTCGAACACCAAGTTCATGCGTTCGTTGACCAACCAGATAGGAAATCACTCCGTAAATACCAAGGCTCGCGAGCAACAATGCAACCGCAGCGAACGCGCCCAGCAGATACATGGAAAACCGTTCAGTGCTGATCGAGCCGGCTATCACTTCGTCGAGGGTTTGCGCTCGCGAGATCACATTCTGGCTGTTTTGTTGCCGAACTACTTCGCGAACGGAATTGAAAACACCAGTAGCACCTGGGCGCGAACGGAACACGACAGTGGCGCCGCCGATTCCGCCTTCGAGATCAGAATCAGGCATGGCTCTAAAAGGGAGGTACAGTTGTGCCTGCAAACTTTCCTGACTGTCAGCGACGAGTCCAAATTGCTTTACATGTCCGACCACACCAACTATTTGGGAAGCCGTATCATTAATGATGATTCGTTTTCCAAGCGGATCTGTATCGGTGAAGTACTTTTTGGCTAACGCTTCGTCTATCACAGCCACCTGAGTCGATCGCTCGTCGTCTTGTTGATTGAAGAAGCGACCGCGCTTCAGTGGAATACTCATGGCGTCGATGTAACCGGGCTCGACAACGTAGAACAACGCCATATGCATGTCACTGCCACCTGCTGGTTTTGGTTCACCTTCAATCCAAAAGAGGAGATCGTCTTCGCTCAGCAAAGGTGTGGCGCCAGTCACAAATGAAGCGGATTGTATTCCGGGCGTTGAATTCAGTTTGTCGCTAATCTCGCGTAATGTGTTGCGGACCTGCGGCCCTTTCTCGTTTCTTTCGGAGGGTGGAAAGTTAAGACCGAAGGTCGTCACGTTATCCGCTCGGAAGCCGGGATCGATGTGCCAGAGAGAGCTGAGTGAACGCACCATCAAGCCCGCACCCACCAGCAACACCAAAGCAAGAGCTGTTTCGACCGCCACAAAAACTCCCTGAGCTCTAACACGTCCGGGATTTGCGCCTCGTCCTGATTCCTTCAGTGCCTGGTTGAATGTCCACTGGGAAGCCTTTAATGCAGGCGCTAGTCCCGCAAGCAGGCCAGTCAGCAACGTGATGCCAACCGTGAAAATGATGACGCGAGTATCAAGTCCAATCTCCGAGGCACGAGGAAGGGCTGTAGGAAGAGCTGCAAGTGCGACTTTAGTTCCCCAAGCGGCGAGAGCAAGCCCTAACGCTCCACCAATCGCTGCGAGCACGCTACTCTCAACAAGTGACTGACGAAGGAGCCGAGCGCGAGCGGCCCCTAAGGCAGTGCGAATCGCGAATTCACGCGTTCTGCTAGTTGAACGTGCCAGCATGAGATTGCTGACGTTCACACACGCAATCAACAAAACGAAACCTACCGCTACGAGCAAGATCCACAAAGTTGATTGGACCTCACCAACCATCAGCGGTTTTAAGGGAACCAGCTTTGCACCGTTGTCTTTGTTCGTTCGGGGATATGTCATGGCTAGATTTGCCATGATCCGGTTCAGATCCGCCTGCGCTTGTGCAAGTGTCACCCCGGGCTTCAAGCGACCGATTCCATGCAAGCCCAAAGCAGCGCTGCGGCTTTTCAAAGCCGGAGTTTCCCATTGACCGATCGGAACAAAGACATCGCCTGAGACGAGATTGAAACTACCTGGGATAACGCCAACGATCGCATAACTCTTAGCGTCGAGGGTCATGCTCTTCTGAAGTACGTCTGGCGCCGCAGCAAACTTTCGCGCCCAAAGATCAGCGGTTATCACAACAACAGGCGCGGCACCTTCTTTGTCGTCTTCTTTGGTAAAAGTGCGACCGAGTTCGGGCTTAAGACCAAGTGCCGAGAAAAACTCCGCTGACACGTATCGCCCGCGAAGTCGCTCAGGTTCGCCGGCTCCGAGCAGACTAAAACCCCTACCAGTCGAGATGGCTATCGAAGAGAACGTTTGATTTTGGCTCTGAACGTCCAGGAAGTTCGGATAAGGCATCGCACCCATCTCGAAGTTGGGTTTGCTTTGGTGGATGGTGACGAGCTGATCGGGATCCGGATAAGGCAATGGCTTCAAGAGAACGCCATTGACAACAGAGAAGAGCGCCACGTTTGCGCCGATACCCAGTGCAAGCGTCAGTACAACCACAACACTGAAGCCCGGGTGTTTCAGCAGCATGCGGAATGCGTAATGGATGTCTTGGAGCATAGTGTTATTTCAGATCTCAGATCTCAAATCTCAAATTCAAATCCGACCTCTACTTTGAACGTACGACAAAACTAAAGGATTCTCTGATCAAGTTCTTCGACACGGAGCTCAGCTTGTATTTAGCCAGTCCGTCATTGTTCGTGTTAATTCGTGTGAATTCGTGGATCGTCTGTTAGATCGCCGAGAAGAGCGATCCACGAATTCACACGAATAAAACTCCTTGTCACTGAGCAGCCATCCACGACAAACAAAATTCGTCGGACACTCGCACATCTGAGATCTGGGATCTGAGATCTGAGATCTATTCATACCTAAGCGCCTCAAGCGGATCGACTTTCGTCGCGCGGCGTGCCGGCACGTAACAAGCAAACAGTGCAATCAACAACAACCCCAACGACACAATCGAGAAAGTTGGCAGGTCTGTTGACGTCACTCCAAATAACAGGCTTGTGACAAGTCGAGTTAAGACGAATGCTGCAACTACGCCGACAATTACGCCGGCGATTGCCATTGACATTCCATCACTGATTACCACTCTGAGCACGTTCGCAGAGCGCGCGCCTAACGCCATTCTGATTCCAATCTCGTGTGTGCGCTGCTCGACGGAATAAGCAACAACTCCGTAAATACCGACCGCCGCCAGAAGCAACGCGGTTGCGCCGAATATGCCGAGCAGTAGCGCCATGGTTCTGTCAGACGCCAGGGCCAAATTGATCTGCTCTCTAATCGTTAAGAGCGACTTTATTGGAATGTTGGGATTGATTCGATGTACGACCGAACGCACACTCGCCCGCAAGTTCGCAGGATCTCCATCAGTGCGAACGACGAGCGTCATGTTTCCTTGCATCTCCTGGGCAAGCGGTATGTAAACTATGGGAAGTGTTGCCTCACGTAAACTTCGATGTTTAGCGGACCGCACAACACCGACAATCTCTAACTGTGGCCCTTCGGAATCTGTGCGCACTCGTTTACCAACCGCATCGGCATCCCTAAAATATCGATTTGCAAATTCCTGATTAACGATGACAACACCGGGAGTGCCAACTCGGTCGCCGGAATTAAAGTCTCGTCCTTTGACAAACGGGATGCCCATCGTGTTGAAGTAATTCACTCCGACAACGTTGGTGTTGAGTTCAATGTCTTCGTTGGGTCGAGGGTTATAGCCTTCGATGATTATTCCTCTTCGCTGACCGCCTCCGCTTAATGGCATAACCTTCGTCAGACTTACCGAGCGCACACCAGGCTCGGAGGCGAGGTTATCTGTAAGGTCTCTGAAAAAAGTTTCGAGTTGAGGTTTCGTGAGTGTTCGTCCAACAATCAATCGACCAAGGAGCAGATTGTGATTATCGAAACCGGGATCGAACGTCACGGCGTTTCGAAGACTACGGAGAAACAATCCAGCGCCGATCAGCAGCAACACAGATAAGGCGACCTGTGCAGCGACAAACAAACCTCGAAGCCCTCGGCGTCTCACACCGAACGAGGAAACTTTGTTTTCATCTTTCAGGACGGACATCAAGTGAGGACGAGACGCTTGAAGCGCAGGAGCAAGTCCAAATAAGATGCCGGTCAGAAGTGAAACCCCACCTGTAAAAAGCAATAGTCGCCAGTCGAGGCTCAAATCGAGTTCGCCTGAGTTGGCGGGGAGGAAGAAAGCGGGGATAAAGTCGGCGCTCCACAGTGCAACAATCAAACCTGCTACTCCGCTGATGGCAGCGAGTATCATATTTTCCATCAACAACTGCCGAATTAGATTCCAACGACTCGCCCCCAGTGCTAACCGAATAGCGAATTCGCGCCGCCGTGATGAAGCTCGAGCAAGAAAAAGGTTTGCAACGTTCGCGCAAGCAATTAACAGCACAATCCCTACAACAATAAACAGCAGTGCAGTAACTCTACGAATCCCGTTTTGGCTGGATGGACCAACACGACTTTCAGGTACGACCGTCACCGGACGAGGTGAGTTCGGCTGTGCCAGTGTGCCTATGTTTGTCTCAGGGTAAGCGTGTGCAAGGCGGTCAGCGATGGTATTGATTTGTGCTTGAGCTTGTTCAATTGAAACGTTATCGCGCAAGCGACCGGTAATGCCGAAGCCCCGATTGCCGCGTTCACTCTCCTCAAGTTTTGGGTACATTGGTAGCCAGATGTCTGGCTGCCAGCCGAGACGCGGACCGTGAAAACTCTCACTTGATACTCCAACGATCGTATAAGGCTTTTCGTCCAGGCTGATTGATCTGCCAATCACCGAAACATCGCCGCCGAAGTATCGCTTCCAGAATGAGTAACTCAACACCGCCGTGGCAGGTGCGCCAGCAGCATCGTTCTCCTCCCGAAGTGTTCTACCGATTTGAGCGTTGACCCCCACCACCTTAAAATAATTGGTAGTAACCAGTGCTGCGCTTACTTGTTCGGGATTCACACCTGACAGAGTGAAAGAGTCACTGTCATACGCAGCAAGATCACTAAAGACATTTGCCTGCTGACGAAAATCAAGATAGTCAGGGTAGGACGAGCCGCCGTAGAGCCCGCTGCTGTAATCACTTGTGTAGATACCGACCAGGCGGTCAGGTCGCTCAACACCAGCGATCGGACGAAGCAAGAGACCGTTGATGAAACTGAAGATCGTCGCGTTCGCACCTATGCCAGTTGCAAGCGTAAGTATCGCAACGATCGTAAAGCTCGGACTCTTCCAGAGTGTCCTGATGCTGTACTCTAAGTTTTGCCAGATGGATCTCATCATTTGTGCTTTGTATTTTGGACTTTGTATTTTGTACTTTGTACTTTGCTCTTCGTTCTTAGTGCATCTTCAAAGTGCGAAGCACAAAGTACAAAGATCAAAGAACAAAGCTCATCATTCGTATCTCAGCGCCTCCAACGGATCGACTTTCGTTGCTCGTCGCGCCGGGATATAACAAGCGAGTAACGACACACCAACCAACAACAATGAATCAATCACGAATATCCATGGATCGGTTGCGCTCACTCCAAATAACAAACTGGAAAGCAGGCGAGTCGTTGCAAACGCGATCCCAAGCCCAAGCACCACACCGATCACCGTCAATGTGAATCCGTTGCGAAGAACCATTCGGAAAACATCGGCGCTGCGCGCACCAAGTGCGATTCGCACACCAATCTCATGCGTTCGTTGTGTTACTGAAAACGCCATGATTCCGTAGATTCCTACTGAGGCGAGCAGTACAGCCAGGCACGCAAAGAGGCTCAACAGAAACATGTTGAAGCGTCGTGGAGCTACTGACTCGGAAATCCGCTGCTCCATTGTCAGTACACTCGACAATGGTTGGTCGGGATCAATCGCAGCAACTTCATTTCTTAATAGAGCGGCGACGGACTCCGGTTCGCCCTTTGTGCGAACTACGAGATACATAGGCGGGATATTGGCGTCTGCGAATAATGGTTGGAGCGCCGGGATGTAAATCTCTGGTTTGTCCTCAAGATCTAGCCCACGGTGCTTGACGTTTCCAACGATTCCGACGATCTCATACATCTTCGGCTCTCTGCGTGAGAAGAAAATGCGCTTTCCCAACGCATCGCCATCGGGCCAAAACTTCTTCACCATTGCCTGATTGACGATGATCACGGGCGTTGAACCTGTGACGTCGTGATTCGTTAAGTCGCGGCCCTTCAGCAATGGAATTTCCATTGCTTTGAAATATCCCACACTGGCAAATCGCACCTGCTCATCAGGTCGCGGCTGACCTTCCGCAACCTGGCGGCCTTCAATCGTGAAACTTCGATCATTTCCACTGCCGCCAAATGGCAACAGGTTGATCGCCCCAATCGACTCCACTTCGGGATGTACTTCAACGCGCTGAAAGAGTTGTTCGAAGAATGCCTGACTCTTGGGTAGTGTGTCGTATTTGGAATCAGGTAGCGCCAATCGCATCGTCAACAGCTTTGCCGGTTGAAATCCTGGATTCACAACCTGTAATCGCTGGAAGCTCTTCAGCAAAAGCCCAGCGCCGATCAACAAAACCAACGCGACAGCGAATTCAGAGATCACCAGGGCATTGCGCAGACGAAGACGTCGTGGTCCGGCACCAGCACCGCGACCGGCTTCCTTTAAAGTTTCATTCAAGTCAGTCTTCGAGGCCTGGAGTGCTGGAAACATGCCAAACACGATTCCAGTGAGGACAGAGATTCCGAGCGTGAAAACCACAACGCGATAGTCGAGCGTGATCTCTTCTATTCGCGGAGTGTCTTTAGGTATCAAAGCGATGAGAATTCGCACTCCCCAAACAGCGATCAGCAAGCCTGCGACACCGCCGAGTGCAGATAACATCAAACTCTCGGTTAAGAATTGACGAATCATTCGTCGCCGGCTCGCGCCGAGAGCAGCGCGCACTGCGATCTCGCGCTGACGACCAGCCGCATTGGCGAGGAGCAGGTGCGCAACATTTGCGCAAGCAACGGCAAGAACAAGACCAACAGCTCCCAACAGAATGAACAACGCCTTCCTCAAGTTGGCGCCGACCTTCTCTTCCTGAAGTGACTTCACTGCCAGACTGAAACCGCGTGGATATATGCTTCTGTGATCGACAGACACTCGCGCGGTCACCGTATTTAACTCGGCTTGTGCTTGTGGCTGACCGATGTTCGAGCGAAGTCGCGCGACAACGTTGAGGAAATGCGAACCGCGATTGTTTTCAGTGAGAAGGTCTGGAGAGAAAGCCACCGGCCGCCAAAGTTCAGTTTCCTTTTCAGGAAACTGAAAACTCGCCGGCATAACACCGATAACTGTCACTGACTGGCCATCGAGTGTGATCGTGCGATTGAGGATTGAAGGGTCAGCGCCAAAACGACGTTGCCAAAGCGCGTGACTTAACACGACAACTCTGTCGTGCTCAAACTGATCTTCTTCTTGTAAGAAGGTACGGCCGAGAGCCGGCTGAGCCTTCAGCGTTGGGAAGAGGCTCGCCGAGACTAACGCGCCGCGGAGTCTTTCCGGTTGGCCAATACCCGAGAGGTTGAAACCTTGCGTGGTGTAGGCTGCCACAGTTTCGAATGATTGAACCTGCTGTTGTACGTCAACGAATTCGGGCGCAGAGAGTTCAGTTTCAGCCAGTTCACTGGTGCCAAGATTTCCCCACAACACCATCAACCGAGACGAATCCTGGTAAGGCAGCGGTCGCAGCACAATCGAATTGACCACACTGAAGATTGCGCTGTTCGCACCGATGCCGAGGGCCAAAGTGATTATGGCGATTGCTGCAAACGCGGGTCTCTTAATCAACCCGCGCAACCCGTATTGAAGATCTTTGATTACGTTTTCCATATGACTATTTCAATCCTTCACTCATAGCGGAGCGCAATCAATGGATCGACTTTCATTGCTCGCCGAGCCGGTAGATAGCAAGCCAACAGCGCCACCGCAGTCAAAACAGAACTGACGATTACCAGCGTTATTGGATCCTTTGCGCTAACGCCAAACAATAGAGAACTCAACAGACTCGAAGCAGCGAGTGAACCGACAACCCCCAGAACTACTCCAATGAAAGCGAGTCGAGCGCCATGTCCCAGAACCAGCTTCATCACGTCGCCTCGCTGCGCACCCAATGCCAAACGCACACCAATCTCATGTGTCCGCTGCATCGCTGCGTAGGAGACAACTCCGTAAACACCGATCGAAGCGAGCGTCAGCGCGAGCACTGCGAAAATGGTCAAGAGAGTCGCCGAAAAACGCTCGGGTGAGAGCGACTCCGCCATCGCGTCTTCAAGCGTTTTGGGATCGTTGAGACTAACGTCGTGGTTCAGAGTTCTCACAACGCCTTGCACTTGGGCCATCGTTGATTGCGCCCCAGGCTTTGTTCGCACAAGTACTGTGGCTCCTCGAATTTGATTCTGCAGGTAACTCAGATAGAACGTGCTGCGTGTTTCACGACCCAGCCCACGATCGCGTGAATCCGCGGCTACGCCCACGACAGTAAACCAACGTCCAAGGGGAACGAGATTTACGAATTGAAACTGCTGTCCGATCGGGTTCTGCCCAGGAAAGTACTTACGCGCCATACTTTCGTTTATGACCGCAACAGGCGGATGGTCATTGTCGTCCTGCGAAGTGAGAGCCCGACCCTGCTTCATTGAAATGCGCAGCGTTTTGAAAAAGTCAGGTCCAATGAAGCGTGGATCTGCGACGGTTTCCTTCCCAGGTTCGGGTGGAGGAAGACCACGAACCTGGACCACCGAACCGGCCCCGTCAAATTGTCTCTGCGGGAGTCCATTCAATAACGAAACTGATTCGGCGTCGGGAATCGTCTGCAACCGATCCACTAGTGTTTGAAAGAAATTTCCTACTTCCTTGGAGGTTGGATACTTCGCATTGTCCAAACAACATACGTTAACCGTGTAGACCCGACTCGAATCAAATCCGAGCCGATCATTTCTTAAGTTGTGAAGCGTCTTCACCAATAAACCCGTGGCAGCCAACAACACGATCGCAAGGGCGATTTCGCCAACCACAAGCGCATCTCTCGTTACCCGGTTGCGAATGGTTCCCTTTGCGCCACGCCCAGCCTCGCGCAACCAGGAATGAAGATCCCGCCTGGATACGCGTAACGCTGGTGCCAGGCCAAACAAGACACTGGCAAAGAGTGAGACGCCAATCGCAAACAGAAAGACTTGAACGTCGATACGGATCGCCTGATGTCGGAATGAGGCAATCCTTGGAGCCAGGCTGAGCAGGGTTCCAAATGAAAGCCAGGCAAGCGCGAAACCGGTCAACCCACCTAGGGCTCCCAGCAAAAGACTTTCAGTAAGAAACTGGCGTAGCAGGCGACTGCGAGTGGCGCCGATTGCGACGCGAACCGAAATTTCCCTTTCCCGCGCAGTTGCTCGAGCAAGCAAAAGATTTGCAACGTTGGCACAGGCTATCAACAACAACAGGCCAACTGCTCCAAGCAGCACAAACAGCGTGGGACGAGTGTTTCCTTGATCCGAATAAAATCGTTGGAGCGGCCCAACAGTAACTCCCCATCCGGCATTAGTGCTGGGAAACTCCTGCTCAAGTTGGGCAGCCAGGACGTTCATCGACTGTTGTGCCTGAGTGATCGACACGCCAGCCCTCAGTTTCGCAAACACCATCAACAGGTGTCCGCGCTGTGAAGGCGCGTTTTTGTCCAATGCCAAAGGAGCCCAGACTGCGATGTTGTCGCGGGCAAACTGAAAGTCACGAGGCAAGACTCCTATGATTGTGAACGGCTGCCGATCAATGGTTCGCCAAATAGTCTTTCCCAAAACGTTTTGGTCGCCCCCAAACTGTTTTTGCCAGAAGTCAAAGCTGATTACAGCGACGCGATCCCGGCCAAGCTCATCCTCTTCAGGACTCCAGAGGCGACCGATGATTGGTTCAATCCCCAGCATTGGAAAGAAACTACTAGAGACGCAGTTCCCAAAAATCAGCCGTGGCTCACCTTCCTGTGCCAATCGATAACTACAGTTTTGCATCGCTGCCAGATGCTCGAATGAGTTCGTGCGCTGTTGCCACTGCACAAAGTTATTGCCGGTTACATAAAGCCAGTCGAGATTCTGGCTTGCCTTAGTTTCCAACACGGTGACGAGTCGTGACGGATCGCGAAAAGGAAGTGGTTGGAAGATTACGGCATTGGCGACTGAAAAAATGGCACTGTTAGCCCCAATTCCCAGCGCCAGAGTCAGTATCGCGATTGCAGTGAAGCCAGGATTCTTGCGCAGCATACGTGCTGCGTAGCGCAAGTCATGGAATAGTTCTCGAATAATCATTTGCCTTCTCAATTCATTGCCGATTTCCACTTGCCGAATGCCGATTGATGAAACGCAAAGACCCAACTCCGAAGACCAAATTGGCATTTGGCAATCGACAATCGGCAATAGTTTTACTCGTATCTGAGCGCTTCCAACGGATCTACTTTCGTCGCTCGGCGCGCTGGCACGTAACAAGCAATCAACGCTACGAACGTGAGCACTACTGTCGTAACGACAAACGTCAATGGATCCGTTTCAGTTACTCCGAACAGCAAACTCTTCATCAATCTCAACAACAGAAAGGCGGCCCCCAGACCGAGCGCTAATCCGATCGCAATCACACCCATTCCCTGCTTCAGGATCATCCCCAAAACATCGCGGACCTGCGCACCAAGCGCCATTCGGATGCCAAGCTCGTGAGTCCTTTGACTGACGCTGTAGGACGTAACGCCATAAATACCCGCAGCCGACAACAACAATGCGATTACACTGAACAGGGCGATAAGAAACAGATTGAATCTTGGTTGAGTCACGGACGTGCTGACGATGTGCTTCATTGTCTGAACATCAGAAATAGGCACCGTTCGATCTACATCAGTAATAACCTGGCGCAACGCACCAGCGACACTGTCAGGATCACCGGTCGACCGTACGACCAGAGACATTTCGTCCCATGGATCCTGGTAGGTTGAGAAGTAGAGTTCCGCTGTAGGTTCTTCGCGAAGTTCCAGACTCCGAACATTCGCTGTCACACCAACAATCTCAAACCAGACAGGTTGATTGTTGTTGTCGGTGTTCCCGAAGTTAATGCGTTTTCCGATTGCGCTTTCACCAGGAAAGTCCTGGTCAGCAAGCGCCTGGTTGACGATCATTGCCAGAGGAGCGTTGTATACGTCGCGGTCAGTGAACGCTCTACCCTGGACAACTGGTATACCCATCGCCCGAAAGTAATTGGGTGTCACACTTCGATAATTGGCCATGGGCCATTTGTCAGGAGTGGTGATTGGACGGCCTTCAATTCTAAATGAAGCCGTTGGACCCTTGCTTAACGGAAGTGTATTGATGGCGCCGACATCTCGAACGCCGGGGACAGAACTCATCTTATCGATTACTTCGCGATAGAAACGAAGACGCTCGCTGTCGTTCTTGAAGTTTGTGCCAGACGGTGTCAGCCGTGCCGTCATGACCTGGTCGGCCATAAAGCCTGCATTAACTGACTGCAATCGCATGAAACTGCGAAAGAGCAATCCTGCTCCCGCGAGCAGGACAACTGAAAGCGCAACCTCTGCAACGATCAAAGCTTGACGAAAGCGGTTGCGACGCAGGCTCCCGACTGTTCCACGTCCTGTCTCGCGAATGGCGTCCTGAACATCGGCCCGAACGAACTGGAGTGCTGGTGCAAATCCAAAAAGG
>Ga0114129_10009474_pt1 | contig 13881 bp, 11 predicted proteins | sample RhiMetdeltSRZDD1_FD_80071 | JGI IMG/M metagenome (GOLD analysis project Ga0114129, IMG submission 80071) | Populus rhizosphere microbial communities from Tennessee, USA - Rhizosphere MetaG P. deltoides SRZDD1 (version 2) (version 2) | ecosystem: Host-associated > Plants > Roots > Rhizosphere >...
AAACGGAGCTAAGGCAATTGATCGATCGCTCACGCGAGAGCGGTCATCTGCGTGCAGAAGAGCGCAGACTGATCCAACGAGTCTTTGAGTTTTCCGATACTTTAGTTCGGGAGGCAATGGTCCCGCGGACCGAAATGGCAGCAATTAGAAATGATTGTTCACTCGAGGAGATTACTAAGGCGTTTGAACAGTTTGGCTATTCGCGTTTACCTGTTTATCGCGAATCGATGGACAATGTTGTTGGAATCATTCATAGCAAAGACATCATGTCCTATTTGTTGGAGCCGGAAACTTTTCGACTTGAGGACGTACTGCAACCGCCACTGTATGTGATCGACACCGCGCGATTAGAGGATGTTCTGAGACAGATGCAGAAAGCAAAGGCCCACTTTGCTTTTGTGATCGACGAACACGGCGGGTTGGAGGGGATTCTTACACTGGAAGATCTGCTCGAGGAAATCGTGGGTGAAATCTCCGATGAGCACGACGAAGAAGTGAATGAGCAGATCGATCAAATCGGCGCGCGCCGGTACATTCTCGATGGGGCGCTGGCAGTCCGTGATCTAAATCGTCGTCTTAAGCTTTCGCTGCCTGAATCCGAAGCGTACACAACTATTGGCGGATTTTTGATGACCGAAGCCGGTCATGTGCTCAAACCTGGTGAAATCGTCCGCCATAACGGTCTATTGTTTCGAATTGAGCGAGTTGAGCGTAGACGAGTGATGCGGGTGCGCCTGGAGCTTCCGGAGGAAGTTCGGGAGAAACAAAAGCAGACGGCTGACAGCGCACATGCTGCAAGTTGATTCTTTTACAAATTGAATTTACAAGTCGGGTTTTACTGTCCCGGTCGAAAAACTGACGTAGCATTATAATTTCTCCACGGAGTGAAACGATCATGACTTGGATCGAGCATGTAGGCGCGCGTGAAATTCTCGACTCGCGCGGGAATCCGACAGTAGAGGCTGAAGTGACGCTGGTCACCGGAGCCGTCGGCCGGGCGTCCGTGCCTTCCGGAGCTTCGACCGGCGAGCACGAAGCTGTGGAACTGCGCGATGGGGATAGGCGCCGCTATCTCGGCAAAGGTGTGCTCAAGGCTGTTGGTAATGTTAATGACGTCATCGCTACAGAACTGGAAGGACTGGATGCGCTCGATCAAGCAACGATTGACCAGACATTGATCTCGTTGGACGGAACCCCCACAAAAGCCAAACTTGGCGCTAATGCAATCCTTTCAGTCTCGCTTGCGACTGCGCGAGCGGCAGCAAACTCGCTTGAGATACCGCTTTATAGTTATCTCGGTGGTCCAAACGCTCGTACGCTGCCGGTGCCAATGATGAACATCGTGAATGGCGGCGCACACGCAGACAACAATGTCGACTTTCAAGAATTTATGGTCGTGCCGGTCGGCGCCGAAAGATTCAGCGAGGCGCTGCGAATGGGCGCCGAAATATTTCACACCTTGAAAGTTGTCTTAAAGAAAAAAGGTTATGCGACCAGTGTTGGCGATGAAGGCGGGTTCGCTCCGAATCTGCGATCAAACGAGGAAGCCGTCGAAACCATCCTCGAAGCAATCACTCAGGCAGGCTTTAATGCAGGGCGCGACTGCCTTCTAGCTTTGGATCCTGCAGCGAGCGAATTCTATGACGGCAAGAACTACGTATTCAAAAAGAGCGACAAGCGCCGTCTATCGAGCAGCGAAATGGTGGCATTTTGGAAGAGTTGGTGTGATCAGTATCCAATTATTTCAATCGAGGATGGGATGGCCGAGAACGATTGGCAAGGATGGAAAGAACTGACAGATGCAATTGGGCAACAAGTTCAGCTGGTCGGAGACGATCTTTTCGTAACGAACACCGCGTTCTTGCGCAAAGGAATCGAACTTGGTGTTGCCAATTCGATTCTTATCAAGGTCAATCAGATCGGAACGCTGACGGAGACACTTGACTGTATTGAACTGGCAAAAATACATGGGCGGACTGCAATCATTTCTCATCGTTCTGGTGAAACAGAGGATCCATTTATTGCTGATCTTGCTGTCGCGACAAATGCCGGACAGATCAAGACCGGCTCGCTATCGCGTACGGACAGAATTGCCAAATACAATCAACTGCTGCGCATAGAAGAAGACTTAGAGGGTGCGGCACGCTTTCCAGGCCGCGAAGCCTTTTATCAAATCAAGTCGCCGCAAAAAGGCACAAAAGACGCAAAGAAGCAGACAGTTAGGAATGGAGGTTCAAAGAGAACGTTAGCTGCCCGAAGATGATTTTTGGCACATCTTGACATACGAGAGACGGGTGCAGTTGGCTAACAGTGTTGGTGCAAACCCTCGTCGCGCTTATGATGTGTAAACGTTCTAACACTTGTTTTGTTTTTGTGATTTTTGTGCCTTCTTGCGGATACAATGAACGGACCATTAGCTCTAATAATCATTGATGGCTGGGGCTATTCGCCTCATCGAGACGGCAATGCTATCGCGCTCGCCAAGACTCCCTTCTATGACGAACTGAGCGAGAAGTATCCGCAGACGCTACTTGAAGCTTCAGGCACTCGCGTCGGACTGCCTGCCAGGATCATGGGCAACTCTGAAGTCGGCCACCTGAACATTGGCTCAGGCCGCGTCATCCGCATGGACGTCTCGCGAGTAGATCACGATATCGCCACCGGAGCTTTCTTTCGAAATGAAGTGTTGACCTCGGCCATGGACGGTGTGAAGGCAAAGAAGAAAGCGCTTCACTTAATGGGCCTTGTTTCAGATGGTCAAGTCCATTCGTCACAGGAACATCTCTATGCACTGTTGCGGATGGCAAAACAGCGCGAAGTTGAACGAGTTTTTGTTCACTGCTTTCTAGATGGTAGAGACTCACCCCCCACTTCGGGATCTTTTTACGTGGAGTCTCTGCAAAAACAGATCGCAGCCATCGGTTGGGGGCGGATTGCCACCGTGATCGGCCGCTATTATGCAATGGACCGCGATAAGCGCTGGGAACGGACGCAGCGCGCATACGAACTGCTTGTTCATGCTGTTGGTGAACCGGCACACGATGCCGTTACCGCAATCAAGCGGTCCTACGAAAAAGGAATCACGGACGAATTTGTCGAACCGATCTTCATACAGGATCAGTTTGAACGACCGGTGGCAACAATCAGTGACCGCGACGGCGTGATTTTTTTCAACTTTCGACCGGATCGCGCACGTCAGCTAACCCGCGCGTTGGCAATTCAAAGCTTCAACGAGTTTCCTGTTCCCAATCGACCGCAAGTAGATTTTGTTTGCTTCACCGTTTACGACCGAACTTTTCCGCTCCCCGTCGCGTTTCCACCAAATGAACATCGGAACGTGCTGGCGCAGGTTTGGAGCGCTCAGAAAATCCGAAACTATCGATTAGCGGAAACTGAGAAGTACGCGCACGTCACGTATTTTTTCAATGGCGGAGTGGAAAAGGAATATGACTATGAACGACGGCTTCTCGTTCCTTCGCCGAAAGTAGCGACCTACGATCTGCAGCCGGAGATGTCCGCGTTTAAGGTGACTGACAACGTACTGCGCGGAATTGACCAGGGAGAGACGGACGTATTCGTAATTAATTTTGCGAACCCGGACATGGTTGGCCATACTGGAAAACTCCAACCGACTGTTGAAGCTTGTCAGTATGTGGATACGTGCCTTGGATGGATTACCAAGGCGATCAGGCGAGTTGGAGGTATTACACTGATCACTGCGGATCACGGTAACGCTGAACAAATGATCGATCCGCAGACCGGCGGCCCGCATACCGCGCACACAACGAACCCTGTGCCGTTTCACCTGGTCGATGAAGCATCGGTGGGGATGAAGCTGCGCGAGGGCGGCGCGCTGGAGGACGTGGCGCCCACCCTCCTTGGCCTATTAGGGCTAAATCAGCCGGAGGAAATGACCGGAAAGGATCTACGCATCGGCCAGTAATTAGAATTAAACACGATGGACCAACCGCAGAACCTTTTAGTGATTCATTTTGGCCAACTCGGCGACGTTGTGCTTAGTCTTCCCGCCTTGCGCGCCATTCGTGAACACTTTCGCACAACGAAGATCACTGTTGCCGTTGGAAAAAGCAGCAGTGAACTAGTCAACCTCTCCGGTTTGGCGGACGAGACATTAACGGTTGATCGCGTAGGTCTGCGCGACGGCTTCACACCTCTTTCTGTCGCTCGAATTTTCAAACTCGTTCAGGATGTTCGACGGCGTGATTTCGACTTGGTGATCGATCTTCACAGCCTCTCGGAAACCAATCTGCTCGGGTTTTTTTCCGGAGCTGAACGGCGCCTGTATTCGCGACGGCCCGGCCGCTCACTCGACTTTCTCTCAAACGTCCGACCGCGCCCGCCGCTGGAAGAGCCGAAGGGAAGGCATGCGAGCGATCGTTATTTAGACGTTCTACAACCATTGGGGATCAAGTCTTCGGATGGAGTACCGCGACTGCGTACGAGATCGACCGATGATCGTTACATTGAACAGACGCTGCGAAAATTCAAGGCCGATTCGGGCGCGCCCCTGGTCGGGCTTTTCCCCGGTGCTGGACATGAAAGCCGGCGTTGGCCACTCGAGAGATTTGCTGAACTCGCTGAGTTCTTGATTCGAAACGACCACGTGAAGGTGATCGTCTTTTTGGGCCCTGAGGAACGCTCCCTCATTTCGCGTATCCGAGCGGCCTTTCCAGCCAACGTTGTGCTGTTGGACCACCTCAACGTTTCGCAGTTAGCGTCGGCGCAGGCGCGCCTTGCGACATTCGTATCCAATGACACCGGCCCAATGCACATGGCCGCTGCCGTTGGTACGCCTGTTGTGCTTCTTCTCGACAAGCGAGCGCCGGATACCTACCTACCTCGCGGCGAACATCATCGAACAATATATAAAACCGTGATCTCGGAGATACCTGTTGAAGAAGTGTACGAAGCGACTCGTTCCGTTTTAGCCTCAGGCCGAACAGCGACCCTCTTTGCGAGTTGAATCTGACCCGACTAAAGTTTTTGACATGAATGGCCGGCTCAGGGTCGTGCCCCTCACAATCCGCGTTATCCTCGCAGCGCTGATGCTGACCGCTCCACTCGTTGCATATAAATCGTATTTTCCCACCCGAGCAGAGCCCGAGAAGTCCGCAGGACCGCGAACAAAGGAATCATCTGCTCTCGAGCAGACCCCTGCTAAGCTCGGCCTAGCCATTGAACGAGCAATCAACGAAAGCGCCTTTAAAGACTCACGATGGGGTGTTTCTGTTATCGGTTTGAACAACGGACAAGTGTTGTACTCGCTAAATGGAGACAAACTGTTCACACCGGCGTCGAACATGAAGCTTTACACCACAGCCGTGGCTCTTGATCTACTGGGCGGGAATTATCGCTGGCGCACTTCGGTTTACGCTGATGCGCAGCCGGATGCGAATGGCGCGCTTAAAGGTGATCTTGTTTTGTATGGTCGAGGTGCCCCAGATCTGTTGTCGGAAACGAAAAACGAGAACAACAACTCGCTGGCCGAGCTTGCGAACGCTTTGTTACAAAAAGGTGTAAGGGAAGTAACCGGGAACGTAATTGGCGACGCGAGTTATTTTCGCGGTGAACCGATCGGCGATGGATGGCAGTGGAATGATTTGCAGTGGTACTTTGGGGCCGAAGCGAGTGCGTTATCAATAAACGAGAACCAGGTTGAGCTCAGCGTAGCACCTCCAGAGAAATCCGCTTCTACGCCAACAATCCGCACTACTGATACAACGGGACACATGACGATTTTTCCAAGAATGGAAATTGTCAATAGGGGCGAACGTTTCAAACTGGGTATTCAACGTGGCCTGTCTGATAACCAGGTCCAGGTATGGGGACATTTTCCTGCGGGTAGCAACGGGTACGGCGCGCAACTCTCGGTCCATGATCCAGCGCTGTGGGCAGCGCGCCTGTTCATTGACGCGCTTAAGAGAACGGGAATTGCAGTAGCCGGAACCGCGCAAGCTCGCGACTCAAAAACATCTTCAACTCAACGTTTTGAGCCTTCGCACAGCAATGAGTTGGCGGCAGTCACCAGCCAAAACCTATTTGAAATCATCAAGTCGACAAACAAACACAGCATCAATCTCAATGCAGAGTTGATTCTACGTACGCTCGGACGTGAGCGGGGTCCGATGGTATCGGATCCTTCGGGGGAGCAAGAACGAGGAGATGCGGAAACAGGAGCGGCGATCATTAGTCTGTGGCTGGGTCGGAACGGTATTCAGACAACGGGCTTAGCGATACATGATGGTTCCGGGCTTTCAAGACTGAATCTTGTCAGTCCTGAATCAACAGCACGTCTGTTAATAGCAATATGGCGAACAAACTCGGGCGAGCTGTTTCGGCAGACTTTACCTGTCGCAGCAACGGATGGGACACTTCGAGGCCGACTCAAAGGTCTCGAGAAACAACTTTCAGCCAAGACGGGTTCCTTGATTTACGACAACTCTCTTGCGGGCTACGTCGCTGCAAAGAATGGTGACACATTTGCGTTCTCCATCATGTGCAACGACCAGACCGGACCGGGAAGCAGTGTCCAGGTGATTGATCAGATCGCCGAGCTTTTGGGCAATTATCCGAACGAAGGGACACGCTAGAGGCGGCCAGGCCAAAACTCCGCTCTCCTCACTTTTGTGTGAAATCATCCGAATTCGCCAGTCTTTCTCGCTTACGAGGTGAGAAGGCCGGCTTTCCAACAGTACGGAACCTCTACTCCATACGTGTCTTAACGTCCTGAGGCAGTAGGGTTTTTGACTTTCTGCCCCCGAAAAAGTTCCTATGTTTGTTCTAGACAAACCACGTTCAACACAGTATTATGGCCGTGGCTATCTCCCTTTGGAGGTAAGCCCCGGCCCCGGTTTTGACGTTCGCACACCACCCTCGCGTTGTTAGCTTTCGCTTGAGTGCCCACCTCATTTGTCAGGAGAACAAAATGTTCAGATATTTGCGCAACATAAGCGTGGCGGTCCTACTTGTCGGATGCTCGTACACAGTTCAGGGTCAGAACAATCTGACGGCCCGCGTGGTTCAACCACAGCCCGTGTCCGGTGCCGTTGAGAGTGACAGGGTTAGGGATGGTTTAGTTGGACCAGTCCGGCGCGTACGCACTGAGATTGTCAAACTTGTCAACCAGGATGGCCGGGTAACGGAAGGCAAGAGAGCGCTTCTTGAGATTGTTGCTTACGATGTGAAGGGTAACAAGACTGAGAATCAGTACTTCCCCGTCACCGGTGCCACACTGACCGGCAAAGAGTTGTACAAGTACGATGACAAGGGAAACATCAGTGAAATGACCTTGTTGAACGCAGATGGGACGTTAATGAGTAAGGAAGTCTATCGGTATGAATTCGATTTCGCCGGCAATTGGAACAAGATGACGACATCAGTCGCAGTGGTCGATAGCGGCAGAGTCAGCTTCGAGCCGTCTGAAATCACCTATCGTTCAATCATGTACTACCTGGATGAGAACATGGTGAGGATGGTTCAATCGCCGCCGGCGGTAACGCCTTCTCAGCCTGCTGCAGCGAACAGTGTTGCTCGCAATTCCGAATCCAAATCTCCGGTGACTAGCTCAGGAAACAAATCTGGTAATCAGACAGCGGCGGCGCCATCCATACCAAAGGCGACCGATCGCGTCAATGATATAAGTCCCGCCGAAGTAAAGGCGACGCCTGGGAGCGGCGATGTAGGTGATCAGAAAGTTGTCATGGAGTCTGAACCACCTACTCCTACACCGAAGCCGATCTTAAAACCAGTGTCAGGAGGCGTACTCAACGGAACGGCAGTCTCACTTCCGACGCCGAATTATCCCGACCCGGCGAAGCGCATGCGGATCTCCGGAATCGTTACCGTTTCGGTGGTGGTTGACGAAACAGGAAAGGTGATCGCTGCTGAGGCGACAAGTGGTCCGATACAGCTTCGCGACGCCGCCACACAGGCAGCGCTACGTGCGCGTTTTTCTCCAACGAAACTTTCGGGTCAGCCAGTGAAGGTTTCTGGTTTGATCAACTACAAATTCTCTCTGTCCCAATAGCCCTTCGATTGACGGCGCAGTTACCTTGCGGCGTCAATATCACTCCCCAAATACCTCTTCCGTACAGGAGTCAAACTTCCCATGGCATTGACAGGACACTTAAGCGACCTTTCGCTTTCGGAACTAATTGAATTTTTTTGCAACCAACGGAAGACGGGAAGCCTTAAAGTTTTGTACCCGAATGGAGCAGGCTATTTTCATCTGCAGGCTGGTTCGGTCGTTGACGCGCAAATCGGCGTCTTACGTGGGATCGACGCAGTTTACTATGCACTCACTTTACCGAATGCCAAATTTGAATTTAGTGCGACCGCGGAACCGGCGGAACGAACAATCAACCAACCTTGGACGCAGGTGGTGCTGGAAGGACTAAGACGGTTGGACGAAGGGATACCACCGCCAGAAGCGTTCCCTGCAGGATATTCGTCACTTGTGAAAGACACGGACAGTGCAGACCAGGTGCAGGGTGTTCGAAGTGCTGCTTCGTCTCATATTCCTGGGTTTCTTTCTTTCATGAGCAGCCCAGCTGTGTCGAATCGCAAACCGTTGCTAGTGGGCGCCGTTGGTGTAGCAGTATTGGCAAGTGTCGCGGTAATCGGTGTTCCGGCCGGTTGGTACAGGCACAAACAACCCGTAGTTACCCAGACACAGGCGGTGGCTGAAACCTCTGAGCCGGCCCCCGCTCAGCCTGTGGAGCAACCCTCGACGCAGCCCGCAGCGACCGAAGCTGCCCCTGCGAACGTTGATACACAGGCAGCTAATAAGAAACAGCATGACCGTGAACGCAAGCGCGAGGAGAAAGCAGCGGCGGCGAATCAATCCGCAACCATTCACAACCCCGCAGCACCTGCGGCGTCAACCGATACGGCCAAGCCGGGCGCTAAACGCGTTGTTGTTACCGTCACGTATGATGAATCAGGCCGTGTAACCCAGGCCTCAGGTGGGGATGCGACGGCGCTCCGGATCGCGCGGCAGAAGCGTTTCCCTGCAGGGAAAGGCGGATCGGCTACAGTAACGATTCCGATTAACTAAGATCGCGTGAACGACGGTCGATTTAGAATTTAGAGAATTTAGAATTTTGTGGTAGTTCGGGATCGAGTTTCTGAACATAAATACGATCCACCGAACCACCACAAAATTCTAAACTCTAAGTCCTCGCCAGTCCCACAAATCCCAGCATCACCAACAGCGCTCGTTTCAGACCGTTGGAGCGATAACGAGGATCGTACCACTCCTCCAGTGTGTGCGAGTTCCCCGACATGCCGCCAGCACCAAGTGTTATCGCAGGCACACCAATCGAAATGGGAAAATTTGCGTCTGTAGAAGCCTGCTCGAACTTTGGAACAAATCCGAGTATGTTAGTTGATGCCACGGCAATCTGAACGATCGATGAATCGCGACGCGTCTCTCCACTCGGACGTTCACCGATAAGCTTCACGTTCACAGTCAACGGCGGAAAGCCCTGACGACGAACCCCATTCTCGTCATCGACTGCCTCTCTTACTGCGCGTCTAAAGAATGCATCGAGCCGCTGGAGTTCCACTTCACTGGATGAGCGTAGATCGATGTCCATCGCCGCATCGCTGGGGATTGCATTTACGCTGGTACCACCTTCGATACGTCCGACATTGAAGGTGGTTCGCGGTTCGCGCGGAGCGGGATAAGAGGCGAGTCTGGCTACTGCGCGTCCCACAGCGTGCACTGGATTTGGCACGCCGAAGTCAGTCCATGAGTGACCCCCAATTCCGGTTACTGAGATGCGGTAGCGTCTTGATCCTAAGGCTTGATTGATAATTCGATCAGCGCCTGGTCCATCGAAGCTGATGAAACCATTGATGCGTTTTGCCCACGGGCTTTCGGAAAACAAATAACGCACACCACGCAGGTTTCCTTCGCCTTCTTCACCAACCGTACCGACAAATAGAATCGAGCCGTGGGTGGTAGCGGCGGTCAAATTCAGCGACTCGGCGAGGGCAACCAGCGCGACTAATCCGCAAGCGTCATCAGCGATCCCCGGCCCAAGCAGCTTTCCATCAGCCGGGCGGACGCTGACATCAGTGCCATCAGGAAACACTGTGTCAAGATGTGCGCTGACGGCTAACAATGGCTGAAGGGAGCGGCCTCTTCGCAGACCGATGCAATTACCTTCCGCATCGATCTCTACTCCTTCGAGGCCAAGTTGTTTAAATTTCCGAGCGAGGTATTCGGCACGTTGGCGTTCGCCAAAAGGTGGGGCTGGAATTGAACTGATGGCGATCTGTTCTGCGGTGATTGCATCCGCGTTCGCTTCAAAGAATTCAAATGCCCTGCGGACACTGGGTGAAACGACGAGGTCCTTAACAGTCTGAGCCGGAGAATTCAATGCAACTGGCAAGGCCTCGACTCCGTCGTTGTTGCGACCCGCATTGACTTCATTACGTAGAATCACAATAGAGCTCGTATCTCGTCCTCACTCAAGACAGCCGATGACTGTTTAGCGCGGTCGTAAATTCGGTTAACACGCTCTTCATCCGCCGCCAATCCGCGCTTCTCTAACCAGTAAATCACGTTGGACTTCCCGCTCATTGGCCCAATGTCAATTACTTGCTCCAGTCCGAACGCTGCTGCGGGTACGCCCGAGTAGACTAAATCTGCCAATTGCGGATCGCCTTTTCTGTAGCTCTTTATCACGGCCGCAGCATGAACTCCTGTCGCCGTGCGAAACGCATCGCGCCCAAACACCGGATAGTTGTAAGGGATATTCCAGCAATAAGCCTCTGCCGCAACTCTGCAGTATTCACCCAGTCGCGAGAGGTCGTTGTTTATCCAGCCCAACAGCTTCAGATTGACAAGCAGTTGGTCCATCGGAGTATTGCCAACGCGTTCACCAATTCCGAGTGCAGATCCGTGAACCTGATCGGCGCCGCCTTCAATTGCCGCGAGCGAATTTATAACGCCCAGACCGCGGTCCTGATGGCCGTGCCAATCGAGCCTTACGTTCCCACCCTCCTCTTCAACGATACCTTTTACGAACTGCACCACCGCGCGAGCACCATCCGGAGTAGCATGACCCACCGTGTCACATACACAAACAGCCTTTGCGCCACAGCGAATGGCCGTGGTGTAAAGCGCGCGAATGGTCTCGGGAGCTGCTCGGGTAGTGTCTTCGGTCACATACATGACGGGGACACCTTGGTTAACGGCGAACGTTACCGCGTCCTCTGTCATCTGCAACAGTCTGTCTAGCGTCCAGTCTTCCGCAAAAAAACGGATAGATGACGAGCCGATGAAGGTACACGCCTCGATCGGAATTCCCGCACGCTGAGAAATTTCTACGATAGGTACTATGTCCTTACGATGGGTGCGTGCGGCGCAATTTGGCCGGATCTTCAGTCTTTGTTCAGCAATCTCTCGAGCAAGCCGCTCAACGCCTGCTGCGTGCGTTCCACCGGCTCCGGGTAATCCGATATCTGCGGTATCGATACCAAGTTGATCCATCAGATGAAGCAGCTCAATCTTTTTTTCAACGGATGGCTCACTTACTGAAGGTGATTGCAAACCGTCACGCAGGGTTTCATCGTCCAAGCCGATGTGCCGCCCAGGCGGTTGCATCTGAGGTTCAATCGTGTTCCAGTCATAAACCAGCTCGTCTCGCACTGGTTACCTCCACATTTGCGAACTGAGAAACTTGGGAAGCTAAAATCGATTACAGCATAGGGCGGCTGCACTCGCAACCGATCCACAAAATTACACCAATTCACGCAGGCGGCGAGTTTCATAGCTATTTTGACCTAAAACGACAGAGTGTGTTACAAGCGTTCTCAAGCTCAAGTGGCAGTCAAGACAATCGCCCTAGGTTCCGACAGAGCCGCCAAAATTATGGCAGTTCGCGCGAGTATTGCGCGAGTCGCAGAGGTTGATCCCAGCTGGGCCGAGGCCAGCGTCGTCGCACGTGCAGTTGACACCAATGTTCCGGCGATGCCCCTGACCGACTGGCAATTAATGGAAGGCGCACGCGAACGCGCACTCGCCGTCCGCGATCTCCTCTCCAGCCGGCGTATGACGGCAGATATGTATGTTGGTTTAGAAGGTGGCTTTCACTCGATATCAGTGGGTGGTGAATGGCACACGTTCCTTCGCGGCTGGGCATATGCCTACGATGGAAAGCGGGGACACTTTGGGGCTGCACCTGCCATAAGTGTCCCGTCATCGATCGTAAAGAAGGTAATCGAAGGGCGACGCGAGTTAGGACTGGTGATCGACGAGGTCGCAGGCGCCCGTGACGTTCGCAGTCGGCAGGGTGCCTGGGGCGTGCTGTCGCGAGACCTTGTAACCAGATCCATGAGTTTCGAACTCGCGCTGCTTGCTGCTTTCGCGCCGTTTTATAATTCAAAATTGTACTTAGAAGACGAAAGCGGAACTGGCGGCCGATGAACCAAGATAGGTAGGGATTTAGGGATTAGAATTTAGAATTTCGTGTTCGGTTAGTTAAGCGTGGTTTGATACGAGCGTTTCGTGTCATTTCGTGTATGGATGAACTGATAGCTCAGGTAAATAACGACAACGGAATTCCGCATCAGAAGTCGGCAACCGGATGGATTGAAGTGATCGCCGGTTCCATGTTTTCAGGCAAATCAGAAGAGCTGATCCGGCGATTGCGACGCGCGAAGATTGCTCGTCAAAAGGTGCAGGTCTTTAAGCCGAATATCGACTCGCGTTTTTCCGACAACCACATCGTGTCGCATTCCGAGATGCGGCACGAGTCATCCAAGATACAAACGGCAGCGGAAATACGCGCGAAGGTGGAACCCGACACAGAAGTGGTCGGGATTGATGAAGGTCAATTCTTCGACAATGATCTGGTGAACGTTGCGAATGAACTTGCGACCAGAGGAGTGCGAGTGATAATCGCCGGTTTGGATCAAGATTACACTGGCAAGCCCTGGGAGCCGATGCCGCAATTGCTCGCGATTGCCGAATACATTACCAAGACTCACGCCATCTGCATGAAATGTGGCCAGCCGGCAAACTATTCACAACGGACTTTCGAATCAGAAGAGCGGGTTGCAGTCGGCGCCGCTGGTATGTATGAAGCGCGCTGCCGAAGATGTTTTGTCCCTCATGCGGACGCACCTACATTGCATCCGTAAGTCACTCAAGAGGCTCTAACCCTAAACCTGTAGCTTTCCAGCCGATCGACGGTGCCGTTGGCGGCGACTCCGCTCAACTTGATCTGATAGTCCCCCGGTGGAAGGGAGCGCGACTCCAGTTGTAGACTCAAAACTTTACGGCCATCAACAATCTCTGGTTTTGTTGGTCCAGTAGCAAAGATTTCATTGCCTTCTTCACCCAGAATCACTGCGCGATAAGCGTCATACTCACCAGCGGGAAGTTCCAACAGTAGTCTGACCAAAGTTGTTCCTCGCGGCACGCTGACTTGTTTAACTTCACCTCCATCTCGTGTGAGACCTCCAGGTTTGATTACTTCGGTAATCATATTGCCCGGTGCTGACATGTTTGATTGCCTGATCCTGTATAGCGCCAGCCAGGAGACACCTGATATGACGACGAGGATGGCAATAGCCACGGCGTAGGAGATGATTGGATTTGTGAACCAGAAAGGTAGCCGCCTGCGCTGTTCGGTCCGCAACGGAGTAGGAACGGTTGACGGTTGACTCACCGCACCATCGGTTTTTCTAATGTATTGTCGTAAGGATTTGGCGAACCGAAGCTTTTCTCGACGCTCGGGAGCATTTAGAAAGTGCGTTTCAATTTGCTTTCGGTCGTCCGCTGAAACCTGCCCCGAGACATGCTGGTCGAGCAATTCCTCCTCAACCATAAGCAATTCCTGGTAGAAA
>Ga0114129_10009475_pt1 | contig 13880 bp, 11 predicted proteins | sample RhiMetdeltSRZDD1_FD_80071 | JGI IMG/M metagenome (GOLD analysis project Ga0114129, IMG submission 80071) | Populus rhizosphere microbial communities from Tennessee, USA - Rhizosphere MetaG P. deltoides SRZDD1 (version 2) (version 2) | ecosystem: Host-associated > Plants > Roots > Rhizosphere >...
CGAGTGCGGGAGTCGTGGACGGTTGGCGGCGCGGTTGCGCTGGGATTGTCAGGGGCGCTGATGGCCCTGGTGCGAGAGCAGGATGCCGTCTTGGTGGCTGGCCCAATCGTTGACTATGTGGTGTACGTAATCAGGATGCATATCCTTCGCGAAGACTTTGTCAGCACTTATCAGAGCTCGCAGGGACCCACCCCCGCTCGCGGCAGCCTCGCGCGTTCGCGCTCAGCTGCGGCCGCAGGCGCTGCCGATACCACAACCGGGAACCATCCGCGACAGTCCGGCACGGCCACTGTTCGCCGCACAGTTCTCGTCGGGGCAGTCGGCGGCTTCGCCTTTGTCATCGGCTCTCTCCCGCAGCTGTTTGCCTACAAAGCGCTCAACGGCCACTTCGGCCCCTCGACTCTGGTCACGCGCAAGATGACCTGGACATCGCCGCACGCACTCGAGGTGCTCGCGTCGCCGGCGCACGGGTTCTTCATCTGGACGCCGCTTGCCGTCCTGGCGATCGTTGGATTGATTGTGCGTGCGCGACGGGGCCAGCCTTTCGCTCGGACGTTTGCGCTGTGCGCGCTGCTGATGGTGGCGCTGCAGATCTATGTCAGCGGGAGCGTTGAATCCTGGACGGTCGCAGGAGCCTTTGGTCAGCGCCGTTTCGTCGCGCTCACGGTACTGCTGACGATCGGCCTCGCAGCTTTTCTGAAAGCGCTGCCGGGCAACGCGCTTCGCCCGGTCGTTGGCGTCGCCATCGCGCTGTGCGTCTGGTGGAACATCGCGCTCATCGCCGCGTTTGGAACGGGCCTGATGAATCGGCAACGGCTCGAACCCAGACAGAATGCGTACGTCGCGTTCGTGACGCTGCCGCGCATGGCGCCCGACATTGTCTACCGCTACCTTTTCAGCCGGGACTCCTTCTACCGGAACCGACGTGCCGAGCAGTAAGGTCCCGTTGCACATCCTCTATTTCGCCGACATCCGCTTCCCGCTCGAGCGCGCCAACGGCATTCAGACCATGGAGACGTGCTGGGCGCTGGCGGAACGCGGGCATCGGGTGAGCCTCGTCGTGCGCCCGGACACGCACGCGCCGGCCAGGGATCCATTCGAGTACTACGATCGTCCGCCGAGCGATCGGCTCGTCATCGAACGAGCGCCGGTCACGGGACGCGGCATACCGTCAGCGGCACGCAGGCTGGGCTATCTCTCGTTCGCAGCGGGCCGCGCGATGGGGCGCCAGGAGATCGTGATGACGCGGGATCTTGCGGTCGCGTCGATGCTGCTGCGACTGCCGGGCCGGCCACGGCTGGTCTACGAGTCGCACGGCTACGCGCCCGATGTGGCGGCGGCGTTGCCGGATCTGCTGTCGACGGCTCGAGCGCCAGGCAAGCGAAAGCTCGCGCGGCTGGCCGCGCGGGAAGCATTCGTGTGGAAGCATGCCGACGGATACGTCACGATCACGAGAGAGCTCGAGCAGGAGCTGACGCGCCGCTTCGGCGTGCGCGAACGATTGGCGGTTGTTCCCGACGGTGCGCGGGTACCAGTCGGCGCTGCCCTCACCGAAGGTGGAACACCGGATGCCAACAACGTCGCGACTTTGGTGTACGCCGGCCATCTGTATCCGTGGAAGGGCGTGGATGTCCTGCTCGACGCGCTCGCGCGAGTGCCGGAGGTCAAAGGATTGATCGTCGGGGGTCACGAACAGGAATCCGATCTCGGGCGGGTGCGTGCGCTGGCGTCACGGCTGGGCCTTGAATCACGCGTCACGTTCACGGGTCCGGTCGCTCCATCCGCCGTGCCCGCACAACTCGCAATGGGAGACATGCTCGCGCTGCCAAATCCAGCCTCCGCGATCTCGAGCCATGCGACATCGCCCTTGAAACTGTTCGAGTACATGGCCGCGAATCGCGCCATCGTCGCATCCGATCTGCCGGCCATCCGCGAGGTGCTCACAAACGGCGTCCACGCTGTGCTCGTCACACCTGGCGATGCCGACGCGCTTGCGGAGGGAATTCGTCAACTTGCCGCGGATCCTCAGCTGCGGCAACGGCTCGCGGCCGCGGCGCACGCCGCCGTTGCGGAGTACAGTTGGCAGCGGCGCGCCGATCGGCTCGAGACGCTGTTCATGCAGGTCCAGGGCGCCTCGGCCGCGAAATGATCTCCAGTCGCCTCATCACCCTCGTTCGCTGCCCCGACTGCCGTGGATCGCTGTCGGCGAGCGACCTGCGCTGCCAGGGGTGCGGGCGCGTCTACGACGCTCCGAACGGGGAGTATCTCGATCTGCGCCCGGCGGATCGCTTTGCCGAGCAGACGAAGTATCTGGATGAAGCGCTGCACGCGGACGCGCGTCACGAGCGGGTATCGCCGCCGCTGCTTGGCTCGAAGATCCGCAACGACATGCTGCGCGAGTTTCTGCGTCCCGCGCCGGGCGATCTGATTGTGGATCTCGGCTGCGGCAGCGGACGTGCGCTCGTCTGGAACCAGGATCTCGGCGCCGAAGCGGTAGGCATCGACATCAGTCCGTTTTTCTCGGAAGACGCGCGCCGCGCGATGCCGCTGATGCTTGGCGATCTCAGGCGTCTTCCATTTGCCGACGGCACGTTCACGAAAGCATGGTCGCTCGATGTGCTCGAGCACCTGTCGCCCGACGCACTGCGCGAGATGCTTCGCGAAGCCAACCGGATCCTGGCGCCGGGCGGTGTCCTCTTCGTCTACACGCACGTGCGCCGGAACGCACCAATCGCCGTGGGCTTACGCTGGATCAACAAGCTCGCGCGCGGGCTCGAGCGCGCCGGCCTCATCGACATGCGCCAGGAACGGCTGCGCAAGTCGGATCATCTGAACCCGCTGGTGGACGTCCCGGATCTCGAGCGCGTCGCGCGCGACTGCGGCTTCCGTATCGGACGAATCACGTTCTACACGCCAATCGTCGGAGGATTCGTCGAGAACATCCTGATGCGGATGGCCGAACGCATGATGGCCAAGCGCGCCGCGCGCCGCCTCTCGTCCTTGTCGACCGCGGATCCAGACGTGGACGCTCGCGCCATTCGTGAGGCGCGGACCGCGGCCAAGGCACAGATCGCGAAGAGTCCCACCACGTACACCATCTTGCGTGGATTGTCGTGGACGATGAAGCTTGACCTGCTGTTGTTCGGCCGGATCACGTCGGGGCCGTTTTTTGCGTTGTTGGAGAAGAACGATGTCGCTGGCCGCGGGCCGCGAGCCGCCGGCCGCGAAGATCAACAAAGCGGACCGCGGACTGCGGACGGCGACTAGCGATGCGAATCCTCTACTGCGCTATCGATCAAGTCGTGCCCGGGACCACTGGTGGCTCGGTCCACGTGACCGCAGTAGCGGAGGGACTCGCGGGATTGGGCCACGAAGTCCACGTGCTGGCGACTCAGGGCGATGGCGCGTTTCCAAGCGGCCCAACAAATCCCGTACGGTGGATACCGATGGCGCCTCCACTTGGCGCCAAGCAGCTCCGCTGGTTGCGCACGTCGCGCGTCCGGGATCTGGTGACGTCGCTGAAGCCAGACGTTGTCATCGAGCGCTACTACAACTTCGGCGGCGAAGGCGTGCTGGCCGCATCGGCCGTCAAGGCGACCACTGTTCTCGAAGTGAACGCCCCGGTCATCGATCATCGCGGCTCGCCAAAGGCGATCATCGATCGGACACTTCTCTTCGAACCCATGCGCCGTTGGCGCGAGCACATCTGCACGCGCGCCGACCTCATCGTCACGCCGAGCGCGGCGATTTTGCCCGCGGGAACGCCGTCAGAAAAGATCGTCCGCCTCGAATGGGGAGCCGATACCGATCGGTTCACACCGAACGCGGCCAAACCCTCGCCGTTCGAGCGCCCAGCGTCGACTGTCGCGATCTTTGCGGGAGCATTTCGGAGCTGGCATGGTGCGATCAACCTCGCGCGAGCTGTGCGCGAGCTGCACCAGCGCGGGCGCAGCGACATCGGTGCGGTGTTCGTCGGGGACGGCCCCGAGCTCTCCAGTGTGCAGAAGGAAGCGGCATCGTTGCCGGCCGTGCGCTTCGCTGGCGCTGTGCCCCACCCGGACGTGCCGTCATATCTCGCGTCCGCAGACATCGGCGTCGCGCCGTTCGAGATCGCCGCCCATCGTCCGCTGTCGCTGGGATTCTATTGGTCGCCTCTGAAGATCTTCGAGTACATGGCCGCCGCCCTCCCGGTCGTCGCACCGTCAGTCGATCGAATACCGGCGCTCGTCCAACATGAACGCGAAGGGCTGCTGTACGATCCCGCACAGCAAGGTGCGCTGGCCGCCACGCTGGAACGTCTTACCGATCCGGCGCTTCGGCGTGCGCTCGGGAACGCCGCGCGCGATCGTGCCGTGCGCGAGTACAGCTGGACGGCGCACTGCGCGGCACTCGTCGCGGCAATCGAGCGACGCCGATAGATCATGCGGATCCTGATTCCCACCGACGCGTTTCCGCCCAACTGCGGCGGCAGCGGCTGGAGCACGTACGAACTCGCGCGCGGCCTGAGATCCCGCGGACATGAAATCGTTCTCGTGCAGCCCAAACCAGGGTCGGACGGTGCGCGAACGCGCGAGTACGACGGGTTCTCGATCGCCGAAATGGGTTTCGCAGCGCCCGACGTCCCGTACCTGCGCAACTACATGAAGAGCGAGCGGTTGTTTCCGCGGCTCGCGTCGATGCTTGCCCACATCGTTCAGCGCGAGCGCATCGACGTCGTCCACGGCCAGCACGTCATGACTTGCGTGCCCGCGGTCGAGGCCGCGCATCGCTGCGGCGTTCCGGCAGTGTGCACGGTGCGCGACTACTGGCCCGTTTGCTACTGGTCGGACCTGATTCACACGCGCGAAGAGGCTGCGCTCTGTCCCGCCTGCTCGGCTGGCATGATGACGCAGTGCATCCGACCCCGGTCGGGCAAAGCATGGCCGCTCGCCTTGCCGATGATTCCGTACATGCAGGCAAACCTGGCGCGGAAGCGACAAGGTTTGGCTGCGGCCGATGTGGTAATCGCGGTGAGCTCGACGATCGCTCGCGACCTGCTGGCGCGCGCGCCGGAGTTGGCCAAGACACGGCTCGAGATCATTCCCAACGCCGTTGATGTCAGTGCGTTCCGCGCACGGGCCGCGACCCTGGAGCCGCCGATCGCTGGGACGTACGCGCTGTACCTGGGAAAGCTGGCACCGAATAAAGGCACAGCTCATTTGATCCGCATCGCCGAACGAGCCGCGCTCGATTGGCCGCTAACGGTCGTGGGTGATGGGCCAGAGCGCGCCGCACTCGAAGCGGACGCCGCACGCTCGTCGCGCGACATCCGCTTCCTCGGCTGGCTCGATCGCGACGACACCATCGCGTGGCTGCGCCACGCGTCCATCCTGATCTTTCCTTCGCGCGGGCCGGAGTCGCTCAGCAGGGTGCTGATCGAGGCCAGCGCGCTCGGCGTGCCTATCGCGGCGATGAACACGGGCGGCACGCCCGACATCATCAAACATGAAGTGACGGGGCTGCTCTCGAACACTCCTGACGCGTTGGCAGACGATGTGCGGCGGATGAGAGCGGACGAAGGGCTGCGCGCGCGACTCGGCGCGGGCGCGGCTGCGCACGCCGAGCGAACGTTCGACGCGCGTTCGGTGGTAGAACGAGTGGAATCCGTGTACATGAGCCTCGTGGGCTCTGCGAGATCGGCGTGATCACAACCCCGCTTCGCGTGGCCGTTGCGGCGCGATCGACGTTCCCGTTGCACGGACGCGGCGGGCTCGAGCGACACGTGTACGACCTGGTGCAGTACCTGGCGAATGCCGGCGTCGAGGTCACGCTTATTACGCGGCCGGCGGCGCGCGGTGCGGTGGATCAGCAGCTCGATCCCCGCATTACCGTCATCACCGTGCCGTATCGGACCTTTCCAGGCGCGGGCAAACGAGGCACGACGATCATCGATCGGAGCACCGCCTATCCTCTGTTCGGTTTGCGTGCGGGACGAGTCGCCGCGGACTTGGTTCAAAAAGGTCAGATCGACATCGTCCATGGCTTAGGCGCAAGCGTGCTCGGCTACGCGAAGCGACGAACGAAGAGTTCCGCGCCGCTCGTGCTCAACCCGCAAGGGCTCGAAGAATTCGGCGCGACCAATCCTGGCAGTGCGCGGCTCAAACGCGTGGGCTATTTGCCGCTGCGCCGCGCGGTACTGGCCTGCGCTCGCGCGGCCGATCGGATCATTGCGACGGATCGGGCGTTGGAGCCTGTAGTGCTTCACCATCTGCGCGTCTCACCCGACCGTGTGCGAGTCATCCCGAATGCGCTCGACCTGGCGTGGCTCGACAGCCTCGCAGGACCAGCTGATGGACAGCGCGTGAGATCCAGTCTGGGGATTGCGTCAGACGATGTGGTGTTGTTGAGCGTCGGTCGACTTGAACAGAATAAGGGGTTCCATCTGCTCGCGGCCGCATTGGGCGCCCTGCAAGAACATGGCAGGCTTCCTGAGAAACGCTGGCACTGGGCGATCATCGGGGACGGCCCCTTCAAACAGCGGCTTCGGCAAGCGATCGATGCCGCCGCCATTGGCGATCGAACCAAGCTGCTCGGTCGCGTTGACGATCGCACGCTGCATGCGTGGTACGAAGCAGCGACTCTGTTCGTGCATCCGACGCTCTACGAAGGCAGTTCGCTCGTGACGCTCGAGGCCATGGCGCACCGGCGCGCAGTCGTCGCAACCAACGCTGGTGGTCTGCCCGATAAAGTGAAGGCTGGCGTCAACGGATGGCTGGTGCCCGCAGGTGATCCGTCGGCGCTTGCCGCAGCGATAAGCGGCGCGGTTGGTGATGTGCAGAAGCTGGCGAGCTTCGGAAAGGCGGGCCGGGAGATTGTCGAGCGTGAGTTTTCGTGGGACGCTGCCGGGAGGGCTACGCTCGCGCTCTATCGCGAGCTGCTGACGTAGCCTCCCGGCGCCGAACGTTATTGGACCGCGAAATCGATTCGCACATTCATCGTGACTTCAGTCGGCGCGCAGTTGAGCAGCGTGCCATCGAACAGCCATCCGCGAACCGCTTCGACGGCTGCCGCATCCAGATCGGGGTGCACCGACTTGACGACCGTCGCCTCGCGAACGGTTCCGTCCGTGGCGATCGTGGCCTGCAGCAGCACCTGACCGCCCACGCCGGCCGCGCGAAGGTTGGCGGGATACACTGGCTTCACGTCCTTGATCTTGCTCGGCGGTCTTATCCGGCCACCGGTTGTGGATGCTTTGCAGTTCTCCAGCGCGCGCTGGAAGCCGGACCGATCGTACTTCCTGGCAGGTGATGGTCCGTCGGGGGCGACTTCCACCGGCACTTCGCTCGTTTCGCGCGTCCCGCGAACGCTGATCGTCTCTTGCAGCTCACCCAGGGTGAGCCGTAGGTCTCGATTGACGCTCTTCCCACTGAGCGTCACCGGTTCCTCGGACTTCTTGAATCCTGGAACGGCTCCAGCCAGCACGTAGCTGTCGGCCGGAAGGGGCACGAACTCGAAATAGCCGGTCGCGTTGCTCTTCACCTCGTACTTAGCCTGAGTGGTGGGATTACTGAGCACGATCGTCGCCTCTGGCACGGGCGCGCCGGTCGGATCGTAGATGGTGCCCGTGAGTTTGACAGGACCGGTCTGCGCCGATGCAACAGCAACGGCAACCGTCAGCAGCGCCGTGCCCGTGAGAAAACGAACGGCGCGGGTCGTGGGTGTTCGGGTGATCTTGACGTCCAACATGGCGCGGATTCTCCTTTCAAGACTCGACGATCTCGCAACAGCGGGCGCTGGCAGGCGGGGGGCGTGCTCCGCCTTCAACGCTCGCGCCAGTTCCAGCAGGTGGGTGGCGTACTCCGGTGCATCGACGCCATCGCTCAACACTTCGTCATCGCAGGCGCGCTCGCTCTCGAGGCGAAGACGTGCGCAGGCGATCCACAGAATCGGGTTGAACCAGTACGCGGCACGCAGCAGCTCGCCGGCGAGTTGCACGAGCCAGTCGCCGCGGCGGATATGCGCCAGCTCGTGGCGAAGGACGATGCGAATCCGCTCGTCGTCCCAATCAAGCGCCGCACGCGGAATGATGACTTTTGGCCGCATCAGGCCCCACGTCACGAGCAATGACGGATGGGGGCTTTGCAGCAAGGTCAACGGCCGGCGGAGATCGAGCGCTCGCCCGATTTCGTCGGCGATGCGTCGCCAGTTTTCCGCCTGCACCCGCTCGGCACGTGACGCAATCCAGAAGAGCCTCGAGAGACCGATGCCGAGCATCAGCAGGCTGAGTGCCGCTCCAATCATCCAGAGAGAGCCCAACCAGCGCGCAGCGCCGTCCGAGATCGGCTCAGCCGTCTGGTTCGCGGCCGCGGCACGTTCGGTGAACTCGATGGGCCCGACTGGCACGGACGTTTCTGGTGCAGCGGGGCCCACGCCCTGACTGGACGTGGCTGTGAATCGGCCGGGCCTCACGTTCCACGCCGGCAGCATCAACTCCAGAAGCGGTACAGCCATCGCAGCGGCAATGGTCGTCGCCAGAACCCAATGGCGAAGCGCGGCCGATCGTTCGCGCAACAACGACGCGAGTGCGAGCCCGATGATGACGACGAGCGAGACCTTCAGGGTACCGTCCAAGACGAGGGTCATCGCGCCTCCCCTTTCTTTGGATTGCGCGCCTTCTCCACTTGCTCCGCAATACGATCGAGCTCTTCCTGCGTGATGCGCATCCCTTCGCCGCCAAGCAGCGCGCCGACGACTTTCTCAACCGACCCATCGAAGAAGGTATCGACGAGGTGCTTGAGCGCCGACTTCCGCGCCGCGCGGCGCGGCACGGCTGGCATATAGATGAACTTCAGCCCGTGTTCATCGTGCCGAACGTGCCCCTTGCGCTCGAGCACGCGTAGCTGCGTGCGGACCGTGGAGTAGCTCGGGCTCCCGGGCAGGTCGTCCATCACTTCCCCGCCGGTGGCGCGGCCGCGCCGGTAGAGGATGTCCATGATTTGCCGTTCGCGCCGCGACAGTCCGGATGTGCGTTCGTTCGACATGTTATTTTTATAACAACTCTGCGAGAAAAATAACAGCTCGAATCCCGCTTGTCAAGCGCGTACAATTTGTCCTTTTGTACGGCGACAATTCGATGGTTTCTCCTCATCCCGGTGCGGATACCGCAACGATCACGGTCGCCAGACGGGCGCGGGCCGTACTGACGAGCCCGACCGTCGGGCCGCTCGTGCTCGCCATCGTGATTGCCAGCTACGGCGCACTCCTCAGGCTGGATTCCTACGTCGGCAAGTACGGAACGCTGAACCGTCCCGCCTGGGCTCGGGTCGTCACCCACGACGTCGCGCCGCTCGTCTCCGCCATCAGACCATCCAGCATCCACTGGGCGTACGAGCCGCGTCCGTATGTCGGCGGCGACCCCATCAACTACATCCAGTACGGCCGCGAGATGACGTCGTTTTATCAGCCGCACGTACGGGAACCGATCTTCCTCGCGCTGACGCGCGCCGGACTGTGGGCACTTGACGATCAGGATGCTGGCGTCAGCCTGGCGTCGGCAATTGGATCGACGCTGGCCATCCTCGCGACGTATCTGGTGGGCGCGGCGCTGCTGTCGCCCCTGACGGGCCTGCTCGCGGCGCTGCTCATCGCAGTCGAGCTCGAGATGGTGACGTGGGGAGTCGACGGCTGGCGTGACGATACATTCAGCGCGGCCGTTCTCTTCTCGACGTGGGCACTGCTCAAGCTTCGCGAGCGCCCTGGTCCGGCGAACGCCATCCTGTCCGGGGCGCTGTGTGCGATCGCATGTCTGACTCGCATCACGGCAATTTCCTTCATCGTCCCGGCGTTCGTCTGGCTGGTGGCCGACCGCGCGCCGGCGCCGCGCATGCTTCGCGCGCGTGCTGTGGGCATTGCCACGCTCGTCCTGACGATCCTCGTGGCACCGTACCTAATCAGCTGTGCCATCGCCACCGGCGATCCGCTGCTCGCGATCAACTACCACACTGGATACTACCGGTTCGCCGAGGGTCAGCCCATCGACAAACCGATGACGGCGCGCGAGTACATCGGTCGCAAGCTCGCAGAGACCCCGATTGCGACGATCGACACAGGTCTCAACGGACTGATGCTGCAGCCGTTTGTCACCAAATGGCGGGGGTTCGAGGAGTGGGTTCCGCGAGCCGGCAGCGTCCTGATGGCGTTCGCGGCAGCGGGTGTGATGCTCCTGATGTTCTCAGCGGGCGGACGTCTGGTGCTCGTCACGCTGGTTGGATCGCTCATCCCCTACATCTTCACGTGGAATATCGGCGGCGGCGGCGCGTGGCGATTCACGATGCACGCGTATCCATTCTTTCTGATCGCGGCAGCAGTGGCCGTCGTGAGTGCGGCGCGCGGAGTGCGGCGACTGGCCGGTGCTACGCCGGCGCTCTTCAACCGATCCGCGTTTCGCCGGCTGGCATGGCGCGGGGCCGTCGTCGCTCTTGTCGTCGTGCTCTGGACAGCGTGGTACTTCGTGCTGCCGTGGTACGTGACGCGTGAGTCGATCGGACGCGGCGAGTCGACGAGTATCGAAACAGGCGCACGCGACCGGATCTTCTACCGTAGCGGATGGTCGGGACCGCACCTCGAGAACATCACCGTCCGCGTCTCGCGACGTGGGCGCGCGGTCATCCGGCTGCCGCTGCCCGCGAAACGCGCCTACGAACTGGTCCTGCGAATCGATCCGATCCTTCCTGGAACGCCAGACGAGGTGCAGATTCTGTTCAACAGGCACTATGTCGGTCGACTGCAGCTCTCGACGAACCCCGAACGTGTCGGCTCCTACAACATCCGGCTCCGTGAGGAAATCGTGACTGCTGGCAGCAACGAGCTCATCATTGTTCCCGGTTCGACGACCACGGCCGGTGCAGGCGGACCCAGGTTCGCGTGGCTCGATCCCTCCGAACGCATCGGCGTGCGCCTCTGGTACGTGCGCGTGATTCCGTGACCGACGCGGTAGTATTGGACAGTAATGCTATCGAGCCTTCGCGCCAGACTGGAACAGCTGTCGAGGGCCGAGCACGATCCCGGACGCACGGCCGCAGCGGTCGCGCTCGGAGTGTTCCTGAGCTTTTCGCCGTTCCTCGGATTTCAAATTGTCATCGGGATGGGTGCGGCCGTGCTGCTGCGCCTGAGCCGCGTGGCAGTACTCGTCGGCCTGTGCGCCAACCTGCCATGGATCATGGTTCCGTGGTATGCGCTCACGACTGCGGCTGCCGCCGCGATTGTGGGCGGGCCAGCCGACGTCGACATGCGCGGCCAGCTCACGCAGATGCTGAGCGTGCCGGTCTACCATTCCGCATTCTGGGGACACACCGGCGATCTGATCTCCAGTTTCCTCTGGCCGTTTGTCATTGGACCGACGTGCGGCGCGCTGGTGCTGGGCGCCGCGACCTACGTCGTCGCGTACCGATTTCTGACCCGCCGTCAGCAGCGACTCAAGGCCGCCGAGGCGCTCAGTTCAACCTGGACGCCGGGCGACGCAGAGGAGCGAACTGCCGATCGGCATGTTCATGACTCGCAGGGCGCGCGCCTCGAGCCGTAGCATCGTCGTCAACAGCGCATTGATCGGGGCGATCGGAATCACGACGTCGGTGCCGGCCTCCTCGGGACTGGCAAGACCCATCAGGCGCTGTGTGGTACGCACCGTAAAGATCAGCGGAAAGAGCGACGCGTTCGAGTAGGTGAGCCGCGTGACGTCGAATCCGGCGCGCGACAGCACTCCGCGCAGCCGGCGCCGCGTCGAGCGGCGGACTTCGGCGCCAAAGACCGCATGATTGCCGCGCAGGATGCTGAGCGCGGCGACGTTCACGATGAGCGTGCCGCCGGGTTTGAGGACGCGACGGATCTCCGCGATGGCCCGCGTTTCATCCTCCTCGCGGAGGCTATAAAGCACGTCGAACGCCGTTACGAGATCGAATGAGTCGTTCGCGAACGGAATGTGCGTCATGGAAGCCTGCGCCGTGCAGCGCTGGCCGTAGGTTTTGGCGAACTCGAGCCCGCGCCACGACAGGTCGAATCCCGATGCACGGCCGAACTCGCTGAGCAGAACGAGATTCGCGCCGGTGCCGCAGCCGCAATCCAGGATGCGGGGATTCGAGCGGCCGGTCAGCGCCTCGGCAACCAGCGGTCGCACGAAGCTTCTGAGGCCGCTCCACCAGAAATGACGCTGCTCGACTCGGTAAGTGGCTTCGAGCAAGCGATCCATAGTGTGCTAAGTTCTCTTGGCCCGGGCGGGCGCGGACGGACCGACGTACCTCCTTGGCGACGCATTCTATCCGAGGATCCCGAGATTATCAGTGGCTGAAAGGGAATGGCGGGAAGCCAGCGACATGCGCCAGTCGGCCATTACGCTGGCGAGCATTCTGGCGCTCGCAGCGTGCCTCCGGTTTGTCGGGATTGGATCCGGCATTCCTTTCAACGTCGGGGTTGACGAACCAGAAATCCTGGAGCGTGCCGTCCGGATGATGCGGACGGGCGACTTCAACCCGCATTTCTTCGATTATCCCGGCCTGTACTTCTACCTCCAGCTGGCCGTCGCCTGCCTGCGCTTTCTGGTCGGTGCCACGTCTGGCGAGTGGACGTCGCTCGATCAGGTGTCGACCGCGGACTTCTATCTGTGGGCTCGCGCGCTCACCGCGCTCCTCGGCACTTTAACGGTGCTGCTCGTCTACTACATTGGCATGCGGTGGGGCACACGCTATGCCGCGCTGGCCGCGGGCCTCATGGCGGTGATGCCGATCCACGTCCGCGAATCGCACTACGTGTTGACGGACGTACCGGTCACGTTCTTTGTCACGCTCGCCTTGCTGCTCACGTTGCGGGCCGCGGAGCGCGAGCGTGCCAGCGATTTCGCGTGGGCCGGAGCTGCCGCCGGTCTTGCCGCAGCAACGAAGTACCCGGGCGCGCTCTCGCTCTTGATGCCGTTGATTGCGGTCTGGATGACGCTCAACGCAAAACCGTCCAGGCTGATTGCGTCGCTTGCCGTGCTGGGTGGTGCCGCGGCTGGTTTTCTGATTGGCGCACCGTACACGATCATCGACTTGCCGAACTTCCTCAACGGTTACGCACACCTGGCCGGCTATTACAGCTCAAAGCCGCTCGGCGAGCCTGCGGCCGTCACCTACTACAAACATCTGTCACGAAGCATCGCGTGGCCGGCTTTCCTGCTGCTTCTCACTGGCTTGGGACTCGGCGCGGTCCGGGCGATTCGCGGACCAGGCCGCGTGCGCTGGACCGTGACGATCGTGTTTCCGATCGTCTACTTCTATTTCTTATCCGGTCAGACGTTGGTGTACGGCCGCTACCTCATGCCGCTGCTGCCGTTCGTTTGCCTGCTCGCGGCGGCCGGCGCGGTGTCTGGGGTCAGCCTGTTGCGAAGGTTCGACATTCCTCGCGCGGCTCGCCAGGCCATCATCGCCGCGGTGACGATTGCCGCGGTGCTCTCGCCAGCGTGGCAATCGCTGCATTTCATGCGCGATTTGACGCGCGTCAGCACCGTCGAGCAAGCGCATGCCTGGATGCTCGACAATCTTCCCAAGGGCTCGTCAATTGTGATCGAGACGCAGGCGCTGCTGGCGCCCAAGTCGTTCAAGGCTAAGAACGTCCCGCAGCTCGTTCGGGACTTTCGCGCGCCCCAGGAGCACGCTGAGTACGTCGACGCCGGCGTCGAGTACATCATCGCGTCGTCGCAAAAATACGGTGATCCGCTGCAGTTCCCGCACCGGCACCCCGACCTCTACGCCGCCTACATGCGCCTGTTCGAGCAGAGCCGCGAACTGGCCAGGTTCACACCTGACCCGAATCATCCGGGACCGGAACTTCGGATTTACAAACTCAAACCGTAGCGTGTCCTGGCTGGAAGC
>Ga0114129_10009476_pt1 | contig 13880 bp, 12 predicted proteins | sample RhiMetdeltSRZDD1_FD_80071 | JGI IMG/M metagenome (GOLD analysis project Ga0114129, IMG submission 80071) | Populus rhizosphere microbial communities from Tennessee, USA - Rhizosphere MetaG P. deltoides SRZDD1 (version 2) (version 2) | ecosystem: Host-associated > Plants > Roots > Rhizosphere >...
AGCTGGGCCGGACCGTCGGGATGTCCGGCCCGAGCGTGCAGGAGCGGGTGAACCGACTCGAGGAGCGCGGCGTGCTGTCCGGCTACCGAGCCGTGGTGAACCCCGACCAGGTCGGCCTGGGTACGACGGCGCTGGTCGGGTTGTTCCAGGGCGACGACACCGAGACCGACGACATCGTCGCCGCGGTGCGCGACATCGAGGCCGTCGAGGACTGCTGGTTCGTCGCCGGCGATGCCGAGTTGGTGGTCAAGGTACGCGTGCCGGATGTCGCCGCGCTGGAGGCCACCGTCGGCGTCCTGCGCCGGGTCAAGGGAGTGGTGCGGACCCGGACGACCGTGGTGCTGTCGACCCGCTGGGAAGGCCGGCCGGCGCCGCTGCCGGCCGACGAGTGAGCCATACCGCTCCGGCCGCCAGCAGGGCGATACCCGCCGCCACCGGCCAGAGCAGCCGGGGCGCGTGCTGGTACGCCGTACCGCCCAGGGCGGGCGCGAAGAGCGAGCCGCTGATCGAGGCCGCGGCGTACAGGCTCGAGTACCGCCCGACCATGCCGTACGGCGCCGCGTCGGCCACGTGCGCGGTCGCGGTCGGCTTGTAGAGCATCTCTCCCGCCGTGATCACCACCATCGCGATCACCGCGCCGCCGAGTGCCGGCCAGACCGCGATCGCGGCCAGCCCGAGCCCGACCAGTGCGAACCCGGACGCCACCACGGTGACCGCCGCGTGGTGCCGCAGCCACACCGCCAGCGGCGCCTCGAACAGCACGATGATCGCGGAGCTGAGCGCGATCAGGATGCCGTAGGCAACGGCCGGCGCCTCCGCGTCCCGGAGCATCAGCGGCATGGTCGCGAAGATCTGCCGGTACACGGTGTCCAGCACGACCACTGCCAGCAGCAGGACCAGCAGCCGGCGATCGGTCAGCAACGCCCTGAACATGCCGCGCCGGTGCTGACCGAGCTGCTCGACCTGCCGGACCGCTTTCGGCACCCACCGCCAGACCACCGCGGCCAGCACCAGGCTGCTCACCGCGTCCAGCACGAACACCGCGTCGAAGTCGTACGCCGCCAGCAGGCCGCCGAGCGGCGGGCCGATCGTGAACCCGGCGTTGCTAGCGGTCCGCGACAGCGCGATGCCCTCCCGGCGCCGGTCGGACGGCAGGTTGATGGCGACCAGCGCACTCAGGTTCGGCCGGCTCGCCCCGCCGGTGGCACCGGCCAGCGCGGCAACGACCGCGATCCAGCCGTTCGGCACGAACGGCATCGCCGAGCAGGTGACGAACCAGCCGAGCAGGCTGCCGAGCACCGCCTCCCGGAGCCCGAACCGGTCGCCGAACCAGCCGCCCCAGAGGTTCCCGGCGAGCAGCCCGGCGCCGTACGCCGCGCCGGCCAGCCCGGCCTGCTGCGCGGACATCCCGCGGTCGGTGACCAGGTACAGCGTCAGGAAGATCCAGGCCAGCCCGCCGGCGGAGCTGACCAGCTGCCCCAGCATCAGCGCCTTCATCCAACCGGGCAGCTCGGCGGCACGCCGCCAGACGGTCAGCATCGTCCGACCCCTCCGAGTAGAGTGAGTTCCTGTTAGGAACTTAGTCGTCGGCAGTGGATGTCGGCAACCCGCTTCGGAGGTCCAGGTGCGGCGCAGTAGTTACTCACCCGAGCCGGACTGTGCGATCGCGCACTCACTCGGTGTCGTCGGCGACGGTTGGGACCTGCTGGTGATCCGCGACCTGGCCCGCGGCGTCGACCGGTTCGACGCGCTCGCCGGGTCACTGCACATCTCCCGGAAGGTGCTGACCGAGCGGCTGAACGGGCTGGTCGACCATGGCGTCGTCTCGCGTGCCCCGTACCAGGACCGCCCTGTCCGGTACCGCTACCTGCTCACCGAGCGCGGCCGCGCATTGCTGCCGGTGCTGGTGGCACTGCAGGACTGGGGCGACCGCTGGCTGCTCGGCGACGGCGCCCTCACCGGGGCCGACGCGACCGACGCCCCCTCGTCGCACCGGCTGCACGCACTGGTCGGTACGACGATTCCGGTCGGGCTGTTGCTCCCGGCAACCAGTGGTGGCACTCGTGACATCGTCGCCGAGCGCGGTCCGACCGTGCTGTTCGGCTACCCGGCAACCGGACGTCCGTCACCGCTGCCTGAGGGCTGGGGCGACATTCCCGGCGCGCACGGCTGCACGCTGGAGAACCGGCTGTTCCGCGAGCGGTACGACGAGTTCGTTGCCGCTGGCATCAACGTGCACGGGGTCAGCACGCAGCGGCCGGACGAGCAGCGCGGGTTCGCCGAGCTGGAGGCGATCCCGCATGTGCTGCTGTCCGACACCGGCCGACGGCTGACCGCCGCGCTGCGGCTGCCGACGTTCCGCGCCGGTGACGTCGAACGGCTGAAGCGGTTCGTCCTGGTGGCCGGCCCGGACCGCGTCGTCCAGGCGGTCCGCTACCCCGTCACCGACCTCCCCGCAGCCGTCGACTGGTCCCTGCGGACGGCCGCCGCCCTGCCCTGAGTGTGTTCGCGAATCGCCATGCGAGAGCGCTCTCGCATGGCGATTCGCGAACACACATCGGGCAGAGCCGGGTTCAGGTACGGACCTGGCCCTCGCCGGTGACGACGTACTTGGTCGAGGTCATCTCGGGCAGCCCCATCGGACCGCGGGCGTGCAGCTTCTGGGTGGAGATGCCGATCTCGGCGCCGAAGCCGAACTCGCCGCCGTCGGTGAACCGGGTGCTGGCGTTCACCACCACCGCGGCCGCGTCGACCGCCTGGACGAACCGCCGTGCGGCCGCCTGCGACCTGGTGACGATCGCCTCGGTGTGGCTCGACCCGTACCGCCGGATGTGCTCGACCGCGGCCTCGAGCGAGTCGACCACGGCGGCGGACAGGTCCAGCGACAGGTACTCGGTACCGAAGTCCTGCTCCGTCGCCGGCACCACCTGGTTGCTCGCGGCAACCACTCGCTGGTCGCCGTGCACCGTGACCCCTGCGTCGGCCAGCGCCGGCAGTGCCTTGGCGAGGAACGCCTCCGCGACGTCCGCGTGCACGAGTACCGACTCGGCCGCGTTGCACACGCTCGGGCGCTGCGTCTTCGCGTTCAGCAGGATCTTGACGGCCAGGTCGAGGTCCGCGTCCGCGTCGACGTACACGTGACAGTTGCCGACCCCGGTCTCGATCACCGGCACGGTCGACTCCGACACCACGGTCTGGATCAGCCCGGCACCGCCCCGCGGGATCAGCACGTCCACCAGCCCACGCGCCTGCATGAGTTCCTTGACCGCCGCGCGGTCGCCGGGCACACCCTGGACCACGTCTGCCGGTAGGCCGCTGCTCTCGGCGGCGGACCGCAGTACGTCGACGATCGCGGCGTTGCTGTGCGCCGCCGACGACGAGCCGCGGAGCAGTACCGCGTTGCCGGACTTCAGGCAGATCCCGGCCGCGTCCGCGGTCACGTTGGGCCGCGCCTCGTAGATGATGCCGACGACCCCGAACGGCACCCGGACCTGACGCAGCTCCAACCCGTTCGGCAGCGTGTACCCGCGGACCACCTCACCGACCGGGTCGGCGAGTCCGGCCAGGTCCTCGAGCCCAACCGCCATCGCATCCACCCGGGTGGGGTCGAGCCGCAGCCGGTCCACCGTGGACTCCGGCGTACCGCCCTCGCTCGCCGCCGCCACGTCCAGCGCGTTCGCCTGCACGATCGCGTCCGTGTTGTCGCGCAGCGCCTTCGCCATCGCCCGCAGCGCGGCGTCCTTGACCGCCCGCGAAGCCGCGGCCAGCGCGTACGACGCCTCCCGCCCGCGCCGGCACACCTCCAGCACACCACTCATCCCGCCATCCTAGGCCGCCCCGTCCCGCGGCCCACCCAGATCTCGTTCATCGGGCTCTTGTGACCAGGCGTGTCGTCGTGAGCTGCGTCCGCATGGACCCGGCCATGGCAGTAACGGTCACAAGGGCCCGATGAACGACGACACGCCGGGTCACAAGGGCCCGATGAACGGAACTAGAGGAGGACCAGGTCGTCGCGGTGGACTACTTCGCGTTCGTACTCGGCGCCGAGGTCGCGGGCCAGGTCGCGGGTGGACCGGCCGAGCAGGGCCGGGACCTCGGTCGCGTCGTAGTTCACCAGGCCGCGGGCGACGATCTCGCCGTCGGGGCCGACCAGGTCCACCGGATCGCCCGCGGAGAAGCTGCCCTCGACGCCGTGGATGCCGGCCGGGAGTAGCGAGGCGCGGCGTTCGACGACCGCCCGGACCGCGCCGGCGTCGAGCCGGAGCCGGCCCTGGCCGGAGGTCGCGTGCGCCAGCCACAGCAGCCGGGTCTTGCGCCGCCTGCCGGTGACGTGGAACAGCGTGCCGACCCGATCGCCGCGCAGCGCGGCGCCGACCTGCGCGGCCGAGGTCAGCACCACCGGGATGCCGGCCTCGGTGGCGATCCGGGCCGAGTCGAGCTTGGTCACCATGCCTCCGCTGCCGACGCCGGACGAACCTGCCTTACCGATCGACAACCCGTCCAGGTCCTTGGAACCGCGGACGTCGGCCAGCATCGTCGTACCGGGCTTGCGCGGATCGCCGTCGTACAGGCCGTCGACGTCGGACAGCAGCACCAGCAGGTCCGCATGCACGAGGTGCGACACCAGCGCCGCCAGCCGGTCGTTGTCGCCGAACCGGATCTCCGTGGTGGCGACTGTGTCGTTCTCGTTCACGACCGGTACGACGCCGAGCTCGAGCAGCCGGGCGAAGGTGCGGTACGCATTGCGGTAGTGGCTGCGCCGGGTGATGTCGTCGACGGTGAGCAGTACCTGGCCGACACGCAGGCCGTGGTCCGCGAACGCCTCGGTGTAGCGGGCCACCAGCAGCCCCTGGCCCACGGAGGCGGCGGCCTGCTGGGTGGCCAGGTCGCGGGGACGGGTCCTCAGGCCCATCGGGGCCAGCCCGGCGGCGATCGCGCCGGACGACACCAGCACGATCTCGATGCCCTCGACCCGGCGGGCGGCGAGCGCGTCCACCAGCAGCCGGAGCCGGTTCAGGTCGATCCGGCCGCGCTGGGTCAGCGAGGACGAGCCGACCTTGACGACGATCCTCGCAGCTCCCGTGACCTCGACGCGCCGCCTCATGTGCTCTGGTCGCCCCCGCGGTTGGGTGCCTCGTCCACGACGTCGGCGTTCCACGCCGCGCCGTACTCGGACAGGTCCTGCGGCACCGGGCTGCCCGCGGCCTTGCGTGCGTGATACTCGGAGTCCTTCGCGCGTCGCCGCTGCACCGCGGGCCGCTGCTCCTCGAGCCGGTGGTCCTCACCGCGGCGGGCCAGATTCTCCGCCCCGGCCTGGACCTCGGGTGCGAAGTCGAACACGACAGCATCCTGCCCGTCGCCGATGATCACGGTGTCGCCCTCGACGGCGCCGCGCTCCAGCAGCTCCTTCTCGACGCCGAGCCGGTTCAGCCGGTCGGCCAGGTACCCGGTCGCCTCGGCGTTGCCGAAGTCGGTCTGCCGGACCCAGCGCTGCGGCTTGTCACCCCGGACCAGCCAGCCTTCCGCGGTCTGCTCGACGCTGAACTCGGGCCCGCTCACCGGCTGCGGCCGGATCACGATCCGGGTCGTCTCCGCCACCGGTGCCTCGGCCCGGCGCCGCGCGACCAGCTCGGCCATCGCGAACCGCAGCGCCTGCAGACCCTCGCCGCTCGCGGTCGAGATCGGGTACACCGTCAGCCCGCGCTGCTCCAGCTCCGCGGTCGCGATCTCCGCGATCTCGCGCGCGTCCGGTACGTCGATCTTGTTCAGCGCCACCAGCCGCGGCCGGTCCTCGAGCCCGCCGTGCGCGGCCAGCTCGGCCTCGATCACGTCCAGGTCGGTCAGCGGGTCGCGGCCGGGCTCGAACGTCGCGCAGTCGATCACGTGCACCAGCGCCGCGCACCGCTCGACGTGCCGCAGGAAGTCGTGCCCGAGCCCGCGACCCTCGCTGGCGCCCTCGATCAGGCCCGGCACGTCGGCCACGGTGAACGTGTTGTCCCCGGCAACGACCACCCCGAGGTTAGGGATCAGGGTGGTGAACGGGTAGTCCGCGACCTTCGGCCGGGCCCGGCTGATCGCCGCGACCAGCGAAGACTTGCCGGCGCTCGGGAACCCGACCAGCCCGACGTCGGCGACCACCTTGAGCTCGAGTACGACGGTGCGCGTCTCGCCTTCCTCGCCGAGCAGCGCGAACCCGGGCGCCTTCCGGGTGTTGCTGGCCAGGGCCGCGTTGCCGAGGCCACCCCTGCCGCCGTGGGCTGCGACGTACTCGGCCCCCGGGCCGACCAGGTCAGCGAGCATCTCGCCGTCGGCGGTACTCACGATGGTCCCGTCCGGAACGGCCAGTACGACGTCGCCGCCGGCCTTGCCGGCCTGGTTGTCGCCACGGCCCTGCTCGCCGTTGCTGGCCTTGCGGTATGCGGACCGGTGGTAGTCGACCAGCGTGGTCAGGCCCGGGTCCACCCGCAGGATCACGCTGCCGCCGTCGCCGCCGTTGCCACCGTCGGGCCCGCCGAGCGGCTTGAACTTCTCCCGGTGCACCGAGGCGCACCCGTTCCCGCCGTTGCCACCGGTGACGTGCACCGTGACCCGGTCGACAAAACTGGGTATCGCCATCTTCGGCCTTTCGTTTGCGTCTGAAGAAGGTTGCGCTATGCGCCAAGGTTCTTCGGACGTTGCTGTGAACAGAGACGAGGGGCGGGTCGCGATGTTCCGCGACCCGCCCCTCGCCGAGGCTTGCTTACCGGGTGGCGGTGTTACTCCGCCGGGACCGGTACGACGTTGACGACGCGGCGACCGCGCCGGGTGCCGAACTCGACGTTGCCCTCGACCAGCGCGAACAGCGTGTCGTCGCCGCCGCGGCCGACGCCGGTGCCCGGGTGGAAGTGCGTGCCGCGCTGCCGGACGATGATCTCGCCGGCGTTGACCAGCTGGCCGCCGTACCGCTTCACACCGAGCCGCTGCGAATTTGAGTCGCGACCGTTACGGGTGGACGCTGCGCCCTTTTTGTGTGCCATGAGAGGTCAGCTCACTTCTTCGCGTCGATGCCGGTGACCTTGACCTGGGTGTACCGCTGGCGGTGCCCCTGGCGCTTCCGGTAGCCGGTCTTGTTCTTGTACTTGAGGATGTGGATCTTCGGGCCCTTGGTCTGACCGAGGACCTCGGCCGACACGGCGATCTTGGCGAGCGCCTTGGCGTCGGCCGTCACAGTGTCGCCATCGACGACCAGGAGCGCCGGCAGCGAAACGGTCTCGCCGACCTCGGTCTCGAGGTTGTCGATCTCGATGACATCGCCGACGGCAACCTTCTGCTGGGTGCCGCCACTGCGCACGATCGCGTACACCGCGGATCTCACTCTCTGTTTGCTCGGAGTCGTTCAGGGGGCTGCGTGCGCGTCGCTGCACTCGGCCCACACAAAGGAGGCACACGAGACGTGCGCCGAGGATCTAGGGTACGGCGCCCGTCACGAGCGGGTCAAACCGGGGCTGCCGCCAGGCCAGACCGGTCCTCCGAGGTTTGTTCGGACGCCTTCTCCGGCTCGGGCGCCGGCTTCTCGGGAGTCTGCTTCGCGGACGCCTGCTTGTCAGGAGCCTGGTCCTTGGACCGTCCGTCCTTCGGCTGCTCGTCCTTCGGCTGCTCGTGCGGGGTCTGGTCCTCGGCCTGCTTGCCGCGACCGCGGCTGCGACCGCTGCGCGAGCTCTTGGCCTTCCCGTTCTCCTTGTTGTCGCGGCCAGAGCCTCGCCCGCGACCGCTGCCGGCGTCGTCGCCGCCACGCTTCTTCGGTTCGCGCGGCTCGTCGTGCAGGAGCAGACCGCGGCCGCCGCAGTGATCACAGGTCTCGCTGAACGCCTCCAGCAGACCGGTACCGATCCGCTTGCGGGTCATCTGGACCAGACCCAGCGAGGTCACCTCGGCGACCTGGTGCTTGGTCCGGTCCCGGCCCAGGCACTCCACCAGCCGGCGCAGCACCAGATCCCGGTTCGACTCCAGCACCATGTCGATGAAGTCGATCACGATGATGCCGCCGATGTCGCGGAGCCGGAGCTGCCGGACGATCTCCTCGGCCGCCTCCAGGTTGTTCCGGGTGACGGTCTCCTCGAGGTTGCCGCCGGACCCGGTGAACTTGCCCGTGTTGACGTCGACGACGGTCATCGCCTCGGTGCGGTCGATGACCAGCGATCCGCCGGACGGCAGCCAGACCTTGCGGTCCAGTGCCTTCTTGATCTGCTCGTCGATCCGGAAGTTCGCGAACACGTCACCGTCCCCGGACCACTTCTCGACCCGGTCGGCCAGATGCGGCGCGACGTACGAGACGTACTCGTTGACCAGGTCGAACGCGTCGTCACCGGAGATGACCAGCTTGGTGAAGTCCTCGGTGAACAGGTCCCGGACGACCCGGATCAGCAGGTCCGGCTCGCCGTACAGCAGCTGGGGTGCCTGGCCGCCGCCCGACTTCTTGTCGATGTCCTCCCAGTACGACTTCAGCCGGCTGACGTCGCGGGTCAGCTCCTCCTCGGACGCGCCCTCGGCGGCGGTCCGGACGATCACGCCCGCCTCGTCCGGGACGATGTCCTTGAGGATGCCCTTGAGCCGGTTCCGCTCGGTGTCGGGCAGCTTGCGGCTGATTCCGCCGTTCCCGCCGCGCGGCACGTACACGACGTACCGGCCGGGCAGGCTGATCTGGTTCGTCAGGCGCGCGCCCTTGTGGCCGACCGGGTCCTTGGTGACCTGCACCAGGACCGGCTGGCCGGACTTCAGCACCGACTCGATCTTGCGCGGGCCGTTGCCGCCGCCGAGCGTGGCCCAGTCGACCTCACCGGCGTACAGGACGGCGTTGCGGCCCTTGCCGATGTCGATGAACGCGGCCTCCATGCTGGGCAGCACGTTCTGCACCCGGCCGAGGTAGACGTTGCCGATCAGCGAGGACTGATCCTCCTGCGCGACGTAGTGCTCGACCAGCACGTTGTCCTCGGACACCGCGATCTGGGTGAGATTCTCGCTGGCCCGGATCACCATCGTCCGCGCGACAGACTCCCGCCGGGCCAGGAACTCGGCCTCGGTGACGATCGGCGCCCGCCGGCGGCCGGCTGCCCGGCCCTCCTGGCGGCGCTGCTTCTTCGCCGCGAGCCGGGTCGAGCCCTCGACCGCGGTGATCTCGGACGCGGCTGCCTTGCTGCTGCGTGGCTCGCGGACGCGTACGACGACCTCGTCCGGGTCGTCCGGTGACGCGACGCCGTCCTCGCCCTTGCGGCGACGGCGGCGGCGCCGGCGGCGGGAACCGCTGCCACCCTCACCCTCGATGTCGTCGTCGCCCTCGGCCTGGTCAGCCTCCGCGTTGTCGTCGGCGGCGTCGGTGTCCTGGTCGTTCTCGGCGTCGGAGCCGTCCTCGGCCCCGGCCTCACCGGACTTGCGGCGGCGCCGCCCACCGCGGCGGCGCCGGCGGCGGCGCGGACCCTCACCGCCCTCGCTGTCGGCGCTCTCGTCGGCGTCTGCGTCCTCGGTGTCCTCGCCCGCGGTCACGGTCGCGGGCTCCGGGGCGGCCTCGGCCTCCTGGGTACGGCGCTGGCGGGTCCGGCGGCTGCGCGTGGGGGCCTCGTCCTCGGCGGCGGGAGTGGTCTCCTCGACCGCGGCCTCGGCCGGTTCGGCGGTCTTCTTCGCGGTACGACGGCGCGCCGGCCGCTCGGTCTCGCCCGCAGCCTCGACCGGGGCCTGGAACAGCACCGCGGCGGTCGCGGCACCACGGCGTCCGGCCGGCTTCTCGGCCTCGGGCTTCTGGTCCGGCTGCGCCGGGGCGTCGGACGGTGCCGCGGTCTCTGCAACGGCGGTCTTCTTCGCCGTACGCTTCCGGGTCGTCTTCTTGGCTGGCGCGGCCTCGGCGGCCGGCGCCTCGGTCGTGGCGGGCGCCTCGATCGTGGCGGGCGCGGCCGGCGTCGCTGTGCCGTCCGGCGTGGCGACGGCCTTCTTCGCCGTACGTTTCCGGGCGGCCTTCTTCTTGGCCGGCGCCGCCTCGACCAGCGCTGCGTCCGGCGCGGTGGTGGCCGTCGCCGTGTCGGCGGGCGGGGCGGCGTCCGCCGCGTCCGGGGCGGGCGCGGTCTTCTTCGCGGTCCGCTTCGACGCGGCCCGCTTGCGGGCGGGCTTGGCCGGCGCCTGGGTGGTTGCTTCGGGATTGGCCGGCGTCTCGGTGGACGCGGGCGGGTTCTGGGTGTCTGTTCGCTCGTTTTCGAGCATGTGTTGCGGGTCTCCTCAGGCCTCCGGCGTGCCCTTGGCGAACCCGTGGTGGCGGGTCCGGCACAGCCGGAAGCGGGTCTCGTTCGCCGCGCCCGGCGTGTTGTCGGGGCGGCGGAAGCCAGCTGGGTCCGCTCTCGGCGCCCGCTACGGCGCCGGTGGAGCGGCGGCGTCGCCCTCCGCTGGATGCGTCTCATGGGCGGTGTCCGCCTGTTCGGGCGCGGTCGCCTGGGTGGCGTCGCGGTCACGAGCGAGCGGATCGTCCACAGTGCCGGAGGCCTCGTTGAGCGGCCCCTGCGCGAGCCTGGTCAGAAGAGCCGGGCCCGTCACCGAGAGCGCCGCTACCTCGAGCACACCGGCGAGAACGTCGTCGGGTCGTACGGTCGGGGTTCCGTGCCGTACTACCACTTGCAGTATCGCACACCGATCCAGTCCGGGCTCGCCGCACGGCTCCGCGAGTCCCGGGGACAGGCGCAGCACGGCAGCGCGGCAGTCGAAGGTTCGAAGCCCCCGCTTGGTCATCCGCTCGACCAGCACCTCATCTCTCGCGAGGAACGCCTCCGCCGCAGCCGCGGCACGCTCAGGATCGGTCCCGGGGAGCGTGATCCGCCACTCGCTGGCCTCCAGCCGGTCCGCCAGCGACCCGGGTCCGGCGACCACCACATCGACCACGTCGAGCCCGTCCGGAAGGGCCTCGTCCAGGGCGGTCCGGACCTGCTCCGGCTCCCCCACGGATGTGAGCGAGATCTCCAAGTACTCAGCCTCGCTCGCGGCACCGGTCGGCGCCGCCCCGGCGTACGAGATCTTCGGGTGAGGGCTGAACCCGTGTGAGAACGCCACCGGCAGCCCGGCCCGCCGTACCGCCCGCTCGAACGCGCGCTGGAAGTCACGGTGCGAGGTGAACCGGAGCCGTCCTCGCTTGGCGAACCGCACCCGCAGCTTCTGGACCGCTGGGAGCTGCTGGGTGGGCGGGGCCTGAGTCGGTGACACGGCGCCCTATTCTGTCAGCCCCTCGGCAGCGCAGCCGTCCACCGGGCGTTGTCGGCGACCAGCAGCGCCGGTACGACGCTGAACGGGAACGGCATGTCCGTGCGGAAGGTGTCCTCGCCCGACACGGCCGCGACCGGATCGTAACAGTCTCCGCTGAGCTGGTAGGCGGTCAGGATCTGATCGCAGCACGGCGTCCGTGCCAGGTCGTCCACTGTCAGCGGTCGATCCTCGATCGGCCCGAGCCGAGCCTCCGTCATGACACTCATGGTCTCTCCTCACTGCCGATCCAGCCACAACGACCTTCGCGAGAACACGGACCACGAAGTCACCGGGGCCGAACAGTCACGCGATGGCGACGCCGTGCGGCATGATGAGGGCCTGGATCCAGGTGAGGGAGGACGGGCCATGGTGGCAGAACCGGCGGAATCGGGCCCGGCCGCGTCGTCGCAGAGGCAGGACTCCGGGGACCACGGGGAAGGCGACGGCAAGGGCATCTACTGGGTGTTGAAGCACGTCCTGCTCGGCCCGCCGATCAAGCGGGTGTTCCGGCCGCACGTCGAGGGTCTGGAACACATCCCGCCGACGGGTCCCGGGATCATCGCGAGCAACCACCTGTCGTACGCCGACTGGCTGTTCATGCCGCTCGCGGTGCCTCGGCGGGTCACTTTCGTGGCCAAGTCCGACTACTTCGTCGGCCGCGGGCTGAAGGGGAGGTTCCAGCGCGGGTTCTTCAAGGGCACCGGACAGGTGCCGATCGACCGCAGCGGCGGGTCGGCCAGCGAGGGTGCGCTGCGCGCCGGGAAGAAGGTGCTGCAGCGCGGCGAGCTGTTCGGTATCTATCCGGAGGGCACCCGCTCGCACGACGGCAAGCTGTACAAGGGCCGCACCGGTGTCGCCCGGCTCGCGCTGGAGACAAAGGTCCGGGTGATCCCGTGCGGCGTGGTCGGCACCGACGTGGTCGCACCGCCCGGCAAGGTGGTCGCCTCGCTGGCGTCGCCGACCGTGAGGTTCGGAGCACCGCTGGACTTCTCCCGGTACGACGGGATGGAGCGCGACCGGCTCATCCTGCGGGCCGTCACCGACGAGATCATGTACAAGATCATGGAGCTGTCCGGCCAGGAGTACGTCGACATGTACGCCACCAAGGCCAAGGAACTCGCCGTCCGCGCCACCACCGGCGCCCCCAAGAAGATCCGCAAATCCGACGCCTAGCCCTCCATGGGGAAGTTTTCGTCGCCTGGTGACGGAAAGTTGCCCCATCCGTGCAGGGTGCGGCGGCCGACGGCATCGACCCGGTGAGTAGAGTCCTGGAGGGTGAACGGAAGCATCGCCTATCAGGGCGAACCCGGCGCCAACTCCGCGATGGCCTGCACCGAGATGTACCCGGGCTGCGAGCAGCTGGCCTGCACGACGTTCGAGGATGCGCTCGAGGCGGTGACGGACGGTACCGCGGCGCTGGCGATGATCCCGATCGACAACTCGATCGCCGGGCGGGTCGCGGACATCCATCACTTGCTGCCCGAGTCGGGGCTGCACATCGTCGGCGAGCACTTCCTGCGGATCCACTTCCAGCTGATGACCGTGCCGGGGGCACGGCTGGAGGACATCCGGACCGTCCGCAGCCACGTCCACGCGCTCGGCCAGTGCCGCAAGATCGTCCGTGACAACGGCTGGTCGACGGTCGTAACCGACGACACGGCCGGCGCGGCCCGCGAAGTCGCCGCGCTCGGCGATCCGAGCGTGGCGGCGCTGGCGCCGCTCGCCGCGGCCGAGCTGTACGGGCTGTCGATCATGGCGGAGGACGTCGAGGACGAGCACCACAACACGACCCGGTTCCTGGTGCTGGCCCGGGAGCCCCTGGTTCCGGACCGCGAGGCCGGGCCGGCGATCACCACGTTCGTCTACCGGGTGCGCAACGTGCCGGCCGCGTTGTACAAGGCGCTCGGAGGGTTCGCCACGAACGGCGTGAACATGACCAAGCTGGAGAGCTACCAGCTCGGCGGCATGTTCTTCGCGACGCAGTTCTACGCCGACGTCGAGGGGCACCCGGAGGACCCAGGCGTGGCCCTGGCGCTGGAGGAGCTCACGTTCTTCTCGGTCGAGGTCCGCGTGCTCGGGGTCTACCCGGCGCACCCGTACCGCGCGGAGATCGCCGAACCCGCGGCCAACCGGGTGAACCACCCCATCGCCAACACTTGAGCACTGTCCAAGTCAGACGACCAGTGCCACTCGGCCTCCCACACGGCTAGACGACGGACAGCGGGAGCAGCTTCTTCCCGGTCGGGCCGATCTGGATCTCGGTTCCCATCTGCGGGCACACGCCGCAGTCGAAGCACGGGGTCCAGCGGCAGTCCTCGACCTCGATCGCGCCGTCCGGCTCGAGGGCGTCCTGCCAGTCCTCCCAGAGCCAGTCGCGGTCCAGACCAGAGTCCAGGTGGTCCCACGGCAGCACCTCGGCGTACTCGCGCTCCCGGGTGGTGTACCAGTCCAGGTCCACCGGCTCGTCCGCGAGCGCCCGCTCCGACGCGAGAACCCAGCGGTCGAAGGAGAAGTGCTCGCTCCAGCCGTCGAACCGGCCGCCGTCGCGCCAGACCTTCTCGATGATCCGGCCGACCCGGCGGTCGCCGCGGGAAAGCAGTCCCTCGACGATGCCGGGCTTGCCGTCG
>Ga0114129_10009479_pt1 | contig 13878 bp, 16 predicted proteins | sample RhiMetdeltSRZDD1_FD_80071 | JGI IMG/M metagenome (GOLD analysis project Ga0114129, IMG submission 80071) | Populus rhizosphere microbial communities from Tennessee, USA - Rhizosphere MetaG P. deltoides SRZDD1 (version 2) (version 2) | ecosystem: Host-associated > Plants > Roots > Rhizosphere >...
CCCGTGTCGCCCACCGACCTCGCGCTCGCCAACGAGGCGCCGAGGGAGTGGACCATCGAGGATGTTTCGCTGTCGATCGAGCCGGGTCAGCTCGCGGCGCTGGTGGGTCCGTCGGGCGCCGGCAAGACCACGATGACCTACCTCGTGCCACGGCTGTACGACGTGCAGCGCGGGATCGTGAAGATCGACGGGATTGATGTTCGGCAGCTCAAGCTCGAGTCGCTGGGCGATCTGATCGGTGTGGTGACGCAGGAGACCTACCTGTTCCACACGACGATCCGGCGCAACCTGCTGTACGGCAAGCCCGACGCCACCGACGAGCAGCTCGACGCGGCCGCGCGGGCAGCGAACATCTATGAGCGGATCGCCGAGCTGCCCGAGGGTTACGACACGATCGTGGGCGAGCGCGGGTACAAGCTGTCCGGCGGCGAGAAGCAGCGCCTGGCGATCGCGCGCGTCATCCTCAAGGACCCGCGGATCCTGATCCTGGACGAGGCCACATCCTCGCTCGACACGACGTCCGAGCGTTTGGTGCAGGCCGCGCTCGTGCCGCTGATGGAGGGTCGGACGACGATCGCGATCGCGCACCGCCTGTCGACGATCCTGTCGGCCGACGTGATCTTCGTCGTGGACCGGGGCCGGATCGTCGAACGCGGCACGCACGACGAGTTGCTCGCGCGCGGTGGGCTCTACGCGAGCCTCTACCAGCAGCAGTTCCGCGGTGGCCTGGTCGAGGCCGTCACCGAGGACGGCATGATCCTGTCCAGCGGCGAGGTGGTCCGGACCTCCAGCGCGTAGCGGTCCGCTCAGGCCGGGGGGATCGGCCTCGAATAGGTGAGCAGGACGAACCCGTCCGGGAACGTCCGGTCCGGGAGCCGTTCGAAGCCGAGCGCCTCGTACATCTTCTGAGCGGCCCTCATGCGTTGCGTGGTGTGGAGCGTCATCCGCGTTCGGCCGGCGTCCCGCGCTCGATCGAAGCATTCGCGCATGAGGGCCCGGGCGACACCGCGTCCCCGCTCGCCCGGATCGACGCCCAGCATCCGGATGTGCGCCTCGCCGGGGGGGAGCGGCGGCTCGTCTTGCTCGATGCGTTCGCCCAGCTCGAGCGTGGCACTGCCGAGCACGCGCCCGCCCTCTATCGCTACCAGGACGAGTCCGATGTCCGCGCGGCCCTCGACGTCGGCGATCGTCGCCAGGTACCGGTCCCAGGAGTCGCTGTCCGCGAACTCGCGATAGGCGAGCGCGGTCACCCGTCCGGCCTCCTCGTACTCGTCCGGCCTCGCCGGGCGCGTCTGGATCGCCACGCGTCGAGCGTACCGTCCGCGAGGCGGTCAAGGAGATTGACGGTCGGGCGGACGGGGGCGACGATGTCGACGTGGGCGAACCCGACCTGTCGCGTCTGCTGCTCGAGGCCTCTCGCGTGCTCGGCGCCGAGATCGTCGCCGGCCTGCAGGAGCGCGGGTTCCCCGACGCGAGGCCGGGCCACGCGGCGCTGTTCATGCACATCGACCGCCGGTGGGGGACGCGCCTGACCGATCTCGGGCGGCGGGCGCGGATGAGCAAGCAGGGGATGATGCTGCTCGTCGACGACCTCGAGACCCGCGGCTACGTTCGGCGCGTACCCGACGCGGACGACTCGCGCGCCAAGGTCGTACGCCTGACGGCTCGCGGGCGCCGGTTCGTGGCTGAGGCCCGCCGCTCGGTTGCCGCGGTGGAGGCCCGCGCGAGACGCGAGCTCGGCGAGCGGCGGTATGAGGCCCTGCGGGACTCGCTCGAGTACCTGATCGGGGTCGGGGAGGGGCTCGAGGAGGGGTGACCGTTCGGGCGCTGGAGGTGCTGCCCGACGCCGAGACGGTCGCCGGCCGCGGAGCGGAGGAAGTCGCAGCCGGGGCGCGGGGGGCGATCGCTGCGCGGGGCCGGTTCACGTTCGCCGTGAGCGGTGGCCGCACGCCGTGGGCGATGTTCCGGGCCCTCGCGGACGAGGATCTTCCCTGGGAGGCGATCGGCATCTGGCAGGTGGACGAGCGGCTCGCGCCCGACGGGGACCCCGACCGCAACCTGACGCCTCTGGTCCCGGCCCTGCCGGCGGCGGTCGAGCTCCACCCGATGCCGGTCACCGAGGACGATCTGGACGCGGCGCTCGAGCGCTACGCGGCGTCCCTGCCCGAGGCGTTCGACCTGGTCCACCTGGGGATGGGGGACGATGGTCACACGGCGTCGCTGATCCCCGGCGACCCAGTCCTCGACGTGACCGACCTGGATGTGGCGCTCACACGCGAGTACCGGGGGCGGCGCCGGATGACGCTTACCTACCCCGCTCTCGACCGGTCCCGCCGGGTGCTGTGGCTGATCACGGGCGAGGACAAGTCCGCCATGTTGCCCCGACTGCTTGCCGGGGACCCGTCGATCCCGGCCGGAAGGGTCTCCGCCGAGGACCAGGTCGTCTTCGCTGATCGCGCCGCCGCCGCGGAGGTCGCGGGCTAGCTCAGGACGCTCACGTCCAGCAGCTTCCCGACGAGGTATGTAACTGCGGCCGCGGCCCCGCCGATGGTCAGCATCCGCAGCCCGGAGAGCAACCACGACTTTCCGGTCAAGTACGAGGTCGCGGCGCCGACACCGAACAACGCCAGGCCCGACAGGATCGCCGAGATCATCACGGCAGGATTCCCCGACGTGACGAGGAACGGCAGCAGCGGCACGAACGCGCCCAGCGAGAACGTGACGAACGAGGATCCGGCGGCCGCCAAGGGGGATCCGAGGCCTCCCTTGTCGAGCCCGAGTTCCTCGCGCGCGTGGGTCTCCAGCGCCATCTCCGGGTCCCGCATGAGCTCGGTCGCCAGGCGTTCGGCCAGGTCGCGGGGGAGGCCTCTCTGCGCGTAGATCTCTGCGAGCTCGAGGCGCTCGGACTCGGGGTCCGAGCCGATCTCGTGCGCCTCAAGGTGGATCAGGCGTTCGTACACCTCGCGCTGGACCCGCACCGAGATGTACTCGCCGGCCGCCATCGAGAACGCGCCGGCCAGCAGCCCCGCGACGCCCGCGACGATCACCACGTCGTTGTCGACGCCGGCGCCGGCCACGCCGAAGATCAGCGACAGGTTCGAGACCAGGCCATCGTTGACGCCGAAGATCGCCGCGCGAAGCGCACCCGACCGCCCGCCCGCGCGCTGCTCGGCGATCGGACCCGGGTGTGGCACGACCCGCCACGTTCGTCCCCGCAGGCGGGAGACCATCTGTGACAGGAGGCCGAGGCGCTCCCTGGTCCGCTCGTCCTCGGGAGACAGCCCGTTCGTCGACCACATGGCGGCGGCCCTCGACCTACGCGGGGCCCGCCGCGGCCACGCGTTCCCTGGCGATGCCGACGGCGGCTTCGGGGGTGAAGCCGAACTTCGCCTGTCGCTCCTTCAGCGGCGCAGATGCCCCGAACGTGTACGCGACCGGCGCCATCGCCATCGGAGTGCCCGGATGGCCGGAGTTGGCCTGCTGCACGGCGTCGATACACAGCGTTCGGATCGTGGCGATGGCCAGCTGGTCGGGGTCGGCGATCGAGACGGTGCTCATCGGGGTTCCTTTGCCTGCGAGCGGGTGCTCCGATTGTGCGTCGGCGCGGTTCCGGTGTCGAACCCTGCGCGGACCGGCCCGCCGAGCTGCACCGATCCATGCGAGGCCCGTAGTACGGTTCGCCCGTGAACGCCGAAGAGGGGAATGGCGCTGCGGCGGACGACGTCGGCGACCTCACGCCCGCCGAGGTCGGCCGCTGGGACGACCGGTACGGCCTGCTGTTCGTCATCATCGTGGCCTCGATGCTGCTCACTGCGGCTAACACGACCTGGCTGAAGATCGTCGCGGTCGTCATGCAGGGCCTGATGGTGCTGTTCGCGCTCTTCGCATCGCGCGCCGACCGACGCGTCTGGCGCATCGCGTTGTTGCTGATCCCGATCGGCGTGATCCTCGGGGTCGCCGGCCGGCTGAACGACGCGCGGCCCGCCCAACTGACCGCGGCCGTCCTGAACGTGGTGCTGCCCCTGGCCGCGATCGGTGCGCTCGGGCGCAGGATCGTCAAGGAGAAGACGGTGAGTGGCCGGACGATCCTCGGTCTGCTCTCGGTCTACCTCCTGCTCGGGATGACGTTCTCGGCGCTCTACATCACGATCGCCGTTGCGAGCCGGGAGCCCTTCTTCGCCCAGACGAAACAAGCGGATCCGGTGGACTTCACGTACTTCAGCTTCGTGACGATCGCCACGGTTGGCTACGGGGACCTGACGGCGGCCAACCCGATACCGCGGTTGCTCGCCGCGCTCGAGGGCCTGACGGGTCAGCTGTACCTGGTCACGGTGGTGGCGGTCGCCGTCTCACGTGTCCGGACCAGGCGGGATCGTCTCTCCGACCCCTGAGCTCAGCCCTCGTTCCGCGCCTTTCGCATGGAGAAGCGGGCGAACATCCGCCGTGCGCGGCTCTCGGGCTCCTCGGCGTGCTCCTCCGTCTCTTCCAGCCCGACCTCGTCCTCGCGCGTCAGTTCCGTGTCGACGACCTCGTGCCGCTTGAGGTAGTTCGAAACCGTCGACTGGATGACGGCCGCAGCCGGCAGCGCCATGAAGGCGCCGATCAGTCCGCTGATCGATGCGCCCGCCAGGGCCGCGCCGAACGCGACCGCCGGATGCAGCTGCATCGTCCTGGCGGTGATCCGCGGGGCGAGTAGGTAGTTCTCGATCTGCTGGTAGATCACCACGAAGATCAGGAAGATCAGCGCCTTCCACGGATCCTCCAGCAAGGCAACCAGCAGCGGGACGGCCGCCGCGATATACGTCCCCACGACCGGGATGAACTGCGACACGAACCCCTGCCACAGTGCGAGCGGGACGGCGAAGGGGATCCCGAGCGCCTGCAGCACGATGAAGGAGATCGTCGCGTTGATCACGGCGAGCAGGAGCCTCGAGTACAGGTACCCACCGGTCTTGTCGATCGCGACCTCCCACGCGGCCAGCAGGTCTACCTGGATGCGCGGGGGGAGCAGGGAGCACACCCCCCGTCGGAATCGAGGGCCGTCGGCCACGAAGTAGAAGGTGAACAGGCCGATCGTCAGCACCTGGAACAGGAGTCCGAGCACGAAGGCCCCGAACGACGCCACGTTCGTCGCGATCTGCTGGATGTCGGCCTGGGCGCTCGCGATGTTGCGCAGGATCTTGCCACTCGTCAGCTCGACGTCGAACCATCGCTGCGTGTAGACGCTCGCCTGGTCCAGCCATGACGGCAGCTTGGTCACGAGCTCTTGCACCTGGTCGATCACGAGCGGGACCATCAACGCGAGCGCCACCAGCCCGAGCAACCCCAGACCAAGAAGCACCATCGCCGCCGCGACCCCGCGACGCCACCCGCGGCCGACCAGCCAGTTGACGGCCGGTTCGAGCGCGAACGACAGGAACAACGCGGCCACGATCCACAGCAGGAGCTGTTGCAGCCTGCGCACCAGGCTGAATGCGGCGTAGGCCAGGAACGCGGTCACTACGATCCACAGCAGCAGCCGTGGTATCCACGCGGGCATTCCGCTGGACTCGGCGGCGGCCACCCCGACTCGGTCGCCTGACTCGCCGATCGTCGTGAGATCGTCGCCGCCGCCGGGGTCGCTGGGTCCCTCGACAGCCGGTTTCGGGCTCTGCCTAGACGGCGTCGGCTCGTGCGCGGCGGCCGGGTCCATGCGGGCAGGGTATCGGCCGTCGCTCCTCGTAGCCAGCATGTGTACGAGGGCCGCCGCTACGATGAGGCTATGCCCGAGGACGCCGTCGGCAAGTCCGGCCGGCCCACCGAGACGCGCAACAAGCCCGCGCGCCCCCGCGACCGGCTCGGCCGGCCGCAGGCGTGGGACGCGGAGAACGCGCTCGAGCTCGAGGACTTCGACGCGCTGCCGATCGAGGAGGTGCACCGGCTCGGGCGCGAGCATATGAACGCCGGCCACTACTTCCCGGCCCACGAGGCCTGGGAGACCGCGTGGAAGAAGGCACGCGATACCGACGACGCGGAATTCTTCAAGGGCCTGTCGCAGCTCGGGGCCGGCTATGTGCACCTGATGCGCGGGAACGCGCACGGCACCGTGCGGTTGCTCAGGCGAGCATCGGGTCGCCTGATCGGGTACCCGGACGGGCATTGGGGCGTCGAAGCAAGGCGAGTCGCGCGGGAGGCCGAGGCGCTCGCCAGAGCCGTCGAGGACGGCAAGGTTCGGCCGGGCGAGGACGCCGAGTTCGAACCTCCACGCCTGTGACCGGCCCGATCGGTTGACTGTCTCGGCTCGCACCGGCACCATGTGTGCATGAGGGAGGACCCGCAGGCGAACATGCTCGACTGGAAGGGCCGCACCGGCCCGTTCACGGTCTCCCTGGGCGACGGCGTATTCCATCCGACTCACACCAGCCGGGCGATCGCGGACGCCCTGGAGATCGGCCCCCAGGACACCGTGATCGACGTCGGCTGCGGGAGCGGGGTCCTGTCGTTCGTGGCGGCGCGCCTGGGCGCCCGCCGGGTGATCGGGACCGACCTGTCCGAGCACGCGGTCGAGGTCGCGCGGGAGAACGCGGACAAGCTCGGGCTGGGCGGCCGGGTGGAGTTCCGGTCAGGGAACCTGCTGGACCCGGTCCGGGGCGAGCGGGCGGACGTCATCATCGGCGATGTCTCGGGCATCCCGGACGAGATCGGCCGGCTCGCCGGCTGGTTCCCGGACGGACACGCGGGCGGGCCCACCGGCGCCGAGCTGCCGGCTGCGATGCTGGAGAGCATCCGAGAGAACGACTGCCTGGCGCCCGGCGGTCACCTCTACCTCCCCACCGGCACGCTTCAGGCCGAGTCCAAGATCCTGGACGTCGCGCGCAAGATCTTCGGCGCGGCGAACCTGCAGTCGCTGACATCGAAGGAGTTCCCGCTGCCCGACGTCGTCGCAAAGTCCAAGGCGCTCGCGCAGATGATGAAGGACGGCATCGTCGACCTTCGCGCGCGCGGCAGCCGTCTGCTGTGGCGCCTGCAGGTCTGGCGCTGCGAGCTGCCGAAGGACGGACGGGTCACCGCGCTGCTGTAGTTAGGTCTTCGCCGGGTCGATCTCCACGAGCGCCTTCACCCAGTAGCCTGCCTCGCGAAGGTGCTCGCCCCCGCCGCGATCGATCGCGAGCACGATGATCGCCACCTCGCAGCCCGCCGCCTCGAGCACCTTCGCGGCCGATAGCACCTGGGCGCCCGTCGTCGACACGTCCTCGACCAGCGCGACTTCCGCGCCGGCCGGCGCGTGCCCCTCGAGCTGCGACATCGTCCCGTAGGACTTGGGCTCCTTGCGCACCACCGCGATGGGCAGGCCGGTCTCCAGGGCGAGGGCCGCCACCAGCAACGTGGCCGCGCCCTCGGGCGCGGCGAGGTGGGTGATGCCGTCGGGCAGCAGCCCGGCGACGGCTCCAGCGGTGTCTCGCAACAGGTCCGGGTCGGTGAGGAAGCGGAACTTGTCGAAGTACACGTTCGAGCGGCGGCCCGAGGACAGAACGAAGTCCCCGCGGATCTGGGAGGCGGAGATCAACCGCTGCGGGAGGTCGTCGGGCACGGCGCGTAGCATAGGCGCCGGAGATGAGCCGGACGGGCGGGACGTGAACCGGGCGGTCGGCACGTGAATGTCTACCGGTCCGTCGCCAGGCCGCTGTTGTTCGCGCTCCCGCCGGAGGCGTCCCACCGACTCGCGCACGAGCTCCTGGGCCTGCCCCTTCCGTGGGAGCGGCTCGGCGGGGTGGAGCGCGATCTCGCGCTCGAGGTGTCGGTCGCGGGCCTGCGGCTCTCGAACCCGGTCGCGCTTGCCGCGGGGTTCGACAAGACCGGCCGGCACGTGGACGCGCTCGGGCGGCTCGGGTTCGGGTACGTGGTGTGCGGAACGTTCACCCGGCGGCCGCGTGCCGGGCACCCCAAGCCCAGGATCGTCCGGTACCCACGCCGGATGTCGATGGCCAATGCGATGGGCCTGCCGAACCCCGGCGCGGAGGCGGCGGCCGCGACCCTGGCACGGGTGCGCAGGACCGGGCCTCGCGTCGCGAGCATTGCCGACCAGGACCTCGTCGACGTGCTCGAGACCCATGCGCTCCTGGAGCCGCACGTCGAGGCGATCGAGCTCAACGCGAGCTGCCCGAACGTGTCGTGGGGACGAGACCGGGACAACGAGGCGCATCTCGGGAGCATCCTGCATGAGCTCGGCACGCGCCGGTCGACCCCGCTGTTCGTGAAGCTCCCGCCGTTCCGAAGCGACGTCGAGCGCGATGTCGTCGTCGCACTGGCGCACATCGCCCAGCGGGCCGGCGCCGACGCGCTCACGGTCTCGAACACGGTTCCGGTCGGCGAACGCCGGCTGTCCGTCGGCTCGGGTGGGCTCTCGGGCCGCGCGCTCCTGGACGGCACGCTGACGAACCTGCGGGAGATCCGTCGCGCGACGGGCGGCGCCGTCCCGCTGAACGCGAGCGGGGGGATCTTCACGGGCGAGGATGCTCTGGCCTGCATCGAGGCGGGTGCGACCACGGTCCAGGTGTACACCGGGCTCGTGTTCGAGGGTCCGGGCATCGTCGGCGGGCTCACCCGCGCGCTCGCGCGTGCCCTCCGCAGTCGGCGGGCGGACCTCGCCGCGCTGGTCGGTTCCAACTGACCCCGAACCGCAGTGGCTTGCCCAGGCACGGTTTCCCGTTCAAGATGGCGCGATTCCCAACGACCGATCTCCGGAGGCGGGTTGGCGCAGCGTGCAATCAGGGTCGACGAGGCACCCGAGCGTGCCGGGACCGCCGCCGCGGTCAGGCTCGAGAGCGTCGTCAAGCGGTTCGGCGACGTGGTGGCCGTCGACGGCGTCGACCTCGAGGTCCGGGAGGGCGAGTTCTTCTCGATGCTTGGGCCATCGGGCTCGGGCAAGACGACGTGCCTGCGGATGATCGCCGGCTTCGAGGCGCCCACGCAGGGACGGGTGCTCCTCGGAGGCCAGGACGTGACCCGCCTGGCGCCATACCAGCGGGACGTGAACACCGTCTTCCAGGACTACGCGCTGTTCCCGCACATGTCCGTGCAGGGGAACGTCGAGTACGGGCTCAAGGTCAAGAGGGTGCCGACGAAGGACCGGCGCGAGCGCGCCGCTGATGCGCTCGCGATGGTGCAGCTGTCGGCGTTCGGCGATCGCAAGCCGAGCCAGCTCTCGGGCGGCCAGCGGCAGCGGGTGGCGCTCGCCCGGGCACTCGTCAACCGCCCGAAGGTGCTGCTGCTGGACGAGCCGCTCGGCGCGCTTGACCTGAAGCTCCGCCAGGCCATGCAGATCGAGCTCAAGGAGATCCAGCAGCAGGTCGGGCTGACGTTCATCTACGTCACACACGACCAGGAGGAGGCGCTCACGATGAGCGACCGCCTGGCCGTGTTCAGCCGCGGGCGGGTCGAGCAGATCGGGGCGCCGGCCGAGGTGTACGAGCGGCCGGCGACCGGGTTCGTGGCCGGGTTCGTCGGGACGTCCAACGTCCTGGAAGGGGACGCGGCCCGCGAGATCGCGGGCGACCCCCACGCGTTCACGATCCGCCCGGAGAAGATCGCGATGGTGGACCCGGCCGAAGCGGTCCCCGACGGCTCGTGCACGGTCACCGGTCACGTCCGCGAGGTCGTGTACCTGGGGGCGGTCACGCGGTACATCGTGACGCTCGACGTCGGCGGCGAGCTCGTGGTCATGCAGCAGAACCTCGCGACGTCGTCGATGCAGGCCCTCCAGGTGCGCGGCAAGGCCGTGCGCCTGATGTGGGATCGCATCAACAACCGCCCGGTCGAGTCGGCCGGCGGTTCGAACGAAGGGTCGATGGACCCAGAAGAGGGGGCTTCATGAAGGGGGCAGTTCGAATCTGGCTCGTCGCGCTGGCGGCGCTCGGGCTCGTGGCCGCGGCGTGCGGCCAGGACGAGGGCTCGGGTGGTGGCGGAGCGACCGGCGGCGGCATCGAGCCGTCGAAGACCTACACCTCGATCGGGGAGCCCGAAGGCGAGCTCAACCTGATCGCCTGGTCGGGCTACGTCGAGGACGGTACCACCAAGGGGTACGACTGGGTGACGCCGTTCGAGGACGACACCGGGTGCAAGGTCAACGTCACCTACGGAGACACGTCCGACGAGATGGTCCAGCTGATGCGCCAGGGCGGCGGAACGGAGTACGACGGCGTCTCGGCGTCGGGCGATGCGACGAACCGGCTGATCGCCGCCGGCGATGTGGGCGCGATCGACACGTCGCTCTTCCCCCAGTTCGCCAACGTGATCGGGCCGCTCAACCCCGACGGCGGGACGAACACGGCGCACTACATCGTGAACGGCAACGTGTACGGCACGCCGTACATGTACGGGCCGAACTTCCTGATGTACAACACGGACAAGATCTCGCCGGCGCCCACGAGCTGGGACGTGGTGTTCGAGCCGGACTCGCCCGCGGCGGGGTCGGTCACCGCGTACAACTCGCCGATCTACATCGCAGACGCGGCCGTGTACCTGATGGCGCACAACCCGGACCTGAACATCACGGACCCGTACGAGCTCACGCAGGATCAGCTCGACGCGGCCGTAGAGTTGCTGAAGCAACAGCACGCGATGATCAGCGGCTACTGGGCGCTCTTCACGGACGAGATCGACGGGTTCGTCAACGGCTCGATGACCGCTGGCACGGCCTGGCCGGTCAACTTCCGGTACACGGAACCCGATGCGCCGGTTGACGCCGTGATCCCCTCCGAGGGGATGACCGGCTGGGCCGACACGTGGATGATCTCGGCCAACGCCCAGCATCCAAACTGCATGCTGAAGTGGATGGACTGGACGATGCAGCCCCAGGTGCAGGCCGAGGTCTCCGACTTCTACGGGGCCGCGGGGAGCAATGTGGACTCCTGCCAGGCGACCAAGGACTTCGTCAAGAGCCTCTACGGCAAGAGCGCCGTCGCCGAAGTCGACACGATCCGCTACAGCTTCTGCGGCGACGCCGACTTCCTGGACTCGCTGTACCTGTGGAAGACCCCGCTGCCCGACTGTGGCGACGACCGCGGCGAGGTCTGCAAGGACTACTCCGAGTGGACGCAGGCCTGGACGGAGATCGTCGGCTAAGCGTTCGGAGGACGTTGACGGAGACCCCGGGCTCTCCGGCGAACGAGGGAGGGTGAGGGTGGCGGCGATCGCGGGTGAGCGGCCGGACGAGGACGCGCGCTCGCGCGCGTCCGCGTTCCTGTTCCGGCATCCAGGGGGCAAGATCGCCCTCACGCTGGGCGCCCCGCTCACCTGGTTCCTGGTCGTCTACATCGGGTCGCTCCTTTTCCTGCTGGCGAACGCCTTCTGGAGCCTGGACGTCCTGACCTCGCAGGTGGTGCGGGGCTTCTCCTTCGACAACTTCCAGACGCTCTGGGAGAACGGGGTCTACCGAACGATCACGTTGCGAACACTGGGGATCGCGGCGGCCGTGACGATCGCCGACATCCTGCTGTCGTTCCCGCTGGCGTACTACGCGGCTCGGTTGGCCTCGCCCAGGGCGCGCAACGCTGTACTGGTCGCGATCGTCCTGCCGCTGTGGGCCAACTACCTGGTTCGGATCTTCGCGTGGAAGATCATGCTCACGCCCAACGGGTTCGTGAACTGGCTGGTGGAGCTGACCGGCCTGGGTTCGCTCCAGCTCGGGCGCTCCAACTGGGCCGTGTGGCTGACGTTCGTGTATCTCTGGCTGCCGTTCACCCTGCTGCCGATCTACGCGGCGCTCGAACGCCTCCCCTCGTCCCTGTTGGAGGCATCTTCGGACCTCGGCGCGAAGGACTCGACCACGTTCTGGAGCATCACGTTCCCGTTGATCTTGCCGGGCATCGCCGCCGGCTCGATCTTCGCATTCGGGCTCACGCTGGGCGACTACATCACGCCGGAGATCGTCGGAAACACGCAGTTCATCGGCAACGTGATCTACGACAACGTCGGCGTCGCCGGCAACACCCCGCTCGCAGCGGCATTCGCATTGGTCCCCATCGCGATCATGGCCGTCTACCTGATCGGCGCCAAACGTCTCGGCGCGTTTGAGGCCCTGTAGCCATGGAGACGCCGCTGGTCAAGGCCCTGGTCCGGGTGGCCGCGGCGCTCATCCTCGTGTTCCTGTATGTACCGCTTGTCATCGTCGTCCTGTACGCGTTCAACGACAGCATCGGCCAGGCCTGGCCCATCCAGGCCTACACGACCAAGTGGTTCTCGGCCGCCTGGAACAACGACCAGGTCCGCGAGGCGCTCCCGAACTCGCTCGTGGTCGCGCTGGTCGCGACGCTGCTCGCCCTGTTCCTCGGCAGCCTGGCCGCGTTCGCGGTCCATCGGTTCCATTTCTTCGGTCGCGACGCCGTGTCGTTCCTGCTGGTGCTGCCGATCGCGCTCCCGGGGATCATCACGGCGATCGCGCTCAACACCACGATCAACAACTATCAGATCCCGTTCGGGCTGCTCACGATCTTCATCGGCCACGGCACGTTTTGCATCGTGGTGGTCTACAACAACGTTCTCGCGCGTCTGCGCCGAACCTCTTCTTCGATCGTCGAGGCGTCGATGGACCTCGGCGCGGACGGATGGCAGACGTTCCGCTACGTCACGTTCCCTGCGATCCGGACAGCGCTGATCGCGGGGGCGTTGCTCGCGTTCGCGCTATCGTTCGACGAGATCGTCGTGACGAACTTCACCGCGGGGAGCACCCTGACGATCCCGAAGTTCATCTACAGCAACATCAAACTGCCGAGGAACCGCCCGGTCGTCAACGTCGTGGCAGTGGCGGTGATCCTGATCATGTTCATCCCCGTCTACATCGCCCAGCGCATGGCCGGGGGCGCCGGGGAGACCGCCCGGGGTCGGACGGCGGGCGAACCCTGATCTACAGGTACTGACCCCGGCCTGCGTCCGGGCTCTGGCCCGAGGGATCTGAGGGGTCCGTCTGGATCGGAGCGCCGCCGGGGAGCCCGCGGCGCCTGAGCTCCTCGAACTGCTGCCGGGCGGCCATCTGCTGCGCGAACAGCGCCGCCTGGATCCCGTGGAACAGGCCCTCGAGCCAGCCGACCAGCTGCGCCTGCGCGACGCGGATCTCAGCGTCGGTCGGGACCCCCTGCATGGGCGGCGCGAGCGAGTTCAGCTCCTCCTGCAGGTCAGGGCTGAGCACGTCCTGGAGCTCGCCGATGGCGCGCTCGTAGATCTGCCGCAGCCGGATCCGGCCGGGCTCGTCCAGCGACGCCTGGCGCGTGTCCTCGAGCAGCTCCCGGACCATCGTCGCGATCCGCAGCAGCTTGGCGGGCTGGGTGACGGCCTCCTGGTCGCCGGTCGAGGGCTGCTGGTCTTCGGCGGCCGGGGCCATCGGTATCTGCGGGGTCGGCTGGGAGTCCATGCGGACGAGCCTAACAAGCGGGCGCCGAAGCGCCGCAGATGGTCACGTGCGCACGAGCTCGAGGAACAGCAGCGCCTCGGCTAGCGTCACGCGCTCAAGCTCGCCCAGGTCCACGCTCTCGTCGATCGAGTGGTACTGGCTCTTCTCGTCCGAGGCGCCGTACAGGAGGATCTCGGCGTCGGGCAGCGCCGCGGAGAGCTCGGGCACCAGCGGCACCGAGCCGCCGCTCCCGCTCTGCACGACCTCGCGGCCGAACGCCGCCTCCATCGCCCGGTCCATCGCCGCGAACCCGGGTCCGTCGGTCTTCACGCGCATGCCCTGTCCGGAGGTGCCGGGCGCGACGTCGACCTCGACGCCCCAGGGGGCGCGCTCGGCCAGATGTCCGATGAGCAGGTCCATCGCGCGCCGGGCGTCCTCCTCGGGGGCGAGCCTGAGGCTCACCTTGGCCGAGGCGACCGGGACGAGCTGGTTCGAGGCCTCGACCACGCGCG
>Ga0114129_10009482_pt1 | contig 13877 bp, 10 predicted proteins | sample RhiMetdeltSRZDD1_FD_80071 | JGI IMG/M metagenome (GOLD analysis project Ga0114129, IMG submission 80071) | Populus rhizosphere microbial communities from Tennessee, USA - Rhizosphere MetaG P. deltoides SRZDD1 (version 2) (version 2) | ecosystem: Host-associated > Plants > Roots > Rhizosphere >...
CGGCATGGCGGCGATATGGCGCATGGCCTCGTCATCGCTCAGCTTTCCGTCCGCGCCGAGCGAGAGGAGATTCGGGAGATCGACGAGATGCGCAAAGCCGTCGGACGAGATGCCGGTGACGTGCCAGAACAGATCGAGATCGAACACGCCTTCGAGTCCGGCCAGCCCGGCCAGTCCTGTATTTGTAAACGGTCCGTCGATCAGCAGGAATCCGGCGTTGGGGATGTCCTTGGCATCAGGGGAGACGTCGCCGCCGTGCCAGGACTTCAGCATCGGGAAATTGTGGAGGAGGGGCAGGCCGGCGTCCGTGACCAGTTTCCCGCTGCTGAAGCGATGAAGCTTCGGTTTTCCCTGCAGCGCCTCGATGGCGCCGTCGCCGGTCGGTGATCCCATCAGGTTCACGCGCTCGAGTCGATCGCAGAACCGCAGATTCGCGACGCCAGCATCCGTTACTCCGCGCTGCCATGTCATCTCGAAGCTTCGAAGATCAGGCAAGTGCCGGAGCGCTTCCAGTCCGCGGTCGGTGAGCTTGCCGCCCGGATATTCGCTCAGGTCCAGGTGCTGCAGCTGCGGCATTCGCGCGAGGTGCAGAAGCCCCTCGTCGCTCAGTTGCCGCGAGCCGCCAAGGCGGAGGGCCGTGACATGATCCAGCTCGGCGACGCGTGCGAGCACCGCATCCGTCATCAGGCCGCTCGCATCCAGCGCGGTAATTCGGCGTTCCTTCATCACGGCAACCAGCTCGCTCCACTCCTTGTCGGTCAGCTGCCTGCGCGGGGCGATTCTGCTTTCTTCCAGGTCGATCTCATACGGCGGAACCGGCGGCACGCCGCTCGTCAGGGATCGCGTCAGGGCCGTCCAGCTTCCAAAGCCGGCATCCTGTGCGATGACCGTCTGGGCCTCGGACACTTGGAGGTACTGCGTCGGCTCTTTGAATGCCCGTTGTCGGAACGCATACACGCGCCGCCAGATTTCGGCCCACAGATCGTCGAACGTGAACGAACGTTGATAGTGTTCGTTCAGTCGCTGGAGCGCCGCTTCGTCGTGCGAGTTGAACGCGAGCACGAGGTCGTTTGCCAGCCGCTCGAACTCTTCTGCGCTCAGCGTTCGCATGGCTTTCGTCTGGCTCTCGGAGGTGAGGGTGGCGAGAGCCGTCCTCAAGTGGGTCCAGCTCTCCTGACCGTACTCGCGCGCTAACGCGTGCTGCACATCGCGCAGCACGGGGTGTGCTGGCGCGTTTGGATGAGCGCGGTCGAATCGACTACGAGCGTCCTGATTTCCAGCGCGCAGCTCTTTCAACCACCGTCTTGCTTCTTTCTTGAGATTTTCGAGAGACGTCGCGGGTGAGATCTTGCGAGGCATCGAAACCTTCCTTCCGTTACGCCCGGAGTCCGCTTAGTCAGGGCCGGAATGAAGGTTCGTGTTGTCTGCGAACCCAGGTTGGGTGGGAGCAGGCTCCCTTGCCGCGGACAGGAGGCGCCCCAAGCGCGCGCTGCTGGAAGTGTTGTTCCGCCCGCCGGCCGCTGTCAACGACCGTACCCGTTCCTAGATTTCAGCGTGCTTTCGGCTGGTCGTCGCCTCGCTGATGCACGACGTACATGTGGTCCGTCACCTGCCAGAACGCAGCCGGCAGCTTCTCGCTGCGCAAGATGTCGTATCCCGCCGGCGGGACGGTCACGATGCGATAGGGTCTCGACTTATCCGTCGAGACGAATGGAACGTCGGTGTGTGGATTGGCATCAGGCGGCAGGTTTTCGGGATGCACGTACAGACGCCACGCGTTCAGCGAGTACCCCGAGTCGATGTCGAACGGCCGCACGCCCTGCGACTCGAGATCGCGCACCATACCGGCGGCAAACGCGTTGGTCGTCAGCACGTCGCGCGTGCCGGTAATGCTGATGACGCCCCAGATCAGCAGCGGGATCACCGCCGGCCATGCGCGAAGGCGTCGATCCTGAAGTGGCGCCGCGGCGACGTAGATCAGGGCCGGCATCAGGATCAGGTAGTAGCGATCGTAATAGACCCACAACAGGTTGATCAGCGCGAAGTGGAGCAGGCCGGCTGCGAGCAGCACGCGCCCCGCCTTCCACTCCGTGCGCCGCAGCTCGGGGAACGCTGCGATCAACGCCGCGACCAGGCCGGTACCGACGATCGCGAGAACGAACGACATGCGCGTGACGCTCGTCGTCGACGGAACGTCTCCGTCGAACAGATTCGTTCGCATCGCGAGATCCTGCAGGCTCCAGGTCTGCCCGTTGGACAACGGCTCCGGGATCGACGCCTTCGTCAGGACGAATCCGGCCAGCAGCAGAATCCAGACCCCGGCGAGTACAAGCGTCCGACGCCCGCGAGTGAACTGGCAGACGAGCAGCGGCGCCACGGGAAATGCGACGATCCACAACAGCTCCAGATTCGATATCCAGTACTCGCCGATCGACATCTCCGTCAGGAAGCGCAGGCCGAGCGTGCGGTTCTCGATCACGGCCAACGGCCCGAACATCACCGGCAGCGCGAACCACAGCGCCGCTATAGTGACGAGGCCGACGGCAACCGGAAGCCAGATGCGGCGCGCTGCGGACCACGACAGCGTCTGGCGGTCCGCCGCGGCGAGGACGGCAAGTGGAAGGACGCAGCCGACTTGCCTGACGAGAAAGGCCGCCACGGCGAACACCGTACCCCACCACATTCGACCCGCATGGTTGCGATGCACGCCTGACACATAGAAGTAGATCGCCACCGCTGAGAGGCTGACGAACGGCACGTCGGTCATGAAGGTGAACGACAGAACGAAATAGGTGGGATACAGCGCCAGCGTGAGCGCGCCCACCAGGCTGGTCGTCACGTCGAACGCCAGTTCGCGCAGCGTCAGGTAGACGGCCCAGCACCCGGCGACCGAGAGAAATACCGTCGACAACCTGAGCGCGCCGAACGAGAACCCGAGCAGCCGCGCGAAGAGCGTCCCCCAGACGATTTGAACGATGGGATAAATCGAGGCGCGATCGTTGATGACGATCCGGCCCGTTTTCAGCAGATGCTCGACGCTCCCGGCATACGCGTAGTCGTCGACGACGGGCACGTTGCTCCAGGGAGCGACGAGCAACCACCCGATCGCAAACACCGCGGCGATCGTCGTCAGTGCAAAGGCATTCGCGCGCGTCGTCGATGTCACCGACGCTCAGTCTATCCGACGCGCGGATTTCTACTTCTTCCCTGCGAGGCGCGCGCGCAGTTCCTCCTCCTGGCGCCTGAGCTCCGGCGTGAATTCCTCGCCGAAATCGTCCGCCTCGAAGAGCGGTCGAATCTCGATCTCGGCTCCATCCTCGAACGGCGCCCGCTTGACCCAGTCGACCGCTTCCTCCATCGAGTTCGTCTTGAACAGCCAGAAGCCGGCCACCAGTTCTTTCGTCTCCGCGAACGGGCCGTCGATGACCGTCCGCTTGTTGTTTGCCGAAAATCTCACCCGTTTGCCCTTCGAGCTGGCCTGCAGACCCTCACCCGCAAGCATGACGCCGGCCTTCACCAGCTCCTCGTTGAATTTGCCCATGTCGGCGAGAAGCTTCTGGTCGGGCAGCACGCCCGCCTCCGAATCCTTATTGGCCTTCACGATCACCATGAATCGCATTGTCGTCTCCTTTTGTCTTTTGTTCGGCTGGCCTGGAGCGTCTCGATCCGTGAATCAGGCCCTCGCCATCTGGTCGAGCGGGCTGCCTTGAAATCGACAGGGTGACGGATCGCCTGGCAACTCGTCCGCCGCGGTTGACTCACACAGGCGATCCGGTAAGAATGCCGGAAATGGCTGGGACGCTGATCAGACTGGAGTCCGGGCTATGAGCATTCCGCAGTTCACGGCCGAACATTCTCTCGACAATAGACGTCGCGTCTATCGATCCGGATTCGCCGCTCGTGTCTTTTCTACTCGCCGCCGCGTTTCACCTCAGCTTCGCGCCGGCGGAGGGTTTGGCGCCTCCGATTCGTGCGACGGCTGCGACACGTTCAACTACGCGACATGCTGCATGGATTGTCCGGAACAGCATTCTCAGTGCACGCGCGACTGCCTGGCCCGATCGTTCGAGTGCAGTGTGTGCAACGGTCCTTTATTCCAGGCCAGGGGTAGCTTTCTCGCCTAACGACTGGAGGCAACGAAATGGCGGTGCCAGGATTCAACGCAGAGGCATCGATCTATCTATCGCGCGAACACTACGCGGTGATGGGCACGCCGCGCGAGCCGTTCGCCAGCGTCCTGCCGCAGCTCCAGGTGGATGATGGAGGCCTCGGCGTGTCCGGGAGCTGCTTTGCCGCGTGCCGCTGCTGCAGAAGGTCACAGAATCGCTTCTGCTGCAGCCACTGCAACTGGTGTCTGCCGAATCCCGGAACTATGGACGCTCTGTAGCGTAGTTGCTGTGTTCCTTCTGCAACTGCTCGCGCGTCCACTCACCGTCGAGGACGAGAATCCGGTGGTGGAAGGTCACTGACTGGCCGGGCTGCAGCGTGAACGACACGGGCTCCTGTTTCGGATCGTAGCCCTGGCGGCCGAACGGGTTCGCGGCGAAGAGCCCGTAGCCCCGCGCATGCCAGTACGTCGGGTAACCGTGATTGGACGGATGGTCCAGGATGGCCAGCGTCACCGGTTTCCCGTCGACGACGCCAGTCAGTCCCATCCACGGTCCACGTGTTCCCCAGACAGCTTCGCCCGTCTTGCCGTCGCTGCCGATGTATTTGCCTGTGACACCCGTGTTGTCCAGGCGCGGCACGGTTTCCTTTTCGCCGGTTGCGCTCACGAACACCTCGGGCTCCTTCGACGGATGCTCGAGCGCGCGCGCGACGCGGATGCCGAACGCTCCTTCCTTCGTATCTTTGAACGTCACCGGTTTGTCGACAGCCGTCCACGTCGTGATCCTGTCGATCGTTCTGCGTCCATCTCCCCCGGCGAACAGGAACTGCGTTTCCTCGCGCAGGAGCGTCGATCCGTCGGGGATCGTCCAGTCTGCGGTAGCGACAAGCTCGCCTCGATGAGGTCCGCCCGAGGCTTTCTTGATCGCGCGATGAACGATCGTGCCCATCTTGGGTTTGTTCTCTTTGGGCGTTGCGTCCGAGTGCCCCCAGAAGTCGTACCCGTTGACGTCGCCGTAGTTGAACCAATGGCCGACGTGATGCGGATGATCGGTGCGCTCGCCCGGTCTCGGCTCCAGCGGAAACCCGCGCGTCACAATCAGCCCGCCGGCGCTGCGGATCGGATACAGCACGGGCTTCTGCAGCGACGTCGGGTAGATGTACGAGGTGAACGGGCGCCCGTCGATCAGGACGTCCACTCTGCGATCGGCCGCGCGATCGGCGACGGTGACCGCCTGACCGTCGGGGCGGGCGCCAAGCACAACCGCCGCGAGCGCGGCGGCGCAGGAGAGTGTCGTGAGAAGCGGCTTCAGCATAATCGCACCCTGGTTCATGTCAGATTCGGAGTAGTTTTTTCGCGTTTCCGTAAAGCAGTTTTCGCTCGATGGTGCGGCTCGCCGCCAGACGGCGAACGGCGGCGATGATTTGCGCTCCCAGGCATTTCGGTCCGCCCGCTTCGAGATCGTTGCAATCGCTGCCGAAGAGGAGCTTGTTCTGGTGCCGCGTCAGAAAATCGCGCGTGAAGTCCTCGTCGCGTGTGAGCGCGTTCAGTCCGGATCCTGCGGAAAGATCGCCGTACATGTTCGGGTAGTCGCTGAGGTAACGGTCGGTCAGACCTCCGGGCGTGACCGGGCCCTTCGGATAGAGGACCGTTTGATCGCCGAGGTTCTTGTCGATGTTGCCCCACCACGTCTGCGCGTGGCCGATGAAGTTCACCCGTGGATACTTCTCGAGCATCTTGTAGAAACGTTCGAGGCCGTAGTTGTACATCTGATACTGCCAGTGCATCAACACCGGCACCTGATGAGCCTGCGCGAGCTGGAAAATCCGCTGCATCTCGGGTGAATCGCACTCAACGCCGAACTTCTGCTCGCCAACGACCACCGCGCCACGTTTCAGATATCGTTCGATTTCGCTCGTAGCCCCGTCGATGTCGGGCACTTCGTTCGCCCCGAACAGAAATTCTTTTCGATGCGCGCGGGCGAACTGATAGCACACCTCGTTGCCACGCGCCTGCGCGTCCAGCCCGTTCGACTTGCCCTCGTGCGTCGATGGCGTATTCACAGACCTGCCGGCCGGCAGGAGGATCGTCGTGGTCGCGCCGATGGCGCGCTGATGAGCGAGGAACACCTCGTCCGGCCGTCCGCTGTAGCCGAGATGCTGATGGATGTCTATGATTGGGTCCGGAGCGGACCCAGGAGGGCCTTGCACCGCAAAGCCCAGCAGCGCCAGGCTCGAGGTCGTGAGAAACTCGCGACGCGGACGATTCACGGCAGCTATTCTGCACGAAGCAGGGTCCTGACGACATGATTCTGGCGAGATTCCGTTTCATTGCTTTTTTTGCGATTACCGCGGCAGTAACGGCGTACGGCTACCAGAGCTCGCCATCCAATCGGCGCTGGCCGCCCGGCGTGCAGAAAGTCTCGAACGAGTCGCCGCCGCTGTCTCCCGACGAGGCGCTGAAGACGTTCTACATGCCTCCCGGCTACCACCTCGAGCTGGTGGCCAGCGAGCCGTTGATTCAGGAACCGGTCGCGCTCGACTGGGACACCCAAGGCCGGCTGTGGGCCGTCGAAATGCCCGGCTTCATGGCCGACATCACCGGCTCCAACGAAAACGAACCTATCGGACGCGTCGTCGTTCTGGAAGATCTGGACGGCGACGGCAAGATGGACAAGCGGACGGTCTTCGCGGACGGCCTCGTGCTGGCGCGGTCGATCAAAATTCTCGAGCGCGGCGTGCTGGTCGCCGAGCCTCCCAACGTCTGGCTGATGCGCGACACGAACGGCGATCTGCGCGCGGACACGAAAGAACTGGTCACGAATCAATATGGTCGGTTCGGGATCGATCCGCAGGAGAACGCGAACGGTTTCTATTGGGCCATCGACAACACGATGTACACGGCCGGGCAGGCCGAGATCCAGCTTCGGCTCAAGAACGGCGCGTTCGAGATCCAGAAAACGCTGGAGCGCGGCGAATGGGGCGTGACGCAGGACGACGCGGGGCATGTTTATCGGAATACGAACGAGTCAGCCCTCCACGTCGATCTCGTGCCGACGTACTACTTCGCGCGCAACCCCAACCTGGTGCGCACGCGCGGAAGCTACGAACGGCTCGCCGACGACAACGAAGAGCTGAACACCGTCTGGCCGGTGCGGCCGAACCCGGGAACGAATCGCGCGTATCAAATCGGCATCGATCGCCCGGATGGATCGCTCGCGAAGTTCACGTCCGTCTGTGCGCCGCTCGTCTACCGCGGCGATCGACTGCCGGCCGATCTCTACGGGAACGTGTTCGTAGTGGAACCTGCCGCCAACCTCGTCAGCCGCATCATCGTCGAGGACAGCGGCGGGGCCGTCCGCGCGCGAAAAGCGTACGAGCGAGGAGAATTCATCGCATCCACCGACGAGCGTTTTCGACCGGTGTATGTCACCAACGCGCCCGACGGCACGCTCTACATCGCGGACATGTACCGCGGAATCATCGAGCATCGCATCTCGATTACCGAGTACCTGCGCGATCAGATCCTTGCGCGAAAGCTCTATCAGCCGACGGGCATGGGCCGCATCTATCGCGTCGTGCACGACACCACGAAGCGCGATACAAGCCCGATGGCGACGAAAGGATCGAACGCCCAGCTGGTCGAGATGCTCTCGCATCCCAACGGCTGGTGGCGCGATACGGCGCAGCGGCTCATTGTCGAGCGCGGCGACCGATCCGTCGCGCCGGCGCTGCTGAAGCTTGCCGAGACAGCCACGAATCCGAACATCCGTCAGCGAGCGCTCTGGACGCTGGACGCGCTCGACGCGATCGAACCGGCGACGGTCGCGAAAGCGCTGGAGGACACCTCGCGCGACGTTCGCGCGTCGGCGGTCCGCCTTGCAGAGCGCTGGCTGGGACAAGCGGATCACCCAATTGCCACAGCGGTCCTCAAGCGAGTCGACGATCCAGACGTAGCCGTGCGTCGACAGCTTGCCGCATCGCTCGGCGCGATGATGCCGGGTGGACGCGAGGCCGCGATAGTCTCGCTGCTCGAGCGGCACGGCGACGATGCGGTCACGGTCGACGCGGCGCTCAGCGGCGTGCGCGGGAGCGAAACGGTCGTCTTAGAGAAGCTGTTGAGTAGCGTCCGGCTAAAGCCGGACACTACCGAGTCAAAGCCGGAGCAGGCAATCACGATGCTTGCCGCGACGATCGTTCGAAGTGCGCAGGACGCGCCCATTCTGAATCTGTTCGCGTCGATTGCCGACGGCAAGCGCGCAGCGTGGCAGCGCTCCGCGTTGTTGCGCGGCGCGGAGGTCGCGCTGCTCGGAGCCCCGATGCCAGGATCGCAGAGAGGGCGACGCGGTGGAGCGCCGGTGGCGGCGAACCTGCCGTGTCCGACCTGCCCCGGCGGACGCGCTGGTCCGGGCGGCGCGTACGCCTTCCAGAGACCGGGCGATCCGACGATACCGTCCGCGGGCGATCGCGGCGGACCGCGGCTGCGGCTTTCGCGCGAGCCGTCGGCCTTTACCGCGCTGACTTCGTCGAAGGACGAGCTCGCTCCGCGAATCGCGAGCCTCCTGGCGCGCGTCGACTGGCCGGGCAAGCCCGGCGCGGCAGCGCCCATTCCGCCGTTGACGAGCGAAGAGCAGCAGCGATTCGATGCAGGCCGCGAGGTCTACAGAAACGTCTGTCAGGCCTGCCATCAGGCGGATGGTCGTGGTCAGGAGAAGCTCGCGCGAAGCCTGATCGGTTCGGAGCTGGCGCTCGCGCCGCCGGAGATCACGACACGCATTCTCCTGAACGGGAAAGAGGGGACCGTTGGATTGATGCCGCCGGTCGGTTCGGCGCTCAACGACGATCAACTGGCCAGCGTGTTAACGTACGTTCGGCGCGAATGGGGGCAAGGAGGCACTCCCGTCGATCCCGCGACCGTCAAAGCGATTCGCGCGCTTACAGCCGATCGCAACCGACCATGGACGGACAAGGAACTCACCGGGTTGCTCGACGCGATCAAGAGGTAGGCGAACACGGGTGAAACCAGATCAATTGCCTTCGGAGAAGCTCGTCATGGATCTCGGCAAGTCCGTCGTCATCAAGGGGGAGCTGAGTGGATCCGAGGATCTGACGCTCTACGGTCAGATGGAGGGCAGCGTGAAGCTGCCGGGGCACACGTTGACCATCGGCCCGCAGGCCGACATCAGGGCGGAGATTTCGGCAAAGACCGTCGTGATCATGGGGGATGTCACCGGCAACGTCACGGCCGGCGAGAAGGTTGAGATTCACGCCAGTGGTTCGGTCGTCGGCGACATTGCGTCGCCGCGCTTCGTCATCGCCGATGGCGGCTGCCTCCGCGGCAAGGTCGCCACATCGAAACAGGACCTGCCCAGAGGGCACTGAGCGGGATCAACCCGCAAGGAAGAACGCGGTCGCGCCGACGAGGAGGATGACGAGCACGAATCCAAGCGCCAGCCCTTCGAGATCTTCGCGGTAGGCGCGCCATCCGCGGCCCGCCGCACCGGCGCGCAGGTTCAGCACGTTCACCAGCAGCAACGGTTGTTCGACCGGTGCTTTGTCGGACGGATTGTCGCTCGACGTCTGAAGCCGCTGAAAGAATGAATCGAGACTCTCGCGCGGCTCGGGCGGCGTGAGCAGGCTCACGACGATCATGGCGACAATCCCAATCGTCAGCGCGGCGAGGAACACTTTCGCGTCCCAGTGATCCAGACGCTGGCCCGTCATGGTCTGCAGGATGAAGTTGGCCGCCAGCGCGCTCAGCAGGCTCGCCAGCGCACCCCACCGGTTGGCGCGCCGCCAGAAGATGCCTCCGAGGACGCTGATCCCGACGAAGGTTGCCAGCGTCTCCGTGAGCAGGAAGGTGTACAGCACGCTCTGGATGAGGAAGAGAGCGTACACGACACCAGTCAACGTGATCACGAGGCCGCTGATACGCCCGACCCACAGGTAGTGACGATCCTCGCGATCGCGCACGAGTTGCCGCCGATATAGCCCTTCTGTGAACAGCGCGCCGGCGTCGACGAGGAACGCCGAACACGCCGACATGTTCGCGGCGAGCACCGACGCGATGAGCAGCCCCAGCGCGCCAGGAAACAGCAGGCGCCGGCATGCCAGACCGAAAGCGTTCTCGGCATCGCCCAGCATCGCAGCATCGGCGTGGCCCTGAGCGATCATCGCCGCGACGATCAGCCCCACCAGCGCCCAGCCGACGGTGCACACGCGCTTGACGAAGTTGCCGAACAGCATGCCGATCCGACAAGTACGTTCGTCGCGGCCGGTGCCGACCGTGGCAAGCATCTGCGGCTGCGCCATGATCCCCACGAAGCCGTTGAGCGTCAGCATCGCGATCACGAACGGACCGATGCCTGACGGCGTTGAAAGCGAGAACCGAAACGGCTCCAGCGACGCGTGCATTCCGCCGAGCCCGCCGACCACCCCCCAGCCCAGCGGAATCAGCATGAACGAGAGAACGATGATGAGGACGCCCTGAAAGAGGTCGGTCCAGGCGGCTGCGACGAGGCCCCCCACGAAGCTGTAGAGGATGAACATCGCCGTCATCGCGGTGACGATCTCGTTGACGCCGAGCGTCCCACCGGTTGCCTGGCTGATGACCTTGCCGGCCCCCTTGAGCATGCTGCCGGTATTAATAATGAAGAAGCACAGCGCGAAGACGATGTAGATGGCTCCCATCCAGGAGCCGTATCTGTCCGCGGTGAACTCCGCCATCGTCGTTCGCCTGACGCGGCGGAATACCGGGGCCATGATCCAGTAGAAGGGTGTGATGAACAGGTTCTTCCACTGGAACCAGATGCCGGACGCGCCGAGCGTGTAGACCGCGCCCGCGAGCGCGACCGGCATCTCCGCGTGGGTGCCGACGCCGAAGCTCTGGCTGATCATCAGCCAGGGACCGAACCGCCGCCCGCCAAGGAAATAGTCACCGCTCTGCCGGATTCGATACCCGGCAATGAGACCAATCGCGGTGATGACGATGAGATACCCGACGAGGACAACCCAATCGAGGGCTGTAATGTTCATGAGCCCGCGATTTAGTTGTCGTAATACAAATAGAACTCGTGCGGGTGCGGCCGCAGCCGGATCGGATCGAGCTCCTTCTCCCGCTTCCACTCAATCCACGTCTGCAGCAGATCTTCGGTGAACACTTCGCCGCGCGTCAGGAACTCATGGTCGTGCTCGAGAGCGTTGATCGCTTCCTCGAGCGAGCCGGGCGTCGTGCGAACGCCCATGTGCTTCATCTCCGCGCGTGTCATCTCGTAGATGTCGCGGTCGAGCGGTTGACCCGGGTCGATGCGATTCTGGATGCCGTCGACCATGGCCATCAGGATCGCCGACCACGCGAGATATCCGTTGCAGCTCGGATCCGGGCAGCGGAATTCCAGCCGCTTGGCTTTGGGATTCTTCGAGTACATCGGAATTCTGATCGCGGCCGAGCGGTTGCGCGCCGACAGCGCGAGGTTGACGGGCGCCTCGAAACCAGGGACGAGACGGCGGTACGAATTGGTGGTCGGCGCGGCGAAGGCGAGAATCGACGGCGCGTGCTTGAGCAGGCCGCCCGCCGCGTGGAGGCCCAGCTCGCTGAGGCCCGCGTAGCCGTTGCCGGCAAAGAGCGGCTTGCCGCCCTTCCAGAGCGACGTATGCGTGTGCATGCCGCTGCCGTTGTCTTCGAAGATCGGCTTCGGCATGAACGTGACCGTCTTGCCGTGGCGCTTCGCGACGTTCTTGCAGATGTACTTGTACCACATGAACTGATCGGCCATCTTGAGCAGAGGCTGGAACCGCATGTCGATCTCGCTCTGGCCGGCCGTCGCGACTTCATGATGGTGCGCTTCGACGACGATTCCGACCTTGCGCATCTCGTAAACCATCTCGCCGCGCAGATCGTGGAACGTGTCGGTCGGGCTGACTGGAAAGTACCCGCCTTTGAAGCTCGGCTTGTAGCCGAGGTTTGGCTCTTCGATGCGGCCCGTGTTCCAGGCACCTTCCACCGAATCGATCTCGTAGTAACCCCGGTGCTGGTTCTGCTCGTAGCGGACCTCATCGAAAATGAAGAACTCCGGCTCGGGTCCGACGTAGCACGTGTCCGCGATTCCGGTCTCGCGCAGAAACGCTTCTGCCTTTCGCGCAACGTGCCGCGGGTCGCGCGTGAAATCCTGCCGGCTCACAGGATCGACGATGTTGGCGATGATGCTGAGCGTGGGTCTGGCAAAGAACGGATCGAGGCGCGCCGTGTCTGGATCCGGAACGGCCATCATGTCGGACTCATGAATCCCCATCCAGCCTCGAATCGACGACCCGTCGAAGCCGAGTCCTTCCTCGAACGTGCCCGCATCCAACTGGTCGATGGGGAACGAACAGTGCTGCCAGCTTCCGAGCATGTCGACGAACTTCAAATCGAGCATCTCGGCTTCGTGCTGCTTGGCGAGCTTGAAGAAATCATCGGGCGTTTTCGATCGGTCGTCTGACGTCATAAGTGCTCCCGCGCAAAAGTCGGCCGCAACGCTACGTCAAGCGGCACGTCGAACGCAACCCCGAACAGAAATGTCGGTCTGAAGCTAGCGCTCGGGTGGATGACTGACGGCTGCGGCTTCCGCGACGACACGCGCTGCTGCCGCAACGACGCTGCCGATGTCGATCGGACGGCTGAGCACGCGAACGCCGTACGCGTGAATCTGTTCCGGGCCGAGCGTCGCCGCGGCGCCGAGCGCAAGAACGCGATTTGACCCCAGCCGTGTCTTCAACTCCTCGAGGACGCTTTCGGGATTCACGAGACCCTGCAGATCGACGATGGCCAACGCCGGCGTCGAGTCCGGACTCAGCCAGGGGAGCATCATCTCCCAGGTGTCCGTCGCGACAACGTCGAATCCTTCCTCGATCAACTGCGCGCGCAGGAGCGCACGCACGGCCCAGTCAGAAACGAGCAGGACGATCACCACGGCCCACGAAGGATACGCGGAACTCGCCTTCACCGTATACTCCGAACGGCGAGGTGGGGGATGAACGGCATGCTTGGCGTGATCGTCGCGCTGGTGTCGGTCTCGCGGGTTGCAGCCAGCCCGCTCGAGTGCGACATGTCGAAGTACAAGACGCTTCCGGGCATCAGCGCGAGCGTCGATGCGGATCGCCAGTTGCTCGTCACGTGGCGAGGTCAGGGTGACGCCGAGCTTCGCATGCGATTCGGGATCGAGGGGGAACAACCTGTCGTCCGCGAGCTTGCGATCCGGAAAGGCACGGGCGAATGGGCTGTGCTCGGCCGCGATTTGAAAGCCGAGTACGACGTCACGAGCGGCGTGCGGCGCATGTCCGAGCAGCAGGCCGCGCCGCTGCGCGACCTCGGTGTGGAAATCACGGACGAGGTCGTCAACAAGAACCGGTGGTACGCCTTCTGGGACGCCCCGCTCGTCGTGCCGGGCGTGCGCCCTGGACAGCAGACGCCCCGCGACATCGGGTTGCCGCGCAAAGCCGAGGAGATTCGCCACGCCCGCGCAACCTTTCAGACGACATCCTGTTCGGTCGTCACGGAGGGTGCACGAATCGAAGTCACGTTCCCTGGCCTGTCGATGGGAATCTTCGCCGGTTCGCTCCGCTTCACCGCATATCGCGGGACGAATCTGATCAGGATGGACGCCGTTGCCAAGGCCCATGAGCCGTGGGTCGCGTACAAGTACGAAGGCGGACTGAACGGATTCTCGACGACCGCGATTCGGAGGCTTGCGTGGGAGGACCTCGGTGGTCACCCGCAGCAGTATCGCTTC
>Ga0114129_10009483_pt1 | contig 13876 bp, 11 predicted proteins | sample RhiMetdeltSRZDD1_FD_80071 | JGI IMG/M metagenome (GOLD analysis project Ga0114129, IMG submission 80071) | Populus rhizosphere microbial communities from Tennessee, USA - Rhizosphere MetaG P. deltoides SRZDD1 (version 2) (version 2) | ecosystem: Host-associated > Plants > Roots > Rhizosphere >...
GCCCGCACCATTCGCATCCCGGTACACATGGTCGAGCAGGTCAACCGCATGGTCCGCGCGCGGCGCGACCTGGCCACGGCCCTCGGTCGCGAGCCGTCGGTCGCTGAGATCGCCGTCGCGATGGGCGTCGAGGAGTTCCAGGTACTGGAACTGATCTCGTACGACCGCGAGCCGGTCAGCCTCGACCAGGCGGTCGGCGAGGACGGCGAGAGCGCGCTCGGCGACTTCGTGGCCAGCGTGGACCCGCGCGACGAGCCCGGGGACAGCGTCTCCAACGGCATGCTGCGCAGCGAGGTCGAGATCGTGCTGTCTACGCTGTCCCAGCGCGAGCAGGCGGTCATCCGGCTGCGCTTCGGCCTCGACGACGGGCGGCAGCGCACGCTCGACGAGGTGGGCCGCGAGTTCGGGCTGTCCCGCGAACGGATCCGCCAGATCGAGAAGGTCACCCTCCTCAAACTGCGTCACCCCTCGCGCGCGAAGCGCCTGGAGGCGTACGCGAACTGACTCAACCCCCTCCAAAAGACGGCCCCCGCGAAACTACTAGTCGCGGGGGTCGTCCGGGTCCAGGCCGTGCAAAGGGAACACCGCCTTGCGGGTAGCGACGATCGCCCGGTCGACGGCGTCCGGTTCGCCGCTGGGCTCCCACGACCGGTACACCGGTTCCGCGTCATCGGTCAACCGCAGCGGTACCTCACGCTCGGGCCGGCGTTCCTTGGCCAGCGCGCGCCAGCCCGGCGGTGTCAGGGTGGCCGGCGAGAGCGCCTCACCCGTCGCCGCGGCCAGCAGGTGCGTCCAGGCCCGCGGTACCGCCTCCACGAGGGCGTACCCGCCACCGCCCGTAGCCACCCACCGGCTGTCGCACAGCTCGTCGGCCAGCTCCCGCAACGCCAGATAGCTCGCCCGCTGACCGTCCACCGTCAACCGCAGGTCGGCCAGTGGATCGAGCCGGTGCGTGTCCGCCCCGCACTGGGTGAACAGCAGCGTCGGCCGGAACGCCCGCAGTACCGACGGGACCACCGCGTGGAAGGCGCGCAGCCAGCCGGCATCGCCACAGCCCGGCGGCAGAGCCACGTTCACCGCGGCACCGGACGCGGACGGTCCGCCCGTCTCGTCGGCGAACCCGGTACCGGGGAACAGCGTCAACGGCGTCTGGTGCAGGCTGATCGTCAGTACCCGCGGGTCGTCGTGGAAGATCTCCTGCACGCCGTCACCGTGGTGGACGTCCACGTCGACGTACGCGATGCGGTCGGCGCCGAGGTCTAGCAGCCGGGCGATGGCGATGGCCGGGTCGTTGTACACGCAGAATCCCGAGGCGCGGCCCGGCATCGCGTGATGTAGCCCGCCCGCGATGCTGACCGCGTGCGTCGCGTCGCCCCGCCACACCGCCTCGGCGGCGGCCAGGGTCGCGCCGACCACGCGGGCGCTCGCCTCGTGCATCCGCGGGAACACCGGATTGTCCGGTGTGTTGAGGCCGTACCCCCGGAAGAACGGATCGTTCGGCGCCTCCTTGACCGCGGCGATGTAGTCCGCGTCGTGGACGAGCTCGAGCGTCGCGTCGTCGGTATCCAGCGGCGTCACCATCCGCACCCCGGGCCGGTCGAGCACGCCCAGCTCGCGGGCCAGCGCCATGGTCAGCTCGACGCGTACCGGGTCGAGCGGATGGTCACCGAGGTCGTACCCGAGCAGCGCCTCGTCCCAGACAACGACCGCGTTCATCGGGCCACCGGGCGCTCGGCGTCGGTCACCCAGTTGCTCCACGAGCCGACGTAGAGCGCCGCGTCGGTGCGCCCCGCCAGGTGCAACGCCAGCACGGTGTGGGCGGCGGTCACGCCGGAGCCGCAGTACGCGCCGACCGGTACCCCCGACGTGATGCCTGTTTCGGCGAAGCGGTCCCGCAGCGCCGCCGCAGCGAGCAACCGCCCGTCGGGGCCGGCCAGCTCGGCGGCGGGCACGTTGACGGCACCCGGGATGTGTCCCGCGACCGGGTCGACCGGCTCCACTTCGCCGCGGTAGCGCGCCGGGATCCGGGCGTCGACCAGCACGCCGTCGGCTGCCATCGCGGCGGCGCCTGCGGCATCCAGCACCGGCATGCCACCCGGCCGCACCACGATGTCACCCGGCGGCGGGTCGGGAATGTCTTTGGTGACGGCGTGGCCGGCGGCGACCCAGGCGGCGTATCCGCCGTCGAGCACCGAGACCTCGGCGTGGCCCGCCCAGCGCAACGTCCACCACGCCCGTGCGGCGGACTGGCCGTCGCCGGCGTCGTAGACCACCACCGGGTGCCCGGCCAGTACCCCGGCCGCGCGCAACACCTCCTGCAGTGCGGCGGGGTCGGGCAGCGGGTGGCGCCCGCCGGCCCCGGGCGGGCCGCTCAGGTCGGTGTCGAGATCGAGAAACACCGCGCCCGGCACGTGACCGGCGTCATAGTCCGGTCGGCCCGGCGACCCCAGCCGCCATCGAACATCCAGGATGGTGGGCTTGTCGTGAGTGACCGCTGCGGCCAGTGTGGTCGTGTCGATCAGTGGGGCGACGTGCACTGATCTAGTCAACACCATCCGCCCGCAAGATTGGTGTCGGTCCCGCGGGGTAGCATCGGCGCACGGGAGGCACGCTGTGAACGACCTTGTCGACACTACCGAGATGTACCTCAAGACGGTCCTCGAGCTGGAAGAGGAGGGGATCGTCCCGCTGCGTGCCCGGATCGCGGAACGCCTGCGCCAGAGCGGCCCGACGGTCAGCCAGACGGTGTCCAGGATGGAGCGGGACGGTCTGCTCACCGTCGAGGGCGACCGGCACCTGCAACTGACCGACCTCGGGCGGCAACGAGCGATCGCCGTCATGCGCAAGCACCGCATCGCGGAGCTGTTGCTGGTCAACGTCATCGGTATGCCGTACGAGGACGCTCACGACGAGGCCTGCCGCTGGGAACACGTGATGAGCGACGCGGTGGAGCGCAGGGTCTACGAGATGCTGGGCCGGCCGACCCGCTCGCCGTACGGCAACCCGATTCCGGGTCTCGACCACCTGGACACTGAAGCACCGGCGTACCCCGGCGGTTCGGACGGCGAGCGCAACCTGGCGTTTCCCGGCCTGACCGGCGCGGTGGTCGTCCGGCGCATCTGCGAGAGCGTGCAGATCGACGTCGACGTGCTGCGCCAACTGCACGCGGCAGGCATCGACCCCGGAGCCACGGTCACGGTGGCGCAGGAGCGCGACGGTGTCACGGTCGACCGCGAGGGCGACAAGATCCTGCTGCCCCGGGAAGTCGCGTCCCGCGTGTTCGTCGCGGTCAGCCCGGCGCCCGCCCTCACCCCAGCGGGTCGATCATGAAGTTAAGTGCGGGTTCGACGGCGTGTCGAGTCACCAACTTCATGATCAACTGAGCGGGCGTCAGACGCCGATCTGGTCGATCTTCTTCGCCAGAGTCACGAGTTTCGCGGCGAATGCCGTGGCGTCGGCTGGTGTCGTGCCGGCCACGGTGGTGTAGCGCAGTGTCATCAGCCTGTTGTTGGCGGACAGCCACGACACCTCGACGATCGGACCGCGACCGCTGCCGGCCTTGCCGACGGCGTGGTAGCCGACCTTGCCGAGCCCGGTGACGAGCGTGGCTCCCTGCGGCATCAGGTCGTTCCGGAAGATCGGCGTGTCGACGGTCGTGGGAGTGACGATCAGCAGCAGGTCCGGCAGCGAGCTGCCGGCCCGTTGCACCACACAGGTGTACGTCGCATCCTGTTGCGCGGCCGCCGATATCTCGAATTTGACGCCGATCGACTCCTCGATGAGCGTGAAGTCGAGCAGCTGGCACGCTCCGCCGGCAACGGCCGCGACCCGCGGCTCCGGCGTGCCCTCGGGAGTCGGCGCCGAGTCGCCGGTCAGGACGTCGCATCCGCCGATCATCAGCAGCATCAATACGCCGGCGGCGATCCTTACGGGCACGTCGGACACCGTACGGCCAGCGGACTCGATGCCGCTACTGTGCCGGCAAGGTCGACACGACCTGTTTGGCAATCTCCAACGCGCAGGTAGCAGCGGGCGACGGGGCGTTGAGCACGTGTACCTGGCCGGGCCGGGTGACGATCAGGAAGTCGTCGACGATGTCCCCGCTCGGCGTGACGTTCTGGGCGCGCACTCCGGATCCCGCGCGGCGCAGGTCGCCGGCGGTCAGCTCGGGCACGAGCCGGGCCGCGTCGGCCGCGAACCGCCGCGTGGACATCGACCGGCGGAACTCGGCGACGCCGTACCGGAAGTGTCGGCGGGCCAGCCGCCACAGCCCCGGATAGGCAGCGGCGGCGGCGAGGTCACGAAGGTTGACGCGACTTCGCCGGTACCCCTCGCGGGCCAGCGCGAGCACGGCGTTCGGCCCCGCGTGGACGCTGCCGTCGATGCCCCGGGTCAGGTGCACGCCCAGGAACGGCAGCCGCGGGTCGGGCACCGGGTAGATCAGGCCGCGTACCAGGTGTCGCCGCTCGGGCCGCAGGTCGTAGTACTCACCGCGGAACGGCACGACGCGCGCCGGCGGGTCGACGCCCGCGAGCCGGGCCAGCCGGTCGGCGTGCAGGCCCGCGCAGTTGACGAGGACGTCCGCGGTCACGTCACCCGCCGTCGTGTGGATGGTGGTGAGGGCTCCGGGCCGGATACCGGTCACCCTCGCGCCGAGCCGCAGCGCGCCGCCGCGCTCTTCCACAAGAGTCGCGAGGGTACGGCAGACCGCCGCGAAATCCACGATTCCGGTGCTTGGCACGTGTACCGCCGCACTGCAGTCCACGTGCGGCTCGTGCTCGCGCGCCTCGGCCGTGGTCAGCAGCCGGGCCGGGATCCCGTTCGCCACCGCCCGCTCGTGCAGGGCGTTCAGCCGGGGTAGTTCGCTGTCGTCGGTCGCGACGATGAGCTTGCCGGTGACCTCGACGGGGACGTCGTGCTCGGTACAGAAGTCCACCATGGACCGGTTGCCGGCGACGCACAGTTTCGCCCGCAGGCTGCCCGGCCGGTAGTACACGCCGGCGTGGATGACGCCCGAGTTGTGCCCGGTCTGATGGGCCGCGACGCGGTCTTCCTTGTCCAGGACGGTCACCGTCGCGTCCGGGTACCGCTGGGTCAGCTCGTGCGCCGTCGCCATGCCGATGATCCCGGCGCCGACGATGACGTACCTCATGGCGCGAGCGCGTCGAGCACCTCGTCGGCGCGGCGCAGCGACTCCGCCGGGTCGGCGGCCGGCGAGCTGATCTCCGGATCGAAGTTGAGGTCGACGAACAGCTCGGTGACGCCCTGCGCGGCGATCCGGTCCAGGTCGGCCCGGATCTGGTCCAGTTCTCCGGTCAGTGGCCGCCGCTCCGGCCCGTCCTGCGGGCGCACCCGCACGACGCCGCGGCAGACGAACCTCAGCGTGTCCGGGTCGCGCCCGGCCTCCACTGCGCCGGCCCGTACCAGGTCGAACGACTCATCGAGCGCGCTCAGGTCGGCCCGGCTGCTGCTCACCCAGCCGTCGCTGATCCGTCCAGCCCGGCGCAGGGCCGCGGGTGCGGTACCGCCGAGCAGGATCGGCGGGTGCGGTGACTGCACCGGTTTGGGTTCCACACTCGACCGGGGCACGTAGTAGAACTCGCCATCGTGCTCGACGACATCGTCCGTCCACACCTTCTTCAGCACCTCGACGAACTCGTCGGCTCTCTTGCCGCGCCGGTTCATGTCGGCCCCGGCCGCGGCGAACTCCTCCTCCGCCCAGCCGATGCCGAGCCCGGCGTCGAGCCGCCCACCCGACAGAATGTCCACTGTGGTCAGTGCCTTGGCGAGCACGATCGGCGCGTAGAACGGCAGGTTGACCACGGCGACGCCGAGCCGGACCCGCTCGGTACGGCCGGCGAGGTACGCCAGCGTGGCGACCGGATCCTGGACGCTGCGGTACTGCTCGCCCCATGAGCCGTCGACCGGCGACAGCAGCCGCTGGAACGTCCAGAGGCTGTGGTAGCCCAACTGCTCGGCCCGGCGGGCCACGTGGTCGAGGTTCTCCCGGGTCGCCCACGCCCCGGAGACCGGTACCGCGAAACCGATCTTCACACGGTCACCCTACGACAGAGGGTGGGCGCGCGCGCCCACCCTCTGTTCGCCTGTTCTCAGCTGCAGCCGCTCGTGGAACCGCAGCCCTCGCAGACGTAGCAGCTTCCGGCGGGCCGCATCTTCGTACCGCAGGTGAAGCACAGCGGCGCGTCGGCGGACGTACCCTGAACCTTTTCCAACAGCTCCATCGACGAGCCCGCAGCCGGCTCCGGAGCGGCGACGCCGGTCTCGGTCTTTGCCGCGCGAGCCTCGATCGGTGCGGACGCGGCCATCGCGGCCAGGTCCAAGCCGTTGTCCTCGCCGGACTCGGCCCGCACCTGAGCGGCCCGCTCGGCCGCGGTGAAGATGCCGAGCTCGGCGCGCCGCTCGTACGGCAGGAAGTCCAGCGCCAGCCGCCGGAAGATGTAGTCCATCACGGATGCCGCCATGCGCACGTCCGGGTCGTCGGTCATGCCGGCCGGTTCGAAGCGCATGTTGACGAACTTCGCGACGTACGTCTCCAGCGGCACGCCGTACTGCAGGCCGATGGAGATGGCCACCGAGAACGCGTCCATCACGCCGGCCAGCGTCGAGCCCTGCTTGGACATCTTCAGGAAGACCTCGCCGAGACCGTCGTCGGGGTACGACGACGCGGTGAGGTATCCCTCGGCGCCGCCCACCGTGAACGACACGGTCTCGGACGGGCGCTTCTTCGGCAGCCGCTTGCGCACCGGCCGGTACTCGACGACCTTCTCGACCTCGGCGGTCTTCTTGCCGGGCTTGGCGTTGGACAGCGGCTGACCGACCTTGCAGTTGTCCCGGTAGATGGCCAGCGCCTTGAGGCCAAGCCGCCAACCCTCGTAGTGGATCCTCTCGACGTCCTCGACGGTGGCCGACTCCGGCATGTTGACCGTCTTGGAGATCGCTCCACTGAGGACCGGTTGGGTGGCCGCCATCATCCGGACATGACCCATCGGCGCGATCGCCCGATCGCCCATAGCGCAGTCGAAGACCGCGTAATGCTCGGGCTTGAGGCCGGGCGCGTCGATCACGTGGCCGTGTTCGGCGATGAACTCGACGATCGCCTCGACCTGCTCTTCCGGGTAGCCGAGGGTACGCAGAGCGCGCGGCACGGTCTGGTTGACGATCTGCATCGAGCCGCCGCCCACCAGCTTCTTGAACTTGACCAGAGCCAGGTCCGGCTCGATGCCGGTCGTGTCGCAGTCCATGGCCAGGCCGATGGTGCCGGTGGGCGCGAGCAGGCTCGCCTGCGCGTTCCGGTACCCCTTGCTCTCACCGAGCTTGTTGCCGAGCTGCCACTGCTTCGTGGCTTCCCGGTGGATCGCGGTGGCCACCGAACCACGCGGCTCGATCTCCTCGTTGGCCGCGGAGTGCTTGCGCATCACCCGCTTGTGCGCGTCCGCGTTGCGGGCGTAGCCGTCGTACGCGCCGACGACTCCGGCGAGCTCGGCGGAGCGGCGGTACGCCGTGCCCGTCATCAGCGACGTGATGGCGGCGGCCACCGACCGACCGGCCTCGGAGTCGTACGGCAACCCGGACGCCATCAACAGCGCACCCAGGTTCGCGTAACCGATGCCGAGCTGCCGGTACGCCCGCGTCGTCTCGGCGATCTTCTGCGTCGGGAAGTCCGCGAAGCAGATCGAGATGTCCATCGCGGTGATGACGTGCTCGACGGATCTGACGAACTTCTCCACCTCGAACGAGCTGTCCTCGCGCAGGAACTTCATGAGGTTGAGCGAGGCCAGGTTGCACGAGGAGTTGTCGAGGTGGACGTACTCGGAGCAGTTGCGAACCACGACACCGTTGGCGATGTAGGAGTGGTTGCGCGGCTCCGAGAGGTTGTACGTGGTCTCGAACCCATCGAACGTTCGGCTCACCACTCGGACGGTCTGGTCGGTGCGGTAGAACCGGTGTCCCGTGAGCCAGGCGGCGAGCCGCGCGGCCTTGCGCGGGTGGTCGAATCCGATCGTGGACGCGAACCGGCCGATGTTCTCGCCACTGATTCTCAGGTCGTAGAGCTGACCGCCGGTGTACTCCCGGTCCTCACCGTCCACTGTGGTGTCCGTGAAATGGGTGTCACCGCGCTTGCGGGTCGCGTAGATGCGGCTGCCGATGCCGAACGTGCTCAACAGACGCTGCACGTCCCGCAGCAACTCCGGCGAGACCGAGCCGAGTCCGACGTAGCGGGTCCCATTGGCTATCTCGCCCGCGCAGCCATCCGAGTCGAACAGCCCGCGAAGGAACGTCGCTTGGATCTCGACCGGTGCTTCGAGTACCGAGACCGGCAGGCGCTTGCTGGCCGCACGATCCGTGCCGACTCCGAGCCCGATGAGGAAATCCACCAGCGCGGTTCGATTGGACCGCAACTGGACGGTCCCATTGGGCTGCTCCGAAGGCTTCGGCTGGAAGCCCACGACCTCCGCCAGCACAGCCTGGTGCCGGGCCAGGAAATGCTCCCGGTCCTCAGCGCTGTAGACCCACGTCGCCATGTTGTTGTTGCCCCGGACGCCGGGCACACCGCGCCGAACGCAACCGTCACCGGTCAGCCAGCCGAGCAGGTGGGCGAACTCCTCCGACCACTTCTCGGGCAGGCGCGTGCTGAGTCGATGCGAGACAACGACGTCACCGGCGACCACGGACGTACCCGGAAGCAGCCGGAACTCGCGCGAGGCGGCAGTCGCCGGGGTGGGCAGGTTCACCGACAGAACTCGATCCGTCTCGACGAGGTCCGCAACGGCCACGTAGCCCCGGTTGACGGTCCAGACGCGATGGTTCGGCGTACACCGCAGCGCCATGCCGTTGCTGAACTCGACGCGTACGATCTCGTTGACGCCAGTGATCATCACGGCTTCGGGTGTCGTCAGCTCGATCCGGTCGGCGGGCGCGTCCGGATTGGTGGCGTCATGCGTGTAGACGCCGAACCGCTCGCCCTGCCGTGACCTGTCGATCAGGTCGTCGAACCGGATCAAGCCGCGGTCGGTGTGGACCAGCGTGTCGCCCGTGAAGCACGGATTAGTTGCGGTGATACGTCCCGTTTCGGGGCAAGTGTGCCAGTCGTTGATCGTGTCGTCGTACTGGATCCCCGGGTCGGCGCACTCCCAGGCCGCCTGGGCCATCTTGCGGAACAACGTCTTGGCGTCCACGGTGTCGATGACCTCGCCGTCGAGCCGGCCACGCAGGTCGAACGTGCCGCCCTTCTCCACGGCGTGCATGAACTCGTCGGAGACACGTACCGAGTTGTTCGCGTTCTGGTACTGCACCGACACGATGTCGTGGCCGCCGAGGTCCATGTCGAAACCGGCGTCCCGCAGCGCGCGGATCTTGTCTTCCTCGCGCGCCTTGGTCTGGATGAACTCTTCGACGTCCGGGTGATCGACGTCCAGGATCACCATCTTCGCCGCGCGGCGGGTGGCGCCGCCGGATTTGATCGTCCCAGCGGACGCGTCGGCGCCGCGCATGAAGCTCACCGGGCCGGACGCCGTGCCACCGCTGGACAACAGCTCACGCGACGAGCGGATGCGGGACAGGTTCACGCCCGCGCCGGAACCACCCTTGAAGATCAAACCCTCTTCTTTGTACCAGTCGAGGATCGAGTCCATCGAGTCGTCGACGGCGAGGATGAAACAGTTGTGCACGCGAAGGTTTCCGGACAGGTACTCGCCGCTGTCGGTCTGGATGTCATAGACCTCCATCGGTCCGAGCAGCTCGATCCGTTCAACAATCTGGGTCGAGACCTGGCGGGTATCGCTGACCACGTCGTGGTACTCGAGAAGATCACCGGGCTGCAGGGTGCCAGCCTCGACGAAGGCGCCGCTATCGCCGGCCTTCCACACCAGGTGGTCGGCGGTGACGTCGAGTGTGTACCCGGCCCTCGTGTTCAGCCGGAGCACGTTCTTCACGCTGTTGGCTTTCACCGCGAGGATCGTGGTGAGCCCGTAGGCGTCGTATACCTTCGTGCCAATGGCGTTCTGCTCGACCAGTTTTCCAATCGGCACCGGTCCAGTGGGCGTGCTCACCAGCGCGTCGTACGGCTGACACGCGCTGACTTGTTGCGGTGACTGGGTGCCGACGTTGAACCACACCGGCGAGTTGAAGCTGAACACCTGGTGCAGCAGCATCCAGGTCAGCTCGTGGCCGAAGACCTCGGCGTCGACCGGAGTGGCGAAGTAGCCGTGCTCCTCCCCCGCTGCCTGGTACGTACGCACCACCCGGTCGATGAGCTGCTTGAGACTCCACTCGCGCTCGGGCGTGCCCACCGCACCGCGGAAGTACTTCGTGGTGACGATGTTGGCCGCGTTGATGCTCCAGAAGTCGGGGAACTCGACCCCCCGCTGCTCGAAGTTGATCGACCCGTCCCGCCAGTTCGTCATCACGACGTCGCGGCGTTCCCAGGTGACTTCCTCGTACGGGTGCTTGCCCTCGGTCGTCCACACGCGTTCGACCCGCAGCCCGCTGGCGGTACCCCGCCGGACCTTGCCTCCGCGTGTCCGGTCGTCCGCGGCCGCGCCGGCCGCCTCTGCTTTGCCTTCCCCCGACATCAGATCCCTCGCCCCTCCGGATTAGAAATGCCCACGCCGATGTGTGCTGTGCCTGAAGTCCGCCTTATGCCTCCGCCGTCGCCCGGCTGGCCAGCTCGTGCGCCAGCCGTTCCCGTTGCGTTGCGCGAAGGGTGGCAATCTCCCGCTCGAAGTCGTCCAGAGTGTCGAACGACCGGTAGACGCTCGCGAAGCGCAGGTATGCCACCTCGTCCAACTCGCGCAGCGGTCCGAGGATGGCCAGCCCGACATCGTGGCTGGGTATCTCGGCCGCACCGCGGGCCCGGATGGTCTCCTCGACCCGCTGCGCGAGCAGCGCGATCGCGTCTTCGTCGACCGGCCGTCCCTGGCACGCCTTGCGTACCCCCGACATGATCTTCTGCCGGCTGAACGGCTCGGTGACGCCACTGCGCTTCACGACCGCGAGAACCGCCTCCTCGACCGTGGTGAACCGCCGGCCGCACTCCGGACAGGCCCGGCGCCGGCGGATCAGCTGGCCGTCATCCGCCTCGCGCGAGTCCACCACTCGTGAGTCCGCGTGGCGGCAGTACGGGCATCGCATCGCTCACTCCCTCCGCCTTCGAACCCGCAGGGAGTGGAACAGATGAACCCCAACCTGTGGATGACTTACACCAATGTAACTACTAGATGTTGGGGTTGGCAAGCGGTACGGCCGGTTTCGGCGTGTCGGTTGCGAGGGCGAGGACCGTGTCCAGCAGGACATTCGCGCCGTTCACGACGTCGTCGTCGGCGGTGTTCTCTTCGGGGCAGTGGCTGCGACCCCCGATGCTGGGCACGAAGATCATGCCGGTCGGCGCGAGCGTCGCCAGGTTCTGCGAGTCGTGCCCCGCTCCGGACGGCATCGCGACCGCGGAGAGATCGCGAGCCGCGGCGGCCTCGCCGATGATGCGCTGGATCCCCCCGTCCAGCCGGCACGGCGGAATCGTGGGCTCGAACTCGATGTCCACCTCCAGCTCATGCTCTGTCGCGACACCCCGGGCGGCCTCGGTGATGGCCCGACCCAGCTCGTCCACGCGAGCGAGCTCGAGGTCGCGGAAGTCGACCGTCAACCTGGCGATTTCGGGGATGACGTTGGTGGCGCCCGGCTCGACGGTGACGACCCCGGCGGTGATCACCGCCCGGTCGCTGACCGACCGGGCGATCTCCGGGAACCGTACGATCAGCGCGCTGGCCGCGCGGAGCGCGTCCTTGCGCATCGTCATAGGTGTGGTCCCGGCGTGATCCGCCCGGCCCCGGAAGGTGACCGTGCCACCGCCCAGACCCACGATCGAGGTGACGATGCCGATCCGGTGGCCGAAGCTCTCGAGCTGCGGACCCTGCTCGATGTGCAGCTCCACGGTCGCGTGGATGACCGCGGGATCGACCGTGGTCTCCGTGGCCAGCTCCGGATCCCAGCCGGCCGCCATGAACGCGTCGACGAACCGGTCGCCGCCGCGCCCGCTCAACGCCTCCAGCTCGGCCCGGCTGAACCCGCGAACCAGGGCCGACGAACCGAACAAATGGGCGTAGTTGCCCTCCTCGTCGGAGTACACGACCGCACGCACCGGTCGCCGCAACGGCACCCGCTCCTCGTGCAACCGGCGCACGCACTCGAGCGCCGCCAGGCTGCCGAGCGCACCGTCGAAGCGGCCCCCGTTGGGCACCGAGTCGAGGTGCGACCCCGTCCAGACGGCCGGCACGCTCCGCAACGCGGTCGGCTCGTCCGGGGACGACACGAACATGTTGCCGACCCCGTCGACCTCGACGGACAGCCCGGCCTCCGCGCATCGGGCGCGATACCACGCGCGTGCCTGCGTATCCGCCTCCGAGAAGGATGTCCGGCTGATGCCGCCGCCCGGCCCGCGACCGAACCGGGCCAGCGCCTCCAGATCCGCGAGCAGCCGGGCACCGTCCACACTCAACCGTCCACCTTGCTGATCTCGCTCCGCTGCGCTCATGCCGAGAGGTTAGTGCGGCAACGTCAGATGCTGTCCAGCGTGGACCGTGTAGTCGGGCATGCCGTTGAGCCGGCGGATCTCCTCGATCGTGGCGATCGGGTCCCGCGACGGAGCGTGCCGCTCGACCACCGACCAGAGCGTGTCGCCCGGCTCGACGACCACCACCGGCGCGGGTCCGGCCGGGTCGGCGGAGCCGCTGCCAGGCGCCGCGAGCGCGATCATCAGCGCGCCGACGACCAGGGCCAGGCCGAGCACCAACAGCCGCCCACGGCGGGTAAGTCGGACCGGTGCCATCGCCACCTCCGGGCTCGAACACGAGTTCGATCATACGGGTGTACGATTATGACACGCGGGCGACACGTCGTACAGATGTTTGAAACTGTCACACCTCGGCGATACCGTGTCCGACAACACAACATGCCATAACAGGACATCGGCAATAGGGGAGAGCGAAGTGTCGAAGGACGAGACGACGACGCCGCGCCGCGCCACGACCACCGAGCGACGCAGGTCCAGCCGGTCCCGCTCCGGCGAGCCGCAACTCCGCGCGGTCAGTGCGGTGGTCACCGGGCTGCAAGACATGCTCGCCACCGATCTGACCGCCCGGCAACGCCGGATCCTGGAGTTCATCCGGGAGTGGGTGGAAGCTCATGGATACCCACCGAGCGTGCGCGAGATCGGCGAGGCGGTCGACCTCGTCTCCCCGTCGAGCGTGGCCTACCAGCTGAAGGAGCTGGAGCGTAAGGGCTACCTGCGGCGCGACCCGAACCGGCCGCGCGCCGTGGACGTGCGGCCGCCGACCGAGGTCTTCGACACCGAAGACGAGGAGGCCAAGCGCGCGCTACGGCCGACACCGGCGTATGTGCCGGTGGTCGGGCGCATCGCCGCCGGCGGGCCGATCCTGGCCGAGCAGGCCATCGAGGACGTGTTCCCCCTGCCGCGGGAGCTGGTCGGCGAGGGCACCCTGTTCCTGTTGCAGGTCAAGGGCGACTCGATGCTCGACGCGGCGATCTGCGACGGGGATTGGGTTGTGGTGCGCCAGCAGCCCACCGCGGACAACGGCGAGATCGTGGCCGCGATGCTGGACAACGAGGCGACCGTGAAGACGTACCGGCGGCGTGACAAGCACGTCTGGCTGCTCCCGCAGAATCCCGCCTTCGAGCCGATCCCCGGTGACGACGCCACGATCCTCGGTCGGGTCGTCGCGGTGCTGCGCCGGATCTGAGGGCACGCCCGAGGAGGCGGCCTCCAGCATCATCGCCTGTCGTACTCGTAACCCTGGCCGTAACCGCCGTCGCCGTAACCCCAGCCGGCCTGCTCGTCCGGATA
>Ga0114129_10009486_pt1 | contig 13875 bp, 4 predicted proteins | sample RhiMetdeltSRZDD1_FD_80071 | JGI IMG/M metagenome (GOLD analysis project Ga0114129, IMG submission 80071) | Populus rhizosphere microbial communities from Tennessee, USA - Rhizosphere MetaG P. deltoides SRZDD1 (version 2) (version 2) | ecosystem: Host-associated > Plants > Roots > Rhizosphere >...
AATGTCAATCGAAGCAATATCATTGGGATTGATGTCATTTACACTGGCATCCTGGCTTAATGGCAAACCATCTACTACGATCAGGGGCGAGTTATTGGCCGCAATAGAATTGATGCCTCTGATTTGAACGGTTCCTGTACGGCCGGGAACAGCAGAGTTCTGTGTTATGCCAACGCCTGCTACAGAACCTTCCATAGCATGCAGAATATTTGTAACCGGAATATCGGATAAACGCGATTTGGGAACGGAAGCAACGGAACCGGTTACATCGGATTTTTTTTGTGTGCCATAACCAACCACTATTACCTGGTTTAAATCGGCCACATTTTCCTGCATTACAATATCTATTGTATGGCGTCCGTTTACCGGCACTTCCTGTTGAATAAAGCCTACCGAGCTAACAACAAGCACGGCCTTTTCATCGGTTACTTTAAAATTAAAAACGCCCCTTTCGTTTGTAGAAGTACCATTAGAGGTGCCTTTTTCCTGAATGGTAATATTGGGTATAAGTGTGTTTTTGGTATCCATTACCCGGCCTGATACTTCAAAAGCCAGCGGAACATGTGCGGCAGTGGCTTCCAGTTGTTCGGTTGAGATAACGATTAAGTCGTTACCCACAATTTTATACGTGAGCGCTGTATTGGTGAGCAGTTTCTTCAGTACATTACCTACCGGCTCGGCCTGCACATCGATATTGATCATTTGATTAGCCGGCAGTATCTCTTCATTGTAAACAAACCTGAAATAAGTTTGCCGTTCAATTATTTTAAAAGCAGTTCTTAACGTGGCATTGGCCAGTTTAAGGGTAACCTTTTCCTGGGCAAAACCATGATAAGCCATGGATTGGAAAGAGAAAAAGCAAATAAGCAGCACAGTCAATTTCATCATCAGCAAGCATTTGATGACAGGGGTAGGGCATGAGAATGACCTACATCCAATTTTTTTCATAACTTAGTTTTGAATAGTTAAAGGATGAAAAAGTTCTCCGTCGCAAGAGGATTTTCTGAATTTAACTCCAACGGGGAATGCGTCAACATTCTCCGTTTTTGTTTTTGGGGTAGTTAGGTCAATTTTTTCATTGAAGATTATTTTGGTTACACAATCGTTTCTTACACTTTATTAAGGATTACGGTCGAAATACGTTGTCTTTGGGCAATATGAACCGGCAGCCTGCATACAGGCAGGCAGACAGGTTTACCCTGCAACCGGTTAGTCAATGGCCGGTTGCCTTAAATCATCACATTAATGGCTATACATTTCAATTGCAGCTCACCAAATGATCACCTCATCGCCCCTGATCTCATAATGAAATCCTCGCGCAATGCTAAGGGCTTCCATTATATCATTGAGCGATTTGTTCTCAAAAACGCCTCTGAAATGCAGACTTTTGAGCGATTCATTCTTTACCACAAAAGTTACATTGTACCAGCGTTCAATTTCCGGAAGCATCCGTTCGAAAGATTCGTTTTCGAAAGCCAGTTTGTTTTTCACCCACATGGTTTCGAAATGGGTGCTGGTATCATTTTTATAAGGACGCAGCCTGCTTAACGTCATTACCGGTTCAGTATCAACCGAACTGTCTTTTTGAATTGCTTTATCTATAATGGTTGTGTTATCGTTTCGAACAATCAGTTTTTCATCGGGCTTCAGTATAATTTTTTTATCGGGACTGCTATGCAACGTTATCTCAACAGAACCACGTATCAGGGCAGTTTCGGTAGTTTTTTCGCCCGGATAGCTCCGCACATTAAAAGCAGTACCCAATACTTTTATATCGACAGCGTTTGTATGTATTATGAACGGTACCCGTTGCCCGGCCTGGGAAGTAAGATGGGCCACATCAAAATAGGCTTCACCGGTAAGGTTTACTTCACGGGTGTTACCTAAGAAATTCTGATCATAAGTTAACTTACTATCTGCATTCAGCCACACCTGCGTGCCATCGGGCAGCTCAACTTTTGATTTAGAGCCCGGACGGGTGCTGATGGTATTTTTAGCGGAAACGGTTTTATTATTATCAGTTTTTCGTTCACCTGGCGAAAAAACGAAAAAGAACAACAGCAAAGAAGCAGCAACACCCGCCGGTAACCAAAGCCATTTTACCCAACCACGACGACGTTTATTAATATCAATAACTTCCTGTACAGGATCCCCGGCTTCTGTTTCAAATTGCAAAACAGGTTCGGCCAGATGATTGCTGAGCCGTTGCAGGTGTTTATCGTAATTATTAGTATTAACAGGCAATGATTGCTGTTTACTCTTCCACACGTTCCGCATAATTTCCATTCGCAACCCCATATCAGGATGCTGTTTCATCATGTCGTTTAACTCTTTCTGCTCTTCAGGGGTAGCTTCACCGGAAAGCTGTAAACTGAACAAAAGCCATACTCTTTCTTCGTTCATATTGATTAGGCTGTATAGTATAAGACAAGAGGAAGGGAAGAAATGTACCAAAGGAGTTGAAAAAAAATGCCCCCTTCCCCTAAAGGGGTGAACAGGCATCCGGCTTTTATAAGGGAGTTAAATATTACATCTTGCACTATTGTGCCTTGTTCCCCGTTCTTGTCTATTGTCAATTGCTTATTGCCAATATTTCCTGAGCCTTGTACCTTGTGCCTTCTTACTTCTTGCTTCGTACGTCCTGCTTCAATCTCAGATACGCTGGGAGTGTTTCTGCTATTTTACGGGTAGCAATGGCCACCTGGTTGCGAACGGTGATAACAGAAATATGCAGTATATCAGCCACTTCTTTATAGCGCATGCCATCTTCCTTTACCATTTGAAAAATAAGCCGGCATTGCGGCGGCAATTGCCTGATGGTTTGCTGAATGGTATTAATAATATCGGCCGAAATGCAGAGTTCTTCGGGATTATCGAGACTAATAACCGGTTCAAAATCCAGCTCGTCGAGGCTGGCAATGGGATTTTTAAAATGGCGGGTAATATAATTGAGACAAAAATTTTTAGCGATCTGATACAGGTAAACCTTCAGATTATCGATTTCGGGAAGCCGGTTCCTGATCTGCCATAATTTTATAAATACGTCAGAAACAATTTCTTCGGCTGCTTCGGAAGACTTTACAAAGGAGAAACAAAAACGATGGAGGTTATTGTAGAACATATCATACAAGGCATGATAGGCCTGCATATCTTCATACAAAGCAATACGCTCCTGAAGCGATCTGATGTGGTTGGGATCCTTCAAATGGCAAGTCTGGTTTTATATTACAGGCCTAATTTCTGGTAAAAAAATAATATGAGCAAAAATTTGAAGGGAGTTTTTAGCAAGTCTCAATAAAATGTTTAAAATACAATTGAAATATCGATTCCTTACATACTTATTGCCAAAATAGACACGTGTATTTCTAAACCTGTTTACATAATCCCTTAATCAAACAAAATCATTTAATGTGTAGATGACCGGTTACCACTAAAAAATACTATTACCGCAAAACTTTCAAGATAGGAGTTTTTAAAAAAAGTCATGTGAATGGAAATGTTTGGGCAAGAAGTTATACAGCAGCGACGACGGGAGTATCGGGCTTATGTTATGCGACATCACCCACCATACCTTGCTTGATATACCGTTTCTGTTCGCGTGCCCGAATGTTTGCCGCCGGCTTCCTTCAGATTCGTGGTCACCCACGAAACCCTGGCGCACATAAAAAGGCCGTTGAAATTATCAACGGCCTGGCAATTTCTTATCTGCTATAGGGAAGATCAGAATATGACATAAACAATTGATCTATCAAAAAATTTGTTAGCGAAGATTCTTTTACAAAATCAATCATAGCCTCTCCCTCTGAAAAAAAATAAACAGGGGGATCATCTCCATCAGAAAGTTTAAAATATGCGGCCTGATATCCCTGATGCATCCAAAAGAAAAAGGCATCCGGGGGCGCAGCGCTTAATTCATTCTCCTCTATCAATTCTTTTCCCCATTCACCTAACAAGAGAATATGATCATAAAAAACTGCGGACCCCAACATATACCTGCCAGCTCCATTTCCCATAAGTGATAAAAACTGCCTATACACACCTGGCAATGACACTCCATAGAATTGTTCAATATTCCTTATGTGTGCGTCCGATAATGAATGCAATTTTTCACCCTTTTTTTTTAAGCACTCAGCTATATCAGCTACAGATTTTATTTCCATTATTTTACTCCATTTATAGTATATACTTCAATATTTGGAAACATCTTATTAAACTGCCGAATTACACCTGAGCATGATTCACAAATCGGCAACTCACTAATTATCCCCAATCTACCTTTTATATTTGGAGTTTTATGAAATCTTCGGGCAAATTCTTCTAATAGTTTTATCTCCGAATCATAATTCCTTGGATGTTTAATAACTCTCCAAGCGAAGTTTCTGAAAACAGGAAGCCCAACCATTCCTTCTCTGTACGTTGCTCCACTTACTCCTATTCCAAAAATTGGCTGACCTTCAACTTCCCCTCCCAGGAGAGCAATGTTTTTCTTACCGCCTATTACATGTTGCTTTCTTATCCAATCTATGTTTTTACGTCCGATATCCTTTGCGAGAGAATTACCATAGCTTTTTATTCCATTAACGAGAAGTTTCGTCCCTTCTTTTACCAACAAGCCAATGCCTATAAGATCATCTACATTAATATCACTCATGTCAGCTCTTCCGCTACGAAAACTTTTTATATTGTCTACCTGCAAATTTGCAGCCGCAGCAAAATATTTGAACCCATCTAAGCTTAAACCTCTATCTACAAACTTTTGTAATTCATCCCTAGCAAATTGGCTCGGCTGGTCAAATGACAACCCCAAATCTGACGCAAATGCAGTTGCAGCCTCGGTATTAGACAACATACTTAAGTACCCTTGCGCCGAATACCAATTAGCATTTGTTACTTTTCCATTTCTTTTTGTCAACCCACCTGCGTGCCAATATAATGTCTGATGATTTGTTCCAACCCAATCTCCTTTTGCATTGTAAATTTCTTTGGTTTCTGATTTTGACTCGCCTTCCACTGTACCATTAGCTTGCAACGGTTCAGCTCCATCCAAATCAATATTTGCAATTGGGCTATTACCAGCAAACTGGTAAGGAGAATACCAGGGGTAATCATTAGTTAGAGGATCTACTGATAAAAATTTTCCAATACGTGGATCATAAATTCGCAAACCATAATCCTGTTGATTCCCATCTCCTTTTATCTCGTTATCGTTCTCCTTTCCGTTAAACCCATAACGATAATTTCCACTATTCCATATACGCCCCGGCATTTGCATGCCAAATGGATAATAATCACTGGCGGTTAATACATTGGCCTCGTAATAATCGATGGTACCGTTGTTACCAACATCAATACCGGTTCTGCTGTCACTGATAGTGGCTAGTACGTTCCCCAGGTGATTACTTAACTCATACTCTCTTTCACCTACATTGATCTGCCCACTGCCTGGACCGGGTGCCGTCCAAGTACTGGTAACATCTATATTAGGATGCCAGATACCTAACCTTCTACTGCCATAAAGATGTTGCTCTGTCCACTTCAACTTATTATTATCTGTCCCCGAAGCCGGCACATACCTTGTATACACATCCAATACATTACCCTGTGCATCCCGTACATAAAAGGTATGCTCGGTACTAACACCCGGACTTTCTACCGATTTAACAATCCGGTTACCAGTTGCATCATACTTATACGATATTCTTTTACTAACAATATTATTGGTAAACTGCTCTACCTGTTTGATCTTTCCATACAAGGTCCAGTATATTTTGCTTGCATTTAAACCCGTTCCTTCCTGAATAAGATTACCGATTTTGTCGTATAAATAGTGATCATCCTGCTGATCGTCAATATCAGAATTGTACAGGTTTGTCAGCGCCGCATCATCATCAACATGCCTTAACTTATTATTTATTAATTGTCCGTTACTATTGCGGTTATAATTATAAGTGAGCATATCCATTTTATATCCTACAGCCCCATTACTGCTATTTGCCCTTCTTTGATATTCAAGAATATTTCCATTACCATCATAACTGATATCTTCCTGGTAAGCCGGCAAAATACTATTATTGTTCCAGGTTACACCGCCGCCAGCCAGGTCATGCATGCGCATTTGCTTTAACCTGTTCAACTGGTCGTAACGATAAGTATAGCCTTTTAATGCACCATTATCCAGCTTATTAATAGCCAGCGTAGAATTACTGATATTTCCATTGAATAAATCGTTTCCGGTTGCTGTATTGGGCAGGGGCGATGGCAGATAGGTCATTCCAAACGCTGTGGCTGAACTTCCGATTGGTTGAAAATCGCCTTTAAAATAACCCAGGCTAAAGCCTATTACATCACGGGCAACCCATTTGAAGGCGGCGGATGCCGGGTCTCCATCCTGGCTCATATCCTTGCTGGCGTCGAGCTGCTGGCCGTTAATGCCCTTCAGCCAGCCTTGTAATGTGTAAGCATAATCGAGCCCCTGCACTTTATTATTACCCAATTCGATACGGGCGAGCGGACCATGCAGGTAATAACGATAGTTTGCTTCTGTATTCCAGATCAATCCATCGCGGCTGGTACTGGCTTCCACAACTCTGTTATCTGCATCATATCTATAACTATCATAGAACTGATCCCCTTTACCCTCCTGATACTTTACTTTGTTTACTTTACCACTTACCAGGTCATAATCATAATCGATCCTCTTAATACCGGTCACCGCATCAAAAGCTGATAACTTCTGATTTTCCTGGTACAGCGTTTTTGTATTCCCGCTAATATCATAAGAATAATAAGTAGCTGCAGCACGTTGAGAACCTAAGCTACCGTCCCACACAACACTGGCAGCTATGCGCTTGCGTAAATTGGTCAGCAATCCCGGCGCATAAGCCGGGGCCTCGTCGTATATGGTCTGGGTTATCTGGCTGTTCTGACCGCTTTGCATCCATGTTTGCAGAGCGGCATTATCACGGGCGGTTAATTCCGACATGGCAGAACCCGCACTTACCTTTTCACCTATTTCAACAATACGATCAAAGGCATCATATTTGGTGTAACTGTATCGGTTACCTGTTTCTCCGGGTGTCAATGGTTGCAGTTGCTCTGCATTCTGTGAAACAGTGAGTTTCCCTAACCGATCGTACCAAAAAAGAGAAGTGCCGCCATCAGGTGAAGTTTGTTTTATTACCTGGTTCAGGCTATTATATGCATAGGTGGTAGATATCCCATGTAACGGAACAATAAATTTGTTTAAGCTTTCAACACTAACAATATTATTGATAGCAGCACCTGTGTTCGCCCAACTATAACCTGAGGCCGGAAGCTGTACATTATTATGGTTACAGGTTACATCGGCAATATTGGTTCCGTCTTCAGGATCGATGGGCCAATAACCAGCAAGGTTGGTTACTGCTGAAGGCGATATACCAAGTTGGTAATTATTCAAAATTTCCTGTGCTGTACGCGCCACACTCCATATACGCACTTCATCAATAGCTCCCGGCATAAAACCATATGTGCTACCGCCAAAATTATAACTGGGGCTCACATATGTTTTAGTTGATGTAAGGCCTGTGCGTACCAACTGTCCGTTGATATATAGTGACGGCGTTTTATTGGTGTATACAACTGCTATATGCGTCCATCCCGTAACAGATCCCTGCCATGCCAGTAACGGCGGCAAATAACCGTCGGCATGCTCATAAACACTTACACCATTAGTGCCCACCGAAAGACCCATACCTGCACGGCCGGTACTGGCATAGCCGCCCCAGTAAGGAACAATCACGTACTTCTGGCCACTTATGCCCGTTATTCCTGATTGCGATTCGGTATCTATTTCGTGCGTTCCCTGGGGATTTACCCACAACTCAACCGTGAAATTATTGGTAACATTGGGTAATGCTTTGTCGCCGAGGTTCAATGCAGCATTTAATTGCAAAGCGCCTCTGTTCGGTATAGTAACAATTTCAGTGGCAGGACTGCACAGCGAAGCAATATTAAAGCGTCCCCAAACCAGTAATGGTGAGTTTGTACCCTTCAGCGATTCGGTAATAGACATACAGGGGTTAGCATAATTCTGAGCAACTTCCGCATCTGCCAGCGCCCTGTTATATAAACGCAGATGTTTTAATGGTTCAATAAATTCAGCCGGCAGTGTATAGCCGCCGACAATTTCCCAGTCGAAAGGATAGGCTGGTGCATTAGTTGTAATTGGCGCAAGCTTGTTTCCGTTAAAATAGATATCCCAGGAAGTATTGCCTGTAAATCCAGTAGACTGCACAACCACCTGCGACCACTTTTGTACGGTAAACGAACTTATATCTGCTACTATCTGATTGCTAAGAGTGATCTCTATATCACCCGAAGTGCCGGGCTGCAATGAATACAATTCAACCCATAATTTGGTACCCTTAATCGCAGCCTGATACATAAACCTGTTATCCGGTGAAATAAGCCGAATCTGGCTGCCGGCATTTGCATCAACATTGTTGAGCCACATCTCCAGCGACTGAACAGCATTGCTTTGAAGGTTGCCGCTAAATGTATTCAGAAAAGTCGCTTTGTCATCGCTCTTTGTTATGCCATCATCTTCACAGCCAGACACACCGAGACTGCGCAATGTTTTAACCTGATCAATTTGTGCATCGCTTAAAAAACGAACACCTTCAGGTGGAATGGTTTTTACAAGATTGCCACTTTGATCGTAATAATATAGTGTATAATGATATTCGTATTGTTCACCGGCAATTGAAGCAGAAGCATTGGCACCAATACATTTGGCTATGTACAAATTTCTGAATCTTATACGTTCCTGAGTTATATAACGATCATATTCCTGACCTGCACGTTCAAAAGCTGCCATAATAACGTTAGCAGTACAAATAAAATCATTTTGCGGAACTGCGGGAGAAGCCGGTTTATTATATAATACTGCCAGTCCGTTTACGGTGCATTTTTGTGTAAACGCAAAGTAATCGCTGTAACTGAGAGCATATCCTAACTTATGGTTACAGTAGTTGGAGAACAGAACACGATACAGCTTACTGTTTTGATTTATTCCCGGATACTTTAAAAGGAAATCAGATAATAATGTATTTATGGTGCTACAATTAACATAGGGCTGGGCGCCTGAACTTGCCGGCGTGCTCAGTGCCGCCGGTAATAGAACCGGGTCGTTCATATACCTGCACGAAGATGCACAGCGGGTTTCGAGATCCTGCAGCTGCGCACCAGTTAGCACCATATCATCTTCCAGTTCCTGTTTCAGCCATGAATAAAAATCACCTCCCGGGAACCTGCTTTTAATGGCAGCCAGATTAGCGCATATGGTGCTGTTTATTTCACCCGAATTGGAATTAACTGTAACAGGATTTTTATCCCAGGGATAAGGTGTTCCCAATAATTCCTGGCTGAAACCCTGCTGAACCAGCGATGATCCTATATAATAATTGAATGCTTCTTCGAAGTTATGAAAGCCATTTGAAGCCGTAACTCCATTTGGCAGGGTACTTGCTGCCCGAATAGTTTCGAAAGTAGTATCTGTTTCAATATTCTTTTTTGCTATTTCCTTTAAAGCTAATGTCAACTGGTCAATAGTGCCATCAGCAATACTATTGAATGCAGGTTCTTCATCGCGTACTGCTTTTAACTGGTCGGCCCAGACCAGCCTCAGCTCTTCAAGATTGGAAAGCGCTTCCGTACGGTATTTATTCAGCACTTCAGCATTAGTGGGCACCGATGACGTATTGGCACCCAGGCAGTTTATTGTACCCTGCACAAATGTATAATCATTAAATACGCGACTTTTTTGAGCGTATGATGCAGCACGTGGGTCAGCACTGCAGGTAGAAGGTATTTGTATTGGTAAATCACAGGTAATTTGACCATTAATAATATAAAAGCTTACGTCGTGCCGGTAATTCGAACATCCAAATTCTTCATGCCCTGCTTTTTCAATAACTCCTGCATCCAGATATTTCTGAGTTGTTCCCGGCTCAACTGTTACCCATTGCTCGCTTGATACCTGATTTAGAATTTTAGTAAGTTTTATTTGTGTTCTTGTTACTACTGGTTTTTTAGCCCGAAGGTATACAAACCAATAAGCAATAATGCAGTCATTAGGCCAGGGTTGATTCTCTTCTACTATTTCAAAATCGTCTGTCGTAAGACAGGAAAGGGTGTTATTTTGCGTACAGGCATATTGCCCAAGCGCGTCCGGCCCTATAAAACAATCGACGCAACCCGGATTCAAATCAGCTTTTACCTTGCGAACATAGCTACTTTTTATCTGCAGATAATAATTTCTATACAGTTCCCATTCACTGGTCACAGAGCGGCAGGTTGTTGATGGAGAGCAGGCCGAGGTCCATGAACTAACAAATGCATTAGCGTCATTGGTTGCAGGTTTACAATAAAGCATCCAGTCAATAAAAGCGAATATATTTTTACCACTTAAAATAGTACCCGACTGATCTTTTACGATAAACCTTATAGCATTGGAAAAATCATTCATATCCTGCTGCATATTGCCTTTCAAACTGCTGCCGCGGCCACCATTGAAGAAGGGGTCTGCATCCAGTAAAGCATACATATTGGAACGGTTGTAGTATCCCCTTCCAACAGCATCATCTCCGTTTGCTACGAATTCGCGTAATGTTTTATCAAAATTGTAACTGGCTTCAACGTTCTTATCTACCGGGCTATAGCTTTGATCTTTACAAAACAGGTAACTGCAATATTCAACATGCTTTTTCACAAATTCATCTGCCCATTCAGGATGTTGTATGTAAACCCTGATAAAGTCAGACATCGACAAATCGTGAGCATATACGGTGTTGCCATCGTCGTTTACATAGGTTAAATTATATATCCCGGTATTGCTTGCATCATTGAAGTTGTAAAAGTGGAAAATATTCACTACCTGGTCCGGATCAGAATAGGTATCCGACTGTTCATCATACGTATATATAGCATACTGCCCGCCTGGTGTAACGTCGTATTTCATCTGCAATAAATAATCCTCACAGGCAGATGTGGCATTGCAGGGAACATTATTACATTTTGCTTTTAAGTCGCTCCAGGTATTGTTGATCCAGGTTTGTACATTGCTATTAGCCTGTATACCATTGAATTTATCGGTACCAAGCAGGTCAATTACTTTTTGCCTGAAGGCATCAGGCGTAGTGCCAAGTGTTTTACAGGCTTCGCAGGTAGTGTAGCAACCGGCCAGATCGAGGTTATTCAGCTCTTCTTCAAAAAAGTTCTGCAGTTTTTTTAAATCTGAATTATTGGCAATATAATAATCCGTTTGGTAGTTTACTACGTTTTGACTTAACCGAAGCGTATAGGTAACCGTATAGGAACCTTTTTTAGGTATAATCACATCGAAATTACCTGTTACAGGCGCCGCATTGGGATTGCACGTAACGTCATTAATGGTAAATGCCTGACTGGTGGCGCCTCCTCTGGGAATTCCGCAATCATCTTTTACTTCTATCACCAAATCATAATAACAATTGCTGCAGAATTGTCCCTGGCTGTGGCTGGTGGTCAATGCGGCAGGATTTACCGTATAGTTAAGCTTAAACGTACCAACTACTTCAGCCATGAAAGTAGTGGTGGATTTCATCAGCATTCCAGCGGCATCCCTTCTGAAATCGGCGCTTCCGATTATCTGATCGTTAAAGGGTACCCTGGCCCCGCTGGCCGAAGGCAAAGCATCTACCGTTTGCGGCGCATCGCCGGCTAATGCTGTTGCAACAGTTCTTCCATTGGCATCGAAATAAGTTACGCTTGCCTGGCCATTCGGGTCGATGATCATATTTTTCAGGTAATGCGAACAATCGCCTGCCTCCATACCAAATATCCTGTCGAGCTCTCTTTGCGTTGGCTTTCCATATATATATTGCGTAGCATGGCCATTCACTATGCGAAATGAATCGCCGGGCGCGCCCTGACGACGAACACGGCCGGTGTTATCCGGTGTATATTCAACTAATGAGTAGGGGTATTTATTTGCATCGGGAACATATTTGGTAAAGTAAAAATTGTTGTCGTTAAGAAAGGTGTTGTTAGCTGAATAATATTTTGACGCACCGCCTTTGGTTACATCGGGAGAACTGTTACCCATGTAATCGGCATCGATAATACAATCTGCCCCCGAACCGGCAGCTAAATTTATATCGGTATGGCTGAAAGGTTGCCCGGTACTGTTTACATTAAACGCCTGATAATAATTCAGGCTTTTGCTGTTAACAGGAGCAGGCAAAACATTTATAGCCGGCCTTCCCATCTGATCGTAAATCGTTTCCTGAACTATAGCCGTTTCCTGACGATCTGTTGAACTACCGGGTACTAATGTTTTATCGCTGTTGCTTAATGTAACCCCCTGCCGGTTGCGCAAAGTTGCATCGTAATAGGTAATCACTTCCTTTCGCTTTCCTTCTTCGGCAAATGCAGCTGTATATTGCCAGTTCATTCCTGATTCATGTGCCGTTGTTACGGGAGCACATAATGCAAAGCCGCTTCCGTTATCATTATCCCAGTTGCCGGTAATACGTAAATTGGTAACCGCCTGATAAGAAACACCACGTACCCTAACCAGTACATATCCTTTCGGGTAAGGTAAATTAATGGTATATGATGAAGATGTTACAGTAACCCTTGAATTGTCATTTACCATCCATTCCAGGGCTTTGGTTTTCGGCACGGAGCCGCCATTTGCGTATGTACCCAAAATCGCTTGTCCGTTTGTGCTCAATTCGTCAATAAAAGTCCATTCAATATCATATTCCTCCGGGTTACCAAAATCTGCAGGGTTCCACGAAACCACCAGCTGATTACTATTGTTAGTGATACCGGTAAAAAAGCCGGCAGCCATTAATGACAAGGCATTCACTCCGCTACCGAGGTCAATATTTTGCAGATCGGCCTGCAACGGACCAGTGGCATCAGGATTAAAAGGATATTTACGTTCAACCAGAATCTGGTTCTTTAACCTGAAAATAGCCGGTATATTTTCGCCCCACTCCTGTGAGGTGATTGAATTTACAACTACTACTACTTTAAAAGCGTTTTTGAATTTATGCTGTGCACTTGCGGGATAAAACGCGCCTTTGGCGGTATCGTATTTTACCACCAGGTCAACATTATTGATCTCTTCCGGGGTTGTTTGGTCACGACTGGTATAATACTTTATTGAAACATTTAAGGTACAGGTAAACGGTTTATTATAAAAATATACCGAAGTATCAAACCGCAGTTCAAAAGTAATGATGTTATCAACCGACAGGTGATTTATTTTATTCCATTCATCGAGCGGCAGATGTAAGAATTTATCATCTATCACAATACACGAATCACCCTTTTTAATTTTACCGGTTAATGTTTGGATGTATGATTCACTGGAAGCCAGCAGAACAGATACCGGCAGGCAAGCCAGGAAAACCAAAACCAAAATTCTTTTAATGATGTGCTGTACCGTCATATAATAAGGCTTACTGTTGGGGATTTGTTATATGTACCTGATAACCCTGATATTTTAATGCAGGTTCAACCTGATCTTTTTTAATAGTAATGATCTCATTTATCAATTCATCTGCATTAAAACCGGTTACAGGCAACGGCTGATAATCAATATGGCTTATCCAAACACGGTTTCCTGCAGTGGTATCTGTTACCATTGCATCCTTCCACCATTGAATAACTGCATGTTTTATGCGGTAATTTGCCGGGTCGTACGTAACACTGTAGCTTTTGATCTCAGGATTAAAATCGCTTTTGAACGACATCGTTCTGTCATTACTGCTTTTATCCTGTGTAACTTTTCCGGTTATTTTAAAATCGGCTTTCTCATCAAACAGCATGTCAATAGATGGTTGT
>Ga0114129_10009487_pt1 | contig 13874 bp, 13 predicted proteins | sample RhiMetdeltSRZDD1_FD_80071 | JGI IMG/M metagenome (GOLD analysis project Ga0114129, IMG submission 80071) | Populus rhizosphere microbial communities from Tennessee, USA - Rhizosphere MetaG P. deltoides SRZDD1 (version 2) (version 2) | ecosystem: Host-associated > Plants > Roots > Rhizosphere >...
CGCAGCTCGAGGGCCGGGCTGCCGATGTTTTCGGTCCCGGTGGCGGCAACGGAACCGCGCAGCCGGCCGTCGATGTGAAGTCGTTGCATGCCAAGATCGGAGCGCTAACGCTGGAGAACGATTCCTAAGAAACGGCGGCACCAGCTTTGGGCTCCAAGGGCTGGAGAACAAACCCGAATGCCTTGGCACGCCGGTGCAGATTGTTGACCACCCGCGTGCGGTAGCGCGTCTCGTACGACGAGGCTCCGGGATCGACGTATTCCATTCCATGACGCACGGCGTTGTAAAACAGCACTGCGACCTTGCGGGCCGTGGCGGTTACCGCCTTGGCCTTGCCGATGCGGGACGAGAGCCGCCTATAAAAGGCGCCGAGCGCGGTGTCCGTGCGTCCGACGGCGACAGCAGCAAGGCGCAAAAGGGCGGCAGCCCGGCCGCCCGACCGGCGCGTTCGTGACGAGAGCATTTTGCCGCCGGAGATCTTGTTGCTCGGCGCCAGCCCCAGCCAGGAGGTAAAATGCTTGGCACTCGGCCAAGAGGAGAGGTCGTCGCCGCATTCAGCGATCAGCTTCAACGAGAGGTAAGCGCCCAGACCGTCGATCGCGGTGATATCCTTTCCGAGCAGCGCGAAGAGCGCGGCGCGAACGTCGAAAGCCAGGGCGTTCACCTGATCGGTCCGGTGCCGACGCCGCGGTGGTGGAACTGCACCGTGATCACGACCGCGATGGATACTCAGTTCCTTCAACACGGCTTCGATCCGCATGTCGCAGGCCAATGCCTTCTCGCGGTAGGCGGTGTAGAGGGCGAGCGCCTGCTCGAGCGCAAACAGATGCTCGGCGCGGTAGCTGCCGGTGAGCGCCTTTGCGATCGTCTCGGCACTGGAGTGGCAACTGTAATGGCGCAAGGCTGCCAGCGCTTCAGGGTCGCGCTCGCCGGCGAGGATCGCGCGGATGATGCGCAGGCCGGTGGCGCCGGTGATGTCGGCGACGACGTGGTGGAGTTGAAGATTCATCTCCGTCAAGGCCTTTTGCATATGCTGGATGTGCGAAGCCGCGTACTCCAGCAGACGCTCGCGCTGACGCACGTAGGATCGCAGCTCCGCAACCTGTCCTTTGGGTCGAAAGCTGGCTCGCAGCAGTCCATACGAATGGAGCCGCTGCAGCCATTGCGCATCGCTGACATCGGTCTTGCGTCCCGGCACGTGCTTGGCGTCACGCGCGTTGACAAGACAGACAGTAAACCCCCGTGCATCGAGAAGCTCGAAAACCGGAATCCAATAGACGCTCGTTGATTCCATGACGACGGTCTCGACGCCGCATTGCGTAAACCAGTCGACCAGCCGATGCAGATCCGCCGTGAAGGTACCGAAGCTGCGGACTGGCTCAGGGGTGCGATCTGCCCTGACAGCAGCCATGTGCATGGTCGCTCCGACGTCGATGGCAGCCGCGTTCGGGTGCACCAACGGCATTTTGTGGCCGTGCCTCGACTTCGATCTTTTGGGGTTCATCTCCAGTTCCTCCTGCTGACGCCAGCGGAAGGGCTGGGCTGCGCAATTCATCAAATTCCTAATCGGGATCGCCGGCGACGGCGTCACCACCTTCAAGCGCGCAACAGCCCATGGACCAGGTTTTTTGACGGGGTTACATGCCACCAAAATCGTATCGGCCGCTCCCTTCCGACCGCAGTCTAGCGGCTACTCGTTTCTATCCCACAGGGGGCGTGCAGCGCCGTGGTCAGTTTTTTTGGAGGCCCGGGAGACGTCGGCGCCGTCTCGGCCGGCACTGAACCTGCGGGAAGCGGCTGGCGGTGGCGCGCCGTCAGCGTGTCAGACTGAAAAAAACCGACCGCCGAGCGCGCGAGAATGCGGTCCGGTCCCGTTATTCGGCACTTAAATCCGAGGCCTGCTGGCAGGAGGGCGGCGTCGCGGACCCTGCCACGACCCGATCACCGCTCCGGTAGATCGCGATCGGCAAATGCGGCGGGTTCGCGGTTATCGATGCGGTCGGGAGGCCATCCGCCAGCGAGTATTTCTGGACGGTCACAAACCCGCACAGCACCAACAGCGATGTGGTGTAAAGGATGAGCGCGCCGTACGTCCACCAACTGAGCGCAAGACGGTCATCGACCGTCGGCGTAGGTGTGATCGATCTACCCATCGTCGGGCTCCACCGCTTCGACCCCCCACAAAACCCATACCTCATCACGTAATTTCATAGCGTGAGGCCCTTCACAGTCGTTCGACTGCGGCAGGCTCGATGCGAGCGCGGTCCGGCCTGCCACCGATAGGTCCCATGGTTCAGGGCCCGAGTGGGTGGCCGGGCGCCTTCGTCGCGACCCACCCTGCGCGGCGAGCAGCGTAGAGCCCGCGAACAATCCAGTCCCACGAGCGTTAGCCCCGGCCAACGATCAGGGCTGCCGGCCTCGCACCAGGCATGGCGGGCGGGGCCGGTCGAATTGTTACGCTGCTTGCCGCTCCGACGGTGACCGCTTGTTGCCCAAAGCATCTCTCCCGTTCCGTCTTGCCCTCCTGGTGGCAGGGATGGTTCTCCCTCTGACCGTCTTTGCGGCGGTGCTCGTCTATTACAATTATGAAACCAGCCGGACGACGGCGTATGACCGCATCCTGCAGATTGCCCGCGGCTTGACGACCAACATCGATAGTGAGCTGCGAGCGACGATCGCATCCCTCCAGGTGCTCGCGTTATCGGAAGCCTTGGCGCGGGACGATATTGCCGCCTTCAGAGCCCAGGCCGAACATTTCGTGGCCGGGCATTTTCCGCAGTCGAACGTCGTCGTCACGGATTCCAGCGGACAGCAGCTCATGAATACGGCCGTGCCCGCCGGGACGCCGCTGCCGAAATACGTCCGGATGGATGTCCTGCAGCGGGTGTTTGCAACGGGCGATCCGCAGATCTCCGACCTGCTGTTCGGGCCGGTCCTGCATCGCAACATCATCGTGGTAGACGTCCCGGTCTGGCGTGACGGCAAAGTGGTCTATCTTCTGGCGGCCTCGCTGCCCCTGAGCGCATTCAGCGCCATCATCCTTCGACAGCGGGCCGCGCCGGACTGGACCATCGCGGTGTTCGACAAGAAAGGAACGGTGATCGCTCGTTCCCGGGATGCCGAGCGCTTCGTAGGACGGCAAGCGTCGTCGACCCTTTATCCTGCCATCATGAACGAGTTCTACGGTGTACTCGACACCACCACGTTCGACGGCACCGTGGTCCTGACCGGATTCGCCCGCTCGCCGTTCTCGGGATGGAGCGTCGCGGTCGGAATCCCAAAATCGAATCTGACCAATCAGCTCTGGCGCTCGGTCGCCATCCTGGCCGGCTTCGGAATTCTATGCCTGGCCGCGGGCATATTCATCGCGGTGCGGCTGGCGACGCAGCTCGCGCGCAGCCAATCCGATCGCGAACTGCTGATCAATGAGTTGAATCATCGCGTCAAGAATACTCTAGCGACGGTTCAAGGGCTCGTGGTGAGCACCTTGCGCTCGGCGACGTCAACGGCTGAAGCAAAGACAGCACTTGAAGAGCGCATCGTGGCCTTGGCGCGCGTCCATGATGTCCTCACGGAAGAACACTGGGAAGGCGCCCGCCTCGAGGAACTGGTGCGCAGCATCACCGCGCCGTACCGGTCGGCGTCGGGCCAGCGCATCGAGGTGCTCGGCCCCGAACTCCGAGTCAATCCCAGAGCCGCGCTTGCAATCGCCATGATCGTCAATGAGCTGACGACCAATGCGGTGAAATATGGAGCCTTGTCGCGGCCGGATGGCCGCATCCGGATCGATTGGAGCATCGACGAGGGGCCTGGGCCAAGGCTGCGACTGGCCTGGGCGGAAATGAACGGCCCCTCGATTCAGCCCCCGACGCGACGCGGGTTCGGATCATCATTGATCGAGCAGAGCATCACCCGGGAGCTCGGAGGCACACTCGCCAAGAACTTCGACGCCACCGGCCTCGTCTGCACCATCACCGTGCCGCTCGAACGGTTGACCTAGCCATCGCGGATCGGCCGCGCGGCTGGTTAGGCTCAGCAGGATCGCGTCTGCGCACCCGAACTGTCATAGCCCGGAAGGCACGCCGACCGCTGTGGCGGCGAAGTTTCCCTGCGGGCTTCGCGACGGGGCTTTGGCTTCGAACGATGCGGCACCGATGGTGCGGCTATCTGCGGTTCGGAAATGGCGCGGCTCGCGGGAGCTGCTGTCGTCTCTGTTGCGCGGCCGGTCGTCTCCAGCTCTGGCCCTGTCAGCGCCGCTGGAGCAATCGGAGGCACCGAGGTCGCCACGCCATCCCGCCGGAAGGGCTGCGGCACATATGCGATGACGGTCGCGGGCGGAGGTTTGTACGCGGCAATGCCGGGATTGGGGACACGCGATGGCTGCAGCAAGGCGTATAGGCCTAACGCGAAACACCCGGCCACGGCGCAATAGATGCACAAGTGGATGCCGAGTGCGCTAGCCAATCCATCAGCCTGCTGTCGTGGTGCGCCCGCCATAGAGGCCGAACGCCGCGCCTCGGCTTTCGTTCCAGGGCTGCTTCGCGATCGCCGCTGCCGACCCGGGAGACGCGAGCGGGATGTGGGCTACACAATGGACGGGGCCGCCGTTGCCGGCGGCCCCGTGCATCGGGAATGCGAATTTGCTCGTTACCTGTTCGGACGCGACGCCGGCGTTCCGGTGGTGGCAGGAGCGTCCTCCGGCATCCATGTCATGGCGTCACGGTCGTATTTGAACCCCTTGGCGCTCTTCAGGGCGTCTTTCGTGGAGTTCATGACCAAGTACCACTTGTTGTTATCCTTGCTGGTGACCTGGACGGCGTTGAACGGGACGGCCACGTCCTTCTCGCCCATTCCAAGGAAGCCGCCCACGCCGACGATCAGCGCGGTGACCTTGCCTTCGCGGTCGACCAGCACGTCCATGATCTCGCCGATCTTGTTGTCCGCCGGATCATAGACGCTCTGCTTGTACCAGTGCGTGACGGTCATGCTGTTGGCCGGAATGCTCGTGCTGATGCGGGCAGCCGGCACGTTGCCTTGGCGGTGGGGCGCTTGCGCTTGTGCACTTGCCACGCTCGCCAAGAGCGCGACCAGGATGGTGGAATAAGCGAGCCTGTTCATGGAATCTCTCCTCTGGTGAAGGGGGATGCACGTTTCACCCGCCAAAGGAACGTGGCACCTGGAACTAGTCTAGGTTCCAGGGACACCGGCGCGCTGCCGTTGCGCCTCGCCGCAAGCGCGCTCATGCGGACTTGACGGTCTTTCGGCTGCTCAGGCGTTTGCCCGATCGCGCCGCTCGCGCGATGACTTCCCCGGCCCTCTTGCGATATTCCGGCGTGTCCAGCGGGGCGACCTTGTCGCGGAATGGAAACAAAGTAGCCGCTATGCCGCTTAGCGTGCCGGATGGCCCCTTGCCCTTGGTTTTCTTTGGCATGGGATCGTCGCTTCGGTTATCCGTGCCGCAATTGGCTAACGAGCGATGGTTAATGCGGTTCCGAGCCACGCAACACGCCGCATAAGCGGCGCTTGCCGTAGGGCAGAAGCACCTGGGCAGCTGCGCCGTTCATCTCTTCGCCGCCCGGCAACCGGTATCCGGTTTGGCGCGGCCGTCAGATCGCAGCGCGAGGCCGCGTGTCCCGGCTTTGCGGCTCAGGGCGCCGCTGTGCGTTCGTGATGGGAGTGGAGAAATTGCGCCAGTTGCTCCCGTAGGCTTTCATCCCGCTCCGTCTGGTGGCCAAGCAAGACGGCACGCTCGAACAACGTCTGCTGCAGCTCTCGCGGGAGCTCGCTCCACAGTTCGACAATAGCCAAGCCCAGGACCTGCGCAAATCGGTCGGCGTTCGTGCCGGTGATCTCCGCTCCAGCCATCCCTCCTCCTCCGCGAAGCCATCGCGTTCGTTTGAATCTCCTCGGCGCCGATGCGGCCACCCTAACGACATATAAGGGCCTCGGCAAAGCAACGGCTCTGTTCCGGTCCGGTTCCGGCGCCATGCCCCTGCGCGGTTCGGCGTTGAACCTTGCGCACGGGCGTGCGCGAACGGGGCAACACCTTGCATGGAGCTTCGCCCCTCCTTTGCGGGTACGGGCAATACGCAAAGTCCGCTCAAAGATTTGGCGTGGAGGGCGGCAAGGAACCCTTGGGCTTGGGCAGCATTGTATCGGACACGGCCAGGCGGCGGCCAAGCCGATGAAAAAGGGGGGGACGACGGACCGAGACGATGGATGCGAAAGATCAGGCGCTGTTGGAATTGGGTAGAGAACTCCAGGCCCGCGACTATCGATTTATAACCGTCACCCCCGCCAGTCATCACCGCGTGTATAGACGACCGAACTGCGCAGCATCACTGCTTGAGCGCGTGTTCGGGTGGAGCCGGCCGTTCCAACGGGCCGACTTGCCGTCAAACATCGTTGCATTGCTGGAACAGGCGGAAGAGCTGGAGTCGGACGGGGACCTGCTGCGCGCCAAGGTGCGATTTTCGAGCCTGGGCAGACAATTGTTCGTGCATTCCTCGTTTCCGACCGAGTCACCCGACGCCGTATTCTTTGGGCCAGACACTTATCGCTTTGCGCGTGCGTTGCGCCAATCCATCGCCGGCATGCAGGCCAGCGCGTCATTCACCGTCATCGATATCGGATGCGGAAGTGGAGCGGGGGGATTGCACGCAGCCAGTCTGCTGCAGCGCGACGTGCCGCCCGATGTCATCTTGTCCGACATCAATCCCCGGGCGCTCCGTTATAGCCGGATCAATGCGTGGCTGAATGGCATCTCCAATGTCAGGACGGTCCTGAGCGACGTATTCGAGAGGATCAACGAAGGCGGCGACCTGATCGTCTCGAACCCGCCTTATCTAATTGACCAATCGGCGCGACTCTATCGCCACGGCGGCGGCGATCTCGGAACCGATTTATCCCTTCGGATCGTCGAAGACAGCATCGATCGCCTGTATCCGGGCGGCCGTCTCTTTCTCTACACCGGCAGCCCGATCATCAATGGAGCCGATACGTTTTTCGAGACGGTGCGCCCTCGATTGGAAGCTCGGGGTTGCCAATACACATACGAAGAAGTCGACCCGGATGTGTTCGGAGAGGAACTCGACACCGCGCCATACGACCGTGCCGACCGAATAGCCGCGGTCGCGCTGACGGTGGATGTTTGAAGGGAGTAGCAGATGAAATCGCCGGATTTTGAATGGCTGGCGTTCGCCGCGCATACCGATGGCCCGGGATTTGCGCGCTTCCAGCGCGCGTTGACCAGATACAACGGGCAGCGGCTGGAGCCGTCGCTGCCCGATCCGGCTTGGCGCGCTCATGTCCGTGCGGAAGCCCGTGTAGTGGAGGCGGAAGGCGAGTTCGTGGAGGCGATGCGCCAGGAGATCGCCCCGCTGGTGGCTGACATCCCGCAGCAGGTGGACTCCTTCATCGCTTGGTTCGAGCGTTTGCGCGAAACCGGACCCGGCCAGGGCGATCCGCTGTTTCCTTGGCTGGCGGCCGAAGCGAGCCTCGATCAGATGAAGTGGTTCATCGAGCAGGAGGTGGCAGGAGAGGCGGGGTTCGACGATCTCTTGTCATTGACTCAGGTTAAGATGCCGGAGCAGGCCAAGCTTGAAATGGCCCGGAACTATTGGGACGAGATGGGCCGCGGCGCCAGCAAGGGAATGCACGGGCCGATGTTGGAACGCTTGGCTCATCATATGGACGTGCGGCCGACCCCTGATACCGTGATCCCCGAGGCGCTGGCGCTGGGGAACCTGATGATTGCGTTGGCGCACAATCGCCGCTACGCGTTCCATTCCATCGGCGCATTGGGCGTGATCGAGATGACGGCGCCGACGCGCGCGGGATATGTGGATCGCGGATTGCGCCGGCTGGCAATTCCGGCGAAGAAACGGCATTACTTTGCTTTGCATGCCGTGCTCGACATTCGACATTCCGAGACCTGGAATCGCGAGGTTTTGCGCTCCGTGGTGGCTGGGGATCCCCGCCGCGCCCGCGCGATCGGTGAGGGCGCGGTGCTCCGGCTCTGGCATGGCGCGCGCTGCTTCGCGCGCTATCGCAAGAGATTCAACCTGTCGAGGCTCGAGAACGAGGCCGCCTAGCTCGCGGTCTGGCCAGTGACTGCCGCATGCGCTTCCTGGGTATCGGCGACTATTGCGACCTCGGTGCCCTCTATCTTCGATTGATCGAGGAGGGGCATGAGGTCAAGGTTTCGATCGGCAATCCGCTGTGCAGGGGGACGCTGGCGGGTCTGGTGGAGCGAACGCCGGATTGGCGCCGCGAGCTGGATTGGATTCGTGCGGCTGGGCGGGACGGAATCATTCTGTTCGAAAATGTCGCCAACAACCGCGGGGCGCTGCAAGACGAGCTGCGCGGCGACGGGTTCAACGTCATCGGCGGAAGCGCCTATGGCGATCGTCTGGAGAATGATCGCGCCTACGCGCAGCAGGTGCTTGCCGCTGCCGGACTTTCGATCGCCCGCAATTGGGAATTCACCGATCGGGCGACAGCGCTGGACTTCCTGCAGAAAAATCCCGCCCGCTATGTCCTGAAGTTCAACGGTCCCGATGCTTCGATCGACAACTATGTGGGGCGCTTGCCCGACGGCAGGGATGTACGCGCCATGCTCGACAAACTCGCGCGTCCCGAGGCGTTGCAGGCGAGCTTCGTATTGATGGAATTCCTCGAGGGCGTCGAGATGGGGGTGGGGGCGTATTTCGACGGCGACAAATTCCTGCTGCCGGCCTGCCTGGATTGGGAGCACAAGCGTTTTTTCCCCGGAGACCTCGGTGAGCTGACGGGTGAGATGGGAACGGTGGTGACTTATGAGCGATCCCGACGCTTCTTCGAGCGCACGCTTGCCCGGATGGAGCCGCTGCTGCGCGAGAACGGCCATTGCGGTTACGTCAACCTGAATACAATCGTGAACGAAACCGGCATCTGGCCGCTCGAATTCACCTGCCGCTTTGGCTACCCCGGATTTGCCATCCTCACCCCCTTACAGGAGATCGCGTGGGGCGACTTGCTCGCGGCGATGGTCAACAGGTCGGCAACAGGATTTGCGACGCGGCCGGGGTTCTCTGTCGGTATCGTGCTGACCACGCCGCCGTTTCCTTATCCGCGGCCGCAGGTTCAGGAGCCGGTTGGTCTTCCCGTCCTTTTCGACGGCGAACTGACGGCGGGGGATCGCGCCAATCTGCACTATTGCGAGCTTGGCCTCGAGGAGGGCGAACTGGTCACCAGCGGGATCTACGGCTGGGCCATGGTGGTGACCGGCGTGGGCGAGAGCATTGCTTCCGCGCAAAGCCGGGCCAATGGGCTGGCGGACCGCATCCTGATCCCGAACGCCCGCTATCGCCGGGACATTGGCGACCGCCTGATGGGAGGAGATTACGCGCGGGTCGAGAAGTTGCGCCTGTTCGACCCCGCGTAAGAGGGTGACGTAAGGGCACGGATAAGTTTGCGCGCGGCCGCCCCCGGCCACCACTCGGACGTCAGCGGACCGGTCGATCCACGGTCACCAGCGGCGTGCATATGGCAGCGCCGGGTCCTCCACCGGCACGATCATCTTGCCGATCGGCCAAAGCGCGAGCCCGGCAAGCTTCAGATGCGCCCAGGCGAACGGGATGCCGATGATGGTGACGGCAAGCAGAACAGCGGTGACGACATGGCCGAGAGCCAGCCACCATCCCGCAAGCACCAGCCAGATGAGATTGCCGAGAAGGCCGAGAGGCCCCGTGCCGATGTCCTCGCGGCCGGAATACGTGGCGCGCGATACCGCCTTGTAGCCGAACGGCAGAAGTGTGTAGGAGGCAATGTTGAACGCGGCGCGGGCCCAGGGCAAGCCGACAATGGTGATCGCCATCACGATTCCCGCGATCACCCAGCCGACGGCCATCCATAGGCCGCCGAAGATGACCCACAACAGGTTCAGCACGAGCGACATGGGGGACATGGGACTTCCCGACCAGTTGGCGCCGACGACGATTTCGGCAGCGGTGATGTAGATAGCGGCTAGCCGCTTCGCCAGTTGCCGGAGCAGGTTTTTTGCGCACCGCCAAGGTCGAACGACGCTGGCGCCGGACCGAGGAACCTTCATTCCCGCACTCTGGTTATAGGGAAGGCAGCGGTGCTTACGGACAATCCGACTTCAGGGAGCGCCGACCGGCCGCTCCTGCGAGCGAAACACACGTTTCTCTGCGGCGAGGTGGCCCATGTCGATCATTCGGCTCATTCACATTCAGCTCGACCCATCCGAGAACGAGAAGGCGGAGCAGGTCTGGAAGACAGAATGCGCTCCGCTGATGATCCAGCAACCGGGCTGTATCTCGGAAAAATTGCTGCGGTCGAAGGCGGGCGGCGAATTCATTTCATACTCGGAATGGGAAACGGAGCAGGATATCGAGCGATATATGAAAAGCGATGCGCACAAGGAAATCGTACGTCACTCCCGCGGTCTCAAGGGGACGAAAGTTGCGGTGAAGTTATACGACCTGGTGAAATAGCCGGGGCGCCCAGCCGCTGGCCCATGACCGCAGATATGCCCGCACCTCTAAGCGTCGGCACGACTTGATCGGCACGAAAATTCAAATTGTTCTAATTCAATATTATCTTGCTGATTCCGATACTTAGTGTTGCTTGACCGCGACAGCAAAGGTCGCGCTTGGCCGCTATGATCTACGCACGAAATGCTCGGGCGTGATTTTGGAGGGCAACATGAACAAGCTCATTGTCAATGGCGTCGCACTCTTCGCTTCGCTCGCGGGGTCGGCGATGGCGGCCGACATGCAGGTCAAGGCGCCAGCGGTGATGGACTCCTGGACAGGCCTCTATGCGGGCATCGCGCTGGGCGGGCGGTTCTCAGATTCCACGTGGACCACAAACTGTCTCAGCCCGGGGGTGCCCGGCGGCGTCGGCTGTCCGTTGAATCTAGTTGCGCAAAATGGCCCCCGCTTCTTGAACGACAATCCTTCCGGGTTCAGCTCGGCAACGTTCAGGCCCAGTGTGTATCTCGGCTACAATTGGCAAGCCGGGAATTGGGTCCTGGGCGCCGAGGGTGATGTCGCCTGGGGGCAGAGCAATAACAGCTTGAGAGGCATTCCGGGCACGGAGAACCTTGCGACGCCGGGGAGCCCCGGCAACGACGCTGCCACGCTCAAGGAAACCTGGGACGCGAGCGTCCGCGGTCGTGCCGGGTTTCTGATCAATTCGAACATGTTGCTGTACGCGACCGGAGGCGCCTCGTGGATCCATATGGAGGCCAGCGCATTTTGCGGCAGTGCGGCGCCCATCGGCTGGTGCCGGGGACCGGCTGGACCTGGCTCGAATGTCGGAACGGTGAGTACCGTATCGACCACCCGGGTCGGCTGGACTGCGGGCGGCGGGATCGAAGCCATGCTCTGGTCCAACTGGCTGGCCCGCATCGAATACCGGTACAGCGACTACGGTACGTTCGGGTACACGTTGTTCTCGGGCCTGGGCAGGTGCGGAATAGGCTGCGATGCCATCGCGGCAGAGACCAAGCTTCACACCCACACGGCGCTGGTGGGCGTCGCGTATCGGTTCGGCGGCGGTCCGCTCGTTCCGTGATGATCGACTAATGATTGCCGTGCCACAGGGACAGCGTGCTCTTGGGATCGCCCGAGCTCAGCGCCGGCGTGACGCCCATTTCCGCGAGCGTTCCCGTCGCGGTGCGGTCCGGCCGCGCGCGGGTAGTCGGGTCGGCCCGGCCGCTGTATACTCGCGCAAACAACCGAGGCACGGGGCCTCTCATGAAGGTCGTCGAGATCGTTCCGCGTGAACGGACGCGGCTCTATGGGATGCTGGTCGCCAAGGAGGCCGCGATCCGCAAAGGCGGCCGCGGGACCTATGTCCGGGTGGGCCGCAAGACCCAGGATTCGACCCGCTGGAAGCACCGCAACTACCGCGGCTCGGTGCAGCTCAAGCGGGGTGCGTCCGAGGTCGTGACCGCCAGGGTGCGCGCGACCACGCCCGAAGACGAGCGCAAGCTGCTGTCGTCGTTTCTCGGATTCGTCGATCGCCACTCCGGAGACCAAGTGGCGACCATCACGATCCATTACCGGTGATCGGCGCGCTCGTCCGGCAGTGAGGGGCTTTGCCTGGCCTTACCGCTCGACCGACATCCGTTCGTCACAGCTTTGATATCTGCAACTGCTGTCGGTCACCCACCCAGGTCTTTGCCAGGGCCGCTTCCGCGCCTTGCGCGCCGGCGGCGTCGCCACGCGCCTTGGCGAGCTCGAGCAATCCATAATACGACCAGCCGTTGTTCGGCGCGCGCGCCAGCGCGCGGCGGAATTGTTCCTCGGCGTCGCCGAGCCGGCCCGCCTGCATCAGCGCGGCGGCGAGTGATTGGCGCACCGGATAGTACCAGTAAGGCGGCTCGGTGTAGGGCAGGGCATCCTGCAGCGCGGCCGCCTGCTCGAAGCGTTCGATCGCCTTGTTGGTATCGCCTTCCGCCTGCGCAAGGCGGCCCTCGACGACGATGCGCGCAAGCTTCAGCACCTCCAAAGCCGGAATGCCGGCTGTCTTGAGGAGCGAGAAGTCCGCGGTGCGCTCGATCGCGTCGATGGCTTTCGCCTCCGCCCTGCCGGCGGCGATGTCGCGTCGTGCCGCGTAGGCCACGCCGCGGGCGTAGTGCCACATCGCCTTCACATAGGGAATTGAATTGCTGGGATCGGGCAGGGCGAGGATGACGTCGGGTGCGCTGAACAGGGCGTGGGCGTAGTAGGGTGCGGCCTTCACCGGATGTGTGCCGGGAATGGCGAGTGCCGCATCATCGGGCATGAGGCCGCGCAGCTTCTCCGCCGCGGCGATGCTGTTTGCGCCATCGCCGGCCATCAGCGCCGAAGCCATCACGAAGTGGACATTGTGGGGGTAGTAACCGAGCCGGTACACGCCCATCGGGGCGTCGCTGGCCGCCAGATATTTCTCGTCCACCGCAGCCGCGGTCGTGTTGTCCAGAAGCGCGTCGAGGTAACGGCCGACGCGGTAGTAGATATGGCTCGGCATGTGCACGAGATGGCCGGCACCCGGAATGGCGCCACGCAACCGGTCGGCATAGGGCTCGGCCCGCTGCGGGCGGTCGGACGCTTCCACGGCGTGGATGTAATAATGGATCGCGCCCGGATGATTCGGGTCTCTTGCGAGCACCCGCTCCAGCGTCGGCACGATGTCGGCGCTTTGCGGGTTCGGCTCCCGCCCGCCCGGCTGCCAGTAATTCCAAGGGCTGAGATCCATCAGCGCCTCGGCGTAGAGCACCGCGATCTCGTTGTCCTCGGGAAACCGTCCCGCAGCCTTGGCCATGGCTGCGGCGTAGGTCGCGTCGAGTTCGGCGCGCTCCGCCTTCGGGTTCTCTGCATAGCGCGTGGACAAGGCGGCGATCAGCGCCTGTTCGCGTGGGCTCGCCTTGGCGGCAAGCGCGCGCGCCTTCTGCGCCGCGGCGAACGCGGGCGCCACGGCCTCTTCCACCATCGGCATATTGATATTGGGGCCGAGCACCAGCGCCTCGCCCCAGAAGCACATGGCGCAATCGGGGTCGAGCTTCTGCGCCTTGCGGAATGCGCGCTGCGCTTCTTCGTGATTGAAAGCGTGCGTCAGGCGCAGGCCCTGGTCGAAATAGTCTTGCGCCGCCGGGCTCGCCGTCGTGACTTTGTAGCTGAGCGAGCCGAGGCCGTCCCACAGCGGCGGATCGCTGTCGGCGAACGCCAGCGCCGGTGATGCGGCATTGCTCCTGGCCTGCGGCACTTCCGTCTGCGTCGCCACCAGGCGGATCATGCCGCGCGTCATGGGAGCAACATGGGTTGCCGGGCTCTGGCAGAGGACGAAGTCCCCGCCGATGTCCCAGCCGGCGCCGGGCAACGCGA
>Ga0114129_10009489_pt1 | contig 13873 bp, 12 predicted proteins | sample RhiMetdeltSRZDD1_FD_80071 | JGI IMG/M metagenome (GOLD analysis project Ga0114129, IMG submission 80071) | Populus rhizosphere microbial communities from Tennessee, USA - Rhizosphere MetaG P. deltoides SRZDD1 (version 2) (version 2) | ecosystem: Host-associated > Plants > Roots > Rhizosphere >...
TATCCAGTTTGCGTTGCAACATCCGCACGTGGATGTAACCCTGCTAGGTGTGCGTACCGAAGCGGAATTACAGTCGAGCATACCACTTCTCGACTCGAAACCTGATCCTGAGCTACTAGAGGCTATCTTAGCAATATTGGAACCTATAGCGAATACAACATGGCCGTCGGGACGACCAGAGAACTACGAACCGAACGCTGTTTCCGTATAGTTAGAAAGTGTAATTGTAGATGATTGACGACCAGCGCGAGTCACCTGTAGGGAAGCGGGTATCGCTGTTTGTCACCTGCATGGTAGATATGCTGTACCCCGAAACGGGATGGGCAGTCGTCGATATTTTGGAATATCTCGGCGTTCAGGTCGATTTTCCGATGAGGCAAACTTGCTGCGGTCAACCGGGGTATAACGCAGGTCATCGCCCTGAAGCGAGACGGGTGGCTATACAGTTTCTGCGGGCCTTCAAAGATGCTGAAGTCATCGTAGTGCCATCCGGCTCATGTGGTACGATGATCCGGCATGAATATCCAAGCCTTTTCGCGGATAACTCTCGCTGGCGCAGCGAGGCAGAACGGATCGGATCAATTACTTGGGAATTCACTGAGCTCATCGTTGACGGTCTAGGTATCAAAGACCTACAGTTGCGCTTGCCTTACCCGCACTCTTTTGCCTTTCATGATGCGTGTCATGGCCTACGGGTGCTGGGTCTTAGCTTAGAAGGTCGTACTCTGCTAGGTAATGTAGAGAATGTATCCATCGAAACTTTAGCCGAAGCCGATGTCTGTTGCGGCTTCGGCGGATTATTTAGTGTCAAAATGGCGGATGTCAGCGGCGCGATGCTTGACCGCAAGATCAAAAATATCAACAGCTGTCCCGCACAGATTATTCTCTGTGGCGATGTAAGCTGCATGACCCATATGAACGGCGGCCTGTCTCGCCAGAATTCAGCCAAACGTGTGCGTCACATCGCCGAAGTGTTGGCTGAAGGGCTGCCCAAAGAAAGTAATCAGTGAACGTCACCTCCAATGACTTCATTCCGATGGCGCAAATCGCCTTGATGGACGACGAAATGCGTGTGTCGGTGAATCAGGCTACTACGACAGCTTACAACAAGCGGCTGAATGTTATGTTTGAAGCGGGAATTGAGCATGGTGAGGCCCTGCGCCAGCAAGCCGCCCATGCCAAACGCCGCGCTTTGAGCCAATTACCCGAACTTCTAGAACAAGCGGAAGCCAATTTTAAGGCGAATGGCGCAGAAGTGCTGTGGGCTGTTACGGGTGATGAAGTCAACCAATTGGTTATGGATATTGTCCGGCGGCACGAAGTTCGATCTGTCGTTAAAAGCAAAAGCATGGTCAGCGAAGAAATTGGGCTGAACCATATCCTAGAAGCCAACGGTATCGAAGTGGTTGAGACTGATCTTGGGGAGTACATTGTTCAGCTTGATCATGATACTCCTAGCCATATTGTTACCCCGGTGATTCACAAGTCGAAAGCCGAAATCCGCGACCTCTTTATTCGCGAACTTGACATGCCTCCTACGGATGATACGAGTGAGATGGCACAGTTCGCCCGACGGGTATTGCGTGAAAAGTTTCTGCACGCAGACATGGGGATTACAGGAGGAAACTTTATTATCGCGGAAACGGGAACAGTCTGTATCGTTACTAATGAAGGTAATGGCCGGATGGTTACGAGCCTGCCCCGCGTTCATGTGGCTATTGTGGGCATTGAGAAAATCGTAGAGACATTCGAAGATTATGCAACCTTGACTCAAGTGCTCCCCCGCAGCGCAACAGGACAGACGATAACAGTCTATACCCATATGTATAACGGGCCGCGCAAAACCAGTGAAAGTGATGGCCCGGAGTACATGTATGTCATATTTGTAGATAACGGGCGCAGCGACATTTATGCATCAAAGTATGCTGAGGCCCTGACTTGTATCCGTTGTGGGGCTTGTATGAATGCGTGCCCCGTCTATCGTACTACAGGTGGACACGCCTATGGATGGGTATATCCAGGACCAATCGGAGCAGTCATAACACCTCTGCTGAACGGCTTAGGGAATGCTAAGCCCTTACCTCACGCCAGCAGCTTATGCGGTTCCTGCAAACAGGTATGTCCGGTAGATATTGATCTTCCTCGTATGCTGCTTGATTTACGAAGTGATCTATATCAAGAAGGTAAAACTGAAGCACACTGGATTCTTGGCCTCAAGTTGTGGGCAATTGGCAACCAATCGCCTCTTCTCTTTGAGATCGGCGGCAGACTTGCTCGCTATATTACAGGGGATCACCCACCGAAGAATCTGCCGGGGCCACTGAGCGGTTGGTCGAAATATCGCGATTTCCCACGCTTCGCTAAGAAGTCTTTTCGGCAACAGTGGCGTGAGAGGCGAGGCAAGTAGTCGATGGCAACTGGTAGGGATATGATTCTAAATAAGCTAAGGGTAGCTCGCCAACCTTATCCTGATATTGAACCTCTTCAGGAATACCTCCCTGTAGTCCCATCTATTGATATTTCAGCCGAAGGATTGGTGAATCGATTCGTTGAGCAAGCGAAAAAGCTTGGGGGCATCGTTCATCGTGTGGCTTCCGAGGTCGAAGCCATCAATGAAATCTTTGATCTGCTACGAGATGACAACTGCGTGCTGAGTTGGTCATTTGAGCACATCTCGCTGCCAAGTCTTTCCGCTACATTTGAGGTGAGGAATATCAAGGTCGCTGATCCGCGTGATCCTGCAATACGGGTGGGCATCACAGGTGCAGATGGAGCATTGGCGGCTACTGGCAGTCTCGTACTGGTGGCAGGAGAGGGTAAGTATCGAGCGACCTCCCTCTTGCCACCAGTACATATTGCTGTCCTGAGAAGTTCCCAGATTTTGCCAGACCTTGAGAGCTGGGTTGCACTTCAAAGGGAACGTGGATTAGATGATTTTCGAGAAATTAGCACTGTCGTTCTCATCAGTGGCCCTAGCCGAACCGCCGATATTGCTATGCAGATGATAATGGGGATGCATGGCCCTGCCGAACTGCACATTGTACTCATCGAAGGCTGATTAAAGTCAAGTCTGACATTGTTGTTAGCAACCCAATACATTCCTGTAAATCCAGCGCGTTTGATCGGCGGCATCTGACCAACGAAATTGTGCAGCCCTTTGAAGTCCGCGCTGACTCAATTCATGCGCATAGCCAGGATCGCATAAGACACGCAGCAAACCTTGCTTGATGCTCTGTATATCGGTGGGATCAATAAATTCGGCGGCATCATCGGCAATCTCCTGTAGGGAACCTCGCGTAGATGTAACTACCGGAGCACCGCAAGCCATAGCCTCGATAACTGGAAGACCAAAACCCTCATAAAGTGAGGGAAACACGAACGCTTCAGCAAGGTTATATAAGGCAGCAAGGTCTTCTGCGGGAATCTGACCAATGAATCTAATAAACTTACCAATCTTAAGCCGCTCAACTGCTTCGAAAATGGGGCTATCTTTCCAACCTCTGTTGCCAATGATCACAAAGTGATGAGGAACTGTTCCTGAGTGGCATAACTCAGCAAACGCTTCCAATAAGCGGACAATATTCTTCCGAGGTTCCAATGTTCCTACATAAAGAATAAATGGATCACTTAAATGATAACGAGCGCGAATTCGAGTGAGGTATTCTTCGTCGTTAATGGGTTGGAAATGTTCAGCAGGAGCCTCGTACACAACATGCACTTTATCAGGATCGAGATCGAGAATTGAAACAATATCAGCTTTTGCGCTTTTAGATACGGCGATAATAGCGGATGCATGCTGCGCAGCTAGAGGAATAATAGGACGCATCGCAGCAAGGCGCCGGGTTGGATGCAATTCAGGGAACATCCAGAGTGTCATGTCGTGGATTGTAATTACTGTTGGACATGGGCAACGTAGGGGCGCGGCAAAATTTGTGAAGTGGCAGATATCCAAATCCAAGTAGCTTATGTCGCGAGGGAGTGTAAGTTGCATCCAAAGGGTCTTATTGGATACTGGTCGATGCCGGTTACCATTAGTCGAGAGCGGGGCGAGTGTTACAATCTCTTCCTGCGACTTCATTTGAAGGGCATGAAGTAAGTTAGCGGCATATGTTCCTACCCCAGAATAAGGGGCACTCAAGGGCGTGGTATCAAATCCTATCCGCATAAGTTTTTCCTCTCACCCGAAGCGCGAAACCCAGGATAAGCCAGAAAACAACATATGTGGGTGTAAATTCAAAGAAATAGTCGAAGAGACCATGTATATACCATATTGCAAGGCTGGCAACCAGCGCCAGCAAGATAAGTTTCTGTTCATTTGACCTGTCGTAGCGGGATGGTAAAACAGATCGGAACATCACATAACTAAAAATCAGAAAAAGTAAGAATCCCGGAAGACCTGTATCAGCCAGCCATTCCAGGTATAGATTATTGGAATGTATATCTGTATTCCACCAGTTCAGATTCAGGTAATTGCCGTACTGCCATCGAAAATTGTCGGGGCCTATCCCTAGCAGTGGGTGATCACGTGCAATCTCAAGAGCAGCACGCCAGAGTACACTTCGAGGTGGCGTTGGCAAAATCACACGAAGATCAGTTGGGGGTGGAGATCTATTGATTCGTGCAGGCATCTCTACTGCTGCTCCTGCAACATTCAAGCGTGTCAGCGCTGTGGGATTACCTTTCCAACTAAACCATACAATATCTTCCTGTAGCAGGTCCCACTCAACAAAGTAAGTTCCAACTCTATTTGGAGTTGAGACTTGTGCCTGAACAGAGATGCTTTGTCCTGGAGCTACTTCAACAGGGAGTGGTGAGCGGTCACCCTCATAAGTAATAGGATTATGTTGTTCATCGTAGAGATGATAGCTTAATTCGAAGGGAGTTTGGTTGAGCGTGTTCCACGTTCGATCCCCCTCATTGGTCAACCGTACAGCAACTTCGACTATTGAGCCGGGCCGTGCTTCAATTTGCTCAGGAACATCGTAGCCAGATCGATACCAGCTTTGCTCAGTCTCACTGGACAATCGAAGGCTAGTAACAGGCTTCAGGACTAGAGTTAGAATCACAAATAGCCCAAGTGCAGCAGTGGCTGCAATCGAACCTACTATTAATCGGCGCTCGTGCCAAAGAAACCCATAGACTGCTATTAGAGCCAGCCCGCCTATCAGGGCAATAATCCCTGCTCGGCTAAGAGTAAGGACAATGCCGAGAAGTGCAACAAGCACCACGCCACCGCTCAATAAACGAAACCATAATGATTTAGCCAATAACACAAGCATAAGACTGGGAGCAAGTATCATCTCGAGCACCATTGCCGTAATTGTGGCATAGCTGAGTGTCGAGCTTATGCGAATAACATCGCCTATGCGTGTTTGTGAGACTTTGAAATTAGATAGCCATCCGAGGATTGATTGGACTCCCAATGCCTCCGCCAACCCTAATAAGCTAACAATCGCACCACTAATCGCTAGACCGATCAACACCATACGAAGCCGGAAAGGATTATCTATGAGGTTGTAAGCTGTCCACCCAATCAAAACTCCTGTAACCATCCGGCCCATAAAATATAGAGTATCACTGCGATGGCTCGATGCAGCTAACGCAGAGACCAACATGAAGCCCAGCCAGACTAGCAGGCTCGCGGCAATTCTATGGGGAATTCGCGGAGTCTTTTGGCTTGCAATTTGACTGGCAATCCATAACACCAGTACTGTAGCTATTATGCACTCGACTGTAGTTAATTTGATGCTCTTTGCAAAAGAAAGAACGGGTTGTCTCGCTTCAAATGCGAACACAGCAGAAAGCACAAGAAGTGACGCAAACGCGGCTTTTTCAAGACCGATTGCCAAATTTGGCAGGGTCACGATTCGGAGAAACAGGGGCTGCTCATTAGCCTGCTCTCTCATGAGTGAATCCTTAACCGTGCATTATATGCATTGAGTATGCGCTGACCATGATGTTCAAAATGCCCTTTGCAGCAGTCAGCATTGAAAAGAGTTTCAGTTCCACCGATTGCTCGGAAGCGGCGGAGCTTGCGGTGCATTTCCCAGTTTTCCAGCATTGTGCCAAACGGCGTATTGAATACCGCTTCAAATAAACTCTTTAGCCAATACCCAGAAGTTGGTTCGATCTCATAGTGAGGCGATGCGATCTCTGCATTGGGTAAGTAGGACCTTACCCATGTATTAACTGTGTTCATTTGTTGATAGATATTATGGTCTGCAAGTGGAACCATTTGGGCCAACTCGTGGGCTGAAAAGAGATTTCTATCTTCAAGGATAAGCGCCCGTTCTGAAAGAAAATAGTTGGGGCAAATTTTGTGCCCCTGCCATTTTGCCAGTTTGACAATTGCAATCACCAGAGCGCGGCACAGCCACACGTGACCCGACTGAGTGATAATCAAGAAGTCAATATCAGCCTCAGAGTCAACATTATCGACTGCCAATGCCCCGGTTACGGCTATCATCCGTATAAACGGAAGCCGTGCTATGATCCTTGCGTAATGAAGCGCAATAGGCCAAAGCTTTGTCGCAAAATCCGCACGCTGCTGCCGAATAGAAACTGTTTTCCTTCGTCCAGCGAGAGTATAAAACTTGCCATGCTGTTCGATATATTTGGGAACTAAAATTTTTGAGGAGGCGATAACAGTCCGAATTTCGTCCTGAGAAGCCGAGCACATCGGCATGTAACGCTGAATCTCTGGCAGAGTCAGCGCGTAATCGAACACATCGGCATAGACCAATGCCTTTAAGATACCTGCCTCAATAGGACTAAGCGGGTCCGCTAATAAAGCTAGGTTTTGTTCAGCGACTCTTCCAAAGATGTCTTCGACGGCCGAACTCTTCACAGTACACTAATCCATATTACTCTAACCAACCTAAACTGTTATTGTTTCAATCGGCTCGTATCAAGTTTATTCAAGAAGGCCAAGAGGTAAAACCAGATACGAATCCTGTTGCTTATATCATATCGCTGCATCGACAAAGCATAATTTCGTTGACGAGTTCGCCACTGAGAGAGCCAGTCAAGGCGAAGATCCTTTCGATGGCAAAGGCAGATATCATTGCCTGGGATTTCTTCTACGACATTCATCTCGCGGGGCAGCATGAGAGAACCGAATGACAGAATAGGATTGCGGCACAATTTTATTGTTAGAACATAGGGATGGTGAATCTTAGCAACTGATTTTGTCCCAGATAAATCGACTTCATAATCGTAGCCTACTAATTGATCGGTATGACGGTTTAAGCGGTCGGGGAGAATTTCCTGAAATGAGTCGTAAACAGCAGTCGCCTCATCAAGCGGTTGGAAGCAGTATTCACGTTTCAGTGATTGAAGCGGGACTTGAAAGTAGCTTGATGACTCATTGAAATGCGTACCCGTCTCTCCAAAATTCGTACTTAATGACTGATAGGGAAAGACGTAAAAGCGGTTTGTAGTCGCAAGATATTTTGTTTTTAGCGGAAACCAGTCATCCGGCCCGAAGGATTGATAGACTTCATGAATAGGATCGTCAGCTATAACGGATGGATCTGCTTCGGTTCGCCACGAATCATAAGCATGCCACTGTATCTGAGTATAAGCCTGTCCTTGTGACCAGGGGGTTTGCATGAAAAAGACATCAGCTCGATCCGGAAAGGGGAAGAATGGCTGGTGGGTGTACCCATTAAACCAGACTCTGTAAAGCGAAATCCCGGCAATGCGTAGATCATGCTTATAAAAGTCAAGCGCTTGAGAGGCATAATCATAATAAGTTGCTGAGATGTAATAATCATCCTCTAATTTTACGATTGAGCCATATTCCTCAGTAAGTGATCCACAGAAATGAAAGTGCTTCACAACACCAAGATGCGTCTGATGGTGGATAACCCGCTTTTCACCATGCGGCCACTTGAAGCGTTGAGCCAGATCGATAACTTCAGATTCCCGATTGCCGCCCGGATCAATAGAGATTACGAGAGGTACATCGGGGGGCATGTGTGCCCGGACTAGAGACTTCAGAAGGCGGGCAAGAGCTTCCGGACGATTAAAAGTGGCAACAACAATGGCGGGCTTCATGAAGACAGCGCTTCTATACTGGCCCCAAGGACAGCACGCATAGAGTTAAGAACAGAAGAATTGTTACTGGGTGGCTGCCACACTCCTCCTGCTAGCGAATCAGCGACCACAAGCCCGCAAGCCGTTTCGATTCCAAGCGCTGCTCCAACGATGAATAAAGCAGAGGCTTCCATCTCGACTGTTAATACACCTTCTCGTTGATATTGTTCAACTTCTGCGGCAGTCTCACGATAAGGTGCATCAGTTGTCCAAACGGTTCCCTTAAGATAACTCAATCTGTGCTGTGCCAGAATTGATTCGAGGCAATTAGTCAAGGCTAGTGAAGCTTGGGCAATCGTTTCACGAGGCGCGTAGTGATAAGAAGTCCCTTCATCACGAATAGCATTCGTTACCAGAATGAGTTGGCCGGCTTCGAGATTCCGTTGGAGTCCCCCTGAAACGCCTATCGAGACACATCTTTGAACGCCCAAAACAGCCATTTCTTCAAGTAATGCCGCAGTCGCTGGCGCGCCGATTCCAAAATTGCCTGCAATGGCAATCCGCTCTTGAGGCCCTCGAAGAATATATACTTCTCCGAACAAACCTTGTATTTTGCGCCCCTTATATCGTTTGACAGCATACGAAAGTGTTGCCGCATGATGGAGAACAATGACATTTCGCGCTCTGAACTCTCTGAGCTTGCTTGTATTCCGACGGTGTGCAAGTAGGTCTACAGCTTTCAGAACAGGGGTATATTTGTGTTTATCGGGATGACCTGGAAAAGTCATTCGGTTTACCCGTGCGCGCTAAAATGAGAAGTAGTACGGTCTGTATAGCTTCACTAGCGATAGCTGCCCAAGCAGCCCCAATTACATTTAGCCAGGTAATAAGCACGATATTAAGACCAATTGCTATGGGAACTGTAATTCCTATAGCAGCAAGGACTGTATTTTCACGATTGGCAGCAACTAAGCGGAGCGAAGTGTGTGCGCCTACAACATAAGGAATAAGCGACCAAACAAGAATTTGAAGCGCAAGGACTGTGGGCTGGTAATCATTGCCAAATAGTAGTGGAGTCAGTACAGGAGCGAATAGCGTAGTCAAGGTGGCAACAGTAAGCCCAAAACCAATTAGCATGATATATGATCCATCAATACCCTGTCCTGATTTTACTCCTTGGGATGCGTCCCCATCGCGCGATAGTATCGGGAAAAGTGCGCCAAACACCGCGTAAGGGAATAGCTTAATCCCCTCAATCAGGCGCGATGCCGCACTGAACCATCCGGTAGCGGCGTCGTTCGCCAAGGTCGATAAAGCAAAGATTCCTATGCGCTGATAGACAATACCAAGCCCCATTAGCAGAACCAATGGGAAACCCATCGTAGCGACATGCCGTATCAGCGTGAGGTCAACACGCCAGTCGAAATGGAAATTGAGCGAATGTACCAGCAAAGCAGATACAACTGCTCCAATGATTTGCGTTCCTAGGAGTGCGCTGATAACTAAAATCAATTTTCCATTTATCGTTACCACAAATAAGACCCCAAGCAACTGCATCGCTGCTGTAGTACAGTTGAAAATCAAGTACAGATCCATGCGCTCACTGCCACGCAGGATCGCGCTGTATACTGTAGATACAGCTAGCGGAATTAGGGCAAGGCTATAAAGACGTAATGGTAAGATAGACTGCTCTGGCCTTCCCGGCACAAGCATTATGAATCCGATAGCAACCACAGATAAAGCAAGCTGGATCATTGTGGCGGCAGCAGGCCAGCGTTGAATATCGTGACTACGACGAGCCACTTCTCGAATTATGAGAGTATCTGTCCCGAAGGTCGTCAGTGCATTCAGCAACAATATAATGCTGGTGAGAAATGCATATTGACCCAATCCCACTGCACCCAAGCCACGCGCAATCAAGATGATAGTAAGAGCAGATAAACCTTGAGTCAGAACGCGTCCGGCCAATAACCAAACGGTATTTAACGTAACATGCTGAACAGTGCTTCGAATGGCACTCATGAGCGATCAGTGGGCTGGTATCGCATGGAGAGAATGAAGAAATCGCCCCAAGCTCGGAAGGGATGCAAATGAGACGCAAAATTATCAAGCTTTACAAGGGTACGGTATAAGCGAGGAAAGCGTCTCGCAAATGTCTTATTGTCAGCAGGAGGCGTAAGCACCGAGAGACCTTCCACTCGTAGGAGCCGGAATTCTGGTCCAAACGCACCCTTAACCTCCTTAGGGGTGAAGTAGTTAGCAAGGAACTTTATTCCCTCGACGTTGCTTACAACATTGCGCCGCTTTAAGCGACGGATTGCCATTCGGAAATCTTGCGGAATACGGATCAACTCCCATACGCAGATAGGCGGCATAATGACCCATACTACCACCCCGCCAGGTTTTAAGAGATGTGGTAATTGTCGTGTTACTAGACTCAAATCATTGATGCAGTTCAATCCGCCGAAGTTCGATGTAATTCCGTCAAATGGGCCGAGAGTTATTTGGTCAAGTTCGGTAAAGGAACACGGTTGGACACTGATTTGATCTTCAAGGTGGTAGCGGCGAACCTTATCTTCAATCTGTGCCAACATGCCGGGCGCAATATCTGTTGCATGGACATGATAGCCTTTGCCGGCAAGAGTTACGGCATCAAAACCCGTTCCTGAATTGAGCTCCAGTATCGTGCTACCTGATGAGAGCAATGCTTCAATATGTGCATAGACTTTTTGGCGCATCCGTGTGAGGTTAGGGTGATCTTCGCCAAAGGCATCGTAGATTGTTGCCTTGCGCGAAAAAGCTTCCGCTACCGCGTGAAAATGATCACTCATATACTACTCTGTCTGTGGCGATGGTTGAGCCGCTTCTTCAAAAGGCATATGCGGTGGCGGGGCGAAGATGCTCATTTTCTGATGGGCTAATCTGCGTAGTTTCCAACGTGCTATTGGCAAAGTAGCGATACGATACAGACTTACTGCTCCTTCTTGAATACGTGCTGGACGGAGAGTCAAGGGCCGAGTTAGTGCATACTGTAGGTTGCGCACAGCACGGCGCAAACGAAATTCCTTATGCAAGACTAGATGTAGTTGCCGGTAGAAATCAGTGCTAAACGGCCCATGATACATCATGGCAAGGTCAGCAGAGTCTATCCAGTTTTGCTTCTCGCCAAGCTGAAGTTTCACAGATTCATAGAATTTAGTGCCTGGTAAGGGATACGAAACAGACATACCGATATCATCAGGAGCAATTGTGCGCATCATTTGAAGCGTATCTTGAATGTCTTCCCATGCCTCGCCGGGATAACCAAACTGCAAGAACAGCCCAATCTTAATACCCGCATTGTGAAGTAAGTGGGCGGCGGTATAAATTTGATCGACACTAGTTCCTTTCTCCATTGCATTAAGAATCTTTTGTGAACCTGACTCCGCGCCGATCCATACGGAGGTGCATCCTGCTCTCCGCATATTCTCTACATTTTCCGGACTGTGGCTGATCAAATCGGCACGGTTCAGACACTTAAACGGAATATGGGCATCTAATCCTTCGATCTGCTCTGCGAATGCCTGCCACCAACCCGGCTTTAGACCCATAATGTCGTCGGCAAACCAAATGTGGTCAGGTTGATAAGTTTGTTTGAGCCAGAGCATCTCCGAAGTAACATTCTGTGGGCTGCGAGAGTTGTAGCGCTGACCCCAGATGGGCTTGGCACACCAATTGCAATGATACGGACAGCCGCGTGTCGTAATCATGTTCATCGAGTAGTAGTCATGATGTTCATACCAGATGCGTTTGTAGCGCTTTACATCGATCAAATCCCAAGTAGGGAAAGGCAAGGCATCCAGATCGCGGATTGGCGGTCGAGGCGACGTTCGATGGAGTTCTTCGTTACTTAAATAAGCAATTCCGGCAATGTTATCCAGAGATAAATCAGACTTTCCATTGAGATATGAGATCAAGTCTACAAGGGTCAAATCGCCTTCGCCAATCAGCGCATAATTGGCTCCATGCTCAAGATATAAAGATGCATGATCAGTTGCATCTGCTCCCCCAATGATTACTGCACAGCCCTTCGACCTCGCCATTTCGATCATTTTGAGAGCCGCTTCGCGCATCCGCAGCAGGCACATTTTTGAAAGATAGTTAAAGTTGTCTTCAAAAATGATTGCGATATCCGGGGATTCAGCGTCAAGTTTCCTCGACCATTCATCCTCAGATTCCGCAAGCATCGCATCGAATAAACTGACTTCATAGCCATTTTGGCGTAGAAGACTCGCAGCATACATTGTTCCGAGCGGCGGGTAGGGCTGCATTGCCTCCCAAAGCTTAGGATCGAAGCGCAGGTAATAAGACTGCCCAAAAAGTATTTTGACCATACGATGTATGGTATTTTACGTCATACCGCTTAATCGCACATTCTGTGAACCTGATGAAGTTGGCAATATCTCTCTCGCGTACTAGACCAACCTTCATATTCTCTGAACATTTCCTAAACACGTCATTTATGAGAAAAGACTATAGTTGTAGGAAGATGTGCAGCAGATTTTCAAACTTGAGGAGATAGCATTGAAGAAGCAACTTTTGCCTTTATTGGGATCAACAATTGCAGCGATGTTGGTTGTCGCCGCCTGTTCATCGGCAAATAGCCAGGCGGATACAACAAGCCAGCCTAGTCAGCCAGCCACGACAGTAACGGAACAAGCAAGTTCCTTAACTGAGCAGCCGAATTCTTCTGGTGAGTCAGCAGTTGAAATAACCGATCAACTGACTGCTTCTAATACGCAAATAACTTTTTACATTGTGCCAGAGGAATCAGAAGCTCGCTTCAAGGTCAATGAAGTACTGACCGGATCTCCCAAAAATGTGGTTGGAACAACACACGACGTAGAAGGTTCACTTGTACCTGACTTTGAGAATCCAGCGAATACCACTGTTGGCACAATACGGATCGATTTGAGTACCCTGACTACTGACAGTGGGATGCGAAATCGTGCAATCCATGATGCGATTCTTCAGACAGGGAATGACGCATTTCGCTATGCAGAATTCACTCCCACGAGCATTAGCGGTCTGCCAGATAATATCGAGATAGGGCAGCCTTTTACCTTTCAGATAACCGGCAATTTGACCATTCATGGTGTTACCAAAGAAAAGACTTTCGATGTAACAGTTACCCCTACTTCTAATACTCGTCTTGAAGGCGTTGCTACTCTTACAATTCAATACGCGGAATTTGATGTTGCCATTCTACGATTGCCGCGTCAGGTGGCTTCAGTGGAGGATCAAGTGGTCTTGGAACTGCAATTTGTTGCCACTCCCGACTAAAACTCAGAGAAGCAGAGAAGGCAATCCAGCCACATCTATGGCTGGATTGCTGAAGCGCAGAGATTACAGATGACAAAAACAATACTAGTTGTGGATGACAAGCAGAACCTACGCCAGATGGTCAAAAGCTATCTCGAAGGCGAAGGATTTAGAGTCGTTGAGGCCACAGATGGTCGTGAAGCTCTTTTTGTAGCAAGACATGAGAAGCCTGATCTAATTATTCTAGATTTAATGATGCCAGAAGTTGATGGCTATGAGTTCATGCGGCTTTATAAACGTGAAGCAGATGTGCCCACAATTATGCTAACCGCCAAATTGGAAGAAAATGATCGGGTCTTAGGGCTGGAAATCGGAGCGGATGATTATGTGACAAAACCATTTAGCTTACGCGAGTTGGCGGCACGTGTACGATCAGTTTTGCGGAGAACAAACAAAGCTCCCGTTGAATCGGATATTATTCGAGCAGCAAATATCACCGTAGATCGAGCAGGGCATTTCGTTTTGATTGACGACA
>Ga0114129_10009490_pt1 | contig 13873 bp, 9 predicted proteins | sample RhiMetdeltSRZDD1_FD_80071 | JGI IMG/M metagenome (GOLD analysis project Ga0114129, IMG submission 80071) | Populus rhizosphere microbial communities from Tennessee, USA - Rhizosphere MetaG P. deltoides SRZDD1 (version 2) (version 2) | ecosystem: Host-associated > Plants > Roots > Rhizosphere >...
GCGGGATTCCGGGCGTCGCCGAGCATGCTGCGACCACCGAGAGCCCGTGGCCCAAACTCCATACGACCCTGGAACCACCCGATGATCTTTCCCTCTGCGAGCGCGCGCGCGACGCAGTCGATCAGCTCGTTGTCGTTCAGGCGAACGTATGGGGCCTCCAGCTTCTGCAGAAACCGTTCGATCTCCTCATTGGAGAACGACGGGCCGAGCAGCGCTCCCCTCATGGCGTCGTCGCGGCCATTCGCCGTGCGCGGCTGCTTCTCCAGTTGGTGCCACGCCGACATCGCGACGCCGACCGCACCACCGGCGTCGCCGGCGGCAGGCTGGATCCAGAGTCCCTTGAACGGCCCTTCTCGCAGGATTCGTCCGTTCCCAACGCAGTTGAGCGCCACGCCCCCTGCGAGACACAGATTCTCGGCGCCGGTCTCCCGATGTACTGTCCGAGACAGACGCAACATCACTTCTTCGGTGACCTCCTGGATGGACCGGGCGAGATCCATCTCTCGCTGAGTCAACAGCGTTTCGGGCTTCCGGGGCGGACCGCCGAACAGGGCGTCGAACTTCCGACTGGTCATGGTCAGTCCCGTGCAGTAGTCGAAGTACTCCATGTTGAGGCGGAAAGTTCCATCCGATTTGAGGTCGATCAGATGGTCGTAAATGTTTTTGACGTATTTCGGCTGGCCGTAGGGAGCCAGCCCCATGACCTTGTATTCTCCGGAATTGATCTTGAAGCCCGCGTAGTAGGTGAACGCTGCGTACAGGAGACCCAGCGAGTGCGGGAACGGGATCTCCCAGAGCGGTGTGAGCTCGTTTCCACGGCCGAGCCATGCCGACGTCGTCGCCCACTCACCGACTCCGTCCATGCACAAGACGGCCGCCGTTTCGAACGGAGACGGATAGAAGGCCGACGCCGCATGAGACTCGTGGTGCTCGCCGAAGAGCAGTGGTGGCAGCTCGGACCTCTTCAAGCCACTGGACAACGCCAAGAGCTCGTTCTGGATAAATTTCTTCTGGAAGAGTTTTTCCTTCAGCCAGACAGGCATCGCTGTCACGAAGGACAATAGCCCCCGCGGAGCGAACGCGAGATACGTCTCCAGCAGTCGCTCAAACTTCACGAGAGGCTTGTCGTAGAACGCGATGTAACGCACGTCGCCCAGAGAAATGCCGCCTTCACTAAGACAATAACGAATCGACTCGCTCGGGAACCCGGCGTAGTGTTTCTTGCGCGTGAACCGCTCCTCTTGGGCGGCTGCGACAATCACGCCGTCACGTAGCAGACACGCGGCGCTATCGTGATAGAAGGCCGAGATGCCCAGGATGTAGGTCATGGCTGCCTCGCGGTGTCTGGCCGTGAACATCGGGCCGGACGAGTACGGGCGGTCCTCATCTCGAGTGTCGACTCCCCGATTCGAACGACGACGGCGCTGTTACAGTGATATCTGGACGTCTCGAGGGCTCCCAGGTCACCTGCTGCTGACCCAGCACGTATTTCCCCCAGGCTCTCAGCATGGCCAACTGCACCATCATGAAGAAGTATGCGGTGCGGACGATACGGTTTCGCTGAAGCGGAGCGATGAGCCCACCCGTGCACGCGACGAGGTAGAAGCCGGCTTGTGTGCACAGAACGGCCCCATACAGCGGCTCGCGCCTCAAGGCGATACTCGTGATCAGAGTCGACAAAAGTAGGAATGGCGCCAGGAAGCGCAAGAGTTTGTGGCTCGCGAGCTGAAAGGCGAAGCGACCGTAACGGAAAGGATTCAGTAAATCCAGGTTGGCCATCAGAACCGTGATACCGCGCAGAAAGGTCCGGACCTTTCTGCGCATTTCGGCCTGAGGCGAGACCAGCGCCACGAATCGGCCCAGAGCCGATGGGTCTGGGATCGACCGATAGCCCTTGCGGGCAGCGCGCAGGGATCCCATGAAGTCGCTGGCCAGGACGGGTGACCAATCGGAGCACAATTCCTTGCGAATCGCGAAGCAGGATCCACTCAACCCGACGATTGAGTTAAAACGGCCCTCGAGGCGGCGTACCCACATCTCGTACTTGACGTAAAGGCCCTCGGCCGTTGGACTACCGTGAGCATCCACGATGACGTCCTCACTGCTGACCGCACCGACGCTCGGATCGGCGAAGTTCGCCATCAGTCTCCACAGTGCGTCCGGGTCCAGAATTGTGGCGGCATCGGTGAACACGAGAATATCGCCCGTTGCGACCGCGACGGCGAGCGCCTGGACGTGTTCCTTGCCCTTGTGCTCAGTTGCTCTCACAAGAGCTACGCTACGTCCTGCGTACTCCTTGACGATCTCGTCCGTCCCGTCGTTCGACGCATCCGACGCCACGAGGATCTCAAGACGCTCTTCGGGATAGTCCAATGCCAGGCTATGCTCGATTTTCTGTCGGATCCTCCCGGCCTCGTTCCTCGCCGCGATGATGATCGAGACCCGAGGGAAAATCTCCCGTTTCACGATGTTGCGCGACTTGAGCTTTGTGATGGCCCAGAGGAGGAGCGGGTAGCCGAAGTAGGTATACGCGATGAGGCACGTCGACAGCCAAAAGACAATCTTCATGCCTGGCGTCCCGGGATACGGGTGAAGCGACGAACCACCCCGCGAAACGCGGCGCTCACATACTGCGACAACTCCGCAACTGCCGGCGCCCAATCGTCCCTCCGGTAGACTTCCGACCTGGCCATCCGACCCGCCGGTCTCAGAAACTCCGCGACGGCGCCGCGCCGCCGCGCCAGGCTCCCTTTCTCCCGAAGTCTCAGAAGGAGCCAGTCCAGATCGCCCAGCCACCAACGGAGACGCACTCCCACCCGATACGTGAAGACCGGCTCAATGTCGCCGTCGACGGCGAGTCGGTAGAGCAGATAGGGGAAATCGACGCCAGAATCGACTGCGAGCTGCAGTGAACCCCAGAACCGTCCGTTGATCTCCAGGAGTTTGGTGACCCCGTCTCGAGCGTCGTGCTTAAACTCGAGCATCGCCACTCCGTGCCATTTCAGGGCTTCAAGCAGGCGTTCGGCGTGTGCGAGCAACTGCGGGTCCAGGGGGACGCTTTCTGAAAGGACCGACACGCCCCCGGATGGCGGCTTCTCTCTGATTCGCCGATGGGCGAAAGCGGCGCGAAGGCGTCCGCGACTCGTCAGAACGAAGATCCCCCGGCCCTCGCCGGGAACAAGTTCTTGCACGAGGGGACATGACGCGAGCTCTCGAACGGCACGAAGCCCTTCGGCGAGCTCCGATGCCGCGTGAACATAGCGGACCGCGCCTCCGTCCCTCCACTGCCCCCCGACCGGAAACCTCGACATGCGCGCTTTGATCACGGCCGGAAGCCCGACATGTTTCAGCGCGCCGTCGAGGTCGGCGGGATCACGAACGACGGCCGTTTTTGGAACTGGGACGCCTATCTCGCTGGCCAGTCCTGCCAAGGCGCCCTTGTCATGCGCCCGTTGAACCGTTTCGAAATCCGGAAACGGAAGTGTCGTCAGCTCGTCGAACTGCGATCGAGCCTGCGAGAGGAGCGAAAGCGTGACATCGTCGGTCGGGATCAGGACGGTATGCCTTCCTCGGCGGACCTCGTCGCGGATCGCGCGCACAAATGCCTCCGGGCTTCCGGCAGGCGATGGAACGCGAACGGTTCTCTGACAATATCGCGAAGCTCCGGCGAGACCACCGCCGGCATCATCGGCAATCGCCACCCCAATTCGCTGCCGACCCAGGCTACGCGTTACGGCAAGGGCACTCCGGAGGTTTCCTGGAGTAACCAGTGCGCTCACGCGCTCACCTTCGGCGTACGGAACAACCATGAGTAGAGCAGCGCCTCATCGAACGATCGCCCGTCGCCGCACACCCCCTCATGCATCCCAACCCGCTGCAGGAAGCGGATCCCGAATTGTCGGCGGTCCACGTCATGCCCGCCGAGGCAGGCGGTCTCATATCCCGCCTTCGCCGCGGCGGCGACGAGCGCGTCACTGCCCTCATCGTTCGGAAACGCGAAGTGCTTCACCTCACGGCCAATGCGCCGCTCGATTTCGGTCTTTGACCGAGTCAACTCGTCGTGTGCTTGCGCTTCGGGCAGCCGCGTCAGTATTTGATGAGAGCAGCCGTGGGACCCGATCTCGATCCCGGCGGATGCCAGGGTGCGGACCTGATCCCAATCGAGGAGGAACTTGCGCCCATCGATCAGAGGCCTTCGAATGCCGGCAGCGTTCGTGAGCAAGTGGAGCAACGCTTCAATCGCGTCCTCTTCACACAACGCCTTTACCGCTTCGATCAGTGGATCGATATCGTGTGCAGCCGCCGTCCCGTCGAGGCTTGCGAGTCGCTGCAGGTGATCACGAACCGGGCCGGGGTAGCCACGAAAGGCGCGCTCCTGGTCGAGGCCCGATGACCATCTCGCGCGCGTGAGTAAATACATCAGTTCGGTGTGCCAGAACGCGCGGTCAGTACCGATGAAATCCGTCGAAAGAAAGATCGTCGCTGGGACACTATGTCGGCGAAGGATTGGAAACGCGCGATCATAGTTGTCACGCCATCCGTCGTCGAACGTGATGACGCAGCGCGGACGACCTGCGAAGTGTTCGTCTTCGAGAAGCGTGCCGAGCGAGACGATCTCGAAGTGCTTCTTGAGGATGGCGATCTGGCGCTCGAACGTGCGGCCCGTCACGACCATCCCTGGCTGAGAGTATTCCAGAGCGCTGTCCCACTTCTCGATTACTCGGTGATAGGTCAGGATGATCACCGCGCCGCGTTCAGCCCAGCCTCGGAGCGCACGTTTCCACAGGCCGCTGCGCACCAGGGTCTGGCCGAACAGGATCTTAGCGAAGCGCTTCGGATCGGCGGTCATGATCTTCTCGGATTATTTTGATCATCACCTCGAGATCCCGAGGCGTGACGCCAGCGTGGGTCGGCAGAGTGAGAATGCGTGAGGCGATTGCGCGGCCGCTCGGACAAGGCGCCTGGTCGGGCGCCAAGTAGGACGCGATTCCAGGGATTTCGTCGATCGAAGTGGGATACGACGGGCTCGCGACGATCCCCGCCATGCGGAATCGCCGGAGCAGCTCAGCGCGGTGTCTCTCGTCCCGCGTCAGCATCGGGAAGCGGAGATACACGGCATTCGCGCCATCGGACGGTCGTGGAACCTCGATGCCTTCCACTCCCTCAATACCTGATTGGATGTGATGAGCGTGGTCGCGGCGCAGCCAGTTGTACGAGCTCAGGAGAGGCATCAGTCGCATGGCGAGGCGACGCTGAAAGACCGAGAGCTGGGTGATCGGGAAATCCGGCTCGAAGTATGAGGCACCAAGATCGAGGAAGGGCGCGTGGTCGACAAGCCAGTAAAGAGAAGGACGCAGCATCGTCCCATACAGGAGCGAACTGACGACAGCCGCGCAACCGGTGCGAGCCTTCGGACGCGGCAGAGTGCTTATCTCCTGTACGATCCTGCGGGCGAGGTCGTCACGGTGGGTGACGAGAATCCCCCCGCCCATCGTCGTGATCCCCTTGCCCCGACCCAGACTGTACAAGCCCGCATCACCGAAACTGCCGCACGGCCTGCCCTGTTGTGTCGCCCCAAGGCACTGGGCCGCATCGTCGATGAGATAGGCGCCCCACTTCCGGGCGATCTGTTCTAGAGCCAAGAGGTCTGCGGGCAGCCCGTACAACCCCGAGGGAACGATGCAGAGAACTCTCTTGAGATCAAGCCGAACGAGGGCATTTAAATCGAGATCGAGGGTCTTCGGGTCAACATCACACAGCCTGATCGTGAGACCCGCGCGCGCTACCGCGGACGGAACCGAGAAGCACGTGTAGGCGGGAATTACCACCTCACGGCGGTCCGTACCCTCTTTGAGGACTTGCAGGAGGATCGTCAGAGCCGAGCGGCCCGAGGAAACGAAAAACGCGTTCTCATGGCCCAGGTGGTCCGCCAGAAGTTCGGTGAATTCCGGGCGGCCTCCGAGTCCTGGAAGGACGCAGGGTAGGACGTCCCGCGCTGGCAGCGGCGCGCCAGCCGGCGGGACCAGGCGGAATCGATTCACGGGATGTTCTTGACGATGGGTGGCCCGATGAGTCGCGTGAGCGTCACCGGTAGCTTCTTCCACAATTTGACGGCGAGTTCGTACTTAGGGTTTGCCGGGCTGATGTTCGGCTCAGTACGACCGTCGTGCGACCAGTGGTACCAGTAGAGCGGCACGGGATGCGCCCCCCACTGCTCTTTAAATCGATAGGTGCCGCTGCTCGGGGTCGACCGTCCGAAGTCGAAGGTCGCGAACCCCTCTCGACACGCGTATTCGAGCGCGGCGCTATACAGAAGCATGTTGGGCGACAGATGGTTGTAGCGCCGATCGGATGAGGCCCACGGAATCTCGATCGTATCGTTGAAGCCGTACAGAATCCCTGCCGCCACAGGTTGCCGCTCGAGATAGACTGCGCAGATACGCGCATCTTTGGGGAACTCTTCCAGAATCGCTTCGAAGAAGCGTCGGCCATACACCGGCGTACCCAGATCGCGCATATTTCTCGCGAAGACGCGATAGAAGTCGTCCAGGATCTCGACGCCCTCGATGCGGACAGTGAGTTGCTCCTTGAGCGCTCTGCGGATCTGGCTGCGCAGCTTCGAGGGAAACCGCTTCCAGAGAGTTTCCGGCTCGCGAGGCAGATCGAGCCGCATCGAGACCTTATGCTGCTTCGAAGCCCAGTCCAGGTAGAGCAACCGCTCGTGCCGCAGCTCGATATGCGTCGCGCCCAAACTGAGCGCCTGGGTCGCGGCGGTTTCGAGCAGGGCGCTCTGCGCGTCAAAGCTCTCCGTCAAAACACCGCCGTAGTTGACGAAGGGCATTGAAACCAGGAAGCGTCCGAACAGCCGGCTCGAGACCAAAACGAGCGGCAATACACCTTGGATCTCGCCCTGCTCGTCGCGAGCCATCATGTAGAACGTTCGATGCCCAAAGGCCTTCTGCACTACCCGGCGCCAGCCCATAAGCTGATATCCGGAGGCCCTGCTGTGGCTGGAGACGTAGCGGTCCCACGCGATACCCTCGTCGTAGGTACGAACCTCTGAGACCGAGATCATTCTGGATCCTCGTCGCTTACCGTATCCGCGCGGCCCGTCGTAACACGTTGTCGAGCAGGTCCGCGGCCTGAGGGTTGTTGACCTGCTTCACACGCAAATCCTTCGCGTAGCCCTATCGGTCGACACAAGACGAATCCGGACAGTGCGCGCAGCAGTGACGTCCATGGCTCGAGCGCGGCATGCCCGCGGCGCCTCGCAAGACCGTCAGTCCGGACGTCGCGTCGAATGCTTCGCCCGGCGGTGCGTCTCCAGCAGCGCGACGATTCGCTCGGCCGCGTGGCCGTCCCAGAGAGGAGGTGGCCCAGTGTGACGAGGCGGGTGAGCGAGCGTGTGAAGTGCCTCCTCGAGGATCCGCGCCGGGTCGCCGCCAATGATCCGATTGGTCCCGTGGCTCACCGTCACTGGCCGTTCCGTTGTCTCCCGGAGCGTCAGGCACGGGACCCCAAGCATGGTGGCCTCTTCCTGGATGCCGCCGGAGTCCGTCAATACCAGGCGGGCCCGGCTCACGAGCGCGACAAAATCGAGATAACTTAGCGGGTCCACATATGCGATGCCTTTGCTCTGGAGGCGATCCTGTGGCTCTGTCGTAGCGCCGCACCGTAGACGGGTCAGCCGGTCCCTGACCCGAGGATGGACTGGGAACACAATCGGGATGTGGTGTGCAAGTATGTCGAACGCGTCGCAAAAATTCGCGAGCACGCCGGGGTCGTCCACATTGGATGGCCGGTGCAGCGTAAGCACCGCATAGGCCGTGCCGGGCTCGACGCCCAGCTTCTCGAAGATCAACGATTTCTCCCAATGGCGACGTGAGCCTTCGAGGGCGTCGATCATCACGTTGCCGACGAAGTGAATTCTTGCGGGGTCGACTCCTTCCCGCACGAGGTTGGCACGCCCACTCTCTTCCGTCACGAAGAGGAGGTCGGCGACGGCGTCGGTCAGGATTCGATTGATCTCCTCGGGCATCGAGCGGTCGAAGCTCCGGAGCCCGGCTTCCACGTGAGCGACCGTGATGCCCCGTTTCACGGCCGTGATGGCCGCCGCCATGGTTGAGTTCACGTCGCCCACTACCAGGACCATATCGGGACGCACCGCATCCAGTATTGGATCCAGGCGCTGCATCACCTGTGCAGTCTGGAGAGCGTGCGAACCCGAGCCGACTTGCAGGTTGAAGTCCGGAGGAGAGATCTCGAGGTCCTGGAAAAACTGCTGGGACATCGCCTGATCGTAGTGCTGACCGGTGTGGATCAGGGTTGGCGCAAACTCCGGCCGACGCTTCATAGCGCGAACTAGTGGCGCTATCTTTACGAAGTTTGGCCGGGCACCGACGATGTTGACGATACGCATCGCGCCCGATGGCACGACCGGTTCAAACGGCGAGGACATCGCGGATGGCCGTGAATCTAATGTCGCGAAAGAGTCGAGCGAGTTTCTTCTCCTCTCGCGCCATGCCGATGTAGTGCCGGATCCGATTCCGCCAGGGCATCGCTGGCCGCGGTTGGTGCGGGTCCAGTTCCCATGGGTGGAAGTAGAAGAGAACCGGCTGGCGCTCGCGAGCATTCACTCGCCTGATTCCGGCTCGAGTCAATGCCATCGGTAGGAGTCTGAAGTAACCTCCACCACCGATCGGCAGATTCACGCCCAGTACACGTGTGGTCGCGATCGGGAACTCGATGAGGCGCGCGCTTCCCTTTCGAAAGACCTCATAGTGAAAACGAGGGGCATCGCTATCACCGTAGCTGTCGTGTCGGATGGGGTAGGTACTCGAGTCGTAGCGGAATCCCTCGGCTAAGAGGATCTCATACGCCCAGGCTTGGTCGCGTGATATGGAGAAGTTCGGCGCGCGGTAGCCGACAACGGGCTCTCCCGTGATGTCCTCGAGCAACGCCTTGGCGCGGCGAACGTCTCCTAGGAATTCTTGCGGCGTCTGGCGCGAGACGAGTTCGTGACCGTCGCCGTGACATGCGATCTCGTGGTTCTCGCCGGCGATCTTGCGGACCAGGTTCGGATGACTGGCGGCGACCTGGCCGAGGACAAAAAAGGTGGCCCGAGCTTTGCCGGCGGCCAGCAGAGCGAGTACGCGCTCAGTGCTGGCTTCGACGCGGCTCTCAAGACCAGCTTTCGCTCCGTTCGTGCCTTCCTGGAAGACTTTGGCGTGGAAGTACTCTTCTACGTCCACGCTGAGCGCATTCACGATGTCCGCGCCGGTCGGTGAGCTCATAGCGCAACGACCTTGCCCTGGGGTGCAGGGATTCCCCACGTGGCGTTGCGAGTGTCGATCACCAGGGGGGCCAATTCGACGACCTGGCGGTAGTCGAACTCCGGGTGATCGGTCAAAATCAAGACACAATCGGCGCCGGCGAGGGCTTGCGCGGTGGGCTCGCTCGACTTGAGCGGGGTGCCGTCGAGGACCACGGAAGGCACGTGCGGATCCGCGTACGAGACCTGCGCTCCCTTGTCGCGAAGCCGCTTGAGAATTTCGAGTGCCGGAGACTCTCGGATATCGCCGACACCGCGCTTATAGGCGACTCCCAGTGCCAAGATGCTGGCGCCGTTTAGACATCGACGTTGAGCATTCAAGGCTTCGACAGCCGCGTCGACGACGTAGGCGGGCATAGCGCGATTGATCTCGTCGGCCAGTGCGATGAAGCGAGATTCGTAGCCGTCTAGGCGGAGCCTCCACGAGAGGTAGAGAGGGTCCACCGGTATGCAGTGGCCCCCGATGCCAGGACCCGGATAGAACGGCATGAAGCCGAAAGGCTTGGTGGCCGCCGCGTCGATGACTTCCTTCGTGCTCACACCAAGACGGCGGCACATAAGCGCGAACTCGTTCGCGAGCGCAATGTTGACATTGCGGAAGACGTTCTCATAGAGCTTGGCCAGCTCCGCCACCTTTGGGCTGGAGACCTTGTGAATATGTGGGACGATCTGACCGTACAGCGCAGCCGCCAGACGCGTGCACGCCGCCGTGACTCCGCCCACAACTTTCGGGATGTCCTTTACTTTGAACGTCGGGTTGGCGGGGTCGATCCGCTCAGGCGAGAAAGCGAGGAAAAAATCCTCGCCGACGTGTGCTCCTTTGCCTCGGAAAATCGGAAGCAGGAGTCCTTCAGTCGTCTCGGGATACGTGGTGCTCTCGAGTATCACGAGCTGACCCGGGTGATAATGCTCGGCAACTTCAGTACCGGCCGCGACGACGAAGGAGATGTCTGGGTCTTTCGACTTTCGGAGAGGGGTGGGGACGCAGATGATGACCACGTCGGCTGCCTCGAGCGCGGAGGTGTCGGCGGTCACCTCGTACCGTCCTTGCCGGATCAGCTCAATCAGATCCTCGCTCCGCAGATCCGGAGTGCACGACTGGCCGGCTTGGAGCGCGCCTACCCGGTCGAGGTCGGTATCGACCCCGACCACGTGGAACCCGTTTCGGGCGAATTCTACCGCCAGCGGCAGCCCCACATATCCCTGCCCGATGATCGCGATGCGCACGGTGCGATTGCGAATACGTTCGGCCAGATGTGACTCGCTCACTTTGCCGCCTCCAGAGTGTGCCCTGCTGCGACCTTGTTCGACGTCGCCGGAACAGCTCGGCCTTCGACCTCGACGGACTCCGATCCGAACAGGACCGTTTTGACAGTGTCGAAGAGAATGCGGAGGTCGAACGCCGCCGAGAGGTGCTTGATGTAGTAAAGGTCGTAGCGCATCTTTTCTGTTTCTTCGTCGAGGTTGTTCGCGTATCGGTATCGCACCTGCGCCCATCCGGTAATGCCCGGACGTACTTTAGCCCGGAGCCAGTAGTACGGAATGTGCTCACTGAAGAGCTCGAAATTTGACACTGGGTGCGGCCGGGGTCCGACCAGGTTCATATCGCCGCGCATGACGTTGAAGAACTGTGGAAGCTCATCAAGACGAAACTTCCGCAGCCAGCGTCCAACGCGAGTGATTCGGGTGGTATTGTCGCGGACCCATTCGGAAGTGGGCCCGTCCACGACGTGCATGGTGCGGAATTTGATCAACCGAAAGCGCCGAGCGGCCATGCCCACCCGATCCTGGACGAAGAAGACCGGTCCGCGCGAATCAACCTTGATCGCCAGCGCCACAAGGGCGAGAAGTGGAGAGAAGACGATCAAACCGATCACCGAGACGAGCAGGCTGATGCAGCGACCGGCGGCGAGGTCGAGCCGCGATTTCCTGAAGTCGCCCGAGAAGATCAACGTACTCGGGGTGAGAGTCTCGATGGCCAGCTTACCGGTGAGGCGCTCGTAGACGTTGACCCCGTCCTCCACGATGCATCCACGAACTCGTGCCTCCAGGAGATCTCGAACTGGCAGGCGCGCGCGCCGTTCGGCCATCGCGACGATAATCCGATGAGGCTGCACCTCTTCGAGGATCTTGCCCAGACGGTCGAGAGACCCCACCAAGGAATCCTCCGGCAAGAAGCCCGACGACGCGGCCGCTTGGTCGGAGACACCAAGGATGGCGTAGCCCGAATACGGCGTCGACGTCATCTCCTTGATGATGGTGGAGGCGAGCGGCGTTGCACCGAGAATCAATACCCGCTCCAGAAACGGCTTCTGACCCACAACGACGATGTAGAGAACCGCTCGGAGCGGCAGGAGGATGGCCAGGATGATGATGATGCTGATCAGGAACGGCTCGCCCGCGATCCTGATGGCGGGGATCACGGCATACAGGACCGCGAGCAAAATAAACGCGACCCCAAATGCCTGGAAGAGTCGCGTGGCGAACTCCGCAAACGTCCGAACAATTCGGAGGTCGTAGAGGTCGTTGTAGTAGAACGCCACGACGCAACAAAGTGAGATGGCGAGCGCTTTAGTCAGAAGCAAGGCGGCATCGGTCCAGTGATTCAGGAGCAACGTTGTCGAGACCAACATGCCCCCACAAACCGCGGCCAGAAGCGAGACTACCTCGAGCGTCGCGAGCTTTAGGATCATAATTTTGGGACGGCCGCCACGCCGCTGAACGCGATCATTCTGTCGTTACGCTCTTCGCAAGGTTCCGGGGCTGGTCCACATCACAGCCGCGTAATACGGCCAAGTGGTACGCGAGGAGTTGAAGCGGCACCGCGACCAGCAGGGGTTGGAGCCACTCGAGACAGGGCGGAACGGGAACCACGAAATCCGTGATTGTTCCGATCTCCTCATCGCCTTCGGTCGCGACCGCGATCACGATACCGTCGCGTGCCCTGACGTCCTTGAGGTTATTCGCGATCTTGTCGTACATCGATCCCTTCGCTGCGATCGCAACAACTGGCATGCGGGAGTCGATGAGTGCGATCGGTCCATGCTTCATCTCTCCCGCCGGATACCCTTCGGCGTGGATATACGAAATCTCTTTGAGTTTGAGCGCTCCCTCAAGGGCGAGCGGGAATGTGATTCCGCGTCCCAAGTAGAGGAAGTGATTTCGATCGACGAATTGCTCTGCGATTCTTCGGATCGCGCTGCTCTGTCGGAGGGCGACCGTCAAGAGGTCCGGCAGCTCTCCCAGTCCCTTCACCATTTGACGCACGAGCGCTGGGTCGGCGAAGCCTCGCGCAAGCCCGAGTTTGAGCGCGAGGAGCGTGACGGCCACGAGCTGAGCCGTGAAGGCCTTCGTCGAGGCGACGCCGATTTCGATGCCGGCCCTCGTGTAGACCACACCGTCGGCTTCTCGCGCCAACGAACTGCCCACAACATTGCAGATTGCCACGGCCCTGGAACCGTGGTCTTTTGCCTCGCGGAGGGCGGCGAGGGTATCGGCGGTTTCGCCGGACTGGGAGATCGGAACGGTCAGCACTCGGCCGTCGACGACGGGCTGGCGATAGCGAAACTCCGAGGCGATGTCGACCTCAACCGGCAACCGAGCAAACCGTTCAACGATGTATTTTCCGACCAGGGCAGCGTGCCACGATGTGCCACTAGCCACGAAGCACAGTCGGTTGAGGCCAGCCAGCTCGCGGTCCTTCAGGCCTAATTCAGGGATCCGGATGTCCGGTGCCTCCGGATCGACACGTTCCCGGAGCGTGTTCTGAACAGCCTCGGGCTGCTCGAATATCTCCTTGAGCATGAAGTGGGGGTACCCGGATTTCTCTGCGGTCTCGCCGTCCCAATCGATAGGCAATCGCGATCGCCGAACAGGGGTGCCGTCCAGAGTCCGGACGGCGATGCCGTCCGGGGTCAGCGCCGCGAGTTCCCCGTCGGCGAGGACGAGGACTTCCTGCGTCTGACCCAGTAGCGCCGGGATGTCAGAGGCGATGAAGGTCTCATCGCAGCCGAACCCCGCTACCAGTGGCGAGCTGCCGCGTCGGAATACAACCAGTGTATTCGGGGCATTAGCCGCGACGCAGGCGATCGCAAAGGAGCCCTGAAGGTCTCTAACCGCGCGCAGGACGGCCGCGAGGAGCCCGTCGCCCTGGTAGCGCTCGATGAGGTGCGCGATGACTTCCGTGTCAGTCTGAGAGCGAAACCGATGCCCGTCCCCCGCCAGCGTCTTCCGGAGGTCACGATAGTTCTCGATGATTCCGTTGTGGACGATGGCGAGCTTGGAACCGCAATCGACGTGAGGATGCGCATTTGTATCTGACGGCCTGCCATGAGTCGCCCACCGGGTGTGGCCAATGCCCACGGCGCCATTCGGTCGGTCGGACGTGAGCAATATTTCAAGATCGGCGATCTTCCCGCTCGTCTTCCGGACGTTCAGCGACCCTTCGGAGACCGTGGCGATCCCGGCCGAGTCGTATCCCCGGTACTCCAACCGACGAAGGCTGGGAAGGATGACGGACACTGCGTCCCGATGGCCGACGTA
>Ga0114129_10009491_pt1 | contig 13873 bp, 12 predicted proteins | sample RhiMetdeltSRZDD1_FD_80071 | JGI IMG/M metagenome (GOLD analysis project Ga0114129, IMG submission 80071) | Populus rhizosphere microbial communities from Tennessee, USA - Rhizosphere MetaG P. deltoides SRZDD1 (version 2) (version 2) | ecosystem: Host-associated > Plants > Roots > Rhizosphere >...
ACATCAACCCGCGCGTGCTCGGCTCGGTGCCCGCGACCGGCGGCGTGCCGCCCGTGCCGACGCCTGATCCTCAGGAGGCGCCGGTCGGCGCTCCCGGCGGCCGCGCGGCCGGCGCGCCGCTTGATCTTTCCACCATGGGCACCGATCCGTCGATCACGCCGGCCGGTGCGGCCTCACCGGGCGACCAGCTTCCGGCGCCGCCGGCACGCAATCCGAGCGCGACTGGCGCGCAGGTCGCGGCGCTCCCGCCGTCCGACAGCCCGAAAGACAATTTCGACCTCGGCTACGGCTATATCCTGCGCAAGGATTACGCGCTCGCCGAGGACGCCTTCCGCACGTTCCTGCGCAGGTTCCCCAGCGACCGCCTGACGCCCGATGCGCATTACTGGCTCGGCGAAAGTCTGTTCCAGCGCCAGCGCTTCCGGGATGCGGCGGAAGCCTTCCTCAATGTCTCGACCAAATATGAGACCACCGCGAAGGCGCCGGAGGCGTTGCTGCGCCTCGGTCAGTCGCTTGCGGCGTTGGGCGAGACCGAAGCGGCATGCGCCTCGCTCGCCGAGGTCCTGCGCAAATATCCCCGCGCATCGGTCAGCGTGAAGCAAGGCGTCGACCGGGAACTGAAGCGTGTCCGCTGCTGAGGCAGCACCCGTTACAGCGGCCGAAGCGAAGACGTTGTTCGCCGGCCTGAGCTCCGCTCCCGCATTGGTGCTTGCAGTCTCCGGCGGGCCCGATTCGACGGCTCTCCTCGTGCTGGCCGCGCGCTGGCGCGCGGCACTCAAGCAAGGTCCCAGGCTTACCGCCGTGACGGTCGATCATGGCTTGCGTCCCGAGGCCGCGCGCGAGGCGCAGGCGGTCAAGCGGCTTGCCGGGCGACTGGGCGTGCAGCACCGCACGGTGCGCTGGAGCGGCCGCAAGCCTTCGACCGGCTTGCAGGAGGCGGCACGTGCGGCGCGTTATCGGCTGCTGGCGCAGGCGGCGCGTCGCGCGGGTGCCACGCCGATCCTGACCGGGCACACGCTCGACGATCAGGCGGAGACCGTGCTGTTGCGACTGGCGCGCGGCAGCGGATTGGCCGGTCTCGCCGGCATGGCACGGACAACGCCCCTCGACGAAATCCTCGGCGACGAAGCCGTCGAAGGAGATCGATTGGTGATCGTGCGTCCGTTGCTCGACCTGTCGAAAGCCCGGCTGATCGCGACACTGAAGGCCGCCGGCGTGGCTTTTGTCGAGGACCCGTCGAATCGCGATCCGCGCTTTACCCGCGCGCGGTTGCGCGACTTGATGCCGGCGCTGGCCGGCGAGGGGCTTGACGCGAACAGGCTGGCGCTGCTGGCGAGCCGCGCGCGGCGCGCCGAGGCGACGATCGAGCTCGCGGTCTCGGCGGCCGCGGCCGTCCTCTCGGCGGAGGCATGGTCGGAGGGGCGCCCGATCATGCTCGATGCCGAGAGATTTTTCCGTCTGCCCGACGAAGTGGCGTTGCGCCTGCTCGGCCGCGCCGTCGGCCATCTGGGCGACGAAGGGCCGGTGCGACTCGGCCGGCTGGAAGCGCTTTATGAGATGCTCGGGACTGCCCGAACGGGGGGGTCGCCCGGCCGCATGCGCCGCACCCTGGCAGGCGCTCTCGTGACGGTCGCGGGGGACTGCCTGGTGGTCGAGCGCGCACCGCCCCGCGCCGCGACAACAAGGCGTGGTGGCAAGGCCTTAACCACACGCCGATATCGCAAGGAAAATCGCGCCAAATCGCGGTAAAGTGGGAGAAATACGCCCGCTTCCCTTGGCAGGGGCTGGTACGGCTCCTAAATTGTGATCGGGACGGACGTGAATCGGCCTTAAGTTGCAAGCATAAAGCGGCAACCGCCGGGACGCCTGCCGATAAGGACAAGCGGCATGAATGCCAATCTGCGGAATTTCGCCCTTTGGGTGATCATCGTCCTGTTGCTGCTTGCGTTGTTCACGTTGTTCCAGAACCCCGGGCAGCGCGCGCAATCGCGCGAGATCACGTTCTCCCAGCTCCTGACCGATGTCGATCAGGGGCGCGTGCGTGACGTCCTGATCCAGGGGCCGGAAATCCACGGCACCTTCCAGGACGGCCAAAGCTTCCAGACCTATGCACCGAACGATCCGACGCTGATCCAGCGGCTCTACGGTAAGGGCGTGCAGATCACCGCGCGCGCGCAGCAGAACGACGTGCCCTGGTTCGTGTCGCTCCTGATCTCATGGCTGCCCTTCATCGCGCTGATCGGCGTGTGGATTTTCCTGTCGCGGCAGATGCAGGGCGCCGGCGGCAAGGCGCTCGGCTTCGGCAAGAGCCGCGCCAAGCTCCTGACCGAGGCGCACGGCCGCGTCACCTTCGAGGACGTCGCCGGCGTCGATGAGGCCAAGCAGGACCTGCAGGAGATCGTCGAATTCCTGCGCGATCCCGGAAAATTCCAGCGGCTCGGCGGCCGCATCCCGCGTGGCGTGCTCCTGGTCGGACCGCCCGGGACCGGCAAGACGTTGCTCGCACGCGCGATCGCCGGCGAAGCGAACGTTCCGTTCTTCACCATTTCCGGCTCCGATTTCGTCGAGATGTTCGTGGGCGTGGGCGCCTCGCGCGTGCGCGACATGTTCGAGCAGGCGAAGAAGAACGCGCCCTGCATCATCTTCGTCGACGAGATCGACGCGGTCGGCCGCCATCGCGGCGCCGGCCTCGGCGGCGGAAACGACGAGCGCGAGCAGACGCTCAACCAGTTGCTGGTCGAGATGGACGGCTTCGAGGCGAACGAGGGCATCATCCTGATCGCCGCCACCAACCGGCCGGACGTGCTCGATCCCGCGCTGCTGCGGCCTGGCCGTTTCGACCGTCAAGTCGTGGTGCCGAACCCCGACGTGGTCGGTCGCGAGCAGATCCTGAAGGTGCATGTGCGCAAGGTCCCGCTGGCGCCCGATGTGAACCTGAAGACGATCGCGCGCGGCACGCCCGGCTTCTCCGGCGCCGACCTGATGAATCTCGTCAACGAGGCGGCGTTGATGGCGGCGCGGCGCAACAAGCGCATGGTGACGCAGATCGAGTTCGAGGACGCCAAAGACAAGGTGATGATGGGTGCCGAGCGCAAATCGCTCGTGATGACGGAAGAGGAAAAACTCCTCACCGCCTATCATGAAGGCGGCCACGCGATCGTTGCGCTCAACGTCAAGGCCACCGATCCGGTGCACAAGGCGACGATCATCCCGCGCGGGCGCGCGCTCGGCATGGTCATGCAGCTTCCGGAGCGCGACAAGCTCTCGATGAGCCTTGAGCAGATGACCTCGCGGCTCGCCATCATGATGGGCGGGCGTGTGGCCGAGGAGCTTGTGTTCGGCCGCGAGAAGGTGACGTCGGGCGCGGCGTCCGACATCGAGCAGGCGACCAAGCTCGCGCGCATGATGGTCACGCGCTGGGGCCTGTCCGACGAGCTCGGCACTGTTGCCTATGGCGAGAACCAGGACGAGGTGTTCCTCGGTTATCAGGTGGCCCGCCAGCAGAACGTGTCCGAGGAAACGAGCCGCAAGATTGATACCGAGATCAGGCGGCTGGTCGAAGCCGGCTATGCGGAAGCCCGGCACATCCTCGAGGAGAAGCGCGCCAATCTCGAAGTGCTGGCCAAGGGGCTGCTCGAATTCGAGACCCTCACCGGCGACGAGATCACCGATCTGCTCGCCGGCAAGCGCCCCGTGCGCGAATCGGTGATCGAGCCGGCGACGCCGCGCTCGTCCGCCGTGCCGAGCGCCGGCAAGACCCGCCGCCCGGGTCCGGAGCCCGGCCCGCTGGAGCCGCAGCCGCAGGCCTGACCTGCACCTACCGCATTGTTGAATAGAACGCCCGCCGAATGGCGGGCGTTTGCTTTCTTCCTTCCGAAACGACGAATGCTGACTTAACGGAATTCGGGTGGTGTCGCGGCGGCCAATGGCCTTTAGTGCGCCATTCCGTTTGCTTGCCATGACAGCCAATCCCGATCCTCCCGGCGGTGTCCCAACATGCTCGTTGTCCGGCCTTGCTGCCGGGCTGCGCCTGTCACTGCCGGTGCTACCGGGTATGATCGCATTCGGCCTTGCGGTCGGCGTCACAGCGGCCCGCAAGGGTTTCTCGTTCATCGACAGCATGCTGATGAACGTCTTCGTCTATGCCGGCATGTCGCAGCTCGTCGCGATGGAAGTATGGCCGCAGCCTCTCGATGCTGCGGCGCTCGCGGGCCTGACGCTTGTCTGCGCCACGGTCAACGCCCGCCTGTTGCTGATGGCCGCTTCGCTGCAGCCTTGGCTCGGCAAGCTGCCGCCGTGGCAGATCTATCCGACGCTGCACCTCCTGACCGATCCCGGCTGGCTGATCGCCATGCGCTATCGCGCCGAAGGCGGTTCCGACGCCGGCATGTTCTTCTCCAGCAGCATCGTGCTGTTCGTCGTGTGGGTGGGCGCAGCGGGGGCCGGCTATCTCGCCGGTGCGCTTGTTGCCGAGCCGAATCGGTTCGGCATTGATCTCGTCATGCCGATCTTCTTTGCCGCCATGCTGGTCCCGTTATGGCGTGGACCGAAACGGGCCACCGCATGGGTGGTGGCTGGCGCGGTTGCGCTCCTGGTGCATTACATCGCGGGCGGATGGTGGTTCATCGTCGCCGGCGCCGTCGCCGGCAGTGTCGTCGGAGGCTTCATCGATGACACCGATTGAGTCCGGCTGGGGCGTTCTGGGCGCGATCTTCGCGATGGCAGCGGCCACCTACGCGATGCGTGCCGGCGGATTCTGGTTGATGCAGCACGTTCCGCCGACCGTGCGAGTCCGGCGAATGCTGGAAGCTTTGCCCGGCTCGGTGGTGGCAGCGGTCGTGCTGCCGATCGTGGTTCGCGACGGGCTGCCCGCGCTCCTCGCGATTTCCGCCGCCGGCGCCGTGATGTTTTTTACCCGCCGCGATCTTCTGGCGGTGATTGCCGGAATGCTCGTGGCTGCCGGAATGCGAGCGGGGGGATTCTAGGCCTCGGCTCGGATCACTGGCACGCGGCGATCGGCATGCGGGAGAGCCGGAACGTCCGGTCGTCGGATCGGGTCGGCGGAGTAGGCGCGTATCGGCTCTGAAAAGCTGCGCAGGAGCGGGACAGGCAGTTGCGACCAGAAACAGCGCCGCCACCAGACTCTTGTTGGCGAAAGTCTTGTTGGCGAAATACTCGGTCATGGGGGCAATTCCATCAGTCGGCCACAGTTTGCGGACAAAAATTTGCGGTACGGGGACCTAAAGCTTAACGCGTCCTTATCCGGCTAACCTCATACGTTGAATGCCGGGGCGTTATTTGGCGCTTGAATTGCGAGCGATTCTTTGGCGCGATTATGGTCGGGGAGCCTTCCGATGCCACAAGTTGGTCAGCCTAAGCCCTTGAAAGGGCGGCTGTGTCTTGCCGCGGCCGCGCTGCTGCTCGCGAGCGTCGTGGCAGGCCCGGCATTCGCCCAGGGGGTGATCCCGGTTGCCAAGCCGAAGGCGCAGTCGCCGGCGGCCACCCCGGCCGCCCACGTTTCGAACGCCCCCGAGCCGATGTTGGACGAAGGCACGGCCCTGCGCATTGCGGCGACCATGTTGAGCTATTCCACGATCGAGGTGCGCGGCGGCTGGCCGAGCTTGCCGGCGAGCGTGAGCAGGCTTGTCCCGGGCGCGGCCGGGCCGGACGTGGCGCTGCTGCGCCGACGGCTGGCCATGACCGACGATCTGGCGGCCGAGCGCGCGAGCGGCGACGCCTATGACGACGCGCTGGCCGCGGCCCTGCGGCGCTTTCAGGCCCGGCACGGACTGGCCGAGACCGGCACGGTCGGGCCGAAGACCCTCGCTGCGCTCAACGTCCCGGTGACGCAGCGGCTGCGCCAGCTCGCGGCGTCGCTCGACCGTCTGGCGGCGCAGGATTTCGCGTTCGGCCAGCGCTATGTCGTCGTCAATATTCCGGCCGCGACCGCCGAGGCAGTCGAAGGCGACAAGGTCGCCCGCCGTCATGTCGTCGTGGTCGGCAAGCGCGACCGGCCGTCGCCGACGCTGACCACCCACATCACCGCCGTCAATCTCAACCCGACCTGGACGGTGCCGCTGTCGATCATGAAGAAGGACATCATCACCCGCATGCGCAAGGATCCGGGCTACATCAGCCGGATGCGCATGCGCGTCCTTGATGCGGCCGGGAACGAGATCGATCCTGCCGGCGTCGACTGGAATTCCGATCGCGCGCCCAACTTCACCATCCGGCAGGATTCCGGCAACGGAAACGCGCTCGGCGCTGTCCGCATCGACATGCCCAACCCGCATTCGGTGTACATGCACGACACCAATCACAAGGAACATTTCAGCCAGGACTATCGCTTCCAGTCCTCGGGCTGCACGCGTGTCGAGAACCCGCGGGATCTCGCGGTCTGGCTGTTGCAGGACAATCCGGACTGGAGCCGGCGCGAGCTCGATGCCGCCATCGCAAAGGGCCAGCGCCTCGATGTCCGCTTGACCCACAAGGTGCCGGTCGCCTGGATTTATCTGACCGGCTGGGTGACGCGTGACGGCGCCGTTCATTTCCGCGACGACGTCTACGGCCTCGACGAGCATCCGGTGCGGTCGCTGGTGGCGGAGTTGAGGCCGCCGGTCGCGACCGCGGCGCGGGCATCGGGTTTCGTGCTCCAGTCCGCCGACACACGGCCGGAGATCCGGCAGGTCTCGTACCTCGACAGCCAGTGACGGCGCCGAGGCTTACCCGCGCATCGCCGCCTTGATCGCCTCGACGCCGCCGCCGGCGCGCGCTGCCTCGATGATCTTCGCCTCACGTGCGGCCAGCCCGTCGGCCGCACTTTGCATCGCCTCGATCCTGTCGACCGGCACCACCACGGCGCCGTGGCGGTCGGCGTGGATGAGGTTGCCGCTCTGCACCGCCATGCCGGCGACATTGACGTCGATTCCGTACTCGACCACGTGGACATAGGCGTGCGACGGCACGATCGATGCCGCCAGCATCTGGAAGCCTTTCGCGATCATCGGGATGTCGCGGATCGAGCCGCTAGTGACGACGCCGAGCGCGCCGAGCGCCTGGTGCACGTTCGACTGCACCTCGCCCCAGAACGCGCCATAGCCGGCGTCCTCGCCGTCGAGGTCCTCCATGATCATGATCGCGGGCTGCGGCGCTCCGGCGACATAGTCGAGGTAATCGAGGCGCTTCTGCATATAGCTCGCCTGGCCGAGCGGCACCGCATCCCGGGCCTTGAAGGTCACGGTCTTGGCGAAGCCCACCATCGGCGGCAGGTCGGGGAAGGGGCAATGCAAATGCTTGACCGTGTAGCCGCGGCCGCGCCGCTCCGGCGCAACGATCTCGATCAGGTTGCAGACCGTTGGCGTGTCGATGGAGCGAAGGAAGTCCATCTGGCTCTTGGAAGGCGCTTGCGTCATCGGCTTTGCCCCGTGCGTCCCGCGTGTTTGGGATTTCTAGACACGCGCGGGCGACGGAGTCCACACCAGCCGCACGACCAGCGCCATGACGGCGAGCATCGCGACCACCATCGCCACGCAGGCCGGCCAGCCGGCGGCGTTCCAGGCAAGCCCCGGCAGGAGCGCGCCGAAGCCGCCGCCGATATAGAAGCACGTCACATAGAGCCCGACCGCCGATGAGCGGCCTTCCGTCGCGGTGATGGTGACGTAGCCGGTCGATACCGCCTGGGACAGGAGGCCGCAGACTGCGCACAGGGTCAGGCCGGCGATGATCGCGAGGAGCGACGGCGCAAGCGTCAGCACGATGCCGCCGGTCCAGAGGCCGAGCACGCCGAGCATGAAAGGCCGGCGTCCCCAGCGCGCCAGCGCCCGGCCGGTCATCGGGGTGATGGCCGCGCCCGCGAGATAGGTGAGAAAGACCGTTCCCAGCATGGTCGCCGAGAACCCGTAGGGCGGCGCGGCCAGCAGGAAGGTCACATAGGTGAAGGTCGCGATGAAGTTGAACAGCGTGCCGAATCCCACCGCATAGGTGGCGAGAAGCTGCGGGTTTCTGAAATGCCGCAGCATCTGCCGAAGCGACAGCGCGAGGCTTTCCGAGCGCACGAAGGCGCGCTCACGCGGCAGCATCAGCGCAACCGCGAGCGCGCAGCCGAGCGTGAGCAATGCCAGCACGGCGTAGGCGCCGCGCCACCCGACGAGATCGGTGAGCAGCCCGGTCACGAACCGGCCGGCGGTGCCGCCGAGGCTGGCGCCGGCGGTGTAGAGGCCGGCGGCGCCGGCCACCTCGGACGCCGGCCATTCCTCGCCCACATAGGCGATGGCGACGACGAAGATCGGCGGCAGCATCAGCCCTTGCACGAAGCGCCAGAACACCATTGTCGGCACGTCGGGTGCGAACGCCACCAGCAAGGTCGGCACGCTGAGCGCCGCCATGGCGGCGAGGATGACACGCTTGCGGCCCAGCACGTCGGCGGCGGCGCCGGAGAACGGCGCGGTCACCGCGACGGCGAGCGTGGCCGCGGCGATGGTCATGCTGATCGCGACCACGCCGACGCCGAACTCCTGCGCCAGCAGCGGCAGCAGGGCCTGCGGCGAATAGAGGTTGATGAAGGTGCAGAAGCCCGCGATTCCGATGGCGAGGCCGCGCAATTTGGGAGACATGGGCAATCGCCTGACGATCTTTCGCGCGCGATCTGTCGGTGTTGAACTGGTTATCCGCTTGCAATCCCGAGCGCCAGCAGCGTGCGGGCCAACGTCTCCTTCGGCGTTCCCGAAGCATCGATCTGCGTCCAACGAGGCTCGCCGAGATCGTAGTCCTCCTGCGCGCGGGCGACCGCGGCGTCGGCATCGGACGCATCGAGGCTGCGGCCGCCGACGCGGCCGACCCGCGTGGCGAGATCGGCTTCGAGGAACAAGCCGTGGAAGGGGACGCCGAGCAAGGCGGCCGATTGTTGTGCGACGAGCCGCTCATCCGGCCGCGCGAAGACCGCGTCAATGACCGCCGAATGGCCGGCGGCAACCGTCCGGCGCGTCTTGTCGATGACGGTGGCATAGACCCGCGCCGTGACATCGGGAGCGTAGGCTTCCTTTGGCAGCGGCTCGTTCTCGTCCACGCCGAGCAGCATCTTTCGTTCCACGTCGGTGCGCAGCACGACGGCCCCGGGCGCCGGAGCAAGCAATGGGGCGAGGGCGCGGGCAAGCACCGACTTTCCTGTGCCGGAGAGCCCGCCGACCGCGACCAGCATCGGCGGCGCCGGCGCGATGAAGCGCCGCGCCCAGTCGAAATAGGTCCGGGCATTGCGGGCGATCGCCGGCCGCCCATCCGCCGGCGCTTGTTCGAGCCGCGCCGCCGTCACCTTGGCGCGGATCGCCGCCCGCATCGACAGGAAGAACGGCAGCGCCGCCAGCGCGTCGAGGTCCTCTGCCCGCCGCGCCTCGTCGAGATAGCGGTTGAACACGATGTTGGCGGGCGACGAGAGCCCGCGCTCGGTGAGATCCATCAGCAGGAACGCAAGGTCGTAGAGCACGTCGCCCGACGCTATGATCGGGCTGAATTCGATGGCGTCGAACAGCACCGGCCGGCCTTCGAGCAGCACGATGTTGCCGAGATGGAGATCGCCATGGATCCGGCGAATGAGGCCGCGCGAGCCCCGCTCCACGAGGACAGGACGAATTCGGTCGTAGGCGGTGCGGCTCGCGCTTGCGAGCGCCTCGATCTCGGGGGCGGGAAACACGTCAGGCGCTTCCCGGAACGCCGTCACATGCTCGTCGATATAGGCATGGATGGCGGCGATCCACGGCGCCGGCTCGACCGCGGGCGCCTGCGCATGCGCCGCGGCAACGGCGCGGCCGAGCATGTCGGCCAGCGCGGCGTCGATCCGCCCCTGCTCGGCGAGATGGTCGAGGGTGCGGCTTTCGTCGAAGCGCCGCATTTCGACCGCCCATTCGACCGGTTCACCCCGGCCGTCGAGCTCCAGCCGTCCATCCGCCGCGCGCGTGATCGGCACAACCCGACGATAGATGTCCGGCGCGAGCGCCCGGTTCACCTCGATCTCGGCTTCGCAGGCGGCCTTGCGTTTCTCGAGCGTCGAGAAATCGAGGAACGGAAAGCGCACCGACCGCTTGACCTTCAGCACGCGGTCGCCGGCGAGGAACAGCACGGCGGCGTGCGTATCGATCCGCTTGACCGCCGCGCCGCCATGCGTAGCCGGGTCGGCAAGCAGCGCAAAGACGGGCTCCTGCGAGTCGATCACATGGGTCATGGGCCGCGGGTCTGGTTTATGATGACGGAGCGGATTTCGGCTTGCGCATTGATCAATTCGCCACATTGACCCGTATCAAGGCGCGGCGATTGAAACCGTCCAATGTGGGCTCTGGTTCCAGCAGGACGCAAGGAGACCGCCATGACCCAGTTGCCGCATGTGTTCAAGCGCATCCGGCTCGACCTCGCCCGCTCGAAGGAGTTTCCCACCGGCTCGACGCGGCATGGTTACGAGTTCGTGGCGCCCCTGGATGCGCGCGGCCACATCGATCCGGAGCTGTGGGCGAAGCATCGCGATCACTGTCGCGTGCGCCGGTTCTGGGGAGGCGAGGAGGAGATCGGGCGGCTGGTGCACAAGCCTGGCGGCCCGGAGCACGCGCGCTGGATCTTCGACTACGACGAGACCGCCGAAGAGGATGACGAGGCCGGTTATCGCTTCGGCGCCCATGCCTTCCGGCCGGGCGAATATGTCTCGATCCGCGATGAGGAGGGCGAAATGCACACTTTCAAGGTGGTCTCGGTCGAGCCGGCAACCTGATCGGCAATCATCGGAGAATACCCGCCGGTCTCGACGATTTGTCGGCACCGGGCGTGACGACGTTGTCGAAGGCGCTTGCTATAAAGGACCCGCTCAATAGCTGGAGTTTCCATGCGCGCCAATGACGGCACCCGGACGGGCGGGGAAATCCTGATCGACCAGCTCCTCGCTCATGGCGTGCGCCACGTGTTCTGCGTTCCGGGCGAGAGCTATCTCGCCGCGCTCGATGCGTTCTACGACCGCGACATTTCCCTGACCGTCTGCCGGCAGGAGGGCGGCGCGGCGATGATGGCGGAGGCTGTCGGCAAGGCCACCGGCCGGCCGGGCATCTGCTTCGTCACCCGCGGGCCGGGCGCCACCAATGCCTCGCCCGGCCTGCACATCGCGCGGCAGGATTCGACGCCGATGATCCTGTTCGTCGGGCAGGTCGCCCGCGAGATGCGCGAGCGCGAGGCGTTTCAGGAGCTCGACTTCCGTGCGGTGTTCGGCTCGATCGCCAAATGGGCGACCGAGATCGACGATCCCGCCCGCATCCCGGAGCTCGTGTCGCGCGCGTTCTACACGGCGACCGCCGGCCGGCCGGGCCCGGTGGTCATTGCGCTGCCCGAGGACATGCTCACGGAGCGCGTGGCGGTGCCGGATGCGCCGCGCTTCGAGCCGGTCGAGACCTCTCCGGGAGCGGCCGAGATGCGCCGGCTGGGTGACCTTTTGCGGCAGGCGCAGCGTCCGATCGTGCTCGCCGGCGGCAGCCGCTGGTCGGAGGCGGCCTACGCCTCGTTCGGGCGCTTCGCCGAGCGTTTCGCCCTTCCGGTCGCGACCACCTTCCGGCGCGGGCATTTGTTCGACGCGCTGCATCGCTGCTACGCCGGCGATCTCGGCATCGGACCGAACCCGAAACTGGTCGCGCGCGTCAAGGCGGCCGACCTCATTGTCCTCGTCGGCGGGAGACTGGGCGAGCTGCCGTCGCAGAGCTACACGCTGCTCGACATACCGGCGCCGCGGCAAACCTTCGTGCATGTGCATCCGGGCGCGGAGGAACTGGGCCGCGTCTACCACCCGCACCTCGCCATCCACGCCGCGCCCACCGCCTTCGCCGCCGCGCTCGATGCTCTGCAGGCTCCGCCGGAGATCAAATGGCGCGCCGAGACCGAGGCGGCGCACGCCGATTACCTCGCCTGGACCGGGCAGGCGACGTCGCAACCCGGCGCCGTCAATCTCGGCGAGATCATGGTCTGGCTGCGCGAGCACCTGCCGGCCGAGGCGATCGTCTGCAACGGAGCCGGCAACTTTGCCGCCTGGATTCACCGCTTCTTCCGGTTCCGCCGCTTCGCCAGTCACGTGGCGCCGTGTTCCGGATCGATGGGCTACGGGGTGCCGGCGGCGGTGGCGATGAAACGGCTCTATCCCGACCGTACGGTGGTCTGCGTTACCGGTGACGGCGATTTCCTGATGAACGGCCAGGAATTCGCGACCGCCGTGCAGTACGAGCTGCCGTTCGTGACGCTGATCGTCGACAACGGCATCTACGGCACGATCCGCATGCATCAGGAGCGCGAGTATCCGGGGCGGGTGGTCGCGACCGAGCTGAAGAACCCGGATTTCGTCGCCTATGCGCGCGCATTCGGCGGCTTCGGCGCGGCGGTGGGCAAGACCGCGGATTTCGGGGCCGCCTTCGACGCCGCGCAAAAGTCCGGCAAGCCGGCGATCCTCCACCTCAAGGTCGATCCCGAGGCCATTACGCCTGCCACGACGCTGGGGGCCATCCGCCAGAAGGCTTTGGGCGAGCGGCGCTGACCCGATTCCATGGCGCCCTTTCCGGTGGCATCCCGCGTTTGTTGCGTGGTGAGGGTGAATCGTGGCTCACTCCTTGAATGCCCTACCGGCGCACCGAGAACGTCGAGCGCAAGCTTGCCGCCCGCCATGAGGCGATCCTGACGGCGGCGCGGGCGCTCGCCGCCGAGGCCGGTATGGCGGCGGTACAGATCGCGCCGGTCGCCGACCGCGCTGGCATCGCCGCCGGTACGGTGTATCGCTATTTCCCGTCCAAGACCGATCTCGTGACGGCGCTGGTGGCGGCGCGCGCAGAGCAGGACATCGCCGCGCTGTCCAGGGCGGCGAACACGGCGCCCGGGCCGCTGTCGGCGCTGGCGGCCGCGATCACGACCTTCGCAGCGCGCGCGCTGGCCCAGCGGCGGCTGACGTTCGCGCTCATTGCCGAGCCGGTCGAGCCGGAGATCGAGACCGCGCGGGTTTCCTATCGCAAGGCGCTCGCCGGCGAGCTCGAAGCCCGCGTCCGCGCCGCAATCGCCGCCGGCCATCTGCCCGAGCAGGACGCAGCGGTGGCGGCGCCGGCGCTGGTTGGAGCATTGATCGAGGGTCTGGTCGGGCCGCTCGCGCCGGCGATCGCCGACGATCCCGCGAAAGCGCGCGCCCAGGTGCAGACACTCACCCTGCTTGCCCTGCGCGCGCTCGGCGTGGTCGATGCGCGGGCACGCGGCCTCGTCGTGCAGACGGCGATGCCGCCGCCCTGATGCTTTCACGCGGCAAACCGGGCGAACGATGGTGAGCAGCCTTCTTGCAAATCGGGAATGCGGAGAATGCACCGAGTGCTGCAAATGGCTCCCGATTGATGATGTTGGCCTGCAGAAGCAGGCGAATGTGGTCTGCCAGCACTGCGAGGTCGGCAGCGGATGTCGAATCTATGAAAGCCGACCGCAACCATGCCGTGACTGGTACTGCGGCTGGCGGATCTTGCGCCAATTCGACGAGTCATGGCGGCCCGACCGGAGCGGCATTGTCATCGAATTCGAGGATCGTGACATTCCGCCGGCGTATAGGGCGCCGGGCATCCGATTCTTCATCGTCGGCCCGTTTGAATCGATCTTGAAGCCCGGCTTCGCCGAGGCCGTCGGCGTCTATGTCGAGGCGCGCGTGGCGACCTTCATCTCGATTCCGGGACCTGTGGGGCATTTCCCGCTGAAGCTGCTGGTCAATGAGCTTGTCGAGTTGGCGGTGGCACAGCGCGACCGCGACCTCCTTCTTGCCACTTTGCTTGACGGCCTGGAAATTCTGTCGCGGCAGGAGTTCGATCCCGTCGTGCTGCAGCGCAGATAGGCACCGTCA
>Ga0114129_10009492_pt1 | contig 13872 bp, 22 predicted proteins | sample RhiMetdeltSRZDD1_FD_80071 | JGI IMG/M metagenome (GOLD analysis project Ga0114129, IMG submission 80071) | Populus rhizosphere microbial communities from Tennessee, USA - Rhizosphere MetaG P. deltoides SRZDD1 (version 2) (version 2) | ecosystem: Host-associated > Plants > Roots > Rhizosphere >...
ACCCACCGGCTTCAAATGTGCGGGGGGCCCCAAAAAACAATTTGTAGGCCTGAGAACTACCGGGGAATCTTTCGAGCTGTCGCAGGATGCGCTAGGACCGGGCGGCGGGCCGACCCCGCACCCACGCGAGCGCGAGGGTCGGGGAGTGCGTCTAGCGCGAGCCTGGCCCGTCGGTAGCGGGTGCCTACTCGGCCAGCTTCTCCCAGTCGTGCAACACGCCCAGTCCGCGGCCGTACGCCTCGATATTCTCGATGATCGATTCGAGCGTGTTCGTGAAACACCACAGAACGTAGTAGTTCATGGTGACCCCGCACTCGACGGGCGACTCACCGCGGGTCTTGCGCAGAACGCGGACGCTGTACGCGTCAGTCCCCGTGGCGAGCTTGCGATTGATGCGCTTGATGAGCGCCCGCTCCGAGACGATTGCGAACTGTACGGGTGTGACTGTCAGCGGCATAGCGAGACCTTCCTTCCGGCGCGTCCGCGCCTAGAGAGAATCCGGCCCCTCGCCCTGCCATGCCGCGATCACATCCGCGATGGTCGTTCCGGTTCCGGTCTGCGCGTGGTTGGCCGGGTTCTTTTTCCTTTGCGCGCAGGTGTGGTCGGAAACCGTGTGGCCGCCAGTAAGATCCGGAGTCGATCCGGATGACAAGCACGTTCAGCACTCCCGGATCGGGAGTCGCGTTGTCGTCTCACCTGCGCCTCAGCACGCCCAATCGATCATCGTGCCGTCGGGGAGGGAGTGCTCGATCCCCGTCGGGCCACGAATCCACCGGAACGTGTCTCCCTCGAGAACCACGACACGCGCCCGCGGAAACCAATCAGCCGATCCGGGATGCGTCGCGTTGGGATTGAGCAACACGGTGCATGGGTAGGAGAAGGCTTCGACTGCGCGCAAGCAGCCGAGCACGATCACGCCGCTCACGTGGTTCCACCACGGCGTAAAGAACCACCCGAGCTTGGATGCGCAAACCCAGACGCCAGGCCGATCGACGTGGTTCATGCTGCGGCCGTAGAGGTAAGGCACCAAGAAGGCAGGATCGGTGGCGAGCGGCCGCGTCCGCTGAGGGCTAACTACGACAAAAGCGGGCCCGCCCCGCGTGCGCGAGTAGAGCTGGCCGGCGCCCTTGATCACCGCAGTTCGAACCCGATCGTCGTATTCTCCGTCGAGAATGCGGCCGTGCGAATGCACTCCGGGTTGATCGGGCGCCTTAACCTGAAAGTTCACGATGTGCCCGTCTGGGCTTTCCATTTCCAAGTCGACGTCACCGATCCCCCAACCGCCCTTGGGATCCGGATCCCATCGGCTGAATCGCCAACCTGTGCCAACGAGGTAGTGCACTACCATCGCTGGCGTGAGTTCCTGCATCAGGTTCAGGTGCCGTTTGTCGTTCGGATCGACGCCGACGGATGCACTGCCGCGCTTGGCTCGTGCAAGCACCACATCGAGGAGTGGCCGGAGGAAGCCGTGCGCTGTCGCCGAATGAAGCCAGTGACCGACTTCCTCTTTCCAGTCCGCTTGGAAGTCGGCGGACAGGCGGTAGCTAATCAGGTCGGATGGCCATTCGGTGTGCTGGCCGAAGTGGGTATCGACCAAGGCGAGCGCGTCGGCCGAAGAAATTCGATGAAGTTCAGCGGCCCGGATGGTCGGGATCTTCGTCTTCCTGCGCCTCGCCATCCGCCGATCTCTATCTGACACCCGCCATGTTCGCCACCTGCCGGGCGATGCGTTCCATCTCGTTGGCCTCGTCATGGAAGCCATGGTCATGAAGTTCACGGGTGTAGTCCGGCCATCGATCGGCGAGATTCCCGCAGCGCTCTGCTGCGCACATGGCGATCTTGATGTACTCAGTGACTTGATAGATGCGGGGTTGGGCGCGTCCGGGCTTTAGGTTCTGCTGGAGCCGCCATATCGCTGGCCGCAAAGAAGCGAAGGTTGATGCTGGTAAGCACGACTGCATGGCCCCTCCTTGATTCAAGGGCGCAGCTTCCCATGTGGGGGTGACATGAACGGACGAGCGGATTTCCGACCCCGCAGCGAGGGCGAAGGTCGAATCGCCCGCAAGATTGCGGCAGGTCGCAGCGCGGTACGCCCAGGCATCGTCGCGGGCGTGACCCGCACCGCGCCACGTCGAGGCAGCAAAGAGCGGTCTAGCGCGAGCTTGGGGGGGCTCGTGGGAACGGGAGCGAGGCTACTTGCGGCGGAGTCCAGCGACTGCATCGAGGATCAGGCGCGCAGCCGCTTCGAGGGTAGCGAGGGGATCGGCTGTAGCCGGTACATCGGTACACTTCGGGTCCGATCCCGACCGATCGTGTCCACCATCAGGACCCCTAACTAGGCGGATCTTGGTGCTACTGTCCGCACGTGTCCGGCCCTGTCCTTTTTCCAAAGGAAACACCGTCCCCACTTCGGCCGTTTGAGTCGTGGCGAATTCATCCGTGATCACCGTAGCTTCGGAAGTGCCCTCGGCTGATGTACCCGAGATGTACCCCGAAACCGCGGGTCCACCCCCGCTCGCCGCGACCTTTGCGGGTACAGCGACCGTCCGGAGCGTGCGGAAGCGCAGCCGCATGATCGCCTCGCACTTGTCCTCGTAGCTCACGACGTCATAGCCCTCGTCAGATTCGCGCGCGACAGCCGGGGGGTGGGTCATGGCCCGGCGCACGCTGCGCTCGACCTTGGCGCGCCGTAGCTCGCTCAGGAAGGTGCGGCGGAAGTCATGCCCGCCGCGCCGGCGCTTCGTGCCCGCGGTCGTACGAAAGCCCAGCGTCTCCAGGTCGGCGATGAGATGGTCGTTCGTGTCGACCTCGTATTCGTCGAACACCTTCCCGTCGTCATCGGTGATCACGCGATCGTCCGGGCCGGGCTCGCGACCGTCGCGCTCGGTCACGTGCGCACGCCATTGCTTGACCAGCGTCTCCAACGCGGGATGCAGCGGCACGATCTTCGTCGCGCCCGTCTTCGTCTCGTCCCCGTCGTACTGAACGGCGAAGGTCACCGACGGGCGCGGCTCCGCCGTCCAGTCGATCATGCCCCACGTCAGCCCCACGACTTCGCCATGGCGCGCGCCCGTCGCTGCCTTGCATCCGTACAGCACGCGGTGCATGAGCGGCAAGCGCTCGTCGAACATGAGCCGCTCGCACTCCGCCAGCGTGAAGATCGCCTGAGAGCGCCACTTGGGATCGCTATCCTTCTTCGGCGGAAGCGTGCCCGCGCGCAGGACAGGGATCCCCGGGATGTGCTTCTTCACCACCGCTTCGATCAGCACCTGTCGCACTGCCGACCAGATGTGCAAGACCGTGCGGCCGGGCATCTTCGCCGCGCACAGCCGCTTGATCCACGCCATGAGCCGCTCCGAGTCGATCTCGGTCAGCGGCACGTTGAGGAGTTCGGGCGCGTGCTTGCGCATGCGACCGAGTTCGGTCCTGCCGCGCTTCCGCTTCGCGCACACTCGCTCCGCAAATTCGGCGAACGTCAGCGGCCCGAGCTTGACCGCGATCCCCGCGTCGATGTCGGCGAAGATCTGATCCAGCACCGCGCGCGCCTGACGCTTGCATTCAGCCTCGCCTAGTGTGTCGCGACGCAGTCCGGTGGAGAGTGGCTTCATGCGCCCCTTGACGGGATGCGTGTAGCGGATCCAAGCCACCTGACCGCGAAAGTAGACGGTGCCTTTGCTGCGCATGGCTACTTGCCGTTGCCCTTCTTTGCCGCGACTCGCGAGCGCTCCGGTGGCAGCGCCAGCCGCATCACGTGCAGGACCTGCTGACTAAGCGATCGCGTCTCCGCTTTCGCCCATGCTTCATACGCTTCGCGGAGTTCCGACGGGATTCGGATCGTCAGGGTGCTGTCTTGAACCATGGTGCGGTTGTTCCGAGGCATGCAAAGAATTGTCTTACACAGGCAAGACTCAGTCAACCCTCAGCACGAGCGCGCAGCTTGCGGGCCAGCTCGATGACGTTCGACCCGTCGGTGACCGCCGCTGACTTTGCCATCATCCACGCGTCGAGTGCGTCGGTGCGGATGCGCTTGCGTGCGCCCGGGCCCTTGCCGCGATCGCCGGCAGGGAGCGCGCCCGAGTAGATCGCACGCGAGATGGTCTTGACCGAGTAGCCGGTCAGCTCCGCGGCTCGCTTCATGGTCACGTAGCGAATACGCTCGGCTGGCTTCAAACCATACGCGGCCAGCTCTTTGCGGATCAACTCGGGCACTACTTCGCGGAGCGTCTCACACAGTAGCTCGCGGAATGCGGAATCGAAGGAATTCACGGCTTGCCCTCGACGTCCCAAGCGGCGTCAAAGGTGTAAAGCCTGATCAGCCGCTCACGTTCTGCCTCACTCTCGGGCGCGAACTCGACGCGTGCACCGTCGCTGCGCACGAATGCAAGCAGGCGCGGCGTGGCCGGCACCGACTTCCGCGACTCGCCGTCACGCGGCCCATCCGTTTCAGGGCTGCGCATGTGACAACTCCACGCTTGGACCCGAGACTCCCCACGGCTCCGGGAAGGGATGCGCTGTCAGATGCCATTCCAGCTGCCCCGTAATCATCACGAGGGCGGTCAAGCGTCGAATGGTCTCGAACTCGAGCGCGCTGGTCGGCTGCCAGTGAGTGCGCCACGCGCACCATCGTGGCCAGCCGATTTTGCGCAGCCACACCGCGAGATCGCCGGGGCCATCTTCTTCCGCTTCGGTCGCAAGGAACGTCGTGGCCCGCGTAAACTCGCAGTCCGGGAATGGGCGCAAGCCAATGACCTGATCCTTGCTCAGCAAGGGAAACTGCACGAGCCGAAGCGCTTCGAGCTGCGCCAGCACCGCGAGGGCGCCCGGCGGAATCCAATCGCGACTTGCGAGCCGCGCATCGAATGCACGCTGCTCCTTGCCCCGTGCGTCGGTGAGCTGATCGCGCAGCGACTGCGGGCACTCTTCCAGCGTAAGGCTGGCGACCGCGTCATCGAGTTGGCCGGGCAGCTCAAACTGCGACAACTTCCACCGCACCGGGAAAGGAACATCGTGCGCCGGCACGCCGCGCTGGTGCAGGAACTCTTCGAGATCGGCAATGCGCATTAGCGCCCCCCGGTCATCAAACGACGCGCCAGCGCCCACGGATTGCCCTGACCCTGAGCGACCCGCTCGGCTTCATGCCGCGCCTTGATCTCGCGCATGCTCATGGTGCGAATGACCTCCGGTGGCATATCGCGCAGCCGCAGGTTCTGATAAGGCGGAAGGGCGGCCGGTTCGCTCGGGACCGGCGCATCGCGCGGCTTCTCGCTCAATTCCTCCGCCATATTGCGCCACGGATTGCCGACACCCGCGGCACGCTTCTCTGCCTTGTGCTTTTGGAAGATCCCGAGCGGGCCGAGCTGATTCCGCTCCTCGGGCGACATCTCGCTCAGTCGCTTCGGCGGTGCAACAGGCGTGGCCTCCGACGGAGATTCTGCCGTTTGCTTCGCGATAAACTGGTCGAGCATGGCGTGGATCTGCTTCAAAGATTCATCGGTCATCTTGTTGCTCCTACTCGCAGTCATCCTCGTGGACTGCCAATTTCAATTCCGCTTCGATTGCGTAGCCGCGCTCTACCAACTCTTCGGTCAGCGACCGCATGTCCTCGAGGAGTGACATGAGGCTGCGCACGATGCGGCGGGTCTCGCGGCGCATGCCGATCAGCTCGCCCTTCATCTGGCGAAATTCGGCGAGCGCGCGGGTGATCAGCTCGCGGTCATGGTCGGTCATTTGGGCGTGCTCCCACCGACGATCCGCCAAGGTGACCGCTTGGTAAGTCGATCGATGATGTTGCGCTTAGAGAGCCGCCGGGCTGCGGCGTCCACTAGCGTGACCTTCTGCTTTACAGCCTCGCGCAATTCGCGCGCGCCAAGCTCACCGTGTTCTTGAAGCGCCTTCAACACGGCTTGCTCGATCGCGTCTTCCTCGTGCGCGGTGGCATCACCCTCGTAGTCGAGATGCAGCGTCAATTTTCCCGACTCCGTCTCGCCGTCGGAGAGCGACAGTGCGAAGGGCTCCGGCAGCCCGGCCAAGTTGCCGTCGGCGGTCACCACGGCGATGCGCTCCTTCTTCTTCGATTCGACGGAGAGCAGGTGCCGCACCAAGGCGAACAGGTCACCCGTCCCGCGCATGCGCTCGCCCGCGCTCGCCACGTCACCGGCCGCGCCTGCCTTGCGGTTGTGATGCAGTGCGACGATCGCGACGCGATACGTCGTGCACAAGTCCGCCCAGGCCGTGGTCACCGTCTGCATGTCGCGGCTCGAATTCTCGTCGCCACGGTGGACGCGACGAAGTGAATCGACGAAGACAGCCGACGCTGACCATGCGTCGAGCGTTCGCCGAAGCCGAGTCATGTCATCGGGCTCGTCGAAGTAGAAGGGCTTGGCGACGTCCACGCGCAGCGACTCGTGCAGCTCGCGCGGATCGATGCCCATGCCGCGCGCGATGCGCCAAAGCCGACGCCGCGCCTCGCGGATTGTGTCCTCGCGTTCGAGCACGAGCACACGCCCTTGCCGCACGTCGAAGCGGTCAAAGACCTTGCGGCCGCTCGCGATGCAGATTGCCAGGTGCAGCATGAGCAGGCTCTTCCAAGCCTTCGGTGGTCCCGTGATCACGCCGGGCGCTTCTGCCGCTACCAACCCCTTCACGAGCCATTCAGACCCATCGTCGTCAGGTTCGTCATCGCCGAGGAACTCGCGCAGGTCCGGGCCGTACACGTCGGCCGCCACCGGCGCCGGGGTGGTGATCGGCTCGTCATCCATCGGGGTCACGCGGAGCGGGATCGGGATCCCGGGCGACATGGCGGCCGCTTCCGCGATGTCCGGACCGCGGCGGCTAGCCATGATCGGCCTCGGGCGCGGCAGGCAACTCGGGGACCGCGCGCAGCGGGATGCCACCGGAGCGACGGACCAGCGCGGCGACCACGCGCGCCGCTTTGTCGCCTGCATCGTCAGGGTCAAACATGATGAGCGCTTCGGCACCGCGCGGGAACGTGCACGGCCCGAGCAACCCGGCCGCGGTGTCCGCACCGGGCAGGCCGATCACCGGGTGTCCCCGCGCGTCGAATGCCTGCACCGCGGCGAGGTAGTCACCGAGTCCTTCGACGAGATACACGCGGCGTGCGGTCGCGATGCGCGCCCGGGTGCCGAACGCGCCGGACCCGAGCGTGTAGAAGCGCGGCTCTTCGTCGGTCACGCGGCGCAGCTGCAATCCGGACCGCTTGCCGTCCATGTCTAGCAAGAGCGCGCCCAGCCGATAGCCCTTCTCGAATGCGGTCACCTGGCGTCCGCCCCACTTGACCCGCGGTGCATCCGCGGTCGGGAAGCGCAGGATCCCCAGGTCCATGGCGCCGCTCCAGCCGCGCCGCTCGATGTAGCGCAGCACGTTGACGTCGGTGGTGCGGGTGGGCAGGTCCTCCACCTGGACGGCCGGGGGCGCCTTCGCGGGCACCACGGGGCGCTCAGCGCGTTTGGTGACCTGCTGGCGCGGCAGCGGACCGAGCACCGCGTTCAGGTCCACCCCGAGCTGCTTGGCCAAGTCGACGTAGCCGCCCTTCGCATCGCATCCGAAGCAGTGGAACGCGTCGATCTTCGGCGTGAGGTACAAGCTCGGCGTGTTCTCGGTGTGGAACACGCACGCCGTGACGTACCGGTCACCCCGCTTGGCCAGCGCCAGCCCGGCCGCCTTCGCGACTTCGATGATCCGCGACATCAGACACCAACCTTCGGGAGCGAAGGGTCTTGGTGTCTGGTGTCCGCCCTAAAGGGCGGGACACCAAGACCACCGTGGTGTCCAGACACATCGGGACACGAGGGACACGAGGACACCAAGGCGCGAGCGGCAGTCAACTTGGCGCAGAAGTCCGCGCACAGGTAGACCACGCCGCTGCCGTCCGAGAACGGGACGAGGAGATCCTGCTGCGCCTGCTCGTGATACTGGCGACGGCAGAACGGGCAGGCCACGAATCCGGCTGGCACCGGGCGCGGCACGCACGACGAGCAGCGGCACGAGCGAGTGCGCATCGCTAGCGCGCCTCCGTGACCGGGACGTCCACGTCGCGATGCTTCGCCCCGACGGGTACGACCCGGCGCGCAGCGAGCCATGCCATCACGTCGGCGCGGCGGTAGCGCTTGAGCCGTGGCCCGAGCAGGATATACGCGGGGCCCTGACCGTGGTGCTCAATCGAGCCGAACGTGCCCGACTTGAGCCCGGTCAGGCGCAGCAGGGCGGGACGGTCGAGAAGTTGATCGGCGGGTTCTACGTTTGCCGGCTTGCAACGAGGCATGTCCTCGTTGTGACGGCTCGTAGGCTTTGTGCGGGAATGCTGGTTTTGTAGCTAATGATTTCCGGATTCTGCAGCCGAACTCTCAGCGAGCTAGGTTGGTCGCACGAAGCAAAGCCCAGTGCGGGAGAGCCATGCAAGCGAGCGGTAGATCACCGTGGAACTTTGCGTCGCGACCTCCGAGACTGATCCCGCGTTCTGCCGAGTTGGACACCACGCCGACGAGCAGCCCATCGTCGTCAACGACTGGCCCGCCCGATGTTCCGCCTTCGATGTACTCGTCGGCCTCGAGGAAAAGCGAGCCCCCGACCGTATCGCCCCATCTAGTCACAGTGCCAGGTATCCAGACTCCGCGATGGCTGAGGACGTGCACGCGGATCGACGTTCCTGGAGTGCCCGGTTCGAACGGAGCGGTACGAATCGGCACCGCGGTGGTGGCCTCACACCAATCTTCGAATGCACACGAGTCACCGGGGAACTCCTGATCGTCGAGGGCAGCGAGCACGGCGATGTCCGCCCTCGGCTCGGCCGCGTAGACTTCCAGTCGAAATCTATGGCCGTCGGCGGTGACGATACCGGTCGGGTGGTAGTCCCCAAGGGCAGTCCCGCCGGTCCCGCTCCATGAAATGCAGTGCGCGGCGGTGAGAACTAGCCCGCCGGGCACGAGAACGCCCTGACCGGATCCGTCTTCGTCGTGTAGAACCTTAACGGTCGCTAGCTTGACAAGCTCCTTGTTCGCAGATGAGTCCACTGCCATTTTCTCGGAGTGGAATTCGACCGGGCCAGACTTGAATTCGGGCATTAGCAAGACCTTCTTTCCGGTGCGTCCGCGCCTTAAAGGGGTGATTGCCTGCTTAGCTGCCTAGCGTGAGCGTGGGAGTGCAGTCTCGAGATAGAGATGGATTGTGTTGACCTCGAACGAGACCATGCGCGCCGTCCTCGCGTCCGTGCGCCCAGCCTTCTGCGCACGCTTCATAGCGTCGGCCATGAGCGTGCCGATCTGCTTCGCCTTCGCCCAGGTCGTGCCTTCCAGGTGAGTCGCCATCCAACGATGCAAGTAACGACGGCGCTCCGCGATCTCCCTTGCGGACGCGATGCCCCGGGCAATCTCCAAGAGGATCAGGTGAACGTGGAAATCGGCCAGCGTCGAGAGGAACCCGTACCGTCTCGCTTCCGGGTCACGCGATTGCGCGCGCGCGAAAGGATTCGAAGTCACCAGCTCGCCCTTTCGCCACTTCGGGCGCGGCCACGGGTCCGGGTATCCGCAAGTATTGCACTTCACCCGCGGCAGATCGTGATCGGCTGCGTCGGGACACACCTTCCACCGGCCGAAGCGTCGCTCACGCTCGGTCACTGGCGCCGTACGTTTGACCTTCGCCTTTTTGGGCCTGCCAACGCGCTTTGGGTCCTTCGGTTCGGGCAAGAGAGATGCTCCCCATTCGTGGCCGAATTGGCTGGGAGTGCCGAGAAAAGCCCGCTGTTCACTCAGCCTTGGGCTCGATGGCCCGCCGTTCGTGCACGATCCCGTGCACCCCTGGCCTGTCGCTCGGCGAGGGCGGCCCAATTTCCAGGTTTTCACCGCCATGGCCCAATTTTCTCTGGCCGAGAAGTTCATCCGCCCGTCGTCGGAGCGTCTCCGGTTCGCCATCCTTGGGGATGTACCGATGCGCCCACCACAGCAGCCACGCGATCGCTTCGAAGTCGCTCCCAAGCGCATAGACTGTATCGTCAATCGGATCGAGATCGGCGAATGGGCTAAGACCGGGCACCGGCCGACTCCTCTTCATATCTAAAGCCCTAAGAAGGGCGTCCCAAACGCGATTGGCAGGGTTGCCAAAATCACTCGGCGCGAAACGAGTGACCAACTCGGCCAGGAGTTCTGGGCCCCCGCCGACAAGCAATCCGGCAATAAGAGTGGCCTCGTGCGTATCTGAGTCACCAGGCTTCCAGACGACATCAATCTGCATACGCGATCCTCCCTCTGCATAGAGCGACACTTCCTGAGCCAATTCCGGGGCAGCGTCGGTGGTTGAGGTCAGCCCCCCGCCGCGAGCACCAATACGCGATAGCGCGGCGCCTCGCAATGCCAATCTACGCTGACGACCCTCGCCGCAAGAAACTTGCGGTTCGCTGCGGCAAATTGAAATTTCCTTCCAATGAACTGCAAGTTCCTTGCAGTAACTCGGGTGCTGTCCGGCAGTTTATTTCAGCCAGTGAAAGGAAATTTCATGTCATTGCCAGTTAGAGAACTTCTGATTGCCCTCGTGCAATCGTCGGCGCGGCGAAACCCCTTCGCATGGAAGGAGAGCGGCGTGGAAACAGACGAGCGTACGCGGGTCATCAGGCGACTTGCAGAGGATCTGGCCTATTCCTTCGTCAAGCGATTCCCTGAGGTTTTCCCACAAGCGAAAGTCGATGACGACGGTAACGTCTATGTTCGCGATGTCGAGCCGTTCATAGATCGATTCGTGCCGACTATTGAGGCAGGGTTGAAGGCAGGCTACTTGACCATCAAGCCAGACGGTGGGTTCCAATACGAGCTACACGCGGTCATTCAAGCTCCATTCTACAACGGAGGGATCGTCGAGACGCTGCAAGTGCTCGCGCATGATGTCTGGGGCACAGGGAATTGAGCACTCGCCCCCAGCGTCGAATCGGCCCTTGCGAGAGGGGAGCGATCGTGTCGAAGAACGCCGCACGCCTGCACACGCCCGATAGCGTCGTCGATGATGGCATCGTCGCATGCGCATGCCGTTGACCGTGCGGGGCTTCGCTGCGACGTTCGGCCCGCGTCGGCAGCAACGACGGTGCGGCGTTTCTTAGGCGGGGAAGTTTCGTTTCACGACGAAGGGAGAGAGGGATGAAAACTCGTTGGTTGGCGCTGGCGATGTTGTTGCTGGGCTTGCAAGGGCAAGCGAACGCGGTGGACAACGATCCCGGGACGCTCGACGATATCTCCGGGCGCATACGCGTGGGAACGACCACGCGATCCGAAGCCGGCCGCACGTATCAGTGCGACGTGATGCGCGACTACTACTATCCCGAGGGTGACCCTGATACGAATCTCGGGTGGGCGAGCGAGCCGTACGTGACCAACTGCATCGAGGTCGGATCATCGAGCACGGATCCGAGCGGCTGCAACCCGGGCGATCAGGACTGCGAATGCATGCAGCACCCTGACTTGTGCCGCGGTGGTGGCCCCGACGTGCCCGCCGACGACGAAGATGAGTGCGTCTGCGACGGCGACACGCCCGCGCACAAGATCCAGCCGACCGCCAAAAAGGGCGAGTGCGGAAACAAGCCCGGATGCCGCGCCAAGATCAAGTGCAAGGACTGCAAGGCCGACCGCGACAAAAATAACCAAAAGAGCCGCGATTCGTATCGGCGCTGCATCGGCACGCGCAAGGGCTTCGCGCGCGACAACTGCCGCGCCGGTCGCTGGCGAGCTGGTGATCCGCGCACGCCAGTCGAGGACATGCGCGACGGTGGCCGCTGGGAAACTCCACGCGGCGCCCCCGTTCGCGATAACCTTTGCCACGTGGAATGGGACACCGACGAGCGTGGCCACCGCGTGCGAAATACGATTTGCAGGCCAAGCCGTGACTTCGAGGCCTGCGTGCAGACGTGGATGGACGACTATCCCGGCCATGAAACCGCCTCGAACGGTGGGATCTGGGGCACGGGCATTACGGGCGTAGGCGTCGGTCCGGTGAACATCGACTTTGGCGGAACCACCGTCACGACGAACATGGAGCGCGAAGACGGGTACACCACCCAATGCGCCAAGGCGCAGGAGGATTTCCGCAACAAGGTGACCCTGCCGACGTTCGACAAGTGCGCCGAGCAAGCCACGAAAGACGAGGGCCGCACGTGTCAGTAAGGGTCGCGTTCGTGGCTGCCGTGGTCGCGGCGGCCATTGGCCTCGCGGTCGCAGCCGCGATCCGGCCCAAGCCGCGCCAGTTCGTGCAGGTGCCGACCGCGCAACCGCGCCCGTCGCAGACGCCAGATGCCCGGCCTCGTCCTAACACCGTGCGCTCGCGCCAGCTCGGGGCGCCACGGCCCGCTGTGGAGCGCTACGTGACCCACGTCCGCCTAGAAGGCGAAACGTCCTTCAATTTCGAGATGCGCTCGCAGCTGATGGATCACTGGGATGCGTGGCTTAGTGGAGCGCGCGTAACCCAAGCCCAACAGGAGCGAGTGCTGGCCATCCTTGCCGACGCTCAAGAGCAATTCGACATCGAGAGCGAAGCAGGGAAGAGGCTGGTCAACGAGGCCGATGGGTGGGAAGAGATGCGCATGACGCCCGACCAGCTCGCGCGCCGGCATGCGGCCGCTGTGGCGGGTGACGTCGCGGCCATGGAAGCGATCGTCAACGAGGTGCACGGGGACGCGCCGGAAGGTGAGAAGGCGGACCGCGAGAGCGGCGAAGTCATGATGACGGGCGAGACCTTGGATCCCGATATCAAGGCGGCGCTTGCCGAGGTACTCACCGAAGACCAGCTAGACGCGTTCGACTCCGCGTTCCCCTTCCTCGATCGATTCCTGCGCTACCACTTCGTGCAGCAGCGGCCCGCTAGAGCTTCTCGCTAAGCTCACGCTGCGTCGAGGGACTCGCGAGCAACTTGCCATGCAAGACAATTCACCGCGCGGTCAGGCTGACTTGAGCCGAGAGCGGAAGCGCCGTAGCCACTCGCGCACCGTCGACTCCTTCACGCCCATCGCCTTCGCGATCTTGTTGTGACTCAGACCGTCGCTGAAAAACTTCATCGCGGCCTGCGCCTCACGCTCGGGCAGCTCATGGCCATGGTCGTGCAGGTGCCGGAGTGCTTCGGCAGCGTCGGGGCGCTGAGCGACTACGGCGCGAGCACGCTGGACCTTGACGGGTGACCCCAGCTCGTCATCGAACAAGCCACCACCTGCCCGCGACTCTCTCCAATCCTGCCATTGACGCTGCCACGAGCTACGTGTCGCGGGTCCATACCAAGCGACCACGCTTCCCGTCGCTGAAACCTCAGCCCATGGCGGCGTGTATAGGCTCTCGCACGTCAGCGCGAGCCAGTAGTCGATCTCGTCCTTGTCCTCGTCGTCGCGATCCGCTTCGGCCGGCAAGCGCTCCCCTCCGTCGAGAAAAGACGAGCGAGCCACCACAACGCGAACTTGAGGGACTGGGAAGGATCCCCGCGGTTGGCTAGCCGGCCCGACGATTCCGGCCTGTGATGGCTCGCTCGAAGACTCTCATGCCAGGTACTCGAAGATTCCGGCGCCGATCGTGTTGCACGTGTGCGTCGGGCCACCCGAGTTGCGGTGCGGTCGGCCCTCATCTCCGCGAGCGCACGCCGCGACCGCAAGCAGCCCCAGCTCTGAGCGGTCCGTGCACGCCGCCAGCCGTTCGGTCAGGTCATCGAGCGTCGGCTGCCGATCCGCCACTGAGTCCATACCCATGGCGGAACCTACCACGCCGGACTGACTGAGTTCAGCAAACACTTAACTCATGTGCGAGAGTATATGTAGGTCTAGTAATATTACTTTCAAAGCCATGCGCCTATCAACCCACACCGGTTAAATATTTGAAATTTCAGAACTTCGCCGAAGAC
>Ga0114129_10009493_pt1 | contig 13872 bp, 16 predicted proteins | sample RhiMetdeltSRZDD1_FD_80071 | JGI IMG/M metagenome (GOLD analysis project Ga0114129, IMG submission 80071) | Populus rhizosphere microbial communities from Tennessee, USA - Rhizosphere MetaG P. deltoides SRZDD1 (version 2) (version 2) | ecosystem: Host-associated > Plants > Roots > Rhizosphere >...
CGCATCGAAATTCCGCTCGGCGTGCTCACGGCGTTCATCGGCGCGCCGTTCTTCATCTGGGTCCTCGCGGCCTCGCGGAGAGGCTGGTAGTGGTGGCGCGGCTTCGCGTGGAGCGTCTGGCCTTCGGCTACGCGGGGCGCGTCGTCGGCCGTGATGTGAGCTTCGCCATGTCGGCCGGCGAAGTGCTCTGCCTGCTGGGTCCCAACGGCAGCGGCAAGACGACGTTGTTCCGGACGCTGCTACGGCTGCTCGAGCCGCACGACGGCGCGGTGCTCGTTGACGGCGGGTCGATCGCGGCGTTGCCGCGCCGCCAGCTCGCGCGGATCTTCGGCTACGTGCCGCAGGCACAGACGGGAACCTTTCCGTTCACGGCGCGTGAAATGGTGCTGATGGGACGCACGGCGCACGTCGGTCTCTTCGCCTCGCCGTCGGCAGACGATCTGCGCCACGCCGAAGCCGCGCTGGAGGCGGTGGGCATCGCTCATCTCGCCGACCGGCCGTATCCCGAGATGAGCGGCGGCGAGCGTCAGCTCGCGCTGGTGGCCCGCGCGCTCGCGCAGGAGCCGTCGATCCTCGTCATGGACGAGCCGACGGCGAGTCTCGACTTCGGCAACCAGGTGCGCGTCCTCGCGCACGTGCAGGCGCTCGCCCACCGCGGGATCGCGGTGGTCCTCTCGACCCACGATCCGGACCAGGCGTTCCTCTGCGCCGACCGTGTGGCACTGCTGCACGACGGCCGGCTCGCGCATCTCGGCGCGACGGCGGACGTCGTCACGCCCGCCACCCTCCGCGAGACGTATGGGGTGGACGTCGACGTCGTGACGCTCACGCGCGACGGGCGCACCGTGCGCGTCTGTGTGCCCTCACTGCAGCGACGGCCGGAGTGAGCCTGGGCCCGTGTAAGATCTCGGCGTGACCGCCGAGACCACCAGCGCATTGCTCCTGTCCATCCGCGTGGCGGTGCTGGCCACGCTGCTCAACGGGCTCGTCGGCGTCCCTCTGGCGTACATTCTCGCGCGCCGCCGCTTCCGCGGCCGCGGCCTCGTGGACCTCGTCACCACCCTGCCGCTGGTCTTGCCGCCGACCGTCACCGGCTATTACCTCATCGTTCTGCTCGGGCGGCGCGGCTGGCTGGGGGCGTCGCTCTACCACGCCACCGGGTGGAGCATCGCGTTCACGTGGTACGCCGCCGTGGTGGCGGCCACGATCATGGCGCTGCCGCTGCTCGTGCGTACGGCGAAGGCCGCGTTCGAGTCGGTCGATCGCGACCTCGAGCGCGCCGCCTACACGCTCGGACGATCCGAGTGGCGCACCGCGCTGGAGGTCACGCTGCCACTCGCGCGCAACGGGATCCTCGCCGGCATCGTGCTCGCCTTCGCCCGCGCGCTCGGTGAGTTCGGCGCCACGCTGATGCTTGCGGGCAACATTCCGGGCAAGACAGCGACGGCGCCGCTCGCGATCTACACGGCGGTGCAGACGGGTGAGGACGCGGTCGCGCTCCTGCTCGTCGGTATGCTGACGGCGCTCTCGTGTCTCGTGATCTTCGCGGCCAACCGCCTCGGCGCGAGGGCCACGTGAGCGATCGCCTCGAGGTCGCGCTGTCCTTGCGCGTGCCGGGCTTCGACCTGGACGTCGCGTGGTCGGCGGGGGGCGGCGTGGCCGTGCTCTTCGGTCCCTCCGGAGCGGGCAAGACGCTCACGCTGCAGTGTCTGGCGGGACTGATCACGCCGAACGCGGGCCGCATCGTGGTGGACGGCCGCGTCCTTTTCGACAGCGCCTCGGGCGTCAACGTCCCGGCGCAGGCACGACGCGTCGGCTACGTGTTCCAGGGCTACGCGCTGTTTCCGCACCTCACCGTCGCGCAGAACGTCGGGTTCGGCCTGCGCGACCTGCCGCCCGCGCGCCGCGCGCAGAAGACGGCCGCCGTGCTCGAGCAGCTCGGCCTCGGCGACCTCGACCGGCGCTATCCGCGTGAGCTGTCCGGCGGTCAACGCCAACGCGTCGCGCTCGGCCGCGCGCTCGCCATCGATCCCGCGCTGCTCCTGCTCGACGAGCCGCTCTCGGCGCTCGACGCGCCGCTGCGCCGCGCGTTGCGCGACGAGCTGCGGGCGGTGCTGAGCACGGTCGGCACCGCGGCCGTTCTCGTCACGCATGATTTCACCGAGGCGTATCGCCTCGGCGATCGCATCGTCGTCTACGACGCCGGCCGCGTCGTGCAGTCCGCGCCGCGCTCGGAGCTGCTGTGGCAGCCGGCATCCGAGTCCGTCGCGCGCATCATGGGCATCCGCAACGTGCTGCGCGGCACGGTCGTGAAGGCCTCGCCCGATCGCATTCAGATCCGCTGGCGTGGTCACCTGCTCGAGGCCGTGAACTCACCGAGCCGGTCATATCTACCGGCCGCCGACAGCCCGATCGCGTTCTTCATCCGACCGGAGTACGTGAGGCTGATCCGCAAGGACCGCGGCGAGGCCGATCCGGCGCATCACATGAATCTGATGGACGGCGTGGTCGTCGGTGAAGAGGACTTCGGCACGACGTGGAGCCTGCGCATCCGCTTGACGGCGCCGGGCGTGCCTGCGCAAGGCGATCACGATCTCGAGGTCGAGGTGCCGCATCTCGTCTACGAGATCCTCGAGATCGAGCGCGACCGCCGCTGGCAGTTCTCGATCCATCGCGGCTCGATCCACGTGCTCCCCGCGTGAGCGTTCCTTCCGGACGGCACGCCGCTGTCGCCGTCCTCGCCCTGCGCGGCGTACGGCGGCGGTATTCCGACGTCTATCTCCTCGACGTTCCGTCGCTCGACGTCCTCGCGGGCGAGATCCTCGGCGTGATAGGCCCCAACGGCGCCGGCAAGTCGACATTGCTGCGGATCCTCGGCCTGCTCGAGCGGCCCGACGAGGGTCGCGTGCTGTTCGCTGGCCGTGCCGTCGACGCGCGCGACGCGCTGGCCGAGCGCCGGCGCATGGCGACGGTCTTCCAGGAGCCGCTGCTCGCCGACGCCACCGTCGGCGACAACGTCGCCCTGGGGCTGCACTTTCGCGGCGTGCCTGCCGATGACCAGACGCCGCGCGTAGGGCGCTCGCTCGAGCGCCTGGGTGTGGCCGCGCTTTCGGCGCGCGCCGCCCGCACGCTGTCGGGTGGTGAGGCGCAGCGCGTGGCCCTGGCCCGGGCGCTGGTGCTGGAGCCCGACGTCTTGCTGCTCGACGAGCCTTTCTCCGGCCTGGATCTGCCCACGCGCGCCGCGCTCATCACGGACCTTGGCGCCATCCTCCGCGCCGATCGCGTCACCACGGTGCTCGTGACCCACGAGCGCGGCGAGGCCCAGGCGCTGGCCGACCGCGTGGCGGTGCTGATGGACGGCCGGCTGCGCCAGGTCGACGAGACCGCCCGCGTGTTTTATGCGCCCGTCTCCGAGGAGGTGGCGCGCTTCGTCGGGGTCGAGACGCTCGTGGCGGGGCGGGTGGTCGGGCGCCAGGCCGGCGTGACGGCCGTCTCGGTCGGCGGCTGCGTTCTGGAGGTCGCCGCGGAGGCCACGCAGGGCGCGCGCGTGCGGATCGGAATCCGGCCCGAGGACGTCACCCTGACCGCCGCGGACGGCGCGCGCTTCGCATCGAGCGCGCGCAATTGTCTAGACGGCACTGTAACCCAGGTGGCGGCCTCCACGCACGCGACGCACGTCAGCATCGACGTCGGCTTTCCGCTCGTCGCCGCGGTCACGCCACGCTCGGTCGACGAGCTGGGCCTTCGGCCCGGCGCGCGCGTGCGCGCCGTCTTCAAAGCGAGCGCCGCGCACCTCATTCCGGGATGACGCGGGCCGACGCTCGCGAGCGCCCGAGGCCGGCTTGACTCCCCCCCGGGGCCGGAGATATAAGGAAGGCACCCGAAACCAGTGAACACTTGGACGGGGGTCGGTACCGACGATGAACCGCAACGAGCCAGCGGCCACGCCTCCGCTGGCTTTGTTTGTTTTGCACCGCCGTGCCCGCCCAGACGCACAAGGAGGTCCTGCATGACCCAGGAGAACCTCATCGAGCGACTGATGGCCGAGAACGACGAGTTCCGACGTCTCCGAACGGAGCACCAGGGCTACGAGCGTGAGCTGGAGACGCTACGCGGAACCGCGCCGCTCTCGGCGGACCAACAGTGGCGGATGAGCGAGCTGAAGAAGCTGAAGCTGATGGCCAAGGACCGGATGGAGTCGATCATCCGGCACGCGCGCCCGGGCGTCAGCGCCTGACGCGTCGACGACTGACACGGCCGCGGAAGGCCGCCGGCGACGACGGCTTCCGCGGCCTTTCGCATCTTTCCCCCCGTGGTGATGCCCGCATGGTCGACGTCTCGGCCAAGGCCGACACGGCCCGCGAAGCCGTGGCCCGCGCCGTCATCCGGATGAAGCCCGCCACGCTCAGCGCGGTGCGCCGCGGCGACGCGCCCAAGGGCGACGTCCTCGGCACCGCGCGCACCGCCGGCATCCTGGCCGCCAAGCGCACGTCCGAGCTGATCCCGCTCTGTCACCCGCTGCGGCTCACGAAGGTGGACGTGACGTTCGACGATCGCCGCGGCAACGGCACGCTCGGCGTCGAGGCGCGCGTACGCACCGTCGACAAGACCGGCGTCGAGATGGAAGCGCTCACGGCGGTGACGGTGGCGGCGCTGACGATCTACGACATGGTGAAGGCGCTGGAAAAGGGTGTCACCATCGAGCGGGTGGAGCTGCTCGAGAAATCCGGCGGGAAGTCCGGGCCATGGCGACGCGCATGACCACGATAAAAACCGCGCTCGTCCACTCCGCGAAGGCGGACGAGTTCGACTACGGCCGCGAGCATCCGCTGCGGATGGAGCGCCTGCCGCTCACGTGGCGGCTGATGCGCGCGTACGGGCTCACCACGCTGCCGAATGCGCGCGTCGTGGCGCCGGAGCCGGCGGCGGAGACGGACATCGCGCGCTATCACACACGCGAGTATCTCGACGTCCTCAGGCGCGCCGACCGCGGACTGGATCCGGCCGACGGCGCCGTCTATGGGCTCGGGCTCGGTGACAATCCCGTGTTCCGCGGCCTGTGGGAGGTCGCGCAGCTCGTGGCGGCCGGCTCGCTCACCGCCGCGGAGCTGGTCGCTACCGGCCAGGCCGAGCGCGCGTTTCACTTCGCCGGCGGATTGCACCACGCGTTTCCCGACCGCGCATCGGGCTTCTGCTATGTCAATGACGCGGTGCTGGCCATCCTGCGACTGCGCGAGCACGGGCTGCGTGTCGCGTACATCGACATCGACGCCCATCACGGCGACGGGGTGCAGCACGCCTTCTATGCGGATCCCGACGTGCTGACCATCTCCACGCACGAGCGCGGCGAGCGGCTGTTTCCGGGAACGGGATTCGTGCGGGAAAAGGGCGAGGGCGCCGGCGTCGGCTTCTCGGTGAACGTGCCGCTGGAGGCCTACACGGACAGCGCTGTGTACCTGCCGGCGTTCGAGGCGGTGGTGCCGCCGCTCATCGAGCGCTTCCGGCCCGACGTCATCGTCGCCCAGCTGGGCGTCGACGCGCATCGCACGGATCCGCTCACGCATCTGGCCCTCGACGTCCAGGGCTTCGCGCGCGCGGTGCAGCGGATCGTCGCGCTCGCTCCACGATTGGTCGCGCTCGGCGGCGGCGGCTACGACCTGCGCAACGTGCCGCGCATGTGGACGGTCGCGTGGGCGGTGATCAACGGCATGGAGCTGGCGCCGACGCTCCCGGACGCGTTCGCCGACGACATGCGTCGCTACGGCTTCACGTCGCGCTCGCTCTGGGACGAGCCGGTCGCGCTGCCGGACGAGCTTCGGCGCACGGTGAGCGACTACGTCGATCGCCAGGTCGACGCCGTGCAGAAGACGATCTTCCCGCTCCACGACCTCTAGCAGCCCAGCCGGCTCGCCAGCTCCTCGAAATCGCTCACGACGAGATCGACCTTCGGATCGGCTGGAAGATCGTTCGGCGGCTTGTCGCCGAACTCGCGAGGGCGATGCACGTACGCGGTCAGCAGTCCGCAGCCGCGCGCGGCCTGAAGATCCGAGTAGTGCGCGGCCACGAGCATGACCTCGGCGGGCTTCAGACCCAACAGCCCGGCCGCGCCGAGATAGGTCTCGGACTTCGGCTTGTACGCGCGGTACAGCTCGCAGGAGAGATTGACGTCCCACGGCAAGCCCGCGTGCTTGGCCATGTTGGTCAGGAGCGCGAAGTTGCCATTGGACAACGGCCCGAGGATGAAGCGGCGCTTGAGGCGTATGAGGCCGGCGACGGTGTCGGGCCACGGCGTGAGCCGATGCCACACGCGATTGAGGTGATCGCGCTGCGCCTCGTCGAGCTTGTCGAGACCGAACGCCGGGGCGAGAGCATCGAGGGACTCACGGTGCAGGACATCCAGGATCGTCCACGGGCGGCGTCCCGAGCGCACCTCGTCGAGCGCGGGCTGGTAGCGGCCACGCCACGCGTCGGCGAGCGCCGCCCAGTCGACCATGGTGCCCCAGCGGGCATCGAGCGCTCGCCCTTCGGCGATGATGCTGCCGCGCCAGTCCACGCACGTGCCGAACACGTCGAAGATGAGGGCTTTCGGGATCAGGGCTGACATGGGGGACATGCTACAGTGACGAGGATTCGGAGGCCACCGTGCGTGGAGTGTTGATTACGTTCGAGGGCGTCGAGGGATCGGGCAAGTCGACGCAGATCCGTCGCCTCGAGCGCTGGCTACGAGACGAAGGTTATCGGCCGGAGACGACCTCCGAGCCGGATGGCACAGAGCTCGGTGTCGCCGTGCGGCGGCTGTTCGAGCGGCGTCCGCGCCCCCTTGCCGAGACGTTTCTGTTCATGGCCGCGCGCCACCAGCACGTGGTCGAAAAGATCGGCCCGTGGCTGCGCGCCGGTCGCATCGTGCTCTGCGATCGCTACACCGACGCCACGGTCGCCTATCAGGGCTACGGCAGCGGTGTCGATCGCGAGCTGATTCGCGAGCTGAACGTGCGGGCCACCGGCGGCGTGCTGCCGGATCTCACGCTGCTCTTCGACCTGGATCCGACGATCGGCGTTCGCCGCATCGGCGGACGTCGTCGCCTGGATCGCTTCGAGCGCGAGAAGCTGGCCTTCCATCGTCGCGTGCGCCGCGGCTACCTGGAGGTCATGCGCGCCGAGCCCAAGCGCGTGCGGCGGCTCGATGCCGCCGCGTCGCCGGCCGAGGTGGAGCAGAACGTGCGTGAGATCGTGAACGAGTTTTTCGCGCAAGGCGGACCGCGCAGGTGAAGCTCGCGGCCATCGCGGATCAGCCGCGCGCCGTCGAGCAGCTGCGACGTGCGCTGGACACCGACCGCGTCGCGCACGCCTACGCGTTCGTCGGCCCGGCCGGCAGCGGCCGCTTCACCACGGCGCTGGCGTTCGCCTCCGAGCTGCTCGGTGCCGACGCGACCCGCAATCATCCGGACCTGCACGTCGTGACGCCCACGCCGCCGGAGTCGAACCCCAAGGGTGCGCGCGCGATCCGCATCGGCGCCATCCGAGAGCTGGAGCGGCGCGCGTCGCTGCGGCCGGCGATGGCCGCGCGCCGCGTGCTGATCCTCGACGAGGCCGACCGCATGACGGGTGATGCGCCGCAGGCGTTCCTGAAGTTCCTGGAGGAGCCACCGCCGGCCACCGTCGTGATCCTGGTGCTGTCCGGCGTGCGCGCCGTGCCGGCCACGGTGATCTCACGCTGTCAGCTCCTACGATTCCGCCCGCGCCGCCCCGGCGCCGCCGCGGCCGAGATGGCGGCGGAGGCGGCGGCGTGGATCGAGGAGACGCGCAGCCAGGGCACGGCGGCGCTGTTCAAGCGCACCGAGCGCGTGGACCGCGAGCGCGCCGAAGCGCTGATCGACGGGTGCTGGCTGCTGTGCCGGGACCTGGTGCTGGCCCGCGCCGGCGCGCCGCAGGCGCTCTTGACCGATCCCACGCGAGCCGAGGCCGTCGCCGCCGAGGCGAAGCAGTGGCCCGACGACGCCGCGCTGTATCGCACGATCGAGGCCTGTCGCGAGGCGCGTCTGGCGCTGATCAACAACGTCACCCCCCGGCTGACCGTGGACACGTTGCTGGGGCGGGTGGCGAGGAGGGCAGCGTAAATGGAAGCGACGAGCGAATATCTCGTCGGTGTTCGGCTGCGCGAGACCGCCGCCGCCGACGACTACAAGCTGGTGGGCGACCTCGTCCTGCACGTGGGCGACGTCGTCCGCGTCGAGACCCAGAGCGGCACCGCGATCGGCGAGGTGCGCCGCCCGTGCCGGCCGGTGCCCGAGCTGCGTCGCGATCGTCTCTACCGGCGCGTGATCGGCCTCGCCTCCGACGAGGAGGCGGGCGAGTATCGCGAGCAGCGCCGCCGCGAGGAGGCGGCGGTCGTCACCAGCCAGCGCCTCGCGCGCGCGCGCGGGCTCGGCATGAAGGTCGTGGACGTCGAGATGCCGACCGGCCAGCGCCGCGTGACCGTGTACTTCAGCAGCGAGGAGCGCGTCGATTTCCGCGATCTCGTGCGCGATCTCGCGCGCGAGTTCCGCGCGCGCGTCGAGATGCGGCAGATCGGCGCGCGCGACACCACGCGCGTCCTCGACGGCATCGGACCGTGCGGCCGCCAGCTCTGCTGCTCGTCGCATCTGCGCAAGTTCGAGCCGATCTCCGTGAAGATGGCCAAGGCGCAGGACATGCCGCTGACGGACAACCGGCTCCTCGGCAACTGCGGCCGCCTCAAGTGCTGTCTGCTGTACGAGTTCTCGACGTACCAGGAGCTGCGCAGCTATCTGCCGCGTGTGAACACGGCATGCCAGGCGCAGTGCGGTGGCGGCGGCTGCATGACCGGCAAGGTCAGATCGCTCCGGGTGCTCAAGCAGAGCGTCATCGTCGGCTTTCCGGACGGCACCGAGGCGGAGGTGCCGCTGAGCGAGCTGACATGGGAGGGCCGCGACCACGTGCGGCGGTCCGTGCAGGAGCAGCCGCCGGCGTGAGCGACCGCTTCTTCTATCTCACGACGCCGATCTATTACGTCAACGCCGAGCCGCACCTCGGGCACGCCTATACCACGATCCTCGGCGATGCGATGGCGCGCTGGCATCGGTTGGCGGGCGATCGCGTGTGGTTCCTGACCGGCACCGACGAGCACGGCGACAACATCGCTCAGACGGCGGCGAAGGCCGGGGTCTCGCCGCAGGCGTACGCCGACCGGATTTCGAGCAGCTTCCGAAACGCGTGGCGACGTCTCGGCCTCAGCAACGATGATTTCATCCGCACGACCGAAGCGCGGCACAAGACCGTCGTGCAGAGGATCTTGCAGGCGCTCTGGGAGGCGGGCGAGATCTACCTCGGGACGTACGGGGGCCAGTACTGCTTCAGCTGCGAGCGTTTCTATACGGAAAAGGAGATCGTGGACGGCAAGTGTCCCGATCACCTGCGCCCGCTGACCTACATCGAGGAGGAGAACTACTTCTTCAAGATGTCGAAATACCAGCAGTGGCTGATCGACGAGATCCAGCGCCGACCGGACATGATCCGCCCCGAGCGCTATCGCAACGAGATCCTCGGCTTTCTGCGGGATCCCCTGCAAGATCTGTCGATCAGCCGGCCGCGCAAGCGCCTGGAGTGGGGCATCCCGCTGCCGTTCGACGACAAGTACGTCACCTACGTATGGTTCGACGCGCTGATCAACTACGTCTCCGCGCTCGGCGGTCCCGGCGACACGCGCTACGAAACGTTCTGGCCCGTGGTGCAGCACCTCATCGGCAAGGACATCCTCAAGCCGCACGCGGTCTACTGGCCGTGCATGCTCAAGGCCGCGGGCCTTCCGCTCTATCGACATCTCAACGTGCACGGCTACTGGCGCATCGGTGGCGGCAAGATGTCCAAGACGGTTGGCAACGTGGTCGAGGCGCTGGCGCTGGCCGACAAGTACGGTAACGACGCGTTCCGCTATTTCGTGATGCGCGAGATGGTCTTCGGCCTCGACGCCGACTTCTCCGAAGAAGCGTTCGTCGCCCGCCTCAACGCCGATCTCGCCAACGACCTCGGCAACCTCGCCTCGCGGGCGTCCACGCTGATCGTGAACTTCGCGGCGGGCGTGGTGCCGCCGGCGGGCGCGCCGGGCGCGGAGGAACAGACGGTGGCGCGCGCGCTCGAGCGCACGGTCGCCGATGCCGGCTCCGCCATGGAGGAGTACGCCTTCCAGCGCGCGCTGACGGCCATCTGGGAGTTCGTCGCCGTCGTCAACCGCTACGTCGACGCCAGCGCGCCGTGGGAGCTGAGGAAAGATCCGGCGAAGCAGCCGCGCCTGAACGCCGTGCTGTATACGCTGGCCGAGTCGCTGCGCTGCCTCGGCATCGTGCTGGCGCCGTTCCTTCCCGACGCGGCGGCGAAGATCCGCGCGGCGCTCGGCCAGACGGGGGAGCCCACGCTGGCCGAGGCCGTCTGGGGGCGGCTCCAGGCGGGCACGCGCGTAGAGAAGATTGCCGCGCTCTTCCCTCGGGTTGAGGACAGGAAGGCGGCGGCCGCAGCGCCGGCCAGCGACGGTGGCGCGCGGATCACCATCGACGAATTCCAGAAGATCGATCTGCGCGTGGCGCAGGTCGTGGCTGCGGAGGCGGTGCCGAAGTCCAAGAAGCTGCTGAAGCTGCGCGTGTCGCTCGGCACCGAGGAGCGCACGGTGCTCGCGGGGATTGCGGAGCACTACGCGCCGGCCGATCTCGTGGGCAAGAAGGTCGTCGTCGTCGCGAATCTTCAGCCCGCGAAGCTCATGGGCATCGAGTCGCAGGGCATGGTCCTGGCGGGCGAGGGCGCGCAGGGACTCGGCGTGGTCATGCCGGATCGCGACCTGCCGCCCGGCTCGAAGGTGAAGTGATGGTCAGCGACGAGTACGTGCGCACGATCCTGGAGGTCGCCGGGCGCGACGCTTCCATCGCGCGCGTGCTGCGCGAGATCTGTGCGCTCGAGGCCGGCGTGCGCGCCGGCGCCCTCGATCTCGTCGGCGCGCACCTGCGCGCCACGTCGGCGGCCCCCGACGTGCTCGAGTGCGTTCAGGCGCTGCAGCGCGACGACGTCGCGCGCGCCATCGTCGCGCAGCTCGGGCCGCCCGGGTGAGCGTCGTCGTGGCGCGGCCCCGCGCGCTGGAGTTCGTGCGGCGCTGGGGCATCTCGATCACCTCGTTCGTCGGTGGCCTGCTCACGCTCTTCGTCTTCCGGCGAGGTCTGCCCCACGTCGGCCTCATCGTGGGCTACCTGCTGCTGCTGTGGCTGCTCGTGGCCATCCTCGTCCAGACGCGCGACACGCTGGCCGCCTCCGAGCGCCGCACGCACCGCTTCGTGCTCACGGCGACCGAATACGTCGTGCAGTCGCTCTACCACGGCGTCCTGCTCTTCCTGCTGCCCGCGTACTGGGCGGCCACCACGCTGACATCCGTCAACGTCTTCTTCTTCGTTGCCCTGGTCGTGCTGGCGCTGCTCGCGACCTTCGATCCGTGGTACCGGGCGGTCGTGCATCCACGCCCCTGGGCCGGCTACGTCTTCTTCCTCGTCTCGCTCTTCGGCGCGCTCAACCTGGCGCTGCCGCTGATCGGGGTGTCGCCGGTCTGGGCGCTCGGCATCGCCGCGTGGATCGCCGTGGTGGCGCTCACGCCGGTGGCGTGTCGGGTGCGCGCCTGGTCGTGGAAGCGTGGCCTCGCCGTGACGGCGTTGACGGGGATGCTCGCCGCGAGCGCCGCACTCGCCGGGCGCGAGGTGATCCCGCCGGCGCCGCTCTTTCTCGCCGAGTCGCGCCTGGGCTGGAACGTCGGCACGGTGGAGTCGCTCGAGCCGCCGTCATCGATCCCGGCCGCGGCCCTGGTGCAGAACGGCTTGATCGCGTACACGGCGATCTACGCGCCGGCGGGACTCAAGCAGCCGGTGGATCACATCTGGCGGCTCGAGGGACAGATCATCAACGTCATCCGCCTGACGCCGGTCGAGGGCGGCCGGCGTGCCGGCTACCGGACGTTTTCGCGGAAGACGAGCTTTCCCCCCGATCCGCGTGGCCGATGGACGGTGGACGTGACGACGGCATCGGGCCAGCTGATCGGCCGAATGCGCTTCAGGGTGATCTCGTGAGCCTCGCGCTGTTCGACACCCACGCGCACCTGCACTTTCCGGACTTCGACGCCGACCGCGCGGAGACCATGGCGCGCGCCCGCCAGGCGGGAGTCACACGCATGCTGACGATCGGCACGGAAGTGCCGACCTCACGCGCGGCCATCGCGCTGGCGCAGGCCGAGCGGGACGTCTGGGCGTCCGTCGGCGTCCATCCGCACGATGCGGCGGAGGCCGACGAAGCGGTGCTGGCTGAGATCGAGCGGCTGGCCGGGGAGTCTCGGGTCGTCGCCGTTGGCGAGATCGGCCTCGACTTCTTCCGCACCCTCTCGCCGCGTGAGGCGCAGGAGCGCGTCTTCCGACATTTGATCGGTGTCGCGCGTCGCGCGCACAAGCCCGTGATCGTGCATTGCCGCGACGCCCACCCCGAGGTGCTCGCGGTCCTCGGCGAGGAGCGCGCGGACGAGGTCGGCGGCGTCATGCACTGCTTCTCGGGCGACGTCGCCGTCGCGCGACGGTGTCTCGACCTCGGCCTGCTGGTCTCGCTGGCGGGGCCGGTGACCTACCCGAACGCGCGCGCGCTGCCCGAGGTCGCGCGCTTCGTCCCGGGCGATCGCCTCGTCGTCGAGACGGACTGTCCGTTCTTGCCGCCGCAGGGCTATCGCGGCAAGCGCAACGAGCCGGCCTACCTTGCGCTGACGGCGGCGCGCGTGGCCGAGCTGCGCGGCGAGCCGCTCGAAGAATTCGCGCGGCGCAGCTCCGAGAACGCGTGCCGGCTGCTGGGGATCGCGTGATGTCGCTGCGTGACGTGGGCTTTTTCCTGCGCGGGCGGGCGAACCGGGCGATGAGCCGCGTGCTGCGGGGAAAGCCACCCGCCCACACCGAGACGCCCGCGCCAATGGTCGAGGTGCTCGGCGGACCCCGGACGCCGATCGCGCTGGCGCGCCTGCTCACCGCTCGCGACAACGCGGCCCGCGAAGCCGCCGTCGCGACGTGGCTGGGCGCCCGTGGCGTGCCGTTCACGCGGCACCGCTTCGCGACGTTCGAGGGCCGCGGCGAGAACTATGTCGTGGACGTCGGCGGTGGCGATCGCACGCTCGTGCTCGCCGCGCATCACGACGCCGTGCCCGGCAGCCCCGGCGCGAACGACAATGCCGCGTCCGTGGGGATCTTGCTCACGCTCCTCGAGCGCCTGGCCGCCGCTCCGCCACCGCGGCTGCGCGTGCGCCTGCTGTTTGCAGCCTGCGAGGAGCTCGGCTACCTCGGCGCGCGCGCCTACGTCCGCGACGCGTCCCTCGATCGCATTGCGGGCGTGCTGAGTCTCGAGCTGTGCGGGCGCGGCGACACGCTCGCGATCTGGGACGCGGAGGCGGAGACGCCGTTCCTGCGCACGGTGCGGGGCGCGCTGGAGAGCGTCGGCCGCCGCGCCGATGAGACGTATCACGTCGTCGGCCGCATCCCCGTGTTCGGCAGCGATCATCGCGCCTTCGCTGCCGCTGGCGTGCCCGCGTACGGTCTCACGGTCGCGCCGGCGGCGGATGCGGACGCGCTGCGCGCATTCGTGTTCAGCCCCATGAAGAGCGCGCTGCGGGCGGTGAAGCGTCGGCCCGTGCCGTTCGACACGTATCACACGGCGCGCGACGCGAGCGAGACGCTGGACGCGCGGGCGCTCGACGCGGTCGTGCAGGCGCTCGAGGCGCTGGTGACGGAGGCGGCGGGCTCGTGATGCTGCGCGTGCTGGCCATATGTCTCGTGAGCGGTGCTGTCTGCCTGATGGCCG
>Ga0114129_10009495_pt1 | contig 13872 bp, 10 predicted proteins | sample RhiMetdeltSRZDD1_FD_80071 | JGI IMG/M metagenome (GOLD analysis project Ga0114129, IMG submission 80071) | Populus rhizosphere microbial communities from Tennessee, USA - Rhizosphere MetaG P. deltoides SRZDD1 (version 2) (version 2) | ecosystem: Host-associated > Plants > Roots > Rhizosphere >...
ATTTGACGTTCCTATCAGTATTGGCCGCGAGTCCTTCATAGGAACGTCAAATGCAAAGCCACACTAGGATCATGACTTGCTAGTGTCCCTTTGTTTCCGACGTTCGTAAAAGCGGGTGCTGCGGGATGATACGAACGTCGGAAACAGGATACTAGCGTGCGCGGCGATGTATGCCCCTCACGTCCTGCCCGTCGCGAGCGACTACGACGCGCTCTGCCGCGCGTTCCGCTGGCAGGTTCCGGCGCAGTACAATATCGGCGTCGACGTATGCGACCGCTGGGCGAAGGCTGAGCCTGGCCGCATTGCCCTCTTCCACGTGGACGCCCACGGCGCGGTGGAAGAGATCAGCTACGGCGCGTTGCGCGAGAGCTCGAACCGGCTGGCCAATGCGCTGGCCGGCCACGGCATCGTCCGCGGCGATCGCGTTGCGATCCTGCTGCCGCAGGGGCCGGCAGTGGCCGCGGCGCACATCGCTATCTACAAGCTCGGTGCGATCGCCTTGCCGCTGGCGATCCTGTTCGGGAATGAGGCGATCTCCTATCGCCTGCAGGATTCCGGCGCGCGCGCGCTGATCACCAATGCCCAGGGACTGGTGAAGCTCGCCGGGGTGCGAGCCGCCATGCCGGAGCTCGGGCTCGTCCTGTCGATCGATGGAGCGGCGGAGGGTGCCGCGGATTTTCACGCAGTGCTCGCGCGCGCGTCCGCCGATTTTACCCCGGTTGCCACGACGTCCGACGATCCTGCGCTGATGGTCTATACGTCCGGCACCACCGGGCCGCCCAAAGGCGCGCTGCACGCCCATCGCGTGCTGCTCGGTCATCTCCCCGGCATCGAGTTTCCGCACGAGTTTCTGCCGCAGCCCGGCGACCGGTTCTGGACGCCGGCGGACTGGGCCTGGGCCGGTGGTCTGCTCAACGTATTGCTGCCGGCCCTGCACTACGGCGTGCCGGTGGTGGCGCAGAAGCTCGAGAAGTTCGATCCGGAAGAGGCCTACGCGCTGATGGCGCGCATGCGCGTGCGCAACGCCTTCATCCCGCCGACGGCGCTGCGCATGTTGCGCTCGGCGCCGCACCCGAAGTCCGGCCTGCGCCTGCGCTCGGTCGGCTCCGGCGGCGAGGCGCTCGGCGCCGAGACCTATGAATGGGGCAAGGCGGCGCTCGGCGTCACCATCAACGAGTTCTACGGTCAGACCGAATGCAACCTGGTGCTGGCGTCATGCGCGGCAATCGGCGTGTCGCGCGCCGGTGCAATCGGCAAGCCGGTCCCCGGCCATACGGTGGCGGTCATCCGGCCGGATGGCTCGCCCTGCGCGCCGGACGAGCTTGGGCAGATCGCGATCAAGCGGCCCGACCCCGTGATGTTCCTGGAGTATTGGGGCAAGCCCGATGCGACCCGAGACAAGTTCATCGGCGACTGGATGACCACGGGCGACCAGGGCGTCACCGACGCCGAGGGCTATGTGCAGTTCATCGGCCGCGACGACGATGTCATCACCTCGGCGGGCTACCGCATCGGCCCGACCGAGATCGAGGATTGCCTGATCCGGCATCCCGCGGTGGCGCTCGCGGCGGTGGTGGGAAAACCCGATCCGGTGCGGACCGAGATCGTGAAGGCGTTCATCGTGCTCAAATCCGGGCAGGCGCCGTCCGATGCGCTCGCCGCCGACATCAAGGACTTCGTCAAGACCCGGCTTTCGGCGCACGAATATCCGCGCGAGGTCGCCTTCATCGAGCAGATGCCGATGACCACCACGGGCAAGGTGATCCGCAGATTGCTGCGGGAGCGAACGTGAACCCGCGCGCATGGCTGCACCGCGCCCGTCCAGCCACCGGCAAGCCGCCTCGCAAAGCGCGAATGGATGACATAACCTTTCGTCTCGTCGGCCACGATCGGACATGCCATGGACACAGCTGCAAGGCGCAAGACCAATAGCCCGACCTATTCGACCGCCTATTTCTTTCTGGAGGGGCTGAGCGAGCTCGGGATCGAATATCTCTTTTGCAATTTCGGCACCGATCACGCGCCGATCATCGAGGAGATCGCGCACCGGCGGAAGCGCGGCGACGCGCTTCCCACCATCATCACCTGCCCGCACGAAAACACCGCCGCCCACATGGCGGCAGGTTATGCCTTCGTCACCGGACGCGGCCAGGGCGTGCTCGTTCATGTCGACGTGGGCACGGCGAACACCGCGACGGCGATGCACAATATCTTCCGCAGCCGGCTGCCGGTGCTGCTGATGGCCGGCAAGGCGCCGTACACCACCGGCAACGAACTCGTAGGCTCGCGCGATACCTACGTGCACTTCGTGCAGGAGCCGTTCGATCAGGCGAGCCTCGTTCGCCCCTACCTCAAATGGGAGTGGACGCTGCCGTCCGGCATCGTGGTGAAGGAGGCGCTGCGCCGCGCCCACTCCATCATGCAGAGCGAGCCGCAAGGGCCGGTCTATCTGATGATGCAGCGGGAGACGCTGACGCAGCCTTGGAGCGTGGACGATGTTCGCCGCTTCGACGCCGAGCAGCACGGCAGCACCGTCGGCGGCGGCGCCGATCCCAAGCTGGTGTCGCAACTGGTCGACCGGTTGCTGGCGGCCAAGAACCCCATTTTGATCACCGGCTATGCCGGACGCAATCCGCGTGCGTCCGAGCTGATCACGGAGCTCGCCGAGTTCGCCGGGATCGGTGTGTTCGAATCGAATATGACCAACAATATCTCGCACGACAGCCCGTGCTTCCTCGGATTTGCGCCCGACAAGCATCTGCCCAATGCCGACGTGGGCCTGCTGGTCGACGTGGACGTGCCCTGGTTCCCGAGCGACGTAGAAGCCAATGCGAGCACGTTCTGGGCCCACATCGACGTGGACATTCTCAAGCCCGCCTCGCCGATGTGGACCTTCCCCGGAAATTTGCGCATGCAAGGCAGCAGCGCGCGCATCCTCGAGCAGGTCGTGGAGGAACTGAAAACGCGAGCGACGCCGGCATTCAGTCAGGCAGCGCAGGCGCGGGTCGCGCGGCTCACCGCCGAGCGCGACGCACGCCTCGACCGCGCCAAGAAGCTCGCTGCCGACAAGGGTAAGCGCGACGCGATCAATCCGCACTATCTGTTCGCGGAGCTCGGCAAGCTGCTTGCGCCCGAGGATCTGGTCTTCAACGAAGGCGTTCGCAACGCGGGCGCGGCGTTGATGCAGATCGACCGGCCGCTTCCCGGCACGATCATGCGTGCGGGCGGCGGCGGCCTGGGCTGGTCCGGCGCGATGGCGCTCGGCGCCAAGCTCGCGGCTCCGGAGCGGATGATGGTGCAGATCGTGGGCGACGGCAGCTTCTATTTCGGCAGTCCGTGCTCGGTGTTCGCGGTGGCGCAACATCACAAACTGCCCATCCTGGCGATCGTGCTCGACAATTCCGGCTGGTCGGCGGTGAAGGAATCGACCCTGCGGGTCTTCCCCGATGGTCAGGCCAAGTCCGCGAATGAGTTTCAGGCGGGGCTGATGCCCGACGTCGAGTTCGGCAAGATCGGCGAGGCCTTCGGCGCCTATGCGGAAAAGCTCAGCGATCCCGCCGACGTGCCGGCGGCGCTCGCGCGCTGCGTCAAGGAGGTGCGCGCCGGCCGCTCAGCGATCCTGCACGCGCGGGTGACGCCGTTGTAAACTTCGCCGACCTGGTGCCCGACGAGCATTGCGGAGCAACGGATGTCGCAGCATCGCAAGCCGGCTACGGCCGACTTGCGCGCTTAACAATGTAAATCTCGGGCCAACCCGAGATTGGTGGCCGCCCACCCTTCGTGACGGCGCGTCGCGCCGCCTCAGGGCGAAGGGCGGGGAGAGGGAGGATTTGATGCAGATGCGCAAGCTCGCGCGCCTGACGATATTCGCCGTCATGATCACCGCGGCGGCAACGCTCGCGCTGGCGCAGGCGCGCTATCCGAGCCGCACCATCGAGATCGTGGTGGCGTACGGCCCCGGCGGATCGACCGATCTGGTGGCGCGTGCGCTGGCGCAGAAGTTTCAGGATCGCCTCGGCCAGTCGGTGGTGGTGCTCAACAAGCCCGGCGGCAGCGGCACCATCGGCGCCTCCGTCGCCGCCCGCGCCGCCCCCGATGGTTACACGCTCTATGTCGGTTACACCTCCGAAACGGTGGTGGTGCCGCAGCTCTCCAAGGGCGTGAAATATTCCATCGACGATTTCGAGCCGATCGCGGTCACCGGGCTGGTGCCGCTGGTGCTGATCGCGTCGAAGAACATTCGCGCTGCCAACCTGCACGAGCTGATCGAGGAACTGCGCGCCGCGCCCGGCAAGTTCACCTATGGCGGCGGCATCGCCAGCCCGCCCCACGTCATGGGCGCGTGGTTCAACCGCCTCAACAACCTCACCGTCACGCATGTTCCCTATCGCGGCGGCGGGCAGGCCGTGGCCGATGTGATCGGCGGGCACATCGACATGTTCTATGCCGGCCTCGCAGCCGCCAAGGGCGCCATCGACTCCGGCGCGGTCAAGGCGTTCGCGGTGACGGGAGACGTGCGTTCGCCCGCGCTGCCGAACGTGCCGACATTCAAGGAAGCCGGGGTCAAGGATTTCGATCTCGCCAGTTGGAACGTGCTGCTCGCGCCCAAGGGGACGCCCGCCGATGTGTTAGCGCTGCTACGGCGCGAGACCGCGCTGGCGCTCGACGATCCCAAGGTCCGCGAGCTCTATATCGCGCAGGGCGTGGAAGTGAGCCCGAGCCAGGACGTGAAGGCTTTTCTCGCCAAGGAGCGAGACAATTTCGGCCGGGTGGTGCGCAGCCTCGGCATCACCATGGAGTAGACCGAGTATCGCATGGCCAGCCCGACATCGCATGCGGTGGTAAGCGCGTATGGCCACGAGTTTACCCAAGCCGTGGCCTATGCTCTATTGCCGCGCCCGCTTGGCGCAATTGCTGGGCGCCGAGCACAAGGCGCCCGGCGACGCGACCCGCTGCGGATTCTGCGAACTTCCTGAATGTCGCCGCTCGTTGGATCAGTAGTCCGAGGTTCGTAAAGAATGCGTCTTGCTGCAGTTTCTATGGTGCGGAGCGAGTGCGACATCATAGAATCCTTCGTTCGGCACAATGCCGCATTTTTCGATCGTCTTTATATTCTTGATCATCGCAGCACGGATGCGACGCCGGACATCCTTCGCAAATTGGCGGAGGAAGGATTGCCGTTGACGCTGAGCCGCGAAGGCTACGGCATCTTCTATCAAGGTCCGAGCATGACGCACCTCATCAAGCGTGCGTTTGATGATCACCCCTGGGACTTCATCATTCCCTTGGACTGCGACGAATTTCTTCGCATTCCCGATCGATCCGCATTGGAAGCGGCGCTCGCAGATTTGGGCGCGGCCAGCATTGGGCTATCGGATGTCATCAATTACGTTCCGACCGAGAATGACGATTGGAACGAGAGGGATGTGCTGCGGCGGATCGTGCACCGCACGCAGCTCATCCCAGACATCAGCTGCAAAATCGGCAAGGTCATCATTCCCGGAGCGGTGATCAAGCAGCCGGGTTTCTCACTCAATGAAGGCCATCATGGCGTCTGCATCGGCGGCAAGCCGGTTCCGGAACGGCGAATCGAGGGCCTGAGCCTTGCTCACTTCCCGGTTCGTTCCGTCGATCAGTTCACCTTGCGCACCATCCTGTGCCGCCTCGCCTGGGCTTCGCGATCCGACTACAACCCAAGCTGGGGTTGGCATTACGGAATGTTTTTCAAGCAGCTCAAGGCCAACCCCAAAATCTCGATTGCCGATCTCACCGAAGCGGCCTTGCTGTATGTCGATATCTATCACGAGCCGGGACGAACGCCCCATCGGAAAGTGCTGGTCCGCGAGCCGGTGATTCCGACATACGACCAACTGCGTTTCACCGACCTCGTCGATATGGCCGTGTTGCCGCCGGTCCTGGACATGATGGAGTTTGTCGTCGACGAGCTTCGTGCGACGCGGATGGCATCGGCGGGTCAATCAAAGCCTGCCGTCCTCGCAGCACAACCCGTCGCGGATACGATCGGTGACCGGGTGGAAGGCCGCGCGGTGGTGAAAGAGAGTGGCGCCGCTCCGCATACGTTCCAGTCTTTCTGGCATGGCGATGCGCTTTCCCCTTACGAGCTGTTCTGTTTGAAGTCCTTCGTCGACTGCGGATACGCCGTCGACCTTTACACCTATGACGTGGATCTCGTTGTTCCGGCCGGAGTGCGGGTCTGCGACGCCGCCGAGCTCATCAGTCGAAACGAGGTCTTCGTCTATCAGGCGGAAGGCTTCGGCAAGGGATCGCCATCGGCGTTCTCAAACCATTTCAGATACAGGCTTCTCGCCGAAAAGGGGGGCTGGTGGATTGACACCGACGTCGTGTGCCTTACCGACCGCATTCCCGCCGTCGAGGAGTTTTATGCGCGGCAGGACGCGGACTTCGTTGCCTGCGGGACCATGTATTTCGAGCCGGGCCACCCAGTCATGCTGCGCTGTCTGGAGCAGACGATGAAGCTCGGACGCGCGGTCAAATGGGGCGATACCGGGCCGCGCATGCTGACGCGCGTGCTGGAGGAATTGGGCTGCCTCGAGCGGGCTGTCCCAGCTTCGGTCTGCTACCCCATCCACTACAGCCAGGCATTGGACGCCTTGCGTCCCTCGCAAGCGGCCGTTCTGGCGCCCCAGATCGAATCGTCGCTGTTCCTCCATGTGTGGAATTCCATGCTCGTTCATTGCGGCGTCCACAAAGCCTGTCTTGCGCCAAAAGGATCGGTGCTGCGGGCGCTGATGGATAAGCACCCGGTCGATGGATGGGTCGGTGAATACGACGGCGGTACTTTGGAGGGGGCTTTAGGTTTGAAGGCTGACCTCAATGCGAGCGCGGAAGAGAATCGGCGGCTGCAGAACGCCCTCGAGCTCCAGGCGGCGGAGGGCGAACGAGCGCGGGCCCAACTCGAAGAGCTCGCAGCCAGACAACTGGCCGAGATCAAAGCCAAGAACGAGCAGCAGCGCATCCAGCTCGACGCCATGCTGGCATCGACCAGCTGGCGCCTGACGGCGCCGGTACGCGCAGGTAGCCGATACTTGTCGGCGCTCGGGCTTTTTAGCCGGCGCAAATAGAGGTTTATTGTTTCGCTGCCGGCGATCCCCTGCACTTGGCCGGCGCGACTGTCCGCAGCAGCTGCCCTACTGCTTGATGGCACTCTTGATCGCCTCGGCTGTCCGCAGCGCGAGGGCCGCAATGGTCAAGGTTGGGTTGACGGTACCCGATGTCGGGAAAAGTGATGAGCCGGCGAACCACAGATTAGGATGGTCGTGGCTTTGACCCTCCGCATTCGCCACCGATTTTCCGCGGTCCGTTCCCATGCGGGTGGTGCCCATGATGTGCCCGGCGCCTTCCGCATGGGGAAGATGTCCGATGTCGGTCGCGCCGATTGCATGAAACAGCTGCTCGTGCGTTTTGCGAGCCGCCGCCAAAGCGGTCGCAGTGTAAGGATCCAATCGGAAGAATACGCGCGGCTTTGGTACGCCGATCACGTCACGCCGGTCGAAGTCAGGCGTTATCCTGTTGACGGGATCGGGCAATTGCTCGGTGAGTGCCACCAGGGTCATCTCCCTGGACGCGTGCGATCGCACCGCGTTCAAGAGCTCTGACCCCGAGAGCCCGGCATCGACAAAACCCTTCGCCAGCGCCGCAAGGTTGGGCCCCGCCCATTCCCAGCCCTGATTGCCGATGTTCATGAGGAACGCAGCATGATGCCGGCGGTGATCGCCGTCGCGCAGTTCGTGGATTGCGCTCACCTCCTGCGGTCCCCGGCGCGGCCACACCGGCACCGGTGCAAGCGCCTTGGTGAGTTGGACAGGATGGTCCATCAGGTACCGCCCCACCGCGTCGGAGCTGTTCGCAACACCCTTGGGAAAGCGCTCGCTCCGGGACATGAGCAGCAGCTTCGGCCCTTCGATCGCGTGGGCCGCGATGACGAGATGGCGCGTTTCCAGCCTAGTCTCGCTGCGGTCCGGCTTGCGGATCAACAGGCCGGTCACGCGACCGTCAGGTCCTACATCCACGCGCACGGCGACGGACTCAGAAAGGATGCGGGCGCCGGCGGCCTCTGCCTTCCGCACATGCACGGTCGCATCGTACTTGGCCTGCACCGGACAGATCGGAATGCACGACGAACTGGCGCAACACGCCGGCCGTCCGTCAAAGGGCTGCGAATTGCGAGCCTGCGGCGAGACCCGGACCTTGAACCCCAACCTGCCGGCACTCTGCGCCATCAACCGATCGCCAAGTGCGGCCGGCAAGCCCGGCATTGGATATGGCGTCTGGCGTGGGGGTCCGAACATGTCATCGTCGTGGCCGGACACGCCAAGCTCGGATTCAGCTACGTCGTACCATGTTGCAAGATCCGAATAGCGCAGGGGCCAGTCGGCGCCGACACCGTAGCGGCTTTGCAGTTCCAGGTCGGAAGGCAGGAGACGGAGCGCCGTGCCGAGCCAATGCCACGTGGTCCCGCCGACCTGCCGCAAATAAGTGCTGCGAAACGGATCCGGTCCATCTTGCCGGATGTAGCTATCGCCGATCGTGGCCGGGCTCTCGGCGTAGGGGGCCATCGGGTAAGGCGCCTCCGGCACCCGCACCGCCGATCGCTCGAATCGTTGCAGCGCGGCGCCGCGATCAACATGGGGGCCGGCCTCTACGACGGTCACCCGCGCTCCGGCGCCGGCCAAGCGCCAGGCCATCAACGCACCGGCAACGCCGGCGCCCACAATCAGCACGTCGCTTTGCTCGGCCAAGGGGATTCCCGTCAGATGTTGGACGGCGGAGATGCCCAGCTTTCAGGGCCACCACTGCAAGTGCTCGGCGGGGGATCCACTCCGGCGGCTCGCCACATCAGTGTCGTGTCGAAGCTTCGTATTTCGGACGATCCATCCGGCTTGAACACACCGGTGTACCAGGCGTCGAGCAGGCTCTTTTCAAACGGTGTGCCGCGATAGGTGTCCGCTTCGAGATCAAGCAGGTTCTCAACCGTGACGCCGGAGCGCAAAAGCAGCTCCATGCAAGTTCGGGCGGCACCGCTTGAAAGATCCGCGAAGCCGGTCGCAGTCCGGGACCACCGAAGGAACCGGGCATGCAACGCGTCCGGCGCGCGAACCTGAGCAATCATCCTTCCGATTGGAGAGAGGCTGAATATCGCCGCGGACAGGCCAAGGCCGACCGTCGCTCGGCGGGACAGGGGTCCGACCCATCTGTGAGAAGGTGATTGCATTATCGTCGCGCGATCGGTCGCCGCTGAGGCTGATCGCGCTTCCTGGTCTTGGGCGGTTTTGGTCTGCAGGACATCATGACCGGTCATCGCACGAGACATCTCAAGATTTCGGCGCAAGCGGGGCAGTCAGGCGGAATGTCTAGGCCATGGGCGCGACGGTGCCGATATAGGCAGCAATGACGCGGGGATCCTTTAGGACTTCGACCGGCGCGCCCTCCGCCAGCGTTCGCCCGTAATCCAGCACATGGATGCGGTCGGCGAGATCGGCCACCATCTGCAGGTCGTGCTCGATCCAGATCATGGTGATGCCGAGCTGGTGCTTGATGCGCAGGATGAAGCGCGCCAGATCCTCGCGCTCGTCGCGGTTGAGCCCGGCCGATGGCTCGTCGAGCATCAGGATGGTCGGCTCGAGCGCAAGCGCGCGGGCGAAGCCGACGAGCTTCTGGATGCCGAACGGCAGCCCGGCGACAGGGGCGTGGCGATAGCGCTCGAGCTCGACGAATTCGATGATGCGCTCGACCGCCTCGCGGTGGCGCATCTCTTCGCGCCGCACGCCCGGCAGAAACAGCATCTCCGCGAGCGGATTGGTGCGGATGCGTGCGTGCCGCCCGGTCAGCAGATTGTCCAGCACCGACATCTGCGCGAACAGCTCGCCGTGCTGGAACGTGCGGGCGAGCCCGAGCCGGGCGATCTCGTGTGGCGCGCGGCCGGCGATGTCGTCGCCGCGGAAACGGATCGCGCCCTCGCCGTGATAGATGCCGCTCACGCAATTGAGCACGCTGGTCTTGCCGGCGCCGTTCGGACCGATGAGCGCGAACAGCTCGCCGGCCTCCACCGCGAGCGACACGCCGTCGAGCACCGTGAGCCCGCCGAAACGCAGCGTGAGGCGATCGAGCGCGAGCTCAGCCATACCACCTCCGGCTGCGGCGATACTGCTTCACATCGCGGTAGTTCCTGCGTTCGCCGCTTCTGGAGCCGAGATAGAATTCCTGGATGTCGGGATGGCTGCGCAGGCGCTCGGCGCTGCCGTCGAGCACGATCCGGCCGTTCTCCATCACGTAGCCGTAGTCGGCGATCTCCAGCGCCACGGTCGCGCTCTGCTCCACGATCAGGATGGTGATGCCGAGCTCGCGCCGGATTTCGATCAGCCGGCGCAACAGATCCTCGACCACCACGGGAGCGAGGCCGAGGGAGAGCTCGTCGACCAGCAGCAGCTCCGGCCGGCAGACGAGGGCGCTTGCGAGCGCCAGCATCTGCCGCTCGCCGCCGGAGAGCAGCCCGCCGATGCGGGTCTTGAGCTCGCCCAGCCGCGGAAAGAACTGGTAGACCAGAGCTTCGCGCCGGCGGTGCTCGGCGAGCGAGGTCCCGCGCGGCACCGGAGCGATGAGGTTCTCGGCCACGGTGAGGTTGGGAAACACCTTGTCGCGCTCGGGCACCAGGACGATGCCGCGCCGCGTGTTCTCGTGCGGCGGCCGGTTCTCGATGCGTACTCCCTTGAAGCTGATGGTGCCTTCGGTCACACGCGCGTCGTCGAGGCCGAGGAAGCCCGAGACCGCCCGCAGCGTCGTGCTCTTGCCGGCGCCGTTCGTCCCCAGCAGCGCGACGATCTGCCCGGCTTCGACCGCGAGCGTGATGCCCTGCACCGCGGTGATGGCGCGTTGATAGACCACTTCGAGCTTCTCGATGGCCAACAGGGCGCTGATCATCGGCGCGATCCCGACGCGGAGCGGTGCTTGAACGGCCACAGCAGGAAATAGCTCTGAATGCGATGCCAGATTCCCACCAGTCCCAGCGGCTCGAAGATCAGGAACAGGATCATCACCAGTCCGAACCCGGCATAGTTCACCGCGAACAGGAGGCTGGCATAGCGCTGCGCGCCCGGGAGCGCGAGCAGGCCGGTCTCGATGATGTAGGGAAAGATGGTGACGAAGGCCGCGCCCAGCAGCGCGCCGAGCAGCGAGCCCATGCCGCCGATGATCACCATGGCCAGATACTGGATGGTGAGGAACAGCGAGAACGCCTCGACCGAGACGAAGCCGCGGTAGTAGGCGAACAGCGCGCCCGCCACCGCGGTGATCGCCGAGCTGATGACGAAGGCGAGGAGCTTGTAGCCGGCGATGCTGATGCCGAGCGCCTCGGCGACGGTTTCGTGGGCACGGATCGCGCGCCAGGCGCGGCCGCTGCGCGCGCGCAGCAGGTTGACGCAAAGGAGCAGCGTCGCCGCCGCTGCCGCCAAAAGGATAAAGTACCAGACCCGGCCGTCGCTGATCGCGACGCCGCCGAGTGTGGGCGGATCGATCACGATGCCGGTGGAGAAGCCGCGCCGTGATTCGTATTCGCCGCCGATATAGATCACCACGAAGTGCAGCGCGAGCGTGCTCACCGCGAGATAAAGTCCGCGCAGGCGCAGCGACGGCAGGCCGAAAATGATGCCGAGCAGTGCGCCGACCAAGGCGGCCGCCGGCAGCGTGATCCAGAATGGCGCATTGGTTTCCCGGAACAGAATCCCGACCGTGAACGCGCCCGCCGCCATGAGGCCGGCGTGCCCGAGCGAAATCTGCCCGGCATAGCCGGTGAGCAGCATCAGCGAGAGCGCACCCACGCAGGCGAGAAAGACCTGGCAGGCGAGGTCGAGCTGGAACGCCGAAGCGATGAACGGGAAGGCCAGCAGCGCGAGGATGAACACGCCGAGACTGGTGCGCTCGAACCGGGTCCCGACCAGCGCGAGATCCTGCGCGTAGCTGGTGCGGAAATAGCCGCTGGCGCGCGGAGGCCTAGACACGGTCGAGCTCCTCGCGGGTGCCGAACAGCCCCCAGGGCCGCACGATCAGCATGCCGATGAGCACCAAGAACGGCACCACGTCGGAAAGCAGCGGATCGATATAGTGAATGGCGAGCACCTCGGCGGCGGCCACGATGAGGGAGCCGACGAGCGCGCCGACGAGGCTGTCGAGCCCACCGACCAGCGCCGGTGCGAACGCCTTGAGGCCGATGACCACCATGGTCTGGTCGAGACCGGAATCGAGCGCGATCAGCATCCCGGCGATCGATCCGCTCAGGCTCGAAAGCGCCCAGGCCAGCGCGTAGATCGCGTTCAGATTGACGCCGCGCTGTGCCGCCAGCAGTGGGTTCTGCCCGGCTGCGCGCATGCGCACGCCCCAGCGTCCGAAGCGCAGGAACGCGAACAGCCCGCCATAGACCACGGCGGTCATGACCACCATCAGCGCGGCGCAGGCCGAGATCCGCGCGCCGCCGAAGACCTCAAGCGATGGATTGGAGAAATGCAGCGCCTGTAGCGGGTGCTGCTGCGCCGCCGACCAAATCAGCACGATCAGGCCGCGCAGCAGAATGCCGATCGCGATCGTGGTGAGGATGGCCGCGAGCACCATCTCTCCGGTCATCTTGCGCATCAGCAACACGTAGACGAGAACGCCGACCGTGAGGCTCATGACCACAGCCACCGCGATCGCCGTGAAGGGGTTGGCGACGAACAGCGAGGCCGTGGTGTAGAGGAGATAGGCCCCAAGCATGGCGATCTCGCCGTGCGCCATGTTCAACACCCGGCTCACGCGATAGATCAGCACGTAGCCGCAGGCGAGCAGCGCATAGATCGCCGCCAGCACGATGATGTTGACGATGAGTTGCACGGACTGACGCTTTCGCAGTCATTCCGGGAAGCGGGCAAGGCCCGCGCGCCCGGAAGCCATAAACGCAGGTTCGGGGATCATGGATCCCGGGCGCCGCGCGCGGCGCGGCCCGGATGCCGGCACTGGGCGCCGGTCACTTCACATCATACGGCACCCAGTCCTTGACCACCGTCACCGCCGACTTCGCCGGGTCCCAGTGGTAGACCCGATAGTACTGCCGGGTGCGGAAATGGTTGTCCTTGCTCCACTCGATCGGCCCGCCGCGCAGTCCCTGGGTGTCGACCTTCACGTTCTCCATCGCGGCGCGGATCTTGGCGGCGTCGGCCGGCCAGCCCGCGTTCTTGAGCACGGCTTCGAGCACCATCCCGCCGATCCAGCCTTCGGTCAGCTGCTCGGCCGGATAGCGCACGTTGCCTTTCTTGGCCTCCTCCACGATCTGCTTGTGGATCGCGAGGTTGTCCTGGAACAGGGAATTGGCGCCGATCACGTAGAACTTCGGATCCTTGAGGCGCGCCAGTTCGCCTTCCGCCTCGATATGCGCCCAGGTGATGTAATCGCCCTGCCAGCCGAGCCGGCGCAGCGCCTCGAACGTCTTCACCTCGGTGACCCACGGCGCCCAGGAAAAGATCCAGTTTGGATTGGCGTCCTTGAGCTTGGTGGCGAACGGCGTGTAATCCGCGGTCGGCGGCGGAATCACCTCCTTGTCGACCGCGGTCATGCCCATGGTCTTCGCCTGCTCCTCGGCATAATCGATCTCGCCGCGCGAGAGCGGGATCGCCATGGCGGCGAAACCGATGCGCACCGGCTCCTTCGCCGTCTCCTTGATGAAGGCAAGCGTAGCGCGGCTGTCGTATCCGCCTGCATAGGCGGTGGTGCAGAACTGCAGCGCCTCGGCGGGCGGATAGACTTCCTTCGGGCAGACCGCGCCCATGAGCATCAGCGGCACGTTGGCCCGCTTCGTCTCCGCAATGA